>Ga0302283_1000136_pt1 | contig 51617 bp, 46 predicted proteins | sample III_Fen_E1_4_FD_198770 | JGI IMG/M metagenome (GOLD analysis project Ga0302283, IMG submission 198770) | Peat permafrost microbial communities from Stordalen Mire near Abisko, Sweden - III_Fen_E1_4 | ecosystem: Environmental > Terrestrial > Soil > Wetlands > Permafrost | place: Sweden: Abisko... | reverse complement strand
TCGTCACCCCCGAAGGCGCCACGCCGGCCATTGCCGATCTCTACGACTCGCTGGAGCGACTCGAACGGACGCTCCATCACCACGTGCATCTCGAGTCGAACGTGCTGTTCCGACGTGCGATCGAGCTCGAGCGCGGGTGAGCAACGCGCGGGCGGCTCACTCGAGCTCCTCCCGCAGCACGGAGGACTACCCGCCGACGAGGTTACGACGGTGCGCCGGCAGGTGGAGGTTCTCACTCAGCCACAAACGCACGCGAGGTTGCGTGACCCGGCGGGCGAGGGGATACACCACCCGTCGGAGTCGGGCGCATCAACGCACGTCGGCGGCGGCGGCGTACACGGGTCCGCCTGGCAGTTCGTTCCGGACTCGTTTGCGCCGGGCGGCGTGCAGTACGCCGAGTGCCAGCCGGACGGGCATACGCCCGCGTCCCCCATCGCTTCGCAGGGGGGAGCGACTCCGCCACAGCACTGCTGCTCGCAGTACTGGGTCACGCCGCAGGTCTCCGTTCCGCACGCGAACGGAGCGTTCGCCGGCGGGGTGGCGTCGCTCCCGGCGTCGTCGCTGTGCGCCGTGCAGGAGATGTCGAGCACGGCGACGGACCAGGTGGAACCCGTGCACGTCGCGATCGACGGTCCCCCGGCGGAGCACCCGTAGTCGCAGCGCGTCCCGGCAGTGAGGCCGCAGGCGCCGCCGCTGGACGGGGTGCTCGCGGGACAATCCGCGGGGTTGCCGGCATCGCCGCTCCCGACGTCGGCGCTCGAGCCACCGCAGGCGGTTGCGACGGAGAGGAGAAGCAGCGAGAGGAGCATGCGCGGGGTCGCCGTTCGCATGCGAGCGCGGAATGCAGAGCGTGTGCCGCGCGAGCGGCGCGAGGAGGGACCGCGGAATTCGCGACGGCGAGTCGCCCCAAGGGGGTCGTCGTACGACTCGCCTGCCGCAGCTGGCGCAACTTGGCGCGAGCGCGTGTCTCGCGGGTGCGACCGCTCACGCCTTCACGGGATCGTGCACGTCCCCCCGTCACACACCGACACGACCTGACCCGCTGGCGCGAGGAACGCGTGGATCTGCTGCTGCGCCAACGTGCTCTGCCACACGGCGTCGTGAGCCCCGTTGTCCTGCGAGAGCGCCGTGTCGGTGAGCGGCGCCGTGGGAGACGGGTGGGAGTCGTACTGCGTGTACGCCGAATCGAGCGGCGCGTGGCCGGTCGTCAGGCCGGGAACGGGCACCTCGACATCGAGCGCCGGGATGCCCATCGTGCGCGCGAGCAGCCGCGTCGCCACGTTGGCGACCTGCGCGTCGCCGATCGACTCCTGCAGGAGGATGTGCTTCGCGGGCGTGCCTTCGAGCGGGTTGCTCAACAGGTGCGGCGCGAACGTCGCCGAGTCGGAGTAGTCCCACTCGGACTGCGAGACGGCGAGCGCGACCTGCCGGTCCACGGCGTCCGGGAGGCCGGCGTACAAGAGGAGGAAGAAGTCCGAGAAATCCGTCGACCGCGGGATGAGGAGCGACCACACGGAGCCCGCCACGTTGAGCGTGCCACGCAGGATGTCCGGCTGGAGCGCCATGAACGTCGTCCCCTGGATGCCGCCCAACGACACGCCGAAGTAATAGAGCTGCGAAGCGTCGGTGATGGGGTGGCCGTTCACCTGGAAGACCGGGTCGTTCTTCATGGTCGTCATGAACGTTCGCGTCATCACCTGGGCGTTGACGTGCGCCTGCTGCAGGCGGTCCGTGATGATGTCGACGTTGTTCAGATCGGACCCGAGCGCGTTGGGGAGGTTGGCAAAATCGTTCGACGAAAGGCCGATCCAGTCGGTGCCGATGAGAACGAGGCACCACTGATTGGCGAGCGACGTGAGCGTCGTGTTGCTCATGGTCCCCTTCGCGTTGCCGAAGAGACCGTGCCCGAAGACGAGAACGGGGAGCGGAGTCGTCGCCGTCTGGGCGCATGTGGGAACATTGACGGTGACGTTGGCCGTGGTGGTGCCGTTCACAGCGGGCGCACCTGCGTCGTCGAAGATCATCTCGGACGCGGGGCCGCCGTCGGCGAGGAACAACGGGACGTCGACCGTGGCGCTCACCTGGGCGAGGAGACTCGGATCGGTCGTTGGGGGGCCGCCATCGACGATCGCGTAGGAGAGCGCCCCCGCGTCGACCATCGCCAGTGCCGTATCGCGCATACCCGTCAGGTGGGAGGTGGCCGTGGCGTCGGAGGCGATGACGACGTCCCACGCGAGCGTGAGCGCGCTACGGTTCACTCCGGCGTTCGTGAGGACCGTGAAGATCTGCTGGTAGCTCGCAGCGAGCGGCGCGAGCGTGCTCGATAGCGGCGTACCGTCGCGCAACGCGCGGAACGGAGCGGGGGCGAGCGGAGCTCCGGTGGCGTCGTTGAGGCCCACGAGCGCGATCACGTACCGGTGCCCCGGTGTGAGCCGTTGGAGAGGGCGCACGAGCAGGCCACGGCGTCCGTTGCCGATGTCGTCCTCGTCGAGCTCGGCGAAAGCGACGACCCGCTGGCCCGTCGCCGCGTCGATGACCTGAACGGGTCCGGAAGGCGTGAGTGATGCGCTCGGATCGACCCAGTTGCCGAGCCCCGTCCCATCGACCCCGTTGGCGAAGTAGACGATGAACGGCGTCGCCGGCGAGAAGCCGTCTTTCTGGTTCAGGCGCCCCTGCGAGATGGGGATGCCGTTCGTCTGGACGGGGAGCAGCCCCGGGGCGATCGCCACCCGGAAGCCGGTGGTGGCCGTCGGGTCCGGCCGCTCGAAGAAGCTGGAAGGGAACGGCGTGAGGCAGTCGTCGCCGATGAGCGGGTTGCACCCCGGAGCCGTCGCCGGCGGCGCTCCGGAGTCGTCCGCAACCGGCGGCGCTGCGTCGGCGTCGTTCGTGTTCCCGGCGTCGCTCACGTTCACCACGGCCGCGTCGCTGCCGCCTGGGGAGGAGGCGCCGCTGGTGCCGCAACCCACGACAAGCAAACCGACGGCAAAGAGCCCTGCACACGAGGCGGCGCGATTCATGCGGCGCACTGTTCCATGGTGCGCGCGGAACACCTAGGTCTCTGTATCGTCGCTTGACTGCGTCGAGCGGGTCACCTCGGCGCTGCGGCACGATTCGCAGTATCGGAGCGACCCGGTGCGCGACCTCGTGGTCGTTCGCCGAAGCACGCGCGATCTTGAGACCGCTATCGACTGCGCTAACGTGAGCGCACTCTTGTCGCCCGCTCCCGTCCCCCCTCCGCTCGACGCCGATCTTCTCGCGCTACTCCAGCGCGCTTTCGCTCGCCACGCCGGCGGCGAACAGGTCATCACGCCGCAAGCGCTCCAGAAGGCGCTTGGCCTGCGCAGCGAGTACCTGGCCCGCCGCATCTTCGCGCAGTTCGACACGAACGGCGACGGCGCGATCGACAAGGCCGAGTTTCTGGAAGGGGCGCGCGCGCTCGTCTTCGGGAGCGACCGGGAGAAACTCCTGTTCGTGTTTCGGGTCCACGACCACGATGGCGACGGTTCGCTGAGCCGGGACGAGCTACTGCGAATGCTGTCGATCGCCATCGCCGAGAGCGAGGTCGTCGAACGGGCTACGCAGCCACCGGAGCAGCTGGCCAAGGTCCTCTTCGCGATGGCGGATACGAATCGAGACGGACGGATCACGTTCGACGAGTTCGAAGCCGTGATGCGGAAGCGTCCCGAGCTCCTGCGCAAGATGACGCGCAGCGAAGCGATCTGGATCGCACCGAACGAGGAGCTCCTCGCCCGATTGGAAGACAGGACGACGTCGAAGGGGAGCCGGTTCTCGGCGCTCGCAGAGGGGGGCTGGGGCCCCGCGATCGTCCTCGTCGTCTGGGTCCTCGCGAACGCGGGGGTCTTTGCAGCGTCGTGGTTCGGTGCAACCGCGGGCCAGAATGCGCTCATGATGCTGGGGCGCGCGCTCGGCAAGTGCGCCGCCATGAACGGCGCGCTCATCTTGATCCCTGTGATGCGCCGCCTCCTGACGCGACTGCGGGCCACGCCTCTCGGCAAGGTCGTCCCCTTCGACGGCGCGATCGACTTCCACCGGTTCGTCGGTCATGCCCTGTTCGCGATCGCCCTGGCCCACTCCGTCGTCTTCGGCGCGGCGTACGCGATGGGGCACTCGTCGTCCTCGCTCGTGCAAATGGCCGCTTCGGAGCGCGGCTTGACCGGGGTTCTGCTCCTCCTCGTCTTCGCCGCGATGTGGGTCTTCGCGCTAGGGTTCATCCGACGGACGAGCCGGTTCGAGCTCTTCTACTTCACGCACCTCCTCTACGTGGCGTGGCTCGCGCTCGCGATCGCCCACGCTCCATCGTTCCTCCTCTGGGTCGGTGTGCCGCTCCTCGGCTTCGGCGTCGAGCAAGTGGTACGCCTCTCCCGTCGCGGCTCGGCCGCCGCCGTCGTGTCGAGCCGCGCGCTCCGCTCGGGGGTCACGCGCCTCGCGATCGCGCGCCCCACCGGGTTCGCGTTCGCACCGGGCGACTATGCGTTTCTCCGCATTCCTTCGGTCGCCAAGCGCGAGTGGCACCCCTTCACGATCAGCAGCGCCCCGGAGCGGCCCGAGCTCACATTCCACATCCGTTCGCTCGGGAACTGGTCGGGGGCGCTGCGCCGGCACGTCGAGGCCAAAGAGGACGAGCCGGGGCTCACCGCGTACGTGGACGGACCGTACGGGTCACCGAGCGCCGAGATCTTTGGCTCGCGTTTCGCCGTCCTGATCGGCGCCGGGATCGGCGTCACGCCTTTCGCGAGTGTGCTCGAGTCGATCGTGATGCGCGGGAACCAGGGGCCCTCCTCCACGAAGCTCGAGAAAGCGCACTTCTTCTGGCTCAACCGGGACCAGTACTCGTTCGAGTGGTTCGCCGCGCTCCTATCCGAGCTCGAGAAGAGCGATCAGAAGGGGCTCCTTGAGATGCACCTGTGCATGACGGGCGGACGCACCGGGGTGACGGCGATGGGGCTCGAGATCGCGCGCGAGGTGATGAAGGCCGCCGGCCGGAGCGACCTGATCACCGGGCTCCGTACGCACACGCACATGGGCCCGCCCGACTGGGAGAGCATGCTCGGCACCATCGCGCGACAACACCAGCCGGAGAAGGTCGACGTGTACTTCTGCGGTCCCCCCAGGCTCGCGGCGAAGATCCGCCCCATCGCAGCGAGGAACGCGATGTCGTTCCACGAGGAGCGTTTCTAGCGATGAGCCCGCGACGCAATCTCCTCGTGCTGCCGAGCGCGCTACTCGGCGCAGCGCTCGTCGCGTGCGGGACTCAGGCGCCCACGGATGCGGCCGGCGATCCGCAAGGGTGCATTTCCTGCCACGTGAGCGAGTTCCAGTCGGCCAAGCACCACCAGGGCAAGCAGCCGAGCAACTGCGCGGAGTGCCATGCGCTCACGGCGTGGAAGCCGACGCTCCCGAAACGGGCACCGTCGTCGGCGTCGTCCACGAAGGGGACGACGCCAGGCGAACCGGTGCCTTCTGCCGCCCATCCGGCGGCCGAGCCGAGCAGCGAACCGAGCGCTACGGGGAAGACCACGGAGCCGAAGGGGAAGGGAAGACCGAAACCCTAGTGTGCCGTCGTCCGCGCGACGCTAGATCAGAAGCCGAGGACGGAGAACCGCCCGCGACCGCGCCGCAACCACGCCTTGCTCGGCGTGGCGTGCTGCGGAACCGTCAGGCCGTTCGGGAGGTGGCGCTGCCTGCGGTGGATCCTCTTCTCGGGCGCGCCGCCATCGAGCAGAGTGACCTGACCGGCCGTCGCCGAAGCGCGGGTCATCACGGCCAGCTCCCAATAGTGGTCATCCTTGGCGGTATTGAGGCCGGTGCCGTCGAACGACCAGATGGTGATGTCTGCCTCACCATACGTGGTCTGGCAGGTCGAGTCGGCGCACGCGTTACCGTTGCCGACGTTCGAGGGGTCCGTGGTCAGCGTGATCGTGAGGTTCGCGACCGTCCCGTTGCTCATGGAGATCATGGGCGTCCCGCTGAACGTCGGGTCCGTCGCCGTGCTCCCTTCCCACGCGAGCTTGGTATAGCTCGTCGCGCCCGTTGGATCCGTCGAGTCGAAGACGTCGACGTTCCAGGCTGCGTGAGCGCCGTCGGCGAATGCCGTCACGGGGATGGTGATGCTCTCACCGACATTCAGCGCGAGAAACGCCGTCTGGGGAGCGGCGTTGTAATAGATTTCGCCTGCCGGGACGGGGAGGCACGGGTTCTGATTGGCGGCGGCCGCCTCAACGGACCAGATCCGCTGGTAGGTGAACCCGCCGAGCGGCCAGTAGTCGCCGTCGGTCCCCTGACCGTCGAGGTAGTCGGCGCAGAAGTCGGCGACCTCACCGTCCGAGTCGTCGTTCCACGCCCAGTTGTTCGGGTCGTTGAAGTTGTTGTACCAGCCGTAATCGTTGTTGCTATCGGTGAGCCCGTCAGTCGCCGATTCCGCCGTCTCGTGACTCGCTGTGAGCGTCACGTCGGAGACGGTATAGGCGGGGAGCCCCGCGTCAGGGTCGGCCGGGCACTCCATGGACACGGCGTACGCGACGTTCGCCGCGGTCGCCCCGTGGTAGCCGTCGAAGGCTTCGCAGCCGAGAGATCCGCCGTAGTTCACCGCCGTGCTCGGCGGTATGTACAGCATGTAGAGCGTGTTGGCGTCGGCGGGCGGAAGCGCACCGCTGCTGATGAGGTCCGTGAGCCACGGCTGAAGCTGGACGCCACCCGCGTCCGCACCGTCGTCGTATTCGGCGGCAGCACCGGCGTCGAGCGTGACCGCAACTCCGGCCTGCCCCGCGCCGATGCACGCGCCGCCGTCCCCTTCGCAATACTGGGTGACCGTCGAGGTCCACCACGAGTTCGTCGTCAGGGTCTCTCCGAACGTCTTCAGCTGAGGCGCCATCGGATCGTTCGGAAAGAAGACGGAGACGACCTTCGCGGACGTCTGAAGTGGCGCGCCGCCCCAGGTGAGCGTCGGGAGGTTGAGATGACCGGAGCTCGCGGTGGCGCCGTCATTCGGAGTCCCGCCGTCGCTCAGGTTCGGCGAGGCATCGCTACCGAGCCCGCTGTCCACGGGACCCGTGGGCCCGGCGTCCACTGCGCTCGGCGTCGACCCATTCGAGGAGCCACACCCGACCGCAACAGAAGCCGACAGCGTGACGAGGGCGGAGAGAAACCGGAAACGATCGGACGCGCGCATGCACTACCTCCAGGCCGTTTGAGTCCAGCGACCGGCGGCACCATATGGCAGTTGGAGCGATTGTTCGTCCGAATCTCACCAACTTGTGCGGGCGTGAGTATGGCCACGAGGCATTTTTCTTCGACGCGTCGCGCGCCGCCCGTGCGCCACGGTTGTAGATTGCCACTCCGAACAGGGGCCAACGGACGACGTGACGGCCGCGAGGAATGCGACGCGAGCTCACGCAGAAACATGGAGGATGGATGTCCTGCGGGGCTCCTAAGGTTTGTCGGAGTCGTCGCAATCCGAGCACCTGGGAGAGCGGCGCGGGATCACGCCGCCTTGCGCTCCGCGATCCACCGATCGACCTGCTGCTCGAGCACGTCGAGCGGTAAGGCCCCCGAGCCGAGCACGACGTCGTGGAACGCGCGGATGTCGAACTTGTCTCCGAGCGCCTTCTTCGCTTTCTCGCGCAGCGCGAGGATCTTCAGCTGCCCGATCTTGTAGGCGAGCGCCTGGCCGGGGATCGCGATGTAGCGATCCGTTTCGGCCTGCACCTCCACCTCGTCGAGCGTCGAGTGGGCGTGGAAGAAGTCGACGACCTGCTGGCGCGTCCACTTCTTCGCGTGAAGGCCCGTGTCGACGACGAGGCGAATCGCGCGGAGCATCTCGTCCAAGAGGTGACCGTAGTAGCTATAAGGGTCCTGGTAGAAGCCCACCTCTTCGCCGAGCCGCTCGGCGTAGAGCGCCCACCCCTCCACGTACGATGTCACGAAGTACTGCTGCCGGAATTTCGGCAGCCCCGTCACCTCCTGCGCGACGGACGCCTGCAGGTGATGGCCGGGTACGCCCTCGTGGTACGCCGTGGTCTCGACGTCGAGCGTCGTGCGGTTGGCGAAGTCGCCGGTGTTGACCATGACGTGGCCCGGGCGTGAACCGTCGGGGGTCGCATTCATGTACTCCGCTCCCGCGGCACCCTTCTCGCGGAACTCCTCGACCGGGCGGATCTCCAGCTTCGCCTTCGGCAGCCGACCGAAGAGCGAGCCGAGCTTCGGGTACATCTGGTCGGTGTATTTTTGGTAGAGGTCTACGACCGCCTGCCGCGACGCGAAGTGCAGCACGGGGTTCCTGGCGGCCGCGGCGGCCAGCGACGGGAGGTCCGCGAAGCCGAGCTTCTTCGCGACCGCGCCCATCTCCGTCTCGATGCGCGCGACCTCCTTCAAGCCGAGCTCGTGGATCTCGTCGGCGGTCATGGCTGTCGTCGTCGTGTACTTGATCTCGAACTCGTAGCGCTCGACGCCGAGCGGCAGCGCCCACTCTCCCGGCTCCGCACGGCCGTGCGGCTCGTACTCCGCCCGCACGTACGCGGAGAGCTTGCGGTACGCGGGGTCCACGTCGTCCTTGATGGCGGCAACGCAAGCGGCACGGATGCGCGCTCGGTCGACCTCGGGCACGCCAGCCGGGAACGACTTCAGCGGCGCGGCGAACGCGCTGTCCTCCGGCACGCCGCCAGCGAGGTCGTCGGCCTGCTGCGCGACCCTAGCAAGTAGGATCTTCGCCGGCATCAGGTGCTTGACCATGCCCGCGCGCATGAGGTCGAGGATCTGGTCCATCACGCGGGGGAACGTTCGGAGGCGCGTGACGTAGTCGTCGTAATCCTTCGCGGATGTGAACGGTAGCAAGCTGACCATCTGCGCAAACTGCGTGTGCGCACCTTCGAACTGGTTCACCGGCATCAGCCACCCCTCGAACCTCGCGGCCTCGAGCCCGAGCTTCAGGTCGCGGACGAGGAGCACCTTGTCGAGCCGCTCCTGCTCGGGGAAGCCCGTGGTATCGACGGCCTCCAGACGCTCGATGGTGCGGCGGTTCTCCTCGAGATTCGCCTTGATCGCTGCCTCCGAGCGGTCGCCCCAGCGGTCGTTGTACCGCTTGTCACCGAGGATGCTCGCGAACTCGGGGCTCGTTCGCATCGTGTATTCCCACTGGTCCGCGATGACGTCGCGCAACTGCTGGCGGCGCGCATCGAGGCGCGTGGCAGAGGCGGGGCTCGCAGTGGGCGCCGCGGCTCCTTTGGTGGCGGTCACGTCGTTGCAGGCGACGAGCGCGACAAGGGCGAAGGCGACGGCGTGGGAGGTGTGCATGGGGAGGCGGCGCACGTTACGTCGGGCGCGCGCCGAAAGAAAACGCTCTCCCCTCGCCTCGCCGTCCGCGCGGGGCTCGTGGCGTCACGTCGCGGGGTGGAGCGGCCCGAAGATGGCGTGAATCCGCACTCCTGCGGCGATGAGGGTGATGCCGTTCACGATGGCGTACGCGGCAATCAGCCCGATGAGGGTGATCGCGCCGGCGAGCGGCAACGCAAGCAGCGCAATGCCGCACGCGATCGACAGGACACCCGTGAGGACGAGCCCCCCAACGCTCGCTCCTTCCCTCCGGATCCCGATGGCGATTGCCAGCTCGACAGCGCCGGCCGCGAGGGCCCATACGCCGACGAGGACGTAGAGCGAGAGCGCGGTGAGGCCGGGGTACACGAACGTCACGACGCCTGCCGCGATGCTGAGGAGCCCGCGAACGATGTACGGCGCCTTGCGCCCCTCCAGGAGCAGCCCGAGGCCGAGGAGCACCGCTCCGTCGACGAAGGCGTAGACACCGAAGATCAGGACGAGCGCGGCAATCGACGCATCCGGCCACACGACCGTGAGAACGCCGAAGAGGATGCTGGCGATGCCCCGCAATACCCACATGCCCCAGCTTCTTGCCAAGAGGTCCATGATGTCCTTCCTTCCGCGAGCCGGAATCGCTTGCGACGTGGAGCTGTCACGAAGCGGCAGAGCCCTACCGCTCCTGCCGTCGCTCCCAAGCGATGCATGAGGCATTCCCAAGCGTCTACCTATTGGTAGCGACTTGGGACGCACGACGGACCACCGTGCACGATGTGCGGGATCGCAACGGGAGCGCAAACGAACCGCAGGACGGCGTCGCGGGCACGATTGCCCCATTCATCGACACAGTGAGGCTTTTCGCCGGCCGGCTCTCCCGGGAGCGTTCCTCGTGCGAACGACGAGCGCGATCACTCGTCGATGAAGTGACCGCGCGGAGCGTTCCTTGCACGATCACGCGTCGAGGATGAACCCATGAGTCACTCCACCATCGACGTTCGGAGCCGCGCGGAGATCAGTCTCGTCGAGCACCTGGGCTATCGCTACCGACAGCACATCGGTGCGCTCGACACGAAGGGCGACCCGCCGTCCGCGCACGAGTCTGGCTTTGGCGCTCTGCGACTCTTCGACGACGCGACGATCGACCCCGCCTCCCACGTCACAGTGGAAGCACACGATGGCTTCGAGACCGTCGTCTACGTTCTCGAGGGGGAGTGCGTCATCGAGGACGACCGTGGGCACGCGACACCTCTCGGGCGCGGCGGCGCGGCGTGCATGGTGCTCGGTCATGGAATTCGGCACGAGGTGAGCAACCCGTCGCCGAGCGCCCCTTTGCGGGTACTCGTCGCCGCGGCCGCAGCGCCGCTCTCGAACCCGCCGCCGCGCCTCGCGGTCGGGCCGTTCGGCCAGGAGACTCCCGGAATTGGCTGGGTGGAGAATCACGGCGCGGCGACGCACATCGAGGGCTCCCTTCCGGTAGGGGAGTCGGTGCGGCTGGGCATCGGCACTCTCGATTCCGGCGTCGAGCTCGGCTTCCCGCGCGCGGTCGACCGCGGTCTGTTCGTCGACGTGCTCGAAGGGAACATCGAGCTCGGCTCCGGTTTCGTGGACGCAGGAGGTGACGCGAGGGTGAGCCTCGACGCGCCGGTGCGTCTGCAGGCGATCACCCGCTCGCGCCTGGTGATCGCCGACGTGGCCATGGGCTACGTCCAGCAACTGGTGTGAACGAGCGGCTCGCGGCTCATCCGCGCAACGCCTTCTCCATCTTCTACCCACGCACTACGTGGCACCTCGCGCTCGACGGCTCGGCCCCGTACGATGAGCTCGACGGTCTCGTCCGATGCGCGCCTACTCCGACCACTACACGCCATCGGCCGCGCTCACGGTCGGCGTCTGCCTCGTCGGCGTGGGCCTCGTGGCCGCCTGCGGGCTGTCGGCCTCCGGACTCGCCAACCCGGACGCCTCCTCCGCTGACGCTTCGCTCGTGGACGCCGTCGCGCCCTCGGTCGTCGATGCCTCGACGGCGGAAGGGACGGTCGACGCGGAGGGGGACGTGGTCGCCAACGGCGACGCCGCACCCGACGACGCGTCGCTCCCGGGGGTCGATGCGGCCGACGCGGCCCCCTCGTGTACCCCCTACGACGCTGGCCTCAACGGCGCGCTCGCTCTCTCGACGTTCGTCGTCGCGGGCAACGCGAGCTACGACGAAAACAGCGACGGCCGGATCACGCTCACGAACAGCTCGAACGACCAAGCTGGCGCCGCCTGGTACCCAACGACGATGTCCGGCGTCTCGGGCTACGACCTGACGTGGTCGCTCCGCGTAGGCCCCGGCGACACGGACGGCGAAGGGATCACGTTCGCCGTGCTGTCGTCGATCGGTACGCCCGGCGTGGGAGACGACGGCGACGGGCTCGGCCTCCGGAACATCACGGAGTCGGGCGGCGACGGCGGCATCCCGTCGGGCTACGCGGTCGAGCTGGTCACGTACGACAACACGACCGACCCGACCAACCTCGGCGCCGTCACCCTCAAGCTCGCGACCATGCCCGGGTTCACGCCTGTCGCCGAAACCGCCGTGCCGGCGCTGAACGATGGGAACACCTACTCGGTGGAGGTCTCGTGGCGCGCGCCGAGCTCGCTGCGCGCGACGCTGTACGGGCCGGACGGAGGCGTCTTCAACGTCACGTCCAGCAACCCGGGACTCTCCGCAACGTCGGCCACCTTCGGGTTCACCAGCGCAACCGGAGGGGTCTCCGACTCGCACAACGAGATCGCGGGGATCACCTTCACGGACACCTGCCGGTAGACGCGACTCCGACGTGCGGACGTCACGGGACGACGAGCGCGAAATCTCCGTAGTCGGCCGCGCTCGCGCTGTTCGTCTGGTCGCCGTCGCTCATGATGCCGACGCCCAGCAGGTCGGGCACGTCGGCGTTGGGATCGTTGTCGGCGAAGTGGCGGCGGAACTCCGCCTTGAGGTCGATCTCCTCGGTGGCCCAGGCGTCGACGGGGCCGCCGGACTCGAGGACGACCGTATCCTGCGCGACGAACGGGTTTCGAATCGGACGACAGACGGAGCCGACCTTGTCTATGGGGCTCCAGACATACTTGAGCGTGTACCAGCGCAGACCGCGCTTCCACGTGAGGTACACCGACGCGGCCGAGTCCTCCCGTCCTTCACCGCACTCGCTTCCGAGCGTCGGTAGTGTCTCCGCGCGCCACCGCCACCGCACCTTCTTCGCGGTGCGCTCGGCGTCGGTGAATACGATCCCGAGCACCGTGGTCTCCATGCCGGGCGCATAGAGCGCCCGAACGAACGGCGGCTGCGCTGCGACGATCGTGTAGTAGTCCGTCGGACCCGATTCGCGCTGGACGACACGCCACCGATGGATGTCGAGCGTCTGGACATGAGGGGCAGGCGGCGCATCGGCCAGCGCGACGCTCGAGGCGAGGGCGACCGCGAGCGCCAGAGACAAACGGCGCCCCAAACCACGAGCCGTGCGGCCCGCCTCGCCAGGGTAGCGACCAACATCATCGCCCATCGCGGCCATCCTCTCCTCTCCGGTGCCTCTCTGCCCAGTTCGATGCCGATGCGAGCCGTTGCGTGGCGGGCACCCCGGACGCCCGGCGAGCTCGGCTGCGTTCGCGACCTGCTCGCCCACGGTCAGAACGAGACCGTCGTGCCCACCGAGAAGTTCTCGTACGAGCCCAGGTTCTGGCGCACCTCGTCCGAGTACAGCACGCCGAAGTTGAGGCTCGCGTCCCGCGACACTCGGACGTCGATGCTCCCGCGCGGCTGGACCCATACGCTGGAGAGCGACCCGCGGTAGTAGTTCTGCACGTACCCGAGCTCGGCGTTCAGCGTGACGAGGTGCTTGATCGTCCACGAGTAACCCGCGCGTACGCTCGGATCGACGTCGTTTCCCATGCCGACGCCGGCCACGGGAGACCCGGCGTCCCGGTACGCGGGGAGGTACACGCCGGCGCCGAGCGTGATGCGCTGGTTCGAGGCGGTCCAGATGCGCGCGTTCACGTCGGTCGAGAATCCCATCGAGGGACCCGCGGAGCCGCTGATGGAGTTGAGCTTGAACCCCGCGGACGGCATCACCTCGACGCTCCCCGGCTCGCCGAAGCGGTACGCGAGGGCAGGGAACGGCACGTTCCACGAGAGCCGGTCGGTGATGCGGTACCAGAGCTGGCCGCTGAACGAGACGCTGTTGGAGTACTGCCCGCTCCCGGCGTTCGCGCCGCCGTTGGTCATCGGCCAGTACTGCGTGCCCATGCCGACGTTCAGGTGGAGCAGCCAGCTCTGGCCGGGGGTCGCGCTCCAGAGGCTGAGGGAAGAGAGCTTCCGATCCGGATCCTGCCCCCCCTTCATCGCGAGCGCGTTCGTGCCGGTGGCCTCGAGCTGGCCGGGGGCGAGCGTCACGGTCTCACCCGCGGCGACGTCGACCTCCTTCGAGTAGACGCGGCCCGAGGCGACGCGCCGGACGAGGTAGCGCGCCGGTGGGACCGCGATCCGGACGGCGCGCGAAGACGGAGGGACCTCGGCGAGCGTGATGCCTGTCGGGAGGTGGATGACCTCGATCATGGTGCTCGGCTGGTCGATCTCGATCGCGCTCGTGTTCTCGCGGAGCGACGCGAGGACGATGTCCTGGCGGCCGCGGAGCTGGAGGTCGAAGCTCGGGTGCTGCGGCGTCGGGGCGAGGCGGGCGCTGTCGCGGACCGTGCGCTCGCGGGCATAGTCGTACGCTTCCTCGAGCGTGACCTCGCCGTCGCCATTGACGTCGGCGGCGCCGAGGAGGCCCGAGGCGAAGTAGTGCGTGAAGAACGAACCGTGCGCGTCATCCCCTTCGTGCGCAGCCTCGAAGCCGGAGCTGGACGAGACGAGCGCCGTCCCCTCGGTGGAGACGTTGAGGAGGTCCACGGGGTCGAGCGGCGGGCCGACCGTGACCCCCTTCGCCTGCGTCCAGTTGCCGCCGCGGCACGTGTCGAGGATGCCGACGCGGACACGCGCCGCCATTCGCGAGAGGCGATCGCGGACCTCGGTGACGGGGAGCGCCTCGCCGTTCGGGTAGAGCGACTGACCGTCGGAGTGACCCGAGTAGTAGAAGAGGACGAGGGCGTCGTCGCTCGCCGATCGCGCGACGTCGTCGATCTCGTAGAAGAGCGCCGCAGGCGACGGATCGAGGAGCAAGTGCACGTCGGCGGGGGCGAAGTGGCCGACGCGGGTGAGGACGTCGGCCATCTCGCGGGCGTCGTCGTGGGCGAAGCGGAGCGGAGAGCGCCCCGGAGGGGGAGCGTTCGAGCCGACGACGATCGCGACGCGGCGGCGCACGGGGGGCGCCTGCGCCGAAGCGCGCGAAGCAAGGAAGAGAAGGGAAACGCCAAGAATGAAGGAAAGAAGTCTCACGGGCGTTCCTCCGGAATCACGAAGCGAACGACCCACACGTGTGGCGAGCGCTCGGTGCCATGGGCGGCGCGGGCGAGCGCCTCGTCGGTCAAGCGCGCGTCGCTCATCACGACGGCGATGCGCTCGTTTTCCGAGTCCCCATCGACGACTAGAGTGAAAGGGAGGACGTCGCCCGTCGGGGAGCACGGTGCGTCGGAGAGGCGCATCCACTCGCCGCGTGCAGGATCCTCCGCGGCGACCGCGACGTTCGCGAGATCCCCGCACGCGGTGCGGATCGCGAGCGCGTCTCCGGCACGAACGGGGGACTGACCGTCCCAGATCGATGTCTCGCGATCGCGGTGGACGAGGAGCTGCACGGACGGCGTCCCCTTCACGCCGACGTAAGTGGACGGCGCGGTGCGCGGGAGCGCGCTCTCGACGAAGACGCCGATGCCCGCCGCGAACGCGATCGCCGCGGTGACGTGGGCCAGAACGCGGAGTTGCCGTGGCGCGCGAGGGCGGGCGTGGACCCCCGTCGCAACGTTTGCGTCGTCGGCGCAGACCTCGTCCAGCATCGCGAGGTACGTGCGGCACGGTGCGCACCCGGCGACATGGTGCTCGAGCTGCGCGTCTCCCGTCCGCGCCGACGTCCAGTAGACGTCGAGCGCGAACGTCGAGCACTGGGGCGAGCGACTCGCGTTCATTGGGCGCGCTCCTTTCGCATCGTCAGGGTCCGTTCGTCGAAGCGGGTGAGGAGGCGGCGAAGCGTCCTCTCGGAGATGCCGAGCACCGCTGAGGCTTCGGGCTGCGATAGCCCGTCGATACGGCAGAAGACGGCCGCCTCCAGCTCGTCGGCAGGGGTCGTATCGGCCAGCGCCTGGATCGCCGTCCTCGCCGCGAGCGCGTCGTGGAGGCCGACGCCGCACGGGAGGGAGTCGAGGTCGTCGGTCGGCGCGGTGCGTTTGCGGTCGCGGAGCACGTCGAGGGCGAGCCGCGTCGTCGTCCGGTAGACCCACGCGACGAGCGCGCGCTCGTCGGTCGTGTCCGTGATTTCATCCTTGGATTGGAGCAGTCGCACGAACGCCTCCTGTGCGACGTCTTCCGCGGCCTGACCGTCGCCGAGCATGCGCCGCGACTTCGCGCGAATGGGCGCGAGGAGGCGGCGGTAGATGGCAGGAAGGTGAAGGGGGGCGGCCACGGTGAGTGGTTGACGTCGCGTTCCAGGAGAAGACGTGGAAGCGCGTCGGATCCGGCCATCCTGCAGAGCGATTTCCGCACCAGCTGCGCGGGCGGAGACGCGGCGCCCTAGCGAGGAGCGAACGCGCGCCACGTTGTCCCGCCCCGGCGATTGCAGCGCGCGTGGCCCGGGCTTTCCGTCGCGGCGCGAGTGGCGCGTCGGGACGGCTCGCAGCCATCCTGCCCCATCGTCTTGGCGGTCACCCCGGCGTGTGAACGCACGTGTACGGAGAGGGAGAGAACATCGCCGAACGCCTCCGTGCTTTCCTGCTCGGCATGCACATCGGCTCGATCGCGCCGGGCAAGGACGCGGACCTCGTCGTCGTGAAGGGGGACCCCTCGAAGGACATCGAGGACGTGGAAAACGTGGAGATCGTCTTCAAGGACGGCGTTGGCTACGATCCGCAGAAGCTGGCGGAGTCGGTGCGGGGGATGGTTGGGGTTCGCTGAGCGGCGAGAGCCCTCCCGAGCGCCTTATGATCTTCGTCAAGCAGGGGGGCGATTCGAGGATCTATGGATTCCGCCGTGAACGCGAGCCCATCCCCCGCCCAGTATTCCGTGACGGTCGCTCTCGAAGCCGAGCATCAGCATCTGCTCGAAGCTCTCGACGAGGTGCGTCGCCTCCTGCGGGAGGGTGAGGGCGACGCCGCGCAGCTCCGCTTCCTCTCCTTCGGAGACCGCTTGCTGCGACACATGGGCGCAGAGGAGCGCGTGCTCTTCCCGATCTTCGAGCAGGTGACCGGGATTCCGGATGGGCCCACCAAGGCGCTGCGGTGCGCTCACTGCGCCTTCCGCAAGGTGGTCCGGGTCCTGAAGCGCTCGCTCGTCGTCGATCCCGCGGAGAGCTCGGACGCGATGCTCGCGTACCTCAAGGATGCGTTCGTCAAGCACGATGAGTACGAGCAGCAATGGCTGTATCGCATCTGCAACGAGGTCGTTTGCGACGATGTCGTACGCGACGCCATCCTTGGACGACTCGACGCGTGGCGTACGTCGGAGGACGAGTCGGTCCTCGAAGGGGTGCCGCACCAGTGCGCGGACCGCGCAGAAACGGACGCGACGGCGGCCGGCAGGGAGGCGCCGTAGAGCCGCGAAGCCCCGCCTGCGTGGCACGGACCGTCCCGGGCTTCTTCCGCCGGCGGGGAATCGAACCCCGCCGATACCAATCGGCCCGTCCGCCGCCCCTCGCGTCGACTCGGAGAGCCTAGGGAGGGGGCGACTTGTTTTTGGGAGAGCGGTCAGTGGGACCCCGCGACTCCGTTCGACGGTGGGCATCGCGTCGGGGGTGCCCTTCCTGGTCATAGAGCTGGAGTCAGGTGGTTCGCTCGAATCGCAACGAGCGCGCTTCGGCGATGTTCCCTGGGGGCTTCGGCTCCTGCGCCAGATCGCCAAGGGGCTCGCCATTCTGCACGACGCAGGCGTTGTGCACAGAGACTTGAAGCCCGCCAACGTGCTGCTTGCTGGTGCGCCGGAGGCGCCGCTCGCGAAGATCGCCGACTTTGCCTCGCGCACGGCCCACTCCACGATGGCCCAGGCCAGCTCCGCATGCCCGGCCTCCCCACGCGCGGACGGACCCTCGATCCGATTTTCATGAAGCGTGCATCGATCGCGATGAAACGATCGTGAAGTCGATCCCCTTCGCTCTAGGTCGGAACCGATCTCCGATCCACCTTCACCGCGCGAGGATCTTTTCTCACCGCGCTTCTTGAGGAACGATCCTCGCGAGGATGAAATCTCATCGCGCGAGGATCTTTTCCGACCGAAAGCGGGTCGAATCCAGCAGCACGAGGATCCTTCCTCACGGCGTTTCACCAAGAACGGTCCTCGCGAGCGTGAGATCGGACCGCGAGAGGATCCTTTCTCACCGAGCTCGGATCGAATTCAACCGCGCGAGGATCCCTTTCAGCCACGCGAGGATCATTTTTCACCGCGTTTCATGAAGAAAGATCCTCGCGAGGATGAAATCTCGTCACGCGAGGATCTTTCCCGACCGAAAGGGGATCGGATTCAACCGCGCGAGGATCATTTTTCACCGCGTTTCATGAAGAAGGATCCTCGCGAGATGGCGCGGTGCGCTCGCGACGTGGAGCGCGGCGAACAGCCGCTGACGGACCGCGGTACAACGCATCGACGGGCGATGCGCTGGGCCGGCGCTCTCTGCGGGCACGGGAACAAGCCGGGAGAGATCGAGACCGACGTTCCGGCGTGGCACGAGGCGCGCGCGTTCTTCACGCTTCGCGGCGCATAGCCGACGCGCGCCGACTACGAGAGCGAACGCTGGCCGACGATCCCGCGCTGCCCGTCGTAGACGATCCCCTTGTGAGGGACGGGGCCGGCCAGCAGGTAGTTGCTCCGGAGACGTCGCCCGAGGACGGCCTCGGCGCGGGCGCCGAGCTTGAGGAGACGGTCCAGGTCGATCCCCGTCTGAACGCCCATTTCTTCGAGCATGCCGACGAGATCCTCGGTGCACGTGTTGCCGGTGAAACCTCGGTGGTAGTCGGCGGCGCCCGTCTTCGGCTGTCCGCCGATCGCGCCGAGCGAGCCGTCCGCGAAGTGGAGCCCGAAGCTGAGCGCCGTGAGTGTATTGGCCATGCCCCAGCCGCGCGTGTCGTGGAAGTGGGCGACGAGCTTCTCCTTGGGGAGACCCGCGGCGAGCACCTCCGAATAGAACGCGCTCACCTGGCGCGGGTTCGCGACGCCCGTCGTGTCGCCGAAGCCGATGTACGTGGCCCCGATGTCGTTCCACCACTTGCCGAGACGGAGCACGTCCTTGACCGGCACGTCCCCCTGGATGGGACAGCCGAAGCTCGTGAGCACCCATCCGAAGACTTCGTGCCCGGTGTCGATGGCGAGACGCGCCATGCTCTCGAGGGCGACCTGGTTCTCGGCGTGCGTCATCTTCACGTTGGCGCGGTTGTGCGCCTCGCTGCCCGAGATGACGAACGCGATCTCGTCCACGCCGAAGCCTTCGCGCTTCGAAGCGACCGCGCGCTCGACCCCCTTCAGCGTCGTGCAGATGCCGCGGTAGTGCACGCCCGGGCGGCGCGGGATGAGGCGCAGCACCTCCTCGGCGTCGGCGAACTGCGGCAGGTACTTCGGGTGCGCGAAGTTCGTGGCCTCGATGCGCTTGAAGCCCGCGTCCACCATGCCCGAGATCATCTCGACCTTCAGTGCCGTGGGGACGAACTGCGCCTCGTTCTGCAGGCCGTCGCGCGCCCAGCACTCTCCCATGGTGACGCGTTCGGCGAGCGGCGCTTCGTGCAAACGAGTCAATGCGTGCATGGGAAACCTCAACGGCGGTCTTAGTACGCCGAGGACCCACGTCAACGAGTGGATGCCGAGTGCATGCGACTCGCGTCCGGCCGCGTCACGGAACGCAACGCAGGCCGCCAAGAACGCGCGTCGGGCGTGGGTGCCCGATCCTGATCACAGCGGTCGCTTCGCCCACTCCGGCGCTGCTTGGGGATCGGGCGCCTGCCCGTTGAAGTCCGCCAGCTCGACGTCCTTGGATCGCGATCTCCGGAACACGCGCCCGTTCCTCGTGAAGACGAGCCGCCCTTCGTAGTCGTGGCCGCACCAGTCCGCGTCGGGGACCTCTCCCGTGGAGCGGTGAAGCTGTGCGCGGCCCGGCACGATCGTCAATCCAAGAGGCGGATGCTTCGGGTGCGATTGGCTCACCCCCCGCAGCGTGATCTCCCGCTTCCCGACGAACCTCCCGCCGCCGCCGTAGGTCGTCCCCATCGGCCACAACGCGAGCGCGTGCAGCCACGGAGGGCGACTCACCGCGGTCCACGAGTCGGTGTAGCTCGTCCGGAGTCGTCGCCCCTGATGCGCGGAGTAGAGGAACAGCGCGCCGTCGGGGGACAGATCGCACTTCTCCTCGTAGATGCGGCCTCGGTACCACGCGCCTTCCGTGAACGCGTCTCGACGGGTGTCCCACGCGATGAGGTGGACCCAGGCGCTCGGGCCTCTGCGCAGGACGAGTGCGTGAGGGGACGCGGCCGCCACGAGGACGAACAGTCGAGGGGGGGGCGCGTCGTTCATCGAGCGCCCGCAGTTTGCAGGGCCTTTGCGCGGCCGCCCAGCAGCATCGATGCTTTGCGCCTGCGCCTTGAGTCGCAGCCACGGCACGCGTGTAGGATCGCCCCCATGACCCACGGAAAGCGCATCTCTTCCGGGCTCGTCGCCGGCCTCGGACTCTTCATCGTCGCCGCGCTCGGCGGCGCTGCGTGCCTCTCGAGCTCGTCGCCGAACCCGGCGACTTCCGACGCAGGTGGCACTCCGACCGAAGACGGCGCGGCCTCCTCGACCGATGGTGGCGACGCGGCCACCGTCGTCGATGCTTCCGATGCGTCACCGAGCACGGACTCGGGACCGTCGGACGCGGGGCCCCCGGTCGAAGCGGGCATCTTCACCGAGTTCCCGATCCCGATCGACGGCGGCGCCGCCAGTCCCAACGGGATCACCGCCGGGCCCGACGGCAATCTGTGGTTCACCGAGTTCCACGCCGCCAAGGTCGGCAAGATCACGACCGCCGGCGCGATTACCGAGTTCACGACGACCACGGCCGGCTCCTTCCCCTATTCCATCGCCGCCGGCTCCGACGGCAACCTCTGGTTCACGGAGAACGTCGTGAACAAGATCGGCATGATCACCCCCGCGGGCGCGATCACCGAGTACCCCATTCCGACGGCCTCTTCCGGATCGTTCCCCACCGATCCCGGACCGTTCGACATCACGACAGGGCCGACCGGGACCCTCTGGTTCACCGCGAACCTCAACGACGAGGTGGGCGTGATCACGACCGCGGGCGCCATCACGCAGTTTCCGCTCCCGACCTCCGGCTCCCATCCCGAAGGGCTCGTCGTCGGTCCGGACGGGAACCTCTGGGTCTGCGACACGATCGGGAACAACGTCGACAAGCTCACGCCGTCGGGCACGGCCACGCCGTACGCGGTGCCGACGGCAGGCGGCGAGCCGACGCTGATCGCGGTGGGACCCGACGGCAACCTCTGGTTCACCGAGTACGTCGGGAACAAGATCGGTGTCATCACGACCGCGGGCGCCATCACGGAGTACGACGTCCCCACGACCAACTCTCACCCCAACGGGATCACGAGCGCCCCCGACGGCAACCTCTGGTTCACCGAGCTGGATGGGAACAAGATCGGGAAGATCACCACGGCTGGCGTCGTGACCGAGCTCTCGGTCCCGACGGCCAACGGCAGCCCCGGCGTGATCACCGTCGGATCCGACGGGAACCTCTGGTTCACCGAATCGATCGGGAACATCGGGCGCCTCACGCTCTGACGCCGAAGGCGACCGAGCGCGTCGGCGCGCGACCGACCCACGCGCTCCTCTTGCACAGTCTCCTGCACAAGCATCGTGCACCGCGCGCACGTCGCGCCCCCTCGTTTGCACATCGCATGCGCCCTCTCTCGGTAGATCCGCGGGCTCGTCCCGCGGCATCGCGCTTGCTGAGGCCCTCCGCAACGTCATGGAGAGCCAACGATGAAATCAACGAGCGTGGTCGCAGCACTGTCCTTGGTTGTGTGTGTCTCGGGTTGCGCGCTCGACGGGTCGCAGCCCGCGCCGGTGAGCGACGAGCACGTCGGTAAGACGTCCGAAGCCCTCTCTGGCCTCATCTTCGCCACGTGGGGGGGCGTCGGAGGCGAGAATTCGCAGAGCTCCGACCAGCCGTTCTTCACGAACGACGCGCCCGAGTATCTCGACCTCAACGTGTCCGACGGGTGGACGTGCTGGCTCGCAGGCGTGAGCGGCAACCTCCTGGGGAGTGTCGGCGGCACGGTCGCCGTCGATCGGAACTACCAGGACCTCCCCGAGGTCACCGAGACCAACTGGTACCTGCAGGTGACTCCGTCCCCGGGCCAGGCCCTCGAGGCGAGCGCGGTCTGCGCCCCGTCGACGGCGACGGTCGCCGCAAACCAGAACGCCGGGCAGATCGGCGGACAGCAGCCCGGCCCCCTGTTCACGCAAACGATCCTCACGAGCCCGACGAGCAAGGGTCAGTTCTGCGGCCTCAGCTGGCTCTTCCCGGACGGCCCCGGCTCCTGGACGAGCGGCACCGGGTCGTTCGCGACCGTGTCGAACGATGGAACGAACCCCGACGACGTAATCGGCGGCGGGACGTGGACGTGGAGCGAGGAGCGCGCGGGGTCCGGCGTGCAGTGCGCGCAGGCCGCGACGAAGTTCATGTTCGACTGGAACATCGTCGCCCCCGCGTCCGGCACCGCGACGATGCCGCTCGGCACGATGCCGGCCGGTACCGTGTGCTTCCTGTCGAGCGTGACCGGCAGCTTCACCGACAGCAACTTCAACGACGGCGTCGCGGTGAAATTCGCCAACGGCGCGTGGTCGATGACCGCGTCGAACGGCAAGCGAGCGACCGCGACCTGCTTCGACTGAGCGCGGCCGTCGGGAGCGGAGCTGGGCCGTCCGTCAGTAGATCGTCGCGGGCGTCGACTTCACCGTGAAGACGCCGGAGCTTCCCCAGCACTCCACGTCGGTCGCGATGAGGTCGCACGTCGCCCCATTGCCGCCGGCCAGCATGGACGCCCCCTGGGCCCCCGTGACGGCACCGCCGAGACGGTAGGCGAGCGTGGTCTCGCCGTCGCCCAGCGCGTACGACACGCCCCAGCAGCGCACGCTCCCATCGTTCATCTGCGCGCACGCGTGGTCGGGCGACACCGCGACCGAGGTCGCGTAGCCGAGGAATCTCTGGGTCGCGAATCTCTGCACCGGCCTGCAGGAGTACCTCGCGGCAGACCTGACCGACGCCGGCGCTCCGTCGCCGATCCTGAGCATCGGTCAGGCGACGGGGGTCTCCGCCATCTCGTTCGACTCCGCGGGCAACCTCTGGACGAGCCTCCAGGGGAGCGTCAACGGCGTGACGGAGTTCACGGCGGCCAGCCTCTCGGACGCCGGCACCCCCGTGGCCACGCTCCAGATCTCCGGCACCAGCACCGACATGAGCTCGCCGTTCGGCATCACGTTCGCGAACGGGAACCTCTGGGTCGTACAGCAGGCGACCAACGCCCTCACCCGGTTCGACGTCACGGGTCTCGCCGACGGCGGGGGCCTCGCTCCGACCGCGGTCGTGTCAGGCGCGACCACGGCGCTCAGCTCTCCGTCGTTCATCCTGTTTCACTGAGGTGGATCCCTCGTAGGATCGGACCTCGCAGCGTTCGCGAGGCCCGATCCAGCGTCGGTGAGCACCCATCATGAACCCATTGTCCGAAGCGCAAGCCGCTCCCGTTCAGGTCAACGAGTCCATTCCCGTGGCGGGGAAGTCTCCGCTCTCGAAGGCCCAGGTCGCTGCCGAGGGGATCCCGTCGCCGCCTCACTTGCTGGTCGGGCGCGAGCTCGCTCGGGGCGGGATGGGGCACGTCCATCCCGCGACCGATCGAAACCTGCTTCGCCACGTCGCGCTGAAGCGGCTCGACAAGGAGTATGCGCGCGATCCCTTCTATCGAGACGCCTTCATCGCCGAGGCGCAGATCACGGGTCAGCTCGAGCACCCGAACATCGTGCCGACGCACGAGCTGGCGATCGACGCGAACGGCATCCCCTACTTCACGATGAAGCTGGTCCAGGGCGACTCCTTCGATCACTGGCTGCGAGAGCGCCCGCCGGGGACGGTCGATCGGATCGCAGGCGGCATCGAGGTCTTGCTGAAGGTCTGCGACGCCCTGGCCTACGCGCATCACCGCGGAGTCGTTCATCGCGATCTCAAGCCGGCCAACATCATGGTGGGCGATTTCGGGCAGGTCTATCTGATGGACTGGGGGCTCGCGAAGCTCGTTCGCTCAGAGCCTGCGTCCGGTGACGGCGCGCTGATGAACGCGCCCGGGGCCGTCGGCACGGCCGACTACATGGCGCCCGAGCAGGCGCGCGGCAACCCGGACGACGTCGACGCGCGGAGCGACGTGTTCGGCCTCGGAGCGCTGCTCTTCGAGATCCTCTGCGGTCATGGCCCCTACGGTCCGAGCACGGAGCGGATGGAGACGCTCCTCGAGCGTGCGGCCGCCGGACAGGTGCTGTCCATCGATGCGGCATGCGAGCACATCGGCGTCGCCAAACGCATCCGGGCCATCGCCGAGCTGGCCACGCAGCCCGATCCGGCCCACCGCTTCCAGAGCGTCACGCAGATGCAGGACGCGATGCGCGCGTTCCTCCACGGGGGCCTTCACTTGCCGCGCAAGAGCTTCGCACCGGGTCAGCTGATCGTGCGTGAAGGGGACAAAGGCGAAGAGGCCTACATGATCGTGGCCGGCCACTGCCGCGCCTTCCGGACGGTGGGCGGCGTGGAGGAGACCCTCGGGCAAATGGAGCCCGGAGACGCTTTCGGCGAGATGGCTCTCATCTTGTTCGAGCCACGGGCCGCGAGCGTGGTCGCAATCGATCAGGTCACGGTGACCGTCCTCGATCAGGCGACGTTGAACGAAGGTCTAGGTCTGTCCGGATGGACGGGCGCACTCGTGCGCGCGCTCGCGCAGCGGTTCAGCGACCTGGAACAGATGGTGCGCAGCACGGGCATGCGGCGCGGCTGAACCGCGCTCGCACGCGTCCGGGAAAGTACGCTCGGGGCGGGAAGCTTTCGGGCGGACGCCCCGTTGCGGTCGCATGCCCCCCGGCTCCCCGGCAATCACGCTGGCATCGTCGTACGCTGCATCATCGCCCGTCCGCATGAAGCCATTGCTCTACGCCACCCGGTTCCTCGTGATGACGCTGGTCATCGCGTGGTTCGCGCTCGCCTACGCGGTCGGCCGAATCGGAGCCGCGTTCGCCGGGGACGCCGAGAAGCGCCGCGCCGCGGTGGCCCGGCTTCGGGGGCAGATCCTGCGCCGGGCGATGACCACCCTCGGCGCGACGTTCGTGAAGCTCGGCCAGGTGATGAGCACGCGGCCCGATCTCCTGGAGCCCGAGACGATCGACGAGCTTCGCGCGCTGCAGGACCGCGTGCCCGCGTTCCCGATCGCCAAGGTCCGCCGGATCCTCGAGGAGGACCTCGGCGCCCCCGTCGGAGCGCGTTTTGCGGAGCTCGACGATACGCCCCTCGCGGCCGCAAGCGTGGCGCAGGTCCATCGCGCGCGCCTGCTCACGGGGCGCGAGGTCGCCGTGAAGGTGTTGCGGCCCGACGTGCACGCGCGCGTGGAGCGCGACGGCGCCATCCTGGGACTTTTCGCGCGCCTCCTCGCGCTTCACCCGACGCTCCGGCTGTCGGACCCCGTCGGCCACCTCGAGCACCTGTTCGCCGGCATCCTCGCGCAGACGGACCTGCGGCTCGAGGCCGCCAACTACGTGCGCTTCCGTGCCGCGTTCGCAGACGTCGCGGGCGTTCGCTTCCCGGAGGTCCTCCCCGAGCTGTCGGCGACCCGCGTCATGACGATGGAGCTGCTCCGAGGCACCAAGCTCGACGCGCTCCCGCCGGGCGACCACGGCGCGCTCGCGAAGCGTCTGCAGCTCGTCTTCCTCAAGATGTGCTTCGAGGACGGCTTCGTGCACGCGGATCTGCACCCGGGCAACATGCTGCTCACGCACGAGGGGGACATCGCCATCTTCGACGTCGGGCTCGTCAAGCACCTGTCACCGCAGATCCATGAGCAGTACATCGATTTCTCGCGCTGCCTCGCGATGGGCGCGACGAGCGACTTCGTCGACCACATCCGCCGCTACCACGCGTACAGCGGAGAGCTCGACTGGGCCGCGCTCGAGAAGGATCTCGATCGCATGCTCGGGCGCTTCCGCGCGCAGAACGTCGCGGAGCTGGAGCTCGGCGAGCTGATGAACGAGATCCTCGCGCTCGGTCGCCGCTATCGCGCACGCCCGCTGGCGGACATGGCGCTCGTCATGGTGGCGATGGTGACCGCCGAAGGGATCGGTAAGCAGCTCAACCCGCACGCGAACCTGTTCGAGGACACGGCGGCGTTCCTGGGTCCCTTGCTCGCGAGGAAGGCTGCAGCGGCCGCAGCATCCTCCGCCGCGCCGCCGATCACTCCGTGACGAGCTCGTACTGGAGTTTCATCCCGTACGCGCAGAACGCGTAACCCAGAATGAAGAGCAGGTCGGCGATGGGCGCGAGCGTCGGGACGTAGACGGGCGAGAAGTCGGAGAAGACGAGGTCTCCGCCGGTCGCGAAGAGGATTCCGGCGAGCAGCGCTCCCCAGACCCGCCACACGCTCCCCCCCCGGAAGCGAACCGCGATGCGCAGGAGGACCAGCGCAGGGATGAGCGTGGCGAGGTCGAGGAGAGGGTACCCCACGTTGACGAGCCGCTGGGCGAACGGCGTCGGCGCGAGCGCGACCGGCACGAGGAAGACGTAGGCCGCGACGCTGAACACGGCGCATGCGCCGAGCGCGATGAGCGCGAGCTCGCGCGCGCCGCCGACGGCGAACCCGGACGCGCGGTACGTCCGTATGAACGTGGACAGCGCCACGATGACGATGGCGCTGCCGGCCGTGAAGAACACGTCCCCCAGCGACGGGATCGGCGCCGGCACGTTCAGGATTCGCTCGTAGATGACCAGCACGAGCTGCCCGGCGAACCAGTTGCCGAGCCACGCGCTCATGAGGATCCACGCTGTGCGGGCCGCGTTCCCCTTGCCGTATCGTGCCGCGCAGCGCGCCGCGTAGATGCAGCCGAGGAGCTGCGGGGCGAGCTTCGCGAAGGAGCCGAAGAACGCGACGCGGGTGGGGGTGAGGACGTCCGTGAAGAGGTGCGTGGCGCGCCCGAAATGCTGCGCGAGGTACAGAACCGTGACGAAGCCGACGAAGACGTAGAAGACTTGCGTGGAGAGGCGCGCGCGGCTCACGGGTCACCTCCGAGCGCGTCGAGCGCAACCCACATCTCCCGGACGACGGCCTGCGCCTTCTGCTTTCCGACGTAGACGTGCAGGCCCGGGGCGAGGGTGTCGATGAGCAGCTCGACCTGGGGGCGAGCGAGCTGTCCGCCGAAGGCGAGCCGCTCGACGAGGCCACGCACCGACGCGCGAGCCATGGTCGGCCCGACGTAGGGCGAGAGCGCGCGCACGAGGATCTCCTGCACCTGGTCGTTGTTCGCGGTCGTCAACACGGAGAACGACCAGAGTAGCGGTCCAGCGCGCTAAGATCTCCTCAGTCTCGCGTACAGCCGCGGCGACCGCGGTAGCCTTTCGTGGGGTCCGATGAGGAAGCGACCGATTCTTTGCGCGCTTCGCAGCCACCGCGCTGCCGTTGCGCTGCTCCTCGGAGCGCTGCCCGGGTGCGCCGAGTCCACCGTCGGCGGCGGGTACTGTTCGCCACCAGCCGTCGCGTCGTTCTCCTTCGTTCCCGACCCACCTCCCGCGGAGGACGCTCCGCACGAGGCGCACGTGGCCGCGCTCGTCGGGCTCCGCTCTGCGACGGCCGACGAGGTCTCCCGATCGACCGACGCTAGGAGCCGTGTCGTCGAGCGAGTGGAGCTCGCGAGCCTCGCCATCGGCGCCACGTCGGCCGAGCTGGATTGCGAGAGCGAGCGGGCCGAGCAGGCCGCCGACTACCTGTCGCGCCGGCAGTCGAGCCGCGTGCAGGGGCTCACGATCGGTTCGGTCGTGGCAGCCGCGTTGACCGGTATCGGGGGCGTGTTTCTCTCCACGAAGGGGGCGCCGGCGCTCGCGCAAGACACGACGGCCATCTCCGGCGGTGTCGTGACCGCGGGGCTCGGTCTCACGTCCCTCTACGTTCATCCGCGGGCGAGGTTCGAGCATGAGCGCAACCTGCTCGCCGATGTGTGGTTCGGCCCGACCGTTTCGACGACGTTCGTTCCCCTCGTCTGGACGTACCTCACGCGACCCGCGTTCTCGAATGGTCGGCGCGAGGCCATTCGCAGTCGCATCGTGGCGCGCTGGAAGCAGTTCCATCAGGTCGACGAGCTCGCGGCCGCGGCCACGCTCTTCGGCAACGGCGGCTCCTACGACGTGGACTCCCTGCGCGCTCGGGCGGCCATGCTCGACGAGGTCAAGGCCGAGGTCGAGCTGGAGAAACAGGATCTCGCGGAGTTCGCGGCGACGCTTCTTCGCTGAGCGAGTCGTCGACGCGACGCGCGCGTTCCCTTGCGCCACGGATTCGGCCCCGCTGACGAGCAGGCGATGGGCCGGCGCTTCTGCGGAGGCGACGGGAGGGAACGGCACCACGGCCATGAAGCGCCGTCCCCTCCCCTCTCGTCGCTAGGTAGATGCGGCGATGAGCGTGACCGTCGAGACGATCGTCGGGCCGTACTGTTCGACGAGCCCGAGCACCTTCTGGAGGTCACTCCCGATGGTGCCGAGGATGTTGCTGATCGTGGTGCCCACCGTCGGCTGAGCGCTCATCGTGCACTGGACCTGGCCCTTGTTCCACCCGTTCACGAGCGGTCCCCAGTTCGACACGATCGCCTGGTTCGTCGACGTCTGCCACCCCGGATTGTTGGTCGTGTGAGTGCCCGAGAGCGCATTGAACGGTGAGTTGCTCACATTCCCCGAGTACGCCACTGAATAGGCCACGCCATTGGTATCTTCGGCGGCGCACACCCATTGGTAGTCGTACCCCGTGAGCTGGTTCGAGTTCGTCGCCGTCGGCAAGAACTGCACGGCTCCGTCGCTCAGGAGGTTGATCGTCGCCGTTCCCTGCACGCTGCTGTTGATGCTCAGGTCGATGGTCGTGGTCAGCGATTGCACGAGGTACATGAACTGCTGGTTCGTCCCGCCGTTGCAGGTCCAGTAGTCGAAGCCGGTCCCGTTGGCCGTCTGCCAGTCTGGATTGTCGACGCACTTGCCGCCGTAGCCCACGAGCTCGCCCTTCGCGCCGATCGACCACTGCTGGTTCGTCCCACCGTTGCAGGTCCAGAGATCGAGCTTCGTCCCGTTCGCCGTCTGCCAGTCGGGCAGCTCGAGGCAGACGTTGGTGTCGAACGAGGGGCGAATCGTTCCGTCCGCGCCGAGAACCCAGGCCTGGTTCGAGCCACCGTTGCACGCCCAGATATCGACCGGCGTGCCGTTCGCGACGGCCCAGTCCGGGTCGTCCAAGCATTTACCCTCGATCTGGAGGACCCTCGGGCCGGTCACGCCGCTGACGGCTGCTGCCGACCGTCCCGCTGGCTCGGGCTCGGCTCCCGTGTCAACGGCGCACCCGACCGAGGAGAGGAGTGCGAGAATCGCTGGGACGAGTGCTCGAGCGTATTTCTGAGAAGACATTGTGAACCTCATGGTTTGGATAAGGCGCGCCGGAGCCCACCAAAAGGATGAGGTCCCCCCGCGCGTGCTCTGTCGAATGAACGGAGCGAAGCGGGGATCTTCCGCAGAATTCGAAAGTGGTGACCTGCCAAACCTGTGACGGCTCAGGCCACGGCGACATGACGCCAGGCGATCAACCAGACGACCTTGCAAGCGACGTGGATCGCCTGGTCGGTGTGGATGTCGATCTTGCGGTAGCACTTCGCCAGATCGGTCACCCAATGAACGCCCGTCTCGAAGACGCCGAGAAGGAGGCTCCCCGTGACGAGAGTGACGGTGCCCCCGTGCATGAGCGCGTGCGCGGTCATCCAGTAGGGCCACGGTACGGCCTTCGCGAGCGCCTCGTCGCGTGCGCCCGGGAGTGGACTCTTCTGGTTGGCGATCGTGTTTCCCTGAAGAGCGAAGTCCATCACGAAATGCCCGATGACGAGCCAGAACAGCACGGTGGCTGAAGGCATGCACGTCTCCTTCCGCGTCCCGTTTCGAAGCGGGGACGGCTCGCTTGCGCGGTGTTCCGCGCTCTCTCATTGAACCTAGCTCGGCGCCGCGCGAGCGCGTGTGATGCAGTTCACAGGGCGCGCGCGCAACGGTGAGCGCAATCGGCCGGCGGGTATTACGATCCACGCATGCCCCCTCCGACCATCGATCGGCGCGCGCTCCTCGAGCGTCTCGCGATCTTCTCGGAGCTGGCTCCCGCGGAGCTCGACGCGGTCGTCGCCGTGACGAGCGCGAAGGTGTTCGCGGCTCGCCAGGTGGTCGTCCGGGAGGGCGAGCCGGCGGAGATGGCGTTCGCCGTGGTCTACGGTCGGCTCAAGGTCGTGAAGGCATCGGGCTCGGGGCACGAAGCAGTGCTCGCCGTCCTGCGAAAGGGAGAAGTCTTCGGCGAGCTCGCGATCCTCGACGGAGGGGTACGTTCCGCGACCGTCATCGCGCTCGCGCCGACGATCCTCCTCGCGATCGACCGGCGGAAGCTGCACGCGCTCCTGCAGAAGGAGGCAACGGTCGCGTACAAGCTACTTCTGATGCTCGCGCGCCGGCTTCGTCGGCTCGGCGGGGCGCGCGAGGCGCCCGACGTCCCAACGCGGCTCGCCAAGCAGCTCGTCCAGTTCGCCGAGGATGACGGCGAGCGCGTAGCCGACGGCGTGCGCCTCCGGACGGAGCTCTCACAGCGGGAGCTGGGCGGGATGATCGGCGCGACACGAGAGAGCGTGAACAAGAACCTCGCGGCTCTCGTCCGGCGCGGCCTCGTCCGCACCGATGGGCGACAGCTCGTGGTCGTCGACCTGGACGCTCTGCGGGCGTTCACGGGGAACGCGCCCCAGGGCGTGGCCCCGGTTCGACGGCGTTCGAGCGCGCGCTGATCGAGACTCCGCGACGTAGACGCGTTAAAGGCACGAGGGCGCGCGTGTTTCCACGCGCGCCCTCGTGCCCGCTTTCTGCGCCCGTTACTTCCGAACCGTTCGGATTCCCTTCACCTCCGCCGTCGCGTCGTTGGCCGGGTTGAAGGTGATCGAGATGAACTGATAGGAGGCGACGCCATTCAGCCATTCGGAGGCGATGACGACGTTCCGGACCAACGGCAGCTGGTTCCCCTGGAGCGAGAACGCCGACTGGTCGATCGAGAAGTTGTTCCACATCTGAATCGGCGTGGGCGACTGGCCGGTGTACAGCGCGTCGAGCTGCGCGAACGTCGGGTTGGGGGGCAACGTGCCGTCGTCGATGACGTAACCCATGCCCGGGACGTCACTGAAGTTGAAGCTCGCCGGGCCGGACGCCGACTGGACCATCTGATTCGCGTCGACTTGGACGCTCATCTGCGACATGTCGACGGAGTAATCGGGCGCCGGAACCTGGTCCGTCTGGAGGCTCGCCGAGTTCGTGGTGAAGGTCGCGCCGGTGCCGACCGAGGTGTCGTTCGGGCCGGGGGAGTAGATGAGGAGGAGCATGAAGTCGGAGTAGTAGTCGGGGTCCGTGTTGATGCCGCTCGCGTAGAACGCGACCTGCGGCGCGCCACCGTCTTCCGACGCCAGCGGCGTGAACGACGACGCCTGCGACAGCCCCCACTGGGACATCTGCAGCGGCGCGGAGGCTTCGTAGAGTTGATCGGCGCGCACCTCGGTGGCGATCAGCTGGCAGTTGACGTCGTTCTGGACGACCATGAGCGCCGGGTTGTCCAGCTGAATGTCGCTCCCATCGACGGCAACGCTCCACAGCCCCTGTTGATCCGTGCATCCCTGATAGAAGCCGTTGAGCTCGACGATCTGGACGCCCGAATAGCGGGGCATGGCGGGGTCGACCATCTTCTTGACGAGGTCCGTCTTGGCAGCGCTCGACGTGGCGCCCGAGATCTCGGCGCTGCCGTGAACGAAGTGGGGCGACGAAGCCGTCGGGGCGGAGCAGCCTTGAGCTGCGATACCGATGAAGAGCGCGCCGGCCGAAAGTGCGAATCGAGCGTTTGCGAGCATGGGGGTCCTTTTCCTCGCCGGCACGAAGCAGGCGGAAGTCTCAGGCCGCCTCTACGCCGCGTGCGGAAATGCACACGTCGAGGGCAGCTGGACCGAGGGAACGGGAGCCGCGGAGGGATCTTGAGCGCGAATCGACGGGTGGCGGGTACCGCACACCGCCCGACACGACGCGCGGACGATTCTTCCCGCGCAAGGGAACACCGAGGTGGCGCGTCGGTACGGAGACTCCACGCGATCGACGATTCCTCCCACGCATGGGAACGCTGAGACCGCGCGTCGGAGCGGAGACTCCACGCGATCGACGATTCTTCCCGCGCACGGGGACATCGAGACGGCGCGCCGGAGCGGAGGCGCCACGCGACGGACGATTCTTCCCACGCGTGGAGTCGCCGAGACGACGCTTTGGAAGGGCGAGACGACGGGCCGTCCGCGCGACGCCGCGCGTGGCGTGATTGCGACCACGCGTGATGCATTTCGACCGGTGCGTGGTGTGATTGCGACCGCGACCGGTGCAATCCCGCACATGGGATGCGTCGATGCGACGCTACGTGGTCGAAGTCGGTCCACGCTTCGCGGAAAGCGGTAGACGCCTCGGACGAATCGGTCGGCGCGCGCGGCGTAATGGCGGTGGCGGGGGGTGCAACTCGGCCCCGCGCGTCGTCCAGCAGCGTCCTGATGCGGTGCGGCGAGCCGTGTGGCGTCGAGTCTGGGTTGCGTTGCTTGCGCGCGCGTGCTTCATCGCTGGACCCGCATGCCTACCGCCGCCATCACTGGAACGGGCCTTTATGCGCCGCCGGACGTGATCTCGAACGACGAGCTCGTCGCCGCCTTCAACGCGTACGTCGCGATGTCCAACGCGGAGCGCTCCGACGCGATCGCGCGCGGAGAGTGCGCGGCGCTCGAGCCGTCGAGCGCAGAGTTCATCTTCAAGGCGTCGGGGATCGCGCGCCGCCACGTCACCGACCGCAAGGGGATCCTGGATCCGGCGATCATGGCGCCACGCATCGCCGACCGGCCGAACACCGATCAGTCGCTCCAGTGCGAGATGAGCCTGAAGGCGATCGAAGGCGCGCTTGCGCAGGCGGGCGTCGAAGCAGGATCGGTCGACGGCGTGATCGTCGCGTGCTCGAACCATCAGCGCGCGTACCCCGCGATCGCCGTGGAGGTGCAGCACGCGCTCGGCGCCTCGGGCATCGCGTTCGACATGAACGTGGCGTGCTCGTCGGCGACGTTCGGCATCGCCGTCGCGCGCGACATGGTGGCGCAGGGGAGCGCGCGCCGCGTGCTCGTCGTGAGCCCGGAGATCTGCACGGCGCACCTGAACTTCCGCGACCGTGAGAGCCACTTCATCTTCGGTGACGCCTGCACGGCCGTGGTCGTCGAGACGCTCGAGGCAAGCGTGGCGAAGGAGGCCTACGAGATCCTCGGCACGCGCCTCAAGACCAGCTTCTCGAACGCGATCCGCAACAATGCCGGCTTCCTCGATCGCTGCTGCCCCGAGCAGCGGGACGCGCCCGATCGCCTGTTTGTGCAGCAGGGGCGCAAGGTCTTCAAGGACGTGTCGCCGATGGTCGCGGAGCTCATCGGCGGCCACCTCGACCAGCTGGGTCTGTCGCGGTCGTCCGTGCGCCGCCTCTGGCTGCATCAGGCGAACCTGACGATGAACCAGTGGATCGCCGCGAAGGTGCTCGGTCACGACGCGACGGAGGACGAGTCGCCGAGCGTGCTCGCGGAGTACGGCAACACGAGCTCCTGCGGCTCCATCATCGTCTTCCACGAGCGCCGGCAGGACATGCAGGTAGGCGACGTCGGGGTCGTATCGTCGTTCGGTGCGGGCTACTCCGCAGGGAGCCTGGTGCTCGAGAAAGTGCGCGGGTAGCACCGCGCCCCGCGTCTCGGTCCCGGCGCGGCGAGCATTCGGCGACGGACGCGCACTGGGAGTGCGCCCAGCGGCCGCTGTGCCTTTGAGCGTGTCACCCGTCGCGCAGGCGATCTGGCGCGCCACAGAGGACGCGACTACGACTGCACCATGGGCGATCGGCTCTACCTGGACGACCCTTACCTGCGGGAGTTCGACGCCGAGATCCGCGCGAGCGCCGAAGGTGGCCTCGAGCTGTCGTGCACCTGCTTCTATCCGGGTGGGGGCGGTCAACCGCCGGATCGCGGAACGGTCACCCTTGGCGGCGAGACCGTGCCGGTGTCGAACGTGCACGAGGACGATGCCGGGCGCCTTTGGCACGCCGTTTCGCGACCGATGCCGGTCGGCGCCATCGTGCGCGGGACGATCGACTGGGCCTTTCGGTACGCGCTCATGCGCCACCACGCTCTCTTGCATGTCGTGAACACGATCGCCTTGCGACTGTTCGGAGGCACCATGACGGGCGCTCAGCTCGGCGCGGAGCGCTCCCGCATCGACTTCAAGGTGCCGAGCCTCGCGCGCGACGACCTTCCCGCCTTCGAGGCGGCCGTGAACGAGGTGATCGCCCGCGATCTCGTCATCACCTCCGCCGTCATCCACGAGACGGAGTACCGGCAGCGTCCCCTGCTTCGCAGGACGCTGAACGTCGAGCCGCCGATCGTGGACGGGAAGGTCCGGATCGTCGAGATCGCCTCCTTCGATGCCCAGGCCTGCGGAGGCACGCACGTGCACTCGACGCGAGAGATCGGCGCCGCGCGGATCGAGAAGCTCGACAACAAAGGGAAAGACAACAAGCGCGTCTACTGGTCGCTGGCGACCCCCGGCGCTTGATTCGACTTCGTGCGTGAGTCGTATTCGCAACGAGACTCCGTTCGCGTGGGGACTAGAACCTGATGATCGCCGTCACGCCCCTTCGACACCGGCCCGCGACTCGGCAGCTCGCAGCGGTCCTGATGGTCCTCTTCATGGCCGCGGCGCTCGTCGGGCTTTCGCAGTGCGGTTCGGGCGCGCAAGAGGCGCCCACCGAGGCCGGCGTGATCGCAGCCCGGGACGGCTCCTCCGATGGCCGTGGCGACGCGACCGATGCGGCGGCCAATGACGCCTGGATATCGCGCGTCCCCGTCGACGCCGGCGCTCCCGTCGAACCTACGTGTGCGACGAGGATGGGAGAGCTCCCCGGCATCTCCTCCGAAGGGATCGCCGTCTCGGCCGTCGTCACGGGCGACTTCAACGGCGACGGCAAGACCGATGTCGCCGCCGGTGGGGCCTTCGAATTGGGGCACGGGGCGGCAGGCGTCGTCATCGCGCTCGGGAACGGAGACGGGACATTCGCCGCCGGTACCGTCGTGGAGACCGCCCCGGGAAGCCTGTACTCCGAGCCCAACGCCGCCGCCTTCGCCACAGGGGACTTCAACGGCGACGGGAAGACGGACATCGTGGCGGACGATCCTGTCTCCGACGGAGTCACGCTGCTCCTTGGTGGAAGCGATGGGGGCGCGGGCGCCGTTGCGGCATTCGACGCCGGAACGACCCCCGTGGGCATCGCGGTCGGCGACATGAACGGCGACGGCCAGCTCGACGTGGTCACGGCGAACCAAGGGAGCCTTGACGTGAGCGTGCTCCTCGGCGGCGGCGACGGTGGGCTCGCCGCGCCGCTCGACTATCCGGCGGGAGGGGCGGCCGCGTCGGTCCTCGTCGCCGATTTCAACGGCGACGAGAAGCTGGACGTGGCGGTCCTCGACTCGCCGGGCTCGGGCGCGCAGATCGCGATCTTGCTCGGCACCGGCGGAGGCGCGCTCGGCGCTCCGAAGATGACGGCGGCACCGGGGGCGATCGCGCTCGCGATGCTGGAGTGGAACGGCGACGGCCACCCCGACCTGACGTACGCCGACGCGACGAACGACGCCGTCGTCGTACTCCTCGGAGTTGGTGACGGAACGTTCGGCGCACCGGAATCGACCGCGCTCGCCGACGCCCTCGGATCGATCGCCGCGGCCGACGTCGACGGTGATGGTCGCCCGGACGTCGTCGTCGCCGGCGAGTCCGCGATGCACATCCTGCGGAACCAAGGGGACGCAGGCCCCGCCTCTCCTACGTCGGTCGCCGTCGTCGCGCCTGCGCAGGCTTTCGTCGCGACCGACGTGAACGGCGATGGGCGGCCCGACTTCGTGCTCGCCCCCGAATCCGCACCGCTCTCGGTCCTGCTCAACCAAGGGGGCGGGGGGTTCCCGGCGGTGCCCTTCGTCACCTACGCCACGGGCCCCTCCGCGTCGGCGGTCGCCGCCGCCGACATGAACGGTGACGGGCTCCTCGATCTGTCCGTCGTCAGCATGGACGATGCGGGAACGGTCTCTCTCCTTTTGAGCACGGGCTCGGGCGCGTTCGCGCCGGCGGTCTCGTACGGCTCGTCGGCCAGTCCTTCGGCCATCGCGGCGGTCGATCTCGACGGCGACGGGAAGAACGATCTCGTGGTCCTCGGTGCGCAGCAGCTGAGCGTCCTCTTGAACCTCGGAGACGGCGGTCTGGGCGCAGCTACCCAGCTGGGCGCCGGAGGGACCCCATCGAGCACCGCGCAGTCGATGGCGGTCGGGGACTGGAACGGCGATGGCATCCCGGACATCGCCGTTGCCAACACCTTCGGTCCAGACGACGCCATCGACGGCAACGTGGGGATGCTCTTCGGCGTCGGCGACGGCACCTTCCATTCGGCGGTGGGCTTCGCGAGTGGCATTCAGCCGGGTGTGCTCGGTGCGGGGGACTTCGAAGGGAAGGGGGTGCTCTCGCTCGTCGTCGGCAGCCTCACGACGCTCTCTCTCGTGACCTTCGACGTGAACGGCAATCCGACGCCGTCGCCCATCGCCAGCCTTCCGACCGGCGCCTCGCCCGCTTCCATCGCGGTCGCGGACTTCGACAGCGACGGGAAGTCGGACCTCGCCGTTGGACTAGAGGGCGAGATCGACCTCTTCTCCGGCAACGGAGACGGGACGTTCGGCACGCCGGTCGTGCTCCCGCTCGAGGGGATGTGGGGCTTTGCGTTGGTCGCAGCCGATGTCGACGCGGACGGACTCCCGGATCTCGTCGGCACCGATGGATGGGGGAGCGTGCTGATCGTTCGCAATCACGGCGGAACGTTCGCAAAGGTGGCGTCGTACGCGATCGGCGAGGAGCCGCGGTCGTTGGCCGTCGGGGATTTCGACCGGAAGGGAGCGCTCGATCTCGCCGTGGCGAACCTGGGTGCGAGCCAGGTCAGTGTGCTGCTGACGCCGTGCGGGGGGGATGGGGGGACGTGAAGCGAGGCTGAAGCGCCGCCGCGCTCACCCCTCGAGCTCGCGGACGGCCCGCTTCTGCGCCAGCCCGGCGGCAAACGCGCTCGTCGCGGCAAAGAGACGGAATTGCTCGCCGACGAGGCGGAACGGCGAGCTGTCCGCGACGTGCAGAAGGTCCGGGAGGCTCAGGACGGCGTCGTAAAGGAGCCACGAGAGCAGGCTCCCGGTGAGCAGCGCCCAGGGCCAGCGGAGCGTACCGCTGCGGACGGCGATCGCCGTCAGGGCGACGGGCGCAAGCACGGGGAGCGCGAGGAGGTCACCCAGATCGGAGATGACCGCCCAGAGGTGATCGGGGTGGCCCACCGACAGCCTGGCGTCCACCAGCACGGCGGGCCCGGCGAAAAGGAGCGAAGCTCCGACGGCGAGCACGAGCGCCACGCGGCGCAGCGTGCTCGACCCCGGGAGCTCGAGGCCGGCCATCCCCCACGCACGCGCGAGCGTCCATGTTCCCGCGACGACCGCCACGTTCGCGAGGGCGATGAACACGCCGCGCCCGACCTCGACGACGCCCGCAGGGGCGCCGATCGTGGCGTAGAACCACAGGTCGCGCGATAGGAGCAGCGCGTAGCACAGCGCGTGGAGACCATACCCTCGGCGCAGGTAATCCCCCGGCGCGAAGACGAGCGCCGCCGCGCCGAGCCCGATCAGCGCGAGCACCTTCGCCACCTCGACGAGCACGCGCAGGAGGACGGGGTGCGCGCTCGCGGGCACCGCGGCAACGAGCCCGACGGCCATCAGGACGAACACGAACGGAAACGCCGCGAGCGCCCGATAGCTCATAGTCCGAACTCCGCCAGGATCCGCTTGATGACGAGGTCGCTCCGGTCGCGGCCGATGAGCGTGTTGAGCATCGGCCTGAGCGCCGCCGTCAGGGTGGGCAGGTCGTGAACGGTCAGCGTCTCCGGCCCGCGACCGAGCCCTCTCTGAGCGAACACCTTCACCGCCACGCGCGCCGTGTTCGGGCCGAGGAGCGCGGCCATGTGCTCCGCGACCCGATCGGCAATCGCTCCCCCCTTCGCCCCCGGCATGTCACCGGCGATGGTAGACTGTCTGGTGAACGGTCGCGCTAGCTTCTCCGCTTGGTCGACGCCCGGCGAGAGCGAGAGCTAGCGCCTCCGAGAGGACACCGCCCGAAGCGAGACGCTCTTCGACTCGGCCCCGATCGCCTCATACAAGTGAAATAGAGTAAGTCCCGCCTGCTGACGCTCCGTCTCCTTCAACTTCGCCGCGTGCGATTGATAGTCGTCGTTGTTCCTGGGAGTCAGGATGTCGAGAGCGAGGCGCCGGTCCGACGCCGCGGCGGTCGCGTCGATCTCTCTGGCCTGAATCAGCGCCATCACGACCTGCTGCGCGGCCTCGCCGATCGCAGCCGTGTGATTCCGCGGGAGGATCAATGCCTCGATCGCTTTCGCGAGCCTGGCCCTTAGGTCCGAGTGAGCGTTCTGCATGGGTTCGACCTCGACGAACCTAACCACCCCGATCAGACGTGCCACGCGCGCCACGCCGTTGGCGCCGATCGCGAAGGACAATCGTAGGTGCGGGTGACACCGTAGGCGTGTTGGCGGACGGGTGCGCGCCGCAACTTCGCGCCGTGCAGTCCGTCCCGCGGGTGACACACCATGCTTCACGTCGCAAGGCGCTCGCGCCGCGTCCGCCCACTCCGGAACCTCGCGCTCCTAGCGGCGCTATCGATGGGACCCGTCGTCGCGTTCGCGTGCAGTGAGAGCGGCGGCGCCGGCGCCAACCTCGGCTCCGATAAGACGCCCGACGGATCCCTCACCAGCCCGGCGCAAGAAGGGGGAACGCCGGACGCGCCCTCGTCCGACGAAGACGCGACGGACGACGGCAGCGAAGACGCCGGAGACGGATCTCTCAGCGTCCTCCGCGGAATCTGCGAATTCGACTTCTGGTACACCGACGGCTACGGAAACGGAGTCGGCCCGGCCATCACCCCCCCCGCAACGTGGCAGTACCTCCGGAGCCGCGGATTCCGACTCGTTCGGGTCGCGATGAACTGGGGCAACGTGGGCCTCCCGGACGGCGGCGACGATCTCCTTCCGGACGGCGGCTTCGCCCATCCCCACACCGGCATCCAGCCCGTCCTCCAGGGGCCCCTCGACGCGGTGTACCTGGGGCGTCTCGAGGAGGAGATCGGCAACGCGGCCGACGCTGGGCTCCTCGTGAATCTCAGCCTGGCGACCGGGTTCCGATTTCCCGGTGAGCACAGCGGGTACCAGGTCACGCAGCAGGAGCTCACGGACGTCTGGGCGAGATTGGCCCAGGCGTTCCGTGGCAACCCTGGGCTCCACGCCTATCTCATTACCAACGAGCCCAACGGGGTGACCGATTCCTACGTGACCACGATGGAGCAAGCGGCGGTCGATGCCATCCGCGACGCGGGCGACGATCGACTGCTCTGGGTGCAGGGGAACGCGTGGGACGCTTGTGCGTGGATGGCGATTCAGTCCCCGTGGATCCAGGACCCCGCCGACAACTTCGCGTACGAGTGTCACGACTATCCGGGCACCGAAGCGAACGCGCAGAACATGGCCTTCGACGACGCGAGCGTCAGCGGGTTCCTCAGGAGCGTTCAAGCGTTCCACGATTGGTGCAAGGGCCAGAGCCTCCGCTGCGCCGTCGGCGAGCTGGGTTGGCCGGGCCAGAACAGCAGCGCGGATTGGCAAAAGTTCAACTCCGCAATGGAGGGCGCATACGAGCTGTTCGACGACGCGCGGATGGACGTGACCTACTTCGACGGGTACGGCGCCGCGTCAGCCTCGCTGAGCGCCCTCAGCGCATACACGGCGTCGGACGCGGGCGTCACGCCGACGGTTCCGGGCGCGACGCATGCGATCGACCAGTACCAAACCCAGCGACTCGTCATCGAGGCCCACCCCAGCTTCTGACGAGGCTCCTCTCTCGATCCCCCCTCTTTCTCGGTACCGCAGAGCTCGGGGATCGATGGGCCGGTCGGCCGCGGAACATGCCCTGGATTGCGGATGAGACAGAAATAGTCGGGCTATCCCGCGGAGAAGCCTTAGCTTCCACGGTATGCTTCGTGAGTTCATTGCTACGAATCGGAGCGAAATTCTGGCTCGGACGCGAGCGCGCGTCGCGCTGAGAAGCCCTCCTCTCAGCGTGGAAGCGGAGCTCACACATGGGCTTCCCGTGTTCCTGGACCAGCTCGGCGAAGCTCTCCGCAGGGCGATACTGCACGAGGTCGTCGATCACGGAGAGATCGACAACAGCGCGGGCCACCACGGCGACCACCTTTTCCACGAGGGTCTGACCGTAGCTCAGGTCGTCAATTCCTACGGCGATCTCTGCCAGGTGATCACGGGGCTTGCCGTGGACAAGCAGACTGCGATCGGCGCGGCTGATTTCCAAACGCTCAACCTGTGTCTGGACGACGCCACGGCGGGCGCTGTGACCGCGTACACGAGGCAGCGTGACCGAGCCATCCGCGATGAAGGAATCGAGCGGCTCGGGTTTCTTGCTCACGAGCTGCGCAACGCCCTCAGCTCCGCGATCTTGGCGTTTGCGAGCATCAAGAAGGGCGTCGTCTCAACGGGAGGGAGCACCAGCGCGATTCTGGATCGGAGCCATATGCGGCTTCAGTCGCTGATCGATCGGTCGCTCGCCGACGTACGCCTCGACGCTGGGATTCTGAACCTGGAGCGCGTTCCCGTGTGGGAGCTCCTCGAAGAGGCCGAGATCGGCGGCTGCGTGATCGCGCAAGCGAAGGGGATCAACTTCTCGGTCACGACGGTCGATCGTAACGTGATCGTCGAGGCGGATCGACCGATCCTCGCCGCGGCGATCGCCAACCTGCTTCAGAACGCATTCAAGTTCACGCTTCCGGGCACGACGGTGAACCTGCGCGCAAGCACGACGACGAGCCGCGTCCTCATCGAGATCCAAGACGAATGCGGCGGCCTTCCCGCAGGGGCCGTAGAGAATCTGCTCCGACCGTTCGTGCAACAGGGCCGTGACCGAACCGGCCTGGGACTCGGGTTGTCCATTTGCGTCAAAGCCGTGAAGACGATGGCGGGTGAGCTTCACATCCGCGACCTTCCCGGCGAGGGGTGCATCTTCATGATCGACCTGCCGAAACAACCTCCGCCCCCAACGTCCATCCACGCCCGTCGAGACCGGGAGACGGACGGGCAGAGCAGCGGCCCCGGCGGCAAGAACGCCCTGTCGAGGTAGCCCGCTCGGAGGCGGCGGCCGGTCCTGGGCCGTCGCTGGCCCTACCCTGACAGCATCGTCAGAACTCCACCCCCGCGCTGGCGCCCCACCCGAAAACGCCGACGCGCGCAGGGAAGAGATGAATGCGATCGTCGCCGAGCAGGTAGAGCGCGTGCGCGCGACGTCCGCCCATCAAGAGCGTCTTCACGCGCCACCACGGCGTCCCCTCGGCGAAGCGAGGCAGGTTGGGAGCGTAGTCCCCGAAGCCGTGCGAATGGGTCGTGTAGTCGACCAGGTAGCAAGCGACGGCGGTATCGCGCAGCGTCTGGGCCTGCGCCACTCCGGAGACGCAGAGCGGGAGCGCGAGCGCGAGCGCCACCGTGCCCGCGTGCCCCGCGAGGCTCATCAGAACACCAGCCCGTTCCCGATGAAGCGGGGGCTCGCATCCGCGGCGCGCAGCGGCCTGTCGTCGGCGAAGACGTACGTTCGCGTGAGGATCGCGAGCGGGATCCCGATCGCGAGCGCCACGAGCCCGACTCCGCCCGTGACGAACCCAGCGTCACGGGTTCGTACCTCGTTGCTGTGATCCTTGATGTTCGTGGCGTCGAGGACCAGCGATCCTCCCACGATCAGCGCTGCGAGCCCGACGGCGCCAAGGGCGACTCCGTACCGATTCGCCATTCGGTCGCCGGCGTCGAGCCGAAGGTGCACCGCATCGCCAACTTGCGGCAGCGTGAAGGCACGCGAGCTGGAGATGCCGTTCGCCGCGGCGACGCGGTAGGTCGAGTAGCGGTCGAGATCGGCGCCCAGACAAGGCGCGACGCAGATCTGCTCCCAGGTGCTCTGCACGTCGCGCCAAGGCAGGAGGACGAACACGCCGTTGTCCTCTTTGACGCTCACGCGCCGCTCCACGACCGCGTCGGGTCGCGTCGAGACGATATCGACCGAGAGGCGCCGATAGCGGATCTCGTTCGGCGTGGGAGAGGGGACCGGCGAGAGCCCAGGCGCAGACGCGGCCGCGTCCTTCGAGGCCCGCTCGGGGGGTGGCGGTGGCGCAGAAGGGGCGGCTGCCACCGGCGAGGGGGGCGGACCCACGGCCTGCGCTTGCGCCACACCTGGCGCAAGTGAGGCGATCGTGCAGGCCACGAGTACCGAGATTCGAGCGAGGCTCTTCTGATCTTGCATGCGCACGGTCGGTATTGCACGCGCTACGCCACGCCTTCGAATCCCGGATGAGCTCTCGCGTGAGCGTCGCCGTCCTGCGCGCGTGCTACCCCTCCGGACACGGCTTGCGACCTCTCCTCCGACACCGCAGACGGGTGCAGCGGACGTCGTTCGCCCGACTCGTTGCATCCGCAGCGTGGCTCCGCATTCGAGCGGGCGTGCTCGCTTGCGCTCTCTTCGCGAGCTTCTCGCTCGCGTGCCAATCGCTGGCTGCATCCGCCATCGTGAACGCTCCGAATCGCGGTGCTCCCGCGCCACGCACGACGGTCGACAGCGAGATTCGCATCCCGGTGGGCCCGCCCAACGCCGTCCTCTCCTTGGAAGTCCTGGCGCCCGAGGTCACTCGCGCCACCGTCTTCGTTCTGCACGGCATCCGCGCCGACAAGGACTCCACCCGTGGCTGGGGGGCGCTGCTCGTCAAGGCCGGTTTCCGGGCCGTCCTCGTCGACTTGCGCGGACATGGGCGCTCGACGGGGGACTTCCTCACGTTCGGAGTGATCGAGTCGCGCGACCTCGCGCAGCTCCTCGACGCGCTCGAAGCACGTGGGCTGACGGTCGGCGACGTGGGCGTCCTGGGGTTCTCCTACGGCGGCGGCGTTGCAATCGAGTGGGCGGGAATCGATCCGCGCGTGAAAGCCGTCGTCGCCGTCGCTTCATTCGCGAGCCTGCGCGACGTCGTACCCGACTACGTGCCGATGCTCTCGCGGAGCTTCGTGAACGGAGCCGTCGATCTCGCGGGGCGACGAGGTGGCTTCGATCCCGACGATGCCAGTCCTGTGCGAGCCATGGGTCGCACGGCTGCGCCCATCTTGCTCATCCACGGTCTGGACGACCACCACGTCCCCTGGTCGCACTCGCAGCATCTCTTCGATGCGCGAAGAGAGCACACCCAGCTGCTCCTGATACCCGGCGCGAACCATGCGTCGATTGCCACCGATCCCGCCGTGACCGAGAACGCGCCGGCCTGGTTCGCGCGATACCTCACGACGGACGTGCGCTCGGCCCCCTTCGTCGCCCCTCACGCGACGGTCCCGAGGTAACGCGGTGCCAGGCTCCCGCACGCTACGGGCGCACCTCGTGCGGGTCATCCTCGCGCTCTCGCTCCTGACGAGGGGCGCGCGCGGGGCACCGCCCGAAGCGCCGGTAGTGGCACGAGCGCGCGAGATGGGCATCGCAGGATCGCTCGCGTGGCGCCGTCTCGTCCACTACCGGGCCGGGATGTGGGGGGGAACGAGCGGGGTCGATGGGAAGGAGTTCTTCCTTTCGCGTGACGGCAAGAACGATCCCGAAGCGGAGCTCGAGGCGACGTTGAACGCCTTCTTGCTTCCGGTCCCTGCCGGCAAAGAGGATACGCACGCCCTGTGTCGCTTCCCCGCGCGGCGACGCTTTCTCGACGAGCAGCTCCACTTCGAGGGCGCGATGCACGCGCCGACCTGTCCGGCGCTCTCTCGCTTCATGACGGCGCTCGACCCCGAGTCGGTCGCAATCGTCTATTCCGCCAACTACCTGAACAACCCCGCGTCGGCGTTCGGCCACACCTTCCTGCGCATCAGGAAACGGCGCAGCGCCGAAACGAGCGAACATATCGAGGAACGCGACTCCGGCATCGACTTCGTCGCCACGGTCGATACCAAGAACCCACTCCTCTACGCGTTCAAGGGGATGACGGGCCTGTTCCAGGGTCGGTTTCAGATCAGCACGTTCGAAGCGAAGGTTCGCGAGTACGGCAACCTCGAGGCGCGCGATCTATGGGAGTACGGTCTCGCGCTCACCGTTGCCGAAGTAGAGCTCCTCGCGCTTCACCTGTGGGAGCTCACGGCGACTCACATCGACTACTACTACCTGACGCGGAATTGTTCCTACGAGATCCTGGAGACGATCGAGGCTGCCGTGCCGCGGGTCGACCTCGTTTCCCATTTGAAGTTCGTGGTCCTTCCGAAGGACACGGTCCGGGCGCTCTTCACGGTGCCCGGCCTCGTGCGCGCGATGGAGTACCGCCCATCCCTCCGTAGCCAGTTTCGCGCGCAGGTGAGCCACCTCGGGGCGGTCGAGAAGGACACGGTGGAGGCCCTGACGCTCCGTCCGGAGACGCCGCTGCCGCCGCGGCTGTCACTCGTCGAGAGCGTGACGACGCTCGATACCGCCGTCTTCGTCCTCGACGCTCGCTTCGCGAGGCAGCTCGAGTTGAAGCACGACCCCACGTTGCTTGCAGCGCGCGCGCGCCTCGTCGCTCGGCGCGAGCTTCTTTCCGCTTCCCTCCCGCCTCCGCCGCCGAGACCGGCCCCCAGAGACAAGGCCCCCGATCGTGGCCCTGCCGGGATGCGCTTCACGCTCGGGAGCGGCGCCACGACGCAATACGGGACCGGCTTCGCCACGTTCGGCTATCGCCTCACGCTCCACGACCTGGCCGATCCGCCCGACGGCGAGCCGGAGCTGTCGCAGCTCCAGTTTTTGGACACGCGTCTGCGCTACGACCTGGGCCGCCGAGCGCTGACGCTCGATCGCCTGACGTTCGCGGAGGTGGTCGCGCTCAACCCGCTCACGCGCTACGAGCATGCGGTGTCCTGGCGCGCCGAGGCGTTCGGCATGCGCCTCCACGACAGAGCTTGCCCGGACTGTTTCGCCCACGGGTTGGACTTCGCGCTCGGGGGCACGATCGCGAGCGAGAACGAGCACCTCGCGTTCTTCGCCATGGCGGAGTCCTACGTTGCCTTTTCGGGGTCGCTCGACGGCATCGACGGAAGCATCGTTCGCGTAGGCGTAGGGCCTTACGTGGGGATGCGAGGCCGACTTCCCAACGAGACGGTCGCCGTGGTGACGGGGAGCTGGTCGTACCTCCCAGGAGAGCACCTCCGTTCGACGTACGACGTTCGCGCGAACCTGCGCCGACCTCTTGGAACGAACGTGGCCGTCGGCATCGAAGCCGCGATGCAGCCGACCTCGCGAGAGGCGCAGTTCGACTCTTATCTCTACTTCTAGGACCGACGCCGCAGCCTCCTGCGGTGGCGGTCGCTTCGACCCTCGGCGGTGGTCGTTCGCCGCGGGGACTAGCCACGTTAGCGGTTGTCGGAATTGGAGGGGGGCGAGACACTGCTGTAATGGCCGAATCTGCGAGCCTGCGGCGGCCGAAGAGCGTGCCTCCGACGGCACCACCAGCGCGCGCAATCGGCGATCAGCTCCTCGATGAGGTCTGGGTTCGTTCGCGCTCCTCGCTCCCGATTTCCGTCCTGGTGTTCCTGATCGCCTGGCCGATCGCTCGAGAGACCGTCAGCACGAGCCGCGGCGCGCTCGCGGCCTACGTCGCCTTCATTGGAATCGCGCTGGCCCGATGGACTACTGCGCTCTGGGCCATCCCCCGCCTCGACCGGCTCGCGGTCGCGACGAAGAGGTGGGTCGCCGTCGCGGGCGCCTTCGCCAACGGGTGCGCCTTCGGCGCCATGAACGCGTACGTCTGCTTTCACACCGATCCGATCGGCCTCGGACTCTGGCTCGCGATCATCGTCGGGCTCACGGGCGGAGCGGCGGTGAGCCTCGGCGCGCGACCGGAGGTGTTCGCCGCGTACACGGTGCCCACCATCAGCGCGCTCGTCGTGGCGTCGCTGGTTTCGTCGCGGTCCGGCATGACGTCGCTGGCGGTCTGCTTCTCGCTCTGGATCGTCTACTCGCTCGCTCAGGTCATGCAGTACCGGAGATCGAGGGTGGAGTTTCTCACGATGAACCTCGCCCTCGACGAGAACGTGCGCGAGCTGAACGGGAAGAACGCTCTTCTTCAGGAGAAGAACGTCGCGCTGGAAGAGATGACCCAGCGGGCCAACCGGATCTTCTCGGCGCTCGCCGAGACGTTGCCCGGGCGCACGCTCGCGAGCCGCTACAAGCTGGAGTCGCGCATCGGCAGCGGGGGGTTCTCGATCGTCTTCCGGGCGTTGCACGTCGAGATCCAACGCTACGTCGCCGTGAAGATCTTCCGCCCCCAACCGGGGAACGACTCCGCCGCCGCGCTGGAGCGCTTTCGCTTCGAAGGGGCGGCGAGCAGCCGGACGCGCCACCCCAATCTCGTCGAGGTCCTGGACGCCGGGATCTCGGACGACGGGATCCCGTTCATCGCCATGGAGCTGCTCGACGGGCACTCGCTCGACGTGGAGCTGAAAGAGGGGGTGCGCCTGCCGATCTGTCGCGTGAACGCGCTCATCGGCCAGGCCTGTCACGGGCTCGCCGCGGCGCACGCCGCCGGCGTCATTCACCGCGACGTGAAGCCCGAGAACATCTTCCTCCATCACGAAGGCGACAGAGAGATCGTCAAGGTCTTGGACTTCGGCATCGCGAAAGTGATCGACACCGTGCATGGGGGTACGCCCGACATGACCGGGAGCGGAGCGCTTCTCGGAACGCCGCACTACATGGCGCCCGAGCGCTTTCTCGGGCAGCCCTGCGGGGAGAGCGCCGACGCCTACAGCATCGGGATCATCCTGTATCGCGCGCTCTCCGGGGAGCTCCCCTACAAGGGCACGGTCGGGGAGATCATGATTCAGGCCGTCGCCCGGAGACCGCCGGATCTCCGCAGCCTGGCGCCCGAGGTACCCCGGGCGCTCGCCGAGGTCATCATGGCGTCGCTCGACGACGATCCCACGGTCAGGCCGACGGTGACGCGCATCGCGGACGCGCTCGAAGCGGAAGCCCATCGCGCGGAGACGGCGGCGTAGTCCGCGAACGTCTGGTCTCGGCACGGGGCCATGATCGCGACGGGTGCCCGGCGCGGGTCGGCTTTCTCTGCGTGCCCTTCGCTCCGGATCAGAACGACGCGCTCACGTTGAGGACCGAATACGGCCCCGTGGGGACGACCTGATTGGGACCGCTCTGCCACTTCACGCCCGCCGCGCTCACCGGGATGCTGTTTCCGGCGACCCACGGGGCCAAGATGAGCTTGAACTGCGCGCCGGCCGGGATGTCGTTCTGCTGGAGCGTCCAGGAGCTGGAGTTGTAGGAGGCTTTGTACGCCGTCTGCCAGTTGCCGAGAGCGCTCGTCTCGCCGGTCACGTAGATCGCATTGCCGAAGCCGGCGCTGTACGAGGTCTCGATCTCGACGGTGTTCGGGATCACGTGGATGACGAGCGTGCTGGGGGTGGTGGTGACGGTCACGGCGTTGCCGTCGCTGGAGAACATCGAGTCTCCCGTCGTCACCATCATGGCGCCGATCTGGTGAACGCCGAGGGGGAGCGTCGCCGTGAAGTCGCCGTTGGCGTTCGTCTGCCCCAGTGGATTGCCCGCCTCCCAGGGCCCGTCGTAGACGAGGACGCCGGCGATCGCGGTGCTCGCGATCGTGTCCGGGGGGAGGCTGCCCACGTGGCCGCTCACCGAGTCGCCGACGACCTGGATCGTGAGCGTTCCCGTCGCCGCTGCGGCGTCCGCAGCCCCCGCATCGACGGCAGGCGGAGGGGCGACCGGGAAGTGGTAGTTGCTCCCGTAGTCGCTATCCACGCCGGTTTGGCCCGTCGTGTTCCCGCACGTGAACCACAGCTGAAGGTCGCCGGCCACCGGCGGCGTGATGACGCCGTTGCCGTTGGTGTTCGAGAACAGCGCCGGCGCCATGTTGCCGATCATGTAGTAGCCGGAGACCGCCCACGCGAAGCCACCGCCGCCATTGCCGCCGGCGGGACTGGTGCCGCCACACTGCGACACGAGTCGGTTGTCGTCGTAGACGATCTGCACCGACTGCCCGGCCACGAGCGGCTGCGAGGCGACCTGCGTCCAGTTCGCCGAGAACGTGATCGTCGTGGGAGTGACCGCGGCCGCGATGGTGACCGCCGCGCTCGCGTTGGACGTCGCCTCCGCGTCTCCCGCGGGGGGCGCGCCGCAGCCGGCGAGGACCGACGCGCACACGAGAAACACCGCAGTCGCTCCGACGATCTTCATGACTCTCCTCCGGGCTCTCTCCACACGAGCGGCGTGCCAGTGCCACCGATGCTGGCGCAGTTCTTCCCCCCGAAGAGACGCCACGTCAACTCATGAAAGAGTGACGAAAGAGATAATCCGCTTGTCGGACCGGCCATTCGCGCACCGTTTGCGCTCGGAACGCCTGGGCTCACCGCCTCAATCCGTCACGCGGCCTTGAGTTACCGAGTGCCGACCCTAGAGGGGCGCCATGCTGAGTCACTCGCGTCCTCTCGTTCGGCTGTTGCCGCTTCTTTCCATCTTCCTCGCAGCGTGTTCGTCCTCGTCCCCGATCGGGGAAGCCACGGGAACGTCGCAGGCCGCGGTGGACGCGACGACGTACAACAGCCTCAACCTCGCCGCGGGATCGACTGTGCTCTACGAGGTCCAGGTGCGCACGGCGAACGCCTGCAGCCCCAGCGTTGGATCGCCCGCCCAGAGGGCCGCGTGTGCGGCCAAAGTCGCCCCGACGCAGACGTACGACGCACAGGGAGAGTCGTGCTCCTCGCTCGCGGACCTCGAGAGCATCCGGCTCGGCACGATCGACGACATGCTCGAGACCACGACCGACTACGCGTCGGGAATCACGCTCAGCTACGTCAAGCAGACGCTCGGCGCGACGATGGTCTGGGTGATGCCCCCCTTCCCGGACAACGACACCTGGAGCATCCCTGACCCGTGCGACAACCTCGGCTCACCGTACGCGGTCCGTGACTACTTCCACGTCGACCCCGCGCTTTCGCGACGGTGCATCGCGGCGGGCGCGGCGGCCGCCGGATGCTGGGCGAACACCGAGCTCGACTCGTTCATCGCGCAGGCCCACTCGCTCCGCTTGAAGGTGATGCTCGACATCGCCTTCAACCACTTCGGGCACAACTACCTCACGTACAACGTTGCCGGAGTCACGCAGGTTCGCGATCGCGTGGCGGCCGGGCAGGACCTGGGGAACCTGTGGAACTTCGCGTCGACCTACGACGCCGCCCTGCTCCACCCGACGATCCTCGACCAGGCGAGCCAGCTCCCCGCGGGCGCCGACCTCACCGCGCTCCAGGCGAAGTGCCCGTCGCTGAGCGGCGACGCGCTCGTCCGCGCGTACGACACGTGGGAGATGGCGTTCGACTGGGACCGCGCGGGCTTCGACTGCACGAACCTGTTCCTCGAGTACGAGGCACCGGGGTTCTACCTCAGTAGTGACCAGTACGACCCCTCAGCGCACCTCGGCGACGACTACTCGGGGAGCTGGCCGGACGTGAAGTTCCTCTTTCACCACGAAGAGAACACGGCTCATTCATGGGAGTTCGTGCGGGAGCGCGAGTACCTGTTCAACGTCATGAACTACTGGGTCTCGCGTGGCGTGGACGGATTCCGGTTCGACCACTCCACGGACCCGAGCAGCGGCCTCGGCTCGAACGAGTGGAAGTACCTGACCACGAAGGTGGACTACTACGCGGCGCTGAGAGGCCAGGCGACGCCGATCTACATGGCCGAAGAGTTCAGCGAGCAGAACCAGGAGGACTACGTCGTCGACATCGAGACCGAGGGGTACGTCACGGCGGTCAACGGGCGAGACGTCGCGACGAAGAACGCGAGCTATGTCGACGGCGTCGTCGCGGAGACCGGCCGGTTCGACGGGCACGCCTTCGTGATGACCGCGCTCGAGGACCACGACGAAGAGCGCCTCCTCAGCGGGACGGGCTTCGACGTCTGGACCGGGGCCGGGTTCTGGGGAATCGGCGCGACGACACGCTCGACGCCGATGATCCTGATGGGGCAGGAGCTCGGCGAGAGCTACCAGCTCGCCTTCCGGCGGTCCGACTATCTCCGTTCGCGCTTCGTCGGATCGCCTTCGTACACGACCGAGGGGCCCGCCCTGGTCGGGTACTACAACGCGATGATCACGGCGCGCCTGGCGAACGAGAACCGCGCGCTGCTCTCGCCGAACTACGCGATTCTGACGACGCAGTCGTCCAACTCCGTGGACGAGAACATCTATGCCGCCGTGAAGTGGTCGGACGACGGGAACGTCGTCTTCGTGTTCCACAACCTGTGGGAGGTGGACTCGTCCGACACGTTCTTCATTCCACCGCCAATCGTGTCCGCGATCAGCCTCGCGCCGACGACGAGCTACAAACTGATCGACGCGCTCTCGGGGGACCAGCTCGGGGCGTGCACCTCGGGGGCGGCGCTCGCCTACGGGCTCTACGTGTCCTTGCCCGCGGGGACGCGCGCGCAGTGGGCGCGGCTTGAGACCTGCGACTGAGCGGGGAGCGAGCGGGCGAGCACGTGGAGCGCGCCGCGGGCCCCCGCGGCGAGTTTCCGACCGAAAGCTCCGGTGTGTGCACGACGCAGTCGGTCTCATCGCCGTCCCGTGCGCAGCGGTCGCTTGGGGGGGAGAGGGATGTCAGTCAGTTTGTAAGAGTTCATGAACAGCCCCCTACGGAACGCTCGCACGCGGCTCTTTGCCCTCTGGCTCATTGGCGTTACCTCGCTTCTCGTCGCGTGCGGCGGGAATGGCGGAGAAGGGGGCTTCCAGCCGTCGCAAGGGGACGCCCAGACGCCCGGGGAAGACTCCAGCCCTGGTACGCCCATCCCGATCATCTCGCTACCGGACGCGTCGGACGACGCCGGGACGCCCGTCGACGCAGGCTTGTGGGTCTATGACGACGGCGGCTGGGCCTATACGGGGGACGCGGGGCCGTGGACCGTGCTGGACGGCTCTTGGTCCTTCACCGGAGACGCGGCGCCGTGGTCGGAGCTGGACGGCTCTTGGATCCTTACCGGAGACAGCGGCGGCTGGGTCGAGACCGCGGATGGCGGACTCGCGTTCGAAGGGGACGCCGGGGGTTGGCAAGAAGAGAACGACGGCGGAGCGGTGTTCGTCGGTGATGCGGGGGGTTGGGTCGGCTTGCCCGACGGCGGTTGGGCCTACGAGGCGGACGGCGGCTGGGCGCAGACCGACAGCGGGTTCGTCTTCGAGGGCGACGCGGGTGGCTGGACCGCCTTGCCCGACGGCGGTTGGACGTACCAAGACGACGCAGGCTGGCTCGAGCTCGACGACGGTGGCTTCGTGTACACGGCCGACGCCGGAGGGTGGGCCCCGGCGAGCGACGGCGGATGGACCTACGTCGCCGACAGCGGATGGGAACCGGAAGCCGATGGCGGCTTCGTCTATACGCTCGACGCCGGAGGGTGGGTCCCGGAGAGCGATGGCGGATGGGTCTTCACCGGCTCCTCTTGTCTCGACGGCGGCGCCCTCTGCAACGTGCCTTGCAGCGACGGAGGGACGACGCAGATCACCGGGACCGTCTACGCGCCGAACGGAACGCTCCCGGTCTACGACGTGCTCGTCTACGTTCCGAGCGCGCCG
>Ga0302283_1000135_pt1 | contig 51749 bp, 40 predicted proteins | sample III_Fen_E1_4_FD_198770 | JGI IMG/M metagenome (GOLD analysis project Ga0302283, IMG submission 198770) | Peat permafrost microbial communities from Stordalen Mire near Abisko, Sweden - III_Fen_E1_4 | ecosystem: Environmental > Terrestrial > Soil > Wetlands > Permafrost | place: Sweden: Abisko... | reverse complement strand
GCCCCGCCGATGAATCATGAGCAGCCCGGTGGTGAAATCCGGGGCGCACCGGACCGGGCGTGACCGCCCTTGCCACCAGCACGTATCAGTCGACCTGATGGCCTCCATCAGGTTCCCTGACCGGGAGAATTGCCTTTCTACCCGTGCTCGCAACCATGGGTATCCAGCGCGGGGAATGACTTTGGATGCCGGTGGACAAATTGTTGAAAAATGCGCCCTCGCTAATCGGTCGCCATTACTGTCCGTGGTGGTCTGACCACAGAAATCTCCTCGGGGATAGGACCAGTTCAGGGGTGATAATTGACAGCGGTACCCGTTCCTCGGCCTTCGCCGCTATACTTTCTCCAACGCACTCCTGCCGGTGCGGTTGCATGATCAATGCAGCCCCCGTCGCACGGTCGATCACTCGGCTTCCGACGGTGCCGTGGCCCGGACCCACAACTGATTGAGGGTCCTTCTGTCACACCCACGGGACAGGATGCGGCACGGCGCAAAAGCGCCGGGCGTGTCATCGAGAAATGAGTGATGTCCCCACGACGCAATCCTGGGCATAACAACACCGGCCGCACACCCTGAGGCATCACGCCAGGACGAAGGAGCCTGCCCGCTCGTCGTCCGGGGACCGCATGCGATGGCCGTTGCCCGCCAACACCAATCAGAGGAAGGCGCCCCCGTGCGCCCTACGAAGGGAGGTGCCATGCGGACCCGCATTGCACTCGTGGCGATCGTCTCGATCGCACTCATCACCGTGACACTCCTGAGCCAGCTCGTCTCCGTACAGCCGGCCCGGGCAGCAAATGCAGCACCCCGTCCGTCGGTCGGGTCGAACGTGCACAGCACGCACGACCGGCTGACCGCGGACATCACGTCCTCGTCGCACGCGACGTCGACCACCACCGCACCCCCCCAGCTGGGCATCGCCCTCCTGGCCGGCAAGCCGGCCGGGACCAAGGAGGTCGTACCCGTGCCGCCGCCGGCCCCGACCGACACCGTCACCCCGGCCCAACGGGCCGCCTGGGAGCGGGTCGCCATGTGCGAGGAGGGTGGCAACTGGCACGCCGACGGCGGCCGCTTCAGCGGAGGGCTCGGGATCACCCGGGCCAACTGGGCCGCGTACGGAGGCCTGCAGTACGCGTCCGAGGGCGCCCTGGCCACCCCGGATCAGCAGATCATGGTGGCCGAGCACATCCAGTCGTACCCGCCCGACCAGGGTGGGTGCCGGGGCTGGTAGCAGGCGGCCCCTGGTTCACCGCAGTACGTCCCCGCCGCTCACGGCACGACGGGACCCGGACCCCGGCCGACGCCCGTCAGTCGGGGTCCGGCCGCGTCCGTGCGTGCGTGCGTGCGTGCGTGCAGAACGTATCCGGCTCTTCGGAAATGAGCGGGGTGTAGCGCTTACGACTGCAAGCACCTGTGCCTGAACGGCCCGAATGGTGCGCCACCGATCCGATAGGGGACAGGGCTGGGCGACTCGAGGATTCAAGTCGCACAACCTCCACCTCGTTGTCACACCTACAGCGTTCTCACTGTTGGATCCACGTCAATTCCGTCTGTCTACTACCCGGGACCGATGTCGATGCTCGAATCCCTCCCCGGGTTGACGGAGTGCCCGGGCCAGGCATCGCGTCCGGTGGAACCGGCGTCAAACACCACCGGATGACCAGTATCCGACCTCCTCGGCGGCCAGTCGTGCCCCGTGGTCGGCGTACCGGGCGTACGCCTCGGCAATCGGGTTCCGGACAGCTTCCGCCTTCACCCAGGTGACGCGGTCCTCGATGGTCAACTCGCGCCCACCGACCATGACGCGCGACTTCACCGGGCCCAGGGCGACGGGCACCGCGGACAGGACGAGCTCCAGCGCCCGTTCGGTACGTCCGGACAGCAGGTGCAGGTAGGCGAACGCCGTGAGGAACTCGCCCCCGACCTCCGGCCGGCGGGCCAGCACCTCCTGCGTCTTGCGGGCGATCGCGCGGCCGGCGACCTCCGGTCCGTCCGTATGGGCCAGCACGAGGCTTGCCGCGAGGTCGTTGAAGTACGCCCAGGGCGACCCCGTCGGGATCGGGGTGAATTGGCGGACCGTCCCGACGGCCTCCTCGACCCTCCCCGCTTCCAGGAGTGACCAGCAAAGACCCGCTTCGATCACGTGGCGAGGGCCGAAGTGCGGAGCGGCCGCCAACGCGTTGCGGGCCACCTCGACCGCCTCGTCGAGGCTACCGATCTGCGTCAGGTGCGATACCCGGAAGAGGTCGCACCCGGCGATGAGGAGAGGATCGCCCGAGCCTGTCGCCAGCCGGCGTGCCTCAGCGATCGCGTCTCCCCAGGCATCCAGGGCGCCGAGATAGGCCTGAATGGTGCCTTCGTTGATGAGAAGCAGCACCTCGTGGTCACCCGGCACCGCGCTGCTGTGATCGCGGGCCTGGTCGATGCCGGCCAGTGCTTCCACGATCAGCCCGTTGCTGATCAGGAGCCAGACGCGCACGGCCGCCGCGTAGGCGCGGTCACCCGGTGAGAGGTCGGAGGGTCGCTCGAGCAGGGCCAGGGCTAACTGCACCTCACCCCGAGCGCTCGCGGCCTCGAAACGCGCCGCCGCGATCCGCACGGCGACCTCGGGACGGTCGCGCTCGAGGGCCCAGGCGATGGCCGAGCGGAAGTTCTCGTACTCCTGCCCGGACCGCATGATCTCGTCCATCGCCCACCACCGCGCCACCGAGAGCGGCGCGCCATGGTCGTCGAAGTGATCGAGGTGCCGATCCCTCGTCGCCACCGCCTCGCCGGCGTCGACGAGACGGGCCAGGGCGAAGAGCCGGATGGTCTCGAGGAGCCTGTGGCGGACCTTGCCGGTGGCGTCCCGGGTGACGTCGACCAGCGACTTGGCGGCCAGCGTGTCGACGAGCCTGCGGGCGTCGTGCTCGGAGCACCCGCCCACCGCCGCCACGTCCGGGACGGAGAAGCCCCCCTGGAAGACCGACAAGGTCCGCAGCATGGCCTGCTCGTCGGTCGAGAGCAGGTCGTAGGACCACTGCACGGCCCCCTCCAAGGTGGCCTGCCGCTGGCGGGAGCGCCGGGCCCCACCCGACAGCAGGCTGAATCGGTCGTCGAGGAGGTCACGGATCTCCCCGACCGACATGGTCCGGGTCCGGGCGGCGGCCAATTCGATGGCGAGGGGGATCCCGTCGAGGCGCTCGACCACCTCGGAGACGTCCGCCACACTCGCCTGGTCCTCACCCACGACGCCGCCGGCAGCGGCAGCCCGCTCGCAGAAGAGCCGAACCGCGGGGGCGTGATCGCCGACGGCGAGCGACGGCACCTTCCAGGTGTATTCGCCGTCGACCTCGAGGGACTCCCGGCTGGTGGCCATGATGCGCAGCCCGGGGCACTGATCGAGCAGTCGGTCGACGAGCTCGGCGGCAGCGTCGATGACGTGCTCACAATTGTCGACCACCAGAAGCGCCTCCCGGGGGACGAGGTAGGTGACGATCTGGTCGACAGGTGGGGAGCCCGTCGAGATCGACAGCGACAGGGCGCTGGCCACCGCTCCGGCGAGCGCTCCCTCTTCGGCGATGGCCGAGAGGTCGACGAACCAGACGCCCTCGGGGTAGCTGGGGACCTCGCGGTGGGCGACCTCGATGGTCAGGCGGGTCTTGCCGCACCCGCCGACGCCTACCAGGGTGACCAGGCGGTGGGCGGCGATGAGGCGGCGGACCTCCTCGATCGATTCGTCCCTGCCCACCAGCGAGGTCCGGGGCAGCGGGAGCGACACGATGCCCTGGCCGAGGCTGGACAGCGGTGGGAACTCGGTGCTCCCCAGTTGAGTCAGGTGCACCGGCGTTTCGATGTCGCGCAGGGTGTGGGCGCCGAGATCGGTGACCACGACGCCGGAGGCGTCCCGTACCCCATCGGTCATGAGGGTCTGACCGCCGTGGGCCACGGCCATGACACGGGCGGCCTGGTTGACCGTTGGCCCGAAGTAGTTCGCGTCCCGCTCCTCGGCCTCACCCTGGTGAAGGCCGATCCGCACCGACAACGCAGGCCACGTACCCCAGTCGACCTCGCCGAGGGACCGCTGAATTGCCTCGGCACATTCGACGGCTGCACTTGCACGAGCGAAGGCGGCGGCAAACGAGTCTCCGGCGGTCGAGAACACGTGACCCTCGTACTTGGCGATGGTCTCGTTGAAGATCTGGTCGTGGATCCGGAGCGATGCGGACATCGCCTCCGGATCGGCAGCCCACAACCGGGTCGAGCCGACCACGTCGGAGAACAGGAAGGTGACGGTACCTGAGGGGATCCGGAGTTGCTCGCCAGGCACGTCGTCAACCTAGCGGAGGCGCCACGGGTGGTTCAGGGTATGGCATAGGGGCCATTGCGGGACAGGCAACTACCGCAAGCACCCGGTGGGCTGGACTGGCAGACCCCGCTCATATCCGAAGAGCCGCGTATCCGCCCCACAGCGGCCGTGTGCTCAGGAGCCGCGTTGGCCCTTCGGGGGCTCAGCCGCGGACTTGACGCGTTCGAGGGTCCGGAGCATGTCCCGCCGATTGCGACGCTCCCGCAGGAATCCCCCGAGTGGGCGCCAGATCTTGGTGAGGAGGTTGTCGCCGAGGTCGAACGACTCGGTGACGTCGGTTCCCCCGTCGTCCGTGGCACGAAATTCGTAGCGCCAGGTGTTCACCGGCCGGTCGCCCATGATGACCGCGAACTCGAACACCCGTCCGGGCACGCACTCCGTGATCCGGCATGTGGTCCAGTACAGGACGGGCCAGTTCTCATTCCGTTTCACATGGCCCCGATACATCGCGCCGACCGTCGGGCCGGTGGCCCCGTCGATCCACTCGGCCTCGACGACCTCCGGGCTGTACTCGCCCATCTTCGTGATGTCACTGACGAGCCCCCAGACATCCTCGGGTGGAGCATCGACGTGGAGACTGACCGCAGCGTGCATACCAGCAGACGTTAGGGCGTCGGACGACGGACCTGCACGCCGCGGGCCGACAACGGGGAGGAAGCGGCAACCGGCAGGCCGGCGAAGACCGGGATCGCGAGGTGGTTGTGTAGCCAGCCTGATCGAGTGTGTGCCGGCTCGGGTGGGATCACGCCTTCGGCCCTGTCCCCGCCAGGCGTCACCGGCGCGAACCCACCCACCGGGTCGCTGACGTACAGCCCCGATCCGATGAGTCCGACAGCAGCCGCTGCCACCAGTGCGGGGACTGCCCGGGCCCCACGGTTCCTCGGGGGCAGTGGCGCAGACCCGAGCTGGCGAGGAGAGTGAGCACCCCGGCGAGCCCGAAGTTGGCACGTTGTGGCCACCGTTGCGCTCCGATGCCGAGCGACCTCACCGGGTCCCGACGCCAGTCGTACCCGAGCCGTCTCGCCCCGATCGCCGCCAACGCGGTGATGAACATCGGTGCGGCCACGACCCCACACGCCGGTTGTGTCCGAAGAGTACTTCGATTGTCCCTGGTCGTCCCCACCAGCTATAGGCTCCGGGGACTCGACGGGGTGCCCCACGACGATGCCGGATCACGTTGTCACCTTGTCCGTCGGCACCGCCGGTCAGCATCGGTGTCCGAGGCACCGGGTCAGGGCGCGCTGCCCCTCCTCGGACGGACCTCTTCGACGCCGCCCCGCCGGGAGCTTAGGGTTGACACCGTGGAGGCCGGTGGGCTCGACGCACGGATTCGCCTGATCTGCCACGGGTTTCCGGGCGTCACGGAGAAGCCGAGTCACGGAACCCCCGCGTTCTTCGCGGGACGGCAGTTCGTGACCCTCTGGCCCGACGGGCACCACGGCGAACGGTTCGGCCAGATGTGGTGTGCCGCCCTTCCTGGCATTCAGGACGAACTCGTCGAAACGGAACCGGACCGGTTCTTCCGTCCGCCGTACGTCGGGGTCCGGGGTTGGCTCGGAGTGCGTCTGGACGGCGTGGTCGACTGGGACGAGATCGAGGGCATCTGTGAGGAGGCGTTCCGGACGGTGGCGCCACGCCGGTCGATCGAGCTCCTCGATCAACGATCTGCTCGACGGCACACAGAGGACCGGTGAGGCTGCGGAGCTTCCGGTACGCCCCGGGGCCGACCAGCCCACCGTCTCCCTCCTGCCCGGGGAGGGGGCGTGACCCTCGTTGGGAGACCCCGCTCAGTCCCCAGGGGGCCGGTTGCCCGGCGCCGCCTGGCGCGCCGCCCACAGCAACGGCAGCTGGAACGGCATCCGGCCCCATGCCACCGCCGGGGAGTCCATGTTGTCCGGGTTCCGACCGCTTCCGGCGTCGAGGGCCATCTGCAGATTGGCCGGCCACACGGCGAGCAGCAGCGCCGTCGAGGCGGCAGACGCCCAGCGGGTCCGGCGGGCCAGACCGTACGCACAGGCCAGCTCGGCCACGCCGCTCCCGTAGATCAGGGGACGGTGGAGTCGCGCCGGCAGCACGCGCGGCATCAGCGGGTCGAAGAACGCCGGTCGGACGAAGTGGAGCAGACCGGCCACGGTGAAGATGCCGGCCAGGCCCTGGGGGGCGCGTGCGCGTAGGCGGGACATGTCCGGATGCTACGGCTCGCGGCACCGCCGCGCCGGACCGGGCAGACTCGTGTCGTGCAGCCGCTCGCCGTCCACCACGTGTCGGTCAACGTCCCCGACGTGACCGCCGCCACCGCCTTCTACACCGAGGTGCTCGGTGGGACCCTCCGCCGGGACCGGCCCGACTTCGGCTTCGGCGGCGCCTGGATCGACATCGGTGCCAGCCAGGTCCACCTGCTCGAGGCACCGACACCACCGACCCTCGGGCAGCACTTCGCGGTGGCGGTGGCCGACCTCGACGCTACGGTCGCCGAACTGCGGGCACGGGGCGTCGAGGTCGACGGGCCGGTGCCGGTCGGACCCGGGCGGCAGGCCTTCGTCGCCGATCCGGCGGGCAACACGGTCGAGCTCTACCAGGGCCCGTCCGGCCCCTGAATTGCGAACACCGGAGGCCCGAAGGCCTCCGGTGTCACGAGCCACTGTCGGAAACCGACAGCGACGGTTCAGATCTTGCGGACCTGGCTGGCCTGCAGGCCCTTCTGGCCCTGCTTGGTCTCGAACTCCACACGCTGGCCCTCCGCGAGGTCGCGGAAGCCCTCCATCTGGATCTCCGACTGGTGGACGAAGAGATCGTCTCCCCCGCCGTCAGGAGTAATGAATCCGAAGCCCTTTTCGGCGTTGAACCACTTGACTGCACCTACACCCATAACTGAGTCTCCTTGAAATTCACGCACGAAAACGCGGGGATCCACTTCGAAGCCCTACCTACATGGACCCGCGTGATAGGGCCTATGTGGGTACCACCCTAGGCGCGCCCCGGGCCCGGCGCTGGCCGAATGGTCCCGGGCCCTCGAATTGCCCTGATTCCCGGGGACGGACCCGGTCGGGGCGGCCGTCACCGGGAACCCTTTCGGGTGCCGCTGCTACCGTCTCCGGCCATGCCCGTCGCACGCCGAACGATGCCGGGCCGGGTGGCCGTGGCGACCGGGTTGGCCGCCCTCACGCTGGCCGCGGCCTGCGGCTCGACCGCCACGACCGGCTCCCCGGCCACGTCCGCGCCGCCCACGACCGCGGCCGCCCTGCCGGCGGTGGCACCGCCCCCGCCGATCACCTGGTCCACCTGTCCCACCCACGCCGACGTCGAGTGCGGCACCGTGCCGGTCCCGCTGGACTACGCAAACCCGTCGGCCGGGACCCTGCGGATCGCCGTGAGTCGGATCGTGGCCACCGGCGGGTCGGCGTCGGACGGGACCCTGGTCGTCAACCCGGGTGGGCCGGGCGAGAGCGGGAACCAGATCCTGCCCATCGAGTACCCGCTCTTGCCGGCACCGGTCCGTGCCGCCATGGACGTGGTCAGCTTCGACCCCCGGGGCACCGGCGCCAGCAGCCCGCTGCAGTGCGGCACCAGCCTGGCCGGGGTGACCAGCGCCCTGCCGGTGCCCGCCCGCGCCGGCCAGCCGCTCCCGGGTACCCCGGTGTTCGCCGGCATCCCGCCGGCCTGCGCACGGGCCGACCCGGCGCTCACCCCCCGGGTCGACACCGTCGACACGGCCCGGGACATGGACCGCATCCGCCAGGCACTGGGCCTCGGCACCATCAGCTTCTACGGCCTCTCCTACGGCACGGTGCTCGGCACCGTCTACGCCTCCCTCTTCCCCCACCGGGTGCGGACGATGGTGCTCGACGGGGCGGTCGACCTCTACGCCCCGCTGGCCGTGCAGGCGGCCGAGCAGGCCCCGGCCGCCCAGCGGTCGCTCGTCCACCTGCTGGGCGCGTGCACCCCGGCCCCGTCGTGCCCGCTCGGGAGCGATCCGCTGGGCTTCTACATCCGTCTGGCCGCGTCGATGACCGCCCATCCCCTACCCGCTCCCGGCGACGGCGACACCACGCCGGTGACCGTGGGCGACCTCGACACGGCGTCACTGTTCGCCGTCAGCGTCCCCGGATTCACCCCGCTGTACGAGTCGGCACTGGTGGCCGCGTCGCAGGGGAACGGCAGCGACCTGCGGGCACTCGCCCTCGAATTCGTGGTCGACGTCGACGGCGCCCCCCTGGTCGACGCCCAGTGGGCGATCACCTGCAACGACACCACCGGGCACCCCGGTCCGGTGGCCGCGGGCACCCTGGCCCGGTCGCTGGCCGCCCGCTACCCGCTGCTCGGCGGGTACGCCGTCAACTACAACCTGGGCGGGTGCATCACCTGGCCCGACGCTCGCCGACCGGTGACCGCCCTCCACCCGGTGGACGCCCCGCCCGTCCTGGTGCTCGGGAACACCGGCGACCCCAACACGCCGCTCGTGGGGGCCCGGCACCTGGCCACCGACTTCCCCCGGGCCAGCCAGCTGACCTGGGTGGGCTGGGGGCACACCTGGCTGCTCAGCGGACCGGACGACACCTGCATGCAGGGATACGTCTCCCGCTACCTGGCCGGTGGCGGCCTGCCGGCGCCGGGCAGCCTCTGTCACTGATGCGCCGGGCCGGCTCCGGGGCCGGTCCGCGTGGTCCCGTCTCAGGCCGCCCCGGCCGTGCGCTCCAGGTGCAGCGCCCGTCGCGGGCACTCGGCGGCGGCCCGGGTGGCCAGCTCGAGCAGGTGCGGCCCGATCGGCCGGCCGTCGATGACCGGATAGCCCCACTCGTCCAGGGTGACCCGTTCGGGCAGCAGCTCGGCGCAGTAGCCGAAGGCGTCACACGCCACCGGGTCGACCCGCAGCCGCACCCGCACGGCGGCGGCCCGGCTCATGCCGCACCCCGCAGGGCGGGTCGGGCCACGGGGAACTGCAGGACGGTCGGCGCGGCGTGTCCGGCACAGGGCCGGCCGGCCGCGTGGTCCCGGGCGTCGTCGGCGAACACACCGAGCGCCGAGCGCACCAGGCGGACCACGCCGTCCGGGTGACGGCAGGCACCACGGCCCGTGACGGCGCCGCAGCGCTGCTCGATCCGGGTGAGCACGGCGGCATCGCCCCGGCCGGCGGCCAGCAGCTCGAGGTCGTCGGCGACGGCCGGCAGGCCGTAGACGCAGGGCCCGCACTGTCCTGCACTCTCCCCGGCCATGTAACGGGTGATCCGGGCCGTCTCGGCGATCCCGCACGACGACGTGGGGAGCACCACGACGATGCCGACGCCGAGGGTGGCTCCCGCCCGGGACAGCGGCGCCGGGGCGAAGGGCACGGCCGACGCCGACGGATCGAGCCATGCCCCGCCGTAGCCGCCCAGCAGGATCCCGCCCACCGGTCCGGTCGGCTCGGCCCGTGCCACCAGGTCCCCGACCGGGATCCCGAGCTCCACTTCGACCACCCCGGGCGACATCACGGCTCCGGACACGGTGACCAGGGTGGTTCCCGGGGCCTCCGGCGTGCCCAGCCCGCGGAACCACGTCGAGCCGTGACGGGCGATCAGCGCCACCTGGGCCAGGGTCTCGGCGTTGTGGACCAGGACCGGGCGGCGACCCACCTGCAGCGGCACCGACTTGTCGACCCGGAGGACCGGCCGGGCATCGCGGCGCTCGAGCCACGAGACCAACGCCGACTCCTCGCCGGTGACGTAGCGGGCCGGAGGCCGCACCACGGACACCGGGCGGCCGCGCCCGGCCCGGACGCGCTCGGCCAGGGCGCGCTCGACGGCACGCTCCGTCGGGTCCCGGTCGTCGGCCACGCAGAACACGATCTCCCGGGCGCCGGACAGTGCCGCGGCAACCTCGGCCCCGTCGAGCACGAGGTGGGGCGACCAGGCCAGCAGGGCGCGGTCCTTGGCGCTGGCCGGCTCGCCCTCCATGGCGTTGACCACGACCACCGGTCGGCGGCCGGACCGGGTGACGGCGTCCCACTTGGCGGCGGCCGGGAAACCGCCGCCACCCCGGCCGGTGAGACCGGAGGCCGCCACCTCGCGCCAGACGGCGTGACTCCAGTCGCGGTCGTCCCGGGGCGGCACGGCGAGCGGGCCGTGGAGGGCCAGGTGGGTGTCCAGGCCGGGGTCGGCCGGCCCGTCGGGGTCGGACCGGAGAAGACGTTCGGTGCGTTGCATGGTGGTGGTGGTCATCGGGATTCCCTCTCGAGGAGTCGTGTGCCGGTCGTGGGACGGGCGGGGTTCGTGGGACGGGCGGCGTGGCCGATCGGCCGGGCCGGGGCGGCGACCGGGGCGGGCGGGCGGTGACGGAGCGGCACGGCCCGGGTGGTCGCACCGTGCCGGTCCGCCTCGTCGCGGGTCGTCCGGTGGTAGCCGACCCGCCAGGCCAGGGTGCAGACGACGGCGACCGTGCAGAGCCCGGCGACGGCGTCCATCCACAGCTGGCCGGCATCGGTACCGGACCCCATCGCATGGGCCAACGCCAACGGCCAGCAGGCGTAGGCCAACCAGTGGAGGCCACGCCACACCCGTGGGGCGATCCGCCGGCGCAGTGCGCTGGAGATCGCCACGGCGAGCAGCAGGTCGACGGCGACGGTGCCGAGCCCGGTCCAGAACGTCTTGAACGGCGATGCGAACGGGACCACCACGGACGCGATCCCCACCTTGACGTAGGTGTCGACCACGGCGGTCACCACGTGGAGACCGAGGAAGACCAGCGCGAAGAGGGTCGCCCGCTTGTGCAGGTCGACCTGGGCGAAGGCCGGCCATCGGCGGGTGCGGACCCGGGATGCCGAAAGCATGCCGAGGACGGTCGTCACGGTCAGGAGGACCAGGGCCACAACCCCGGTGGCCCTGATCGTGTACCAGATGTCGGTGGTCATCGAGGTGGAGGTGGCGGCGAGCATCAGCGTGCCTCCGTCCCGCTCGGTGCGGCCTGCGCCACGGGCCAGTCGCCGACCTGGACGACCGAGCCGTCCGAGGCGATCAGCCGGGCGGCGATCCCGTGCGCGGCCAGGTTGTCGGGGGCGTCCTCGCCCCAGACGATCGCTGCCGTCGACCAGCCGTTGGCCTCGAGACAGCTCGGCGCCAGCACCGACACGAGGGCCCAGGTCGACGGGGCGACCTCCCCGGTCCACGGGTCGACGATGTGGTGGACCCGACGCCCACCCCGGCTCCAGGTCCGCGACGTGGTGCCCGAGGAGGCGAGGCCGCCGGACCGGAGGACGACGACGTCGTCGGCATCGCCCGGCTCGGTCCGTGCACTGAGCGCGATGCCCACCCCCCAGCCGTCGGCCGGGGACGGTCCGGCGACGGCGACGTCGCCTCCCAGGTTGACCAGGACACCGCATCCGAGCGCCTCGGAGATGCGCCGCGCCGAGCGGTCGGCGGCAAACGCCTTCCCCGTCGAGCCGAGGTCGACGTGCACCCCTGGCGGAATGGCCACGGTCCGGGTGGACGGGTCGAGCCGGACCCGCCACCAACCGGGGGCCGGAACGGCGGCCGGGGCGTCATGGGCGTCGACAACGGCGGCAAAGTCGCGGTCGTAGCCCAACTCGACCAGGGCGGACCCGATGGTCGGGTCGACGATGCCCGCGGTGCGGGCCGCTACGACGGCCGCCGCATCCAGTGCGGCGAACAGCAGCGGGCTGACCGGCACGGGACGACCCTGGCCCAGGCGCTCCACCTGCCGGAGCTCCGAGTCGGGGCGGAAGCGGCTGCACGCCTCGTCGAGGTCGGCGAGGTCGACGGCCAGCAGGCCGAGGGCGGCGTCGGCGACATCGGCGTCCTCGACCACCACCGAGGCCGTGGTCCCGATGGCGTCCATCGATCGGACGGACGGTGCCGGACGGAGTGCGGCGACGGTGCTCACGACTGCCCCGATGTCGTGGTGGCGACCGGTGTCGTGGTGGTCGGGGTCGTGGTCGTCGGTGTCGTGGTGGTGGTGGCCGTGGTGCCGGTGGTGGCCGTGGTGCCGGTGGTGGCCGCCGAGTGCGCGGTCGGCGAGGCGACGGCCACGCCGATACCGACGGCGGCGACGGTGGCGGTCACCCCCATGGCGACGGTGGCCCGGCGGATGCGCACGAGGGCCTCGTCCCGGGTACGGCTGCTGTCGTGGCGGTTGTTTCGGGACTGGGGGGCCATGGCTTCACCTTTCGTGGACGGGCACCGGGGCGATTCCGACCGGTGCGACCTGATGGACCCAGTGCACCGGTCCGACCGGGGAGTCAGCGTCGGCCCACCTGAGCGTCTCCTGTGAGTGTCCGAACCGGCCCCGCACCCCCCACGCCGGCCGGGCCGTGCTCACAGCCGACTCACAGCCGGGTCACACCTGCAGGTCAGAGCCCGGCGCGAAGCTGGCAACGCACGCAGACCACAGGGGCCACCCGCCCGACCCGAGGAGACACCGTGGAGCCCACCCGCAGCCAACGCATCCTGGTGGTCGACGACGAGCCGTCGATCGTCGACGCCGTCGCCACCTCCCTCCGCTACGAGGGGTTCGACGTGACCGAGGCGATCAACGGCCGCCTGGCGCTGGCCGCCGCCCAGGGCGACCCGCCCGACCTGATCGTCCTCGATGTCATGCTTCCCGACCTCGACGGCCTCGAGGTGACCCGCCGACTCCGCGCCGACGGGATCCGCGTACCCGTCCTGTTCCTGACCGCCCGTGATGCCGTCGAGGACAAGGTGGCCGGCCTCACGGTGGGCGGCGACGACTACGTCACCAAGCCCTTCGCCCTCGCCGAGGTGGTGGCACGGGTGCACGCCATCCTGCGGCGCGTGGGCGCCGAGCCCGAGGACGGCGGCATCCTGCGGTTCGCCGACATCCAGATGGACGAGAACGCCCACGAGGTCACCCGGGCCGGCCAGGTCATCCCCCTGACCGCCACCGAGTTCAACCTCCTCCGCTTCTTCCTCCTGAACCCCCGCCACGTACTGTCGAAGTCACAGATCCTGGACCACGTGTGGCACTACGACTTCGGCGGCGACGGCAACGTGGTGGAGACGTACGTCAGCTACCTGCGCAAGAAGCTCGAGGTGGCCGGCCCGCCGGTCATCCACACCGTGCGCCTGGTCGGGTACGCACTCCGCGAGCCGACGGCCGCCTGACCGTGTCCCTCCGCGCCCGCCTCCTCGTCGCCATCGGCGTCATCGCCCTGGTGGCGCTGCTCATCGCCGACGTGGTCACCTACTCGGCTCTCGAGTCCTTCCTCTACCAGCGGGTCGACCAGCAGCTGGCCAGCGCCCACGGACCCTACGAGCACGCCATCGACCAGGGCTACACGATCCCCTGCGTCGGCAATCCGGACCAGCCGCTCCCCTCCACCGGCACCGGCGGCACGGCCGGTCCGGGACCGGACGGCGGACCGTCCAACGCCCAGCTCACGCTGGCCGTGCAGGTGCGGACCAAGTCGGGCGCCCTGGTCGCGGGGTCCGGCTGCCCCGCCTATGTGGACGGGACCGCCTACACGCCCGCCATCAACGGGCCGATCACCGGCTTCACCACCGCCCCCGACGGGACGCAGGTGACCTACTTCGACGCCCCGTCCGCCCCGGCGGGCGGCCCCACCTTCCGGGTCCGGGCCTCGACGCTGGCCAACGGCGATCTGCTCATCCTGGCCCAGCCCCTGGGGGACACCCAGAGCACGCTCCACCGCCTGCTGGTCATCGAACTGCTGGTGACCGCCGGTGCCGTGCTCGTCGCGCTGGTCGCCGGATTCTGGCTGGTGCGCATCGGGCTCCGTCCGCTGCGCGACATGGAGACCGCCGCAGAATCGATCGCCGCCGGCAACCTGACCGAGCGCGTCCCGGGGGAGAACGACCGGACCGAGGTCGGCCGCCTCGCCGGCACCCTCAACGTGATGCTGTCGAAGATCGAGTCGGCCTTCGGCGCCCGGGTGGCGTCCGAGCAGCGCCTGCTCGAGTCGGACGCCCGGCTCCGCCGCTTCGTGGCCGACGCGTCCCACGAACTCCGGACCCCGATCGCCGCCGTGTCGGCCTACGCCGAGCTGTTCGGACGGGGCGCCTCCGAGCAGAAGGAGGACCTCGACCGGCTGATGCGGGGCATCGTCACCGAGACGGGCCGGATGGAGCACCTGGTCGCCGACCTGCTGCTCCTGGCCCGACTCGACGAGGGCCGGGTGATGGAGCTTCAGTCGGTCGACGTCGTGGCGCTGTGCGCCGAGGCGGTGCAGACGGCCCACACAGTCGGCCCGGGGTGGCCGGTGCGCTTCACCGCCACCCGTCCGATCGAGGTCCACGGTGACGCCACCGGCCTGCGCCAGGTCATCGACAACCTGCTCGGGAACGTCCGGGCCCACACTCCCGAGGGGACGACCACCGAGGTCGTGGTCGACGCCGATGACCAGGGCGCGGTCATCACCGTGTCCGACACCGGCCCCGGGATGTCGCCCGACCAGGTGGCCCACGTCTTCGAGCGCTTCTACCGCTCGGATCCCAGCCGTTCACGCCTGCACGGCGGCGCCGGCCTGGGCCTCTCGATCGTGGCGGCCATCGTGGCCGCCCACGGCGGGACGGTCACGGCGGCCAGCGTGCAGGGACGGGGCACGACGTTCACCGTCCGACTACCGGCGCCGGCCACCGGGGAACTGGCGCCCGGGGCGCCGCCGGCCATGCCGGCCGGGACCGGGCCGACCACCCCGCCCGGGGGCTGAGCGGCCGGTCACCCGGGCCCGGCGTGGCTACGAGACGGCCAGGCTCAGCGCCAGTGTGGCCAGGTTGCGGGTCCGCGGCTTCGTCGCCGTCTTCGTGTCCAGGACCTCGACGGTGAAGCCGGCGGTGCCGGCCGTCCTGGGAGTCCCCGAGATGACCCCGGTCGACTTGTCCAGGGTCAGCCCCTTCGGCAGGTGGGCCGACCCTGGGGCCAGCTTCCACGTGTAGGGGCCCGTGCCGCCCACGACGGTCAGCGCCGCCGAATACGGGGTCCCGTGCACCGCGGCCGCCAGCGTCACCGGGGTGATGGCCATGGGGGTCACCGTGAGCACCGCCGGCGCCGTGGTGGCCGAGCCCAGGGAGTTGGTGAACACGGCGCGGTACGAGGTGCCGTTGCCCGCGGCCGGTGCCGTGGCCGAGTACGTGGTGGACGTCGCCCCCGCCAGGTCCACCCAGGTGGCACCGCCGTCGGTCGACCGCTGCCACTGGACGGTCGGGACCGGGCTACCCGAGGCCGCCGCCGAAAGGGTGAATGACTGGCCGACCGCCACCGAGGTCGACGCCGGCCCGGACGTGACGACGGGACCGGCCGCCGGGCCGGCGCTGTCGTCGAGCGAGAGCGACACGTTGGTGGCGGACAGGTAGGACTGCGCCCGGCCACGGACCCACTGGATGGCCGTGGTGCCCGTGCAGCAGCCGGTGGCCGTGGTGCCGTCCCACAGGAAGTAGCCGCCGACCGACGTCACCGACAGCCGGTAGGCGTGGGTGGCGGACACCGCGGTGGCCGGGATGGAGATCTGGAACTCGGTCTGGCCGTCGGCGGCCGGCGTCTGGGTGACCTGGGCGACCGGCACGACGCTCAGCTGGGTGAGGGTGCCCTCGATGACCGGCCCGTTCGGCAATGCCGTCGAGCTGCCCCACACCCCGTCCTGCAGCGCCACCATGAAGCCGGCCTCGCCGGACGCCACCCCCCACCAGGTGACCGTGTCGACGGTGCCGTCGGCGGGAGGCTGGAAGGCCTGGGAGTACACGGTGCTGTCGGCGTCGCTGCCCTGCTGGTTGTCGAGCTGGGCCAGCAGCGTCGGGTCGGAGGTCGGCGTGAACGCCATCGACGACTCGAATCCGGAGGTGAACGTGGAGGGGGCGGTGTAGACGTTCACCGGTGCGGCGGAGGCTGCCTGACCCCCGAGGGCCAGAACCGGGAGGGCGGTCAGCGCCCCCAGGGCGGCGATCAGGAAGCGCTTGTTCACGGAGTCGTCCTTCGTTCGGCGTCGGTGGCCCGGTCGGGCACGCCGGCACGGTACGGGGCCAACGTGACACCCACATGACGACGGCCCACGCCTGGGCGGACGTGGATTCACAGGCGGGCCACAGGTTGCTCCCATGGTGGACGGAGCCGCCGTGCCCACAGTGTCGCCATGGAACTGACGCCACTCCCCCGCCCCCGGCCGGACGATGCGGACGCCGCGGTCCAGCTGGACATCGTGATCCCCGTCTACGACGAGGCCCGGCAGCTGGCGGCCAGCGTGACCGCCCTGCGCTCGTTCCTCGACGCCTCGTTTCCGCTGGCCACGGTGGTCACCATCGCCGACAACGCCAGCACCGACGACACCTTGTCGATCGCCACCGGGCTGGCGGCCAGCCTGCCCGGCGTCCGGGTCCTGCACCTCGACCGGAAAGGTCGGGGCCGTGCGCTGCGGGCGGCGTGGTCCACCAGCCCGGCGCCGGTCGTCGCCTACATGGATGTCGACCTGGCCACGGGGCTCGATGCGCTCCTGCCCCTCGTCGCCCCCCTGCTGTCGGGCCACAGCGACGTGGCCATCGGGACCCGCCTGGCCCCCGGGGCGCACGTGGTCCGCGGCGCCCGCCGCGAGGTGATCTCCCGGTCGTACAACTTCCTGGTGCGCACGACGCTCGGGAACGCCTGCACCGACGCGCAGTGCGGGTTCAAGGCGATGCGCAGCGACGCCGCGGCCGTGGTCCTGCCGCTGGTCGAGGACGACGCATGGTTCTTCGACACCGAGGTGCTGGTCACCGCCCGGCGGCTCGGGCTGCGGATCCACGAGGTCCCGGTCGACTGGGTGGACGACCTCGACTCGAGGGTCGCCGTGTCCCGCACCGCATGGCTGGACCTGTGCGGCATCGCCCGCATGGTCATGCCCGCCTCGCGTCGCCGCGCGGCGGCGGCCCGTCGTCGCCTGACCGGTCGGGCTCCGGCTGGAGCCCGACCGGCGGTCGATACCCCGGTCGAGCCCACGTCGGCGTCGCCGACCGACGCCGGCGACGAGGTCTTTGCCGATGAGCTCCTGCGCTTCGCCGGGGTGGGCGTGGTCAGCACGCTCGCCTACATGGCGCTGTTCGCCCTGCTGGAACCGTCGCTGGGCGGCTACGCGGCCAACGCCCTGGCCATCGTGGCCTGCAGTCTGGGCAACACGGCCGCTCACCGGGGTATGGCCGGCACCGTCAGCCACGGCCTCGACCGGGCGCACCGGGTCATGACGGCGACGGCCCTGCTCGGCGTCAGCCTGGTCTTCACCACCACGGCCCTCGCCCTCACCCGCGCGCTGGGGCTCGATGCGCTCGTGCCCGAACTCGTGGCGGTCACCGTGGCCAACCTGGCCGCAGCCGCCTTCCGCTTCTCCATCCTCCGGACCTGGGTGTTCCGGCCCCGGTTCGGCACCCATCTCGGGTCCGAGACCCTGGCCGACGACGTCGTCCGGACCCGGGCGGACTCGCGTGCGGGCTCGCGTGCGGGCACGCCGGCGACCCCCGAGGAGATCTCCCGATGACGCCCACCACCTCCGGCGGGACCACGCCCCCCGACGGGACGTCGGCCGTGGCCGTGGTCGACGCCCCCGGCTGGGCGATCTACGGGGGCAGGTCCCCGGCCGGCGGGCCGCACAGCGGGACCGACGCCGCCGAAGGTCGTGCCGTCGACGACTCGACACCCGGGCCCCCGGCCGGCTGGGGCCGGCGCCTCGTCCGAGGCCGTCCCGCCGACCCGGTCTGGGTCCGACCGGCGCTCCTCGCCCTCCTGGTCGGGACGGGCGCCCTCTACCTGTGGAGCCTCGGCAGCTCCGGGTGGGCCAACAGCTTCTACTCGGCCGCCGTCCAGGCCGGCACCAAGGGCTGGAAGGCGTTCTTCTTCGGCTCGTTCGACAGCTCGAACTTCATCACCGTCGACAAGCCGCCTGCATCGCTATGGGTGATGGAGCTGTCGGCCCGGATGTTCGGGGTCAACTCGTGGAGCATCCTCGTCCCCCAGGCCCTCGAGGGCGTGGCCACGGTGGGGCTGGTCTACCTGTGCGTCCGCCGCTGGTTCGCCCCGGGCGCCGCACTGCTCGCCGGCACCGTGGTGGCACTCACCCCGGTGGCCACCTTGATGTTCCGGTTCGACAACCCGGATGCGCTGCTGACCCTGCTGCTGACCGGTGCCGCCTACGCCACCATCCGCGCCGTCGAGGCCGGGCGCACCCGGTGGCTGGTACTGGCCGGGGCGCTGGTCGGGTTCGGATTCATCACCAAGATGCTCCAGGCCGTCATCCTCGTGCCCGTCCTCGGGCTCGTCTACCTGGTGGCCGGTCCGCCCAAGATCGGCCGCCGCGTCGTCCAGCTCGTGTGGTGCGGTGTCGCCCTGGTCGTGGCCGGGGGCTGGTGGGTGGCCGCCGTCCAGCTCACCCCGGCCGCCGACCGGCCCTACATCGGTGGGTCGACCGACAACAGCCTGCTCAACCTCATCTTCGGCTACAACGGCATCGGCAGGCTCAGCGGAAAGGAGACCGGCAGCGTGGGGGGCGGTGGTCCCGGTGGGGCGGCCGGTGGCTCCATGTGGGGGCCGACCGGATGGGACCGGCTGTTCCTCAAGTCGTTCGGCGGACAGGTCTCGTGGCTGATCCCCGGCGCCCTGATCGGCCTGGTCGCCGTGCTGTGGCTCACCCGGCGGGCACCCCGGACCGACCGCACCCGGGCCGCCTTCCTGCTGTTCGGCGGCTGGCTCCTGCTCACCGGGCTGATCCTCAGCTACGCGCAGGGGATCATCCATCCGTACTACACGGTGGTCCTGGCCCCGGCGATCGGCGCCCTCGTGGGCATGGGCGCCTGGGTGCTGTGGAGCCGTCGGGGCGAGCTGTTCCCCCGGCTGGCGCTGGCCACGGCCGTCGTCGCCACCGTGGCGTGGTCGTTCGTGCTCCTCGGGTGGAGCCCCGGCTGGTACCCGGCGCTGCGCTGGGTGATCCTGCTGGGCGGACTGGGCGCGGCGGCGGCTGTCGTCGCCCTGCCCCGTGCCCGCGGCGTGCTGGCCGCCGGGATCGCCGCGGTCGGGATCACCGCGGTGCTGGCCGGACCCGCGGCCTACTCGCTCGACACCGCATCGACCCCCCATGCCGGCTCCATCCCCTCGGCCGGGCCCGCGGTGACCGGCGCCACCGGGCCCGGCGGATTCCCCGGCGGATTCCCCGGCGGTGCGGGCCGGTTCCCGCGAGGTGCCGGCCGGTTCGCCGGTGGCTTCGGCGGTGGTGGCGGCCCGGGCGGTGCGGCCGGCTTCACCCCGCCGGCCGGCTTCACCCCGCCGGCGGGCGGCGGGTTCCCCGGCGGTGGGTTCCCCGGAGGCGCTCCGGGGACCGGAGGAGGAGCGGCCCGGGTGGCGGGTGGCCCCACGGCCGGCGGAGGTGCCGGCGGTGGGCTGCTCAACGCCTCGACCCCGGGCCGTCAGTTGACCGCACTCCTCCGGGCCGACGCCTCCCGGTACTCGTGGGTGGCGGCCACCACCGGGTCCAACTCGGCATCGGGCTACCAGCTCGGATCGGGTGAGCCGGTGATGGCCATCGGCGGCTTCAACGGCACCGACCCGACGCCCACCCTGGCCCAGTTCCAGAAGTACGTGGCCGCGGGCCGCATCCACTACTACATCAGTGGTGGCGGTGGCGGATTCGGGCCGGGCGGGTCGTCGACCACCTCGGACTCGGCTGTCATCTCCTCCTGGGTCGCCGCCCACTACACGGCACGGACCGTCGACGGCGTGACGGTCTACGACCTCACCGCGCCGAGGGCCTGAGCACGGACCCCTAGGCTGGACCGGACGACCGACATGCCCGGGAGGCACCAGATGAGCGACACGGCGCACGGCGCGGCATGGACGTCGGGCGACCGCTTCCCCTCACTGGCGGCCCGCGACCTCGAGCGCACCGGGCGCACCCTGCCCGGCGCCTTCACGGGAGCGTGGAACCTGGTCGTGGTGGCCTTCCGGCGCCAGCAGCAGTCGCAGGTGGACACCTGGGTGTCCTGGCACGGGTCGGTGGCCCCCGACCGGCCCGGGTTCGAGTGCTGGGAGATCCCCGTCATCGGGACGATGTGGTCACCGGCCCGGTCGTTCATCGACGGCGGGATGGCCCAGGCCGTCCGGGAGACCCACGCCCGGCAGCACACGCTGACCGTCTACACGAACGTGGCCAAGGCCACCTACGCCCTCGACATCACCGACACCAGGACCGTCACCGTGCTGCTGGTCGACGGCGACGGCCGGATCCGCTGGCGCACGACCGGCGAGTCCGACGATGCATCGACCGCCGAGGTGCTGACCCTCGTCGACGCACCGGCGGCGGGGTGACGGCGGCACCCGGGACCATCGGACACGGGCGGGATGCGGCACCGCCGGGAACAAGGTCACCGTCCGCGGCGTCCGCCAGGTAACCACCGCCGCGGGGGCGGCACCCGGGCCGGGTAGAGTGCGACCTGCGTCGGCGGGGTGAGGCTCACGGGAGACGACGGTGGTGATCTCGAGTGCACATGCGACGGGACGTGGAGTGATGCGTTGAGCACGGTGGTGCACGACTACCCCCCCACACTGGATTCCGATCGCCTCCCCGTGACGTCCGTGACCCGCTGGTCGGACCCCCGGACGCGGCGTCGCATCGGGTTCTGGCTGGGCGTCGTCCTGTACGCGTCGCTCTCGGCCATCGCCTACCTGCACGTCTTTCCCGCCAACGGACATCTGCTCTTCTCGGGCGCGGGCGGGGACGTCGCCCAGGAGACCTGGTTCCTGAGGTGGACGTCGTTCGCCATCCTGCACGGGCACAACCCCTTCGTCACGAACTTCGTCGACTACCCGCGTGGGGCGAACCTGGCCCAGAACACGACCATGCCACTGCTCGGGATCCTGGCCACCCCGGTCACGTGGATCGCCGGCCCCGTCGGTGCCGCGAACTTCATGTTCTGGCTGGCTCCGACCGCGTCAGCCTCCGCGTGCTACTTCGTGCTGCGACGGTATGTGGGCAGTGACCCGGCAGCATTCGTCGGTGGACTCTTCTACGGCTTCTCCCCGTACATGGTCGGGCAGGCGATCGGACACCTGAACCTGCTCTTCGTGCCTCTGCCACCCCTGATCCTCTGGATCCTGCACGAACTCCTGGTCCGACGGACCGGCAACCCCTGGCGATGGGGTGTGGCGCTGGGGCTGGTGGCCGGCGCCCAGTTCCTGATCTCCCCCGAGATCCTCCTCGACACCGCGCTGGTGGCCGCCATCGGACTGGTGATCCTCGCGCTGGCCCGACCACGACGCGCCCTCGGCGCGGCCGGTGCCGCAGGGGGCAGCCTCGCCATCGCCGCAGCCGTCTGCGCCCTGATCGTGGCCTACCCGACCTACCTGTTCCTCTTCGGGCCGAACCGGTACACCGGTTCCGCACACGGCGCGTACCCGTTCCCGGCCGACGTGCTCTCCCTCGTGGTTCCCGATGTCAACCAGACGCTCACGCCCCATTCGATCGCGGCGGTCGGAAACCGCTTCATCATGGGCAACATCGTGGAGAACGGGGGCTATCTGGGGATCCCCCTGCTCCTGGTCGTCCTGGCCATCACCCTGCGGTGGTGGCGGATCCCGCTTGTCCGCTTCTCGGCCGTGATGGTGGTGATCACCTGGGTGCTGTCGCTCGGCCCGCGTCTCACGGTGGACACCCACGTCACGTGGTTTCCCCTGCCGTTCGCCGTCCTGGAACACCTTCCGTTGTTCCCGAGCCTCGTCGATGCCCGGATCGCCCTCTTCACCGACTTCTTCGTGGCCGTCCTGCTCGCCACCGGTGTCGACCAGGTCCTGGCCGCCCTCCGTCCATGCCGATCCCACCCGGGCCGCTCGCGGGCCCGACCGTTCGTGGTGGCGGGCATCTTCGGAGCCGTCGCGCTGGTCATCGTGGCGTCCCTGGTCCCGCCCTGGCCGATGCCGGCGTTCCCGGTGTCGGCTCCCGCGTTCTTCCGGACCGCCGCCATCCGCCGGATCCCCCCGGGTGGCGTCGTGCTCGCCTATCCCTACCCGGCGGGTGGAAACGACGATGCGATGTTGTGGCAGGCGGCGGATTCGATGGGCTTCCGCCTGGTCGGCGGGACCCTCCTGGTGCCGGACGCCAACGGGGCGGCGTCCTTCGACCCCTTCCCCCCGGGTTCGGTGGCGGTGCCGGCGGCACTGGTCGCGGCCGATCAGGGCGTGAGTCCCGCGTCGCTGAACCCGGGCGTACCGGCCACGCCGCCGTCCACGGACGAGGTCCGGGCGTTCCTGGTCACGTTCGGGGTGACGACGGTCCTCTTCCGGTCCGTCGGTGCCGACCCGTCCGCAGCCCGTCAGCTCTTCGTCGATGCGCTCGGACCTCCCGGTACGACGACCGGGGGCGTCGACGCCTGGTTCGACGTCCCCGCCAACCCGAGGCTCCACGAGTCGACGTGAGCACGGACCCCCGCCCCCTGCGGGGAGGCCGCTCCCGGGTTCAGCGCACCGGGCGGGTCATGGTGAACAGGGGCGGACCTCCCCTGCTGGGGGTCAGCCGCACCGTCTCCTCGAACCCGAACCGCCGGTAGAAGGCCAGGTTGTCCTCCTTCTGGGTCTCGAGGTAGCCCGGCAGGCCGTCCTCGTCGACCGCCGCCAACGACGGTTCCAGCAGGGCGGAGCCGACACCCCGCCGCCAGGCCATCGGGTCGACGGCCAGCATGCACAGGTACCAGTGTTCATCGCGGGGGCGGGCCTTCTCGACCGCCATCGTGTAGCGCAGGCCCTTCACCAGGGAACCGGGCTGGCGAATCAGCGCCCGGAGCGAGCCGCCCATCTCCCGCACCTGACGGCCCATCGGCAGCGGGTGGGTCCCGGGCCGCTGCCACACGCAGATGCCCGCGAGCAGGCCGGCCGGGTTGCGGGCGCCGGTGGCCACGGCCGAGTCCCCCAGCGCGACGAGATGGCTGCGCATGTAGAGGGCCAGGCCCCGGACCCGCAGCATCGGATCATCCGACAGGTGCATGAAGAACGGGTCGTCGTAGAAGCTGCGGGCACCAAGTACGGCGATCTCGTCGAGCGTGCGCCGGTCCAGTGTGAGCGGTGTGTAGCTGTAGGACGGTGGACCCATGGCGCGCAGAGTAGCGCCAGCCGGCGGCGTCGGACATTCCCCGACCGCCACCGGGCGAGATGACCCCGCACCGGCCGGCCGGGGCCCATCCCGCCCCACCTGGGCCATGATGGCGGGAGTCAACCCCCGTCCGATCAAGGAGACTCCCGTGGCGATCAACGTGACGCCGATTGCTGGCCTCGACCCCGCCGTCAACGACGTGCGCCGACGCACGGCCGACTTCATCAATGCCGAGATCCTCCCGAACGAGGAGATCCTGTGGACCGCCCGCCGTGCGGGCGAGCTCGACGAGGACGAGCGTGAGCGGGCCCGCCACCGGAGCATCGAGCTGCGCGAGGAGATCAAGGCCAAGGTGAACGAGGCCGGCCTGTGGGCGCCGCACCTGCCCACCGAGTACGGGGGTATGGGCCTCGACTTCCTCGAGCTGGCCTACATGTACGAGATCCTCTCCTACGCCGTGGGCGCCGCCACCCTGTTCGGCATCGCCGCGCCCAACTCCGGCAACGCCAGCGTCCTGGTCAAGTACGGCACCGAGGAGCAGAAGCGCAAGTGGTTGATCCCCCTCATCGAGGGTGAGATGCAGTCGGGCTTCTCCATGACCGAGCGGGACCACGCCGGCTCCGATCCGCGCTCGATCGCCACCGAGGCGGTCCGCGACGGTGACGACTGGGTCATCAACGGCCACAAGTGGTTCACCTCCAACGGGATCGATGCCGACTTCTTCATCGTCATGTGCCGGGCGAACGACCCGACCGGCGAGCTCGGTGCACCGGGCAAGATGACCCAGATCATCGTGCCGACGGCCACCAAGGGCGTGAACATCGTCCGGGGGATCGGCATCTTCGGGCACTCGACCTCGGACCACTGCGAGATCAAGTACGAGGACGTGCGGGTCCCGATCGAGAACACCCTCGGGCTCGTCGGCCAGGGCCACCAGGCTGCCCAGGACCGGCTCGGGGCCGGCCGGGTGTACCACTGCATGAACTCCGTCGGGCAGATGTGGCGGGCATTCGACCTGATGGTCGAGCGGTCCCTCACCCGTGAGGTCCACGGTGGCCTCCTGAAGGACAAGCAGTTCATCCAGGGGTTCATCGCCGAGTCGTACATGGACGTGCAGTCCGCCCGCCTCATGACGATCAACGCCGCTGAAAAGGTGGCCAACGGCGACCCCGACGTGCGGACGGCCATCTCGGCCATCAAGGTCTTCGTGCCGGCCGCCTACCACCGGGTGGTGGACCGGGCCATCCAGGTGTGGGGCGGCGCCGGCGTCAGCAACGACCTGCCCCTGGCCGGCATGTACCTGACCGCACGGGTCCTGCGGCTGGCCGACGGACCCGACGAGGTCCACAAGATCCTCATGGCCAAGAACATCATCCACCACTACGAGAAGGGTGCGGGCTGGAACTTCGGGAACTGACCGCCCGAGCCGGATGGGACGGCGTCAACTACGCTTACCGTCGTGGAGACGCCCCAGATCAACCAATCACGTCGAATCATCACTGAGCTGCCCGGGCCTCGCTCGCTCGAGCTCGACGCCCGCCGACGGTCGGCCGTCGCCCCCGGGGTCAGCTCCGTCTATCCGCTCTACATCGAGCGCGGCGAGGGCGCGGTCCTCGTCGACGTCGACGGCAACCAGCTGATCGACCTCGGCTCGGGGATCGCCGTGACCAGCGTGGGCCACGCCGCCCCGGCCGTGGTCGACGCCGTGCAGGACCAGGTGGCCCGGTTCGCGCACACCTGCTTCATGGTCAGCCCGTACGAGCAGTACGTGGAGGTCTGCGAGGAGCTCAACGCCCGGACCCCCGGCGACCACCAGAAGCGCAGCGCCCTGTTCAACTCGGGCGCCGAGGCCGTGGAGAATGCCGTCAAGATCGCCCGCCACGTCACCGGGCGACAGGGTGTCGTCGTGTTCGACCACGCCTACCACGGCCGGACCAACCTCACCATGGCGCTGACCGCCAAGAACATGCCCTACCGCAACCGCTTCGGGCCGTTCGCGCCCGAGGTCTACCGGGTCCCCATGTCCTACCCCTACCGCGACCCCGAGGGCATGACCGGTTCCGAGGCCGCGGCCCGGGCCATCGAGCAGATCGAACGTCTGGTCGGCGTGGACAACGCCGCCTGCGTGCTGATCGAGCCCATCCAGGGCGAAGGTGGCTTCATCGTCCCCGCCCCCGGCTTCCTGCCGACCGTGGCCGAGTGGTGCCGGGCCAACGGGGTCCTGTTCGTGGCCGACGAGATCCAGACCGGCTTCTGCCGCACCGGCGACTGGTTCGCCTGCGACGACGAGGCCGTGGTGCCGGACCTGATCACCACAGCCAAGGCCCTGGCCGGCGGTATGCCACTGGCCGCCGTCACCGGCCGGGCCGAATTCATGGACGACGTGCACGTCGGCGGCCTCGGCGGAACCTACGGGGGCAACCCGGTGTCGTGCGTGGCTGCGCTGGCCGCCATCCGGACCATGGAGGACCACGACCTGGCCGCCACCGCCACCGAGATCGGTGCCGTGATCAGCGAGCGGTTCGGTGCCATGCAGGCCGACCACCCCGGCATCGGCGACATCCGGGGCCGCGGGGCCATGATGGCCATGGAGCTGGTCCGGCCGGGAACCACCGAGCCGGACGCCGATGCCGCCAAGCGCATCGTGGCGGCCTGTCACCGGGCCGGCGTGGTCACCCTGTCGTGCGGGAGCTACGGCAACGTGCTCCGGCTGCTCCCCCCACTGGTCATCGAGCCCGAACTGCTCGACGACGGACTCGGCGTCCTGGCCGACGCCGTCACCGCCGAGCTCTAGTCGGCCGGGCTGCAGTCGGCCGGGCTGCAGTCGACCGGTCCCGCCCGACCACCGCCGTTCACTCGTAGACGAGGCAGCCGTCGTCGAGATCGGCTTCGGGGAAGAGGACCCGCTCGGACCAGTAGTCCTGGCTGTGCCGCCATTCCGGCTTGTCGCCACTCCTGGGCATCAGGTGCATCGACCGCTGCAGGTACCCCGGGTTGAAGTCCGCGGGGTCGATCCACGGCCCGACCGCCATGTCCGCGTCCTCGGGGCGCAGCCGGGGGGTCACCCGGTGGACGCCGAGTTCGTCCATGTGGTCGAGGAGCCGGCAGACGAACGCGGCCAGGAGGTCGGCCCGCAGGGTCCAGCTGGCCCGGAAGTAGCCGAACACCCAGATCATGTTGGGCACCCCGGTGAACATGGCGCCGCGGTAGGTCACCGTCGTCGCCAGGTCGAGCGGGACTCCGTCCACGGAGAAGTCGATGCCGCCCAGCACGCTCAGGTTGAAGCCGGTGGCGGTGATGATGACGTCGGCGTCGATCCGGTCGCCCGAGGCGAGCACCACCCCGCGCTCGTCGAGATGGTCGATCTGGTCGGTGACCATGGTGGCCAGGCCGGCCGAGATCCCGGCGAACAGGTCGCCGTCGGGCACGAAGGCGACCCTCTGGCGCCACGGGTCGTACCTCGGGGTGAAGTGGGTGGCGACGTCGTAGCCCTCGGGCAGGAGCTCGGTCACCATGCGGATCAGCTCGTCCCGCACCAGCTCCGGTTCGTCAAGGGACAGCTTCACCAGTTCGTGCAGGTCGAGGAGGAGCTTGCGGCGGACGATCTCGTGCACCCATTCTTCGGGCAGCTCCAGCACGTTGAGCATGTCGGCCAGCTCATTGGCGTTGGGCCCGGCGTAGAAGTAGGTGGGCGACCGCTGCAGCACCGTGACGTGCGCGCAGTGGTCGGCGATGGCCGGCACCAGTGTCGCCGTCGTCGCCCCCGAGCCGATCACCAGCACCTGCTTGTCGGCGAGGTCGAGGTCGTCCGGCCAGGTCTGGGGGTGGACCACGGTCCCGGCGAACCGGTCGAGTCCGGGCCAGTCGGGCGTGTACCCCTCGTCGTGGCGGTAGTACCCCTGGCACATCCAGAGGAATCCGGCGGTCAACCGGAGCGTCTCCCCGGTGTCGGTCCGGGTGACCACGACCGTCCAGCGGTTCTCCTCGCCCGACCAGGACGCCGAGTCGATGCGGTGGTGGTAGCGGATGTGCCGGGCCAGATCGTGCTCCTCCAGGACCTCCCCCAGGTACGTCTGGATCTCGTCCGCCGTGGCGATGGGCGGGCCCGACCACGGCTTCCACCCGTAGCCGAAGGTGTACAGGTCGCTGTCGGACCGGACCCCCGGGTACCGGTGGACGAGCCAGGTGCCCCCGTAGCCTCCGAGGGCCTCGAGCACGGCGAACGTCGCACCCGGCCGCCGGGTCGACAGGTGGTACGCCGCGTCGATCCCCGAGATGCCCGCCCCGACGACCAGCACGTCGACGTGCTCGGTGGGTCGATCCGCCGGTCGATCCGCCGGTCGATCCGCCGGTCGATCCGCCGGTCGATCCGCCGGTCGATCCGCCATGACGTCCTGCGATTCCGTCCGGGCCATGGGGCCGACTCCCTCCGCTCAGGTGTCCCCGTCAGCCCCCGGAGCACGTCGCCTACGAACGCGACCGTAGTGCGGGACCCCCGGCCGGACCAGGATCGCGTTCCCCCTACTGGGGCAGCTGGGGGAGGACGGTGGAGCGCAACGTCGCCAGTCCGGCGTCGAGGAGCGCCACCTCGTTCCCGGCGTCCTCGGTCAGCTCCCGGATCCGCTGGCTGCCGGCCTCGCCGGCCGAGGCGACCGCGGCCTGCTGCACATCGTCTGCGGCCCGCATCACCTCGACGACCTGGGCGTGCAGGGCGGCCGGCACCGGGGCGGCCGGGTCCACCCGCAGGACCTTGTCGATGTCGGTCGCCGCAGCCTGCAGGCGGCGGCACAGTGACGGCAGCTCCGCCGTCGGGGCGCCCACCGAGTCGGCGGTGCGGACCGCGGTGGCGGCCCGGTCGACCGAGCGCCACAGCTCCTTGCGCACCCGGGTGGACGACCAGCCGGCCACTTCGGCTGCGGTGGCGGGCACGGCCGTCCGGTTCCAGCGGTTCGACGCCGCGGACTCCCAGAGCGCCGCGGCGCCGATGACGGCTCCGTGGGATCGGAAGGCCCGCATCCGACGGCGCACGTTGCGCCACAGGAAATAGCAGCCGGTCAGCGCGACGGCGCAGAACAGGCCGGCAAGTACCACTACGCCGAGGGCGAGGGACTCCAGGAACGAGGCGACCATGCCCCCATCCTACGACCCGGTGCCCGGGAGGGGGCATCCCCCGCCGGCGGTCAGACCACCGGTTCCAGCACCTGCGCGACCAGGCGATCGAGCACCTCGGGAGGCACGCCGGCTTCGAGGGCCCAGGACCGGGCCCCGCCGTGCCGGCCGGCCAGTCCGTCGAGGAACCCCTCCATGGTGGGCGCCTCGACGCTGAACCGCGACGCCGGGACCTTCGCCATCCGTTCGGCGAACTGGGGATCGGCGCGCCACCGGTCCATGATGAACCGGAGCCGCTCGGCGGTGATCACGTAGTCGGCGACGATCACCTCCCGGTCCACGCCCACCAGCTCGAGCACCAGGGCGGCCAGCACCCCGGTCCGGTCCTTTCCCGCCGCACAGTGGAAGACGAGCGGGTAGCGGTCGCTGTCGCCCAGCAGGGTCAGCGCCTCGACCAGCGAGCCCCGGCCCACGTCGAGGTACCACAGGTAGCGCTCGGCCAGGTCGTCGCCGGGCGGTGCCGGGGCGGCCAGCGCCTCGGCATCGGCCGTGACCGTTCCCCGGACGCCCTCCTGGACGACGGCCAGGTGGTGGAAGGAGACCGGTTCCTGCCCCAGGGGCCCGCGGCCCGACGAGTGCAGCTCGCGCTCGGTGCGCAGGTCGACCACCGTGCGCAGCCCCATGGCCCGAAGTCGGGCCACGTCAGCGTCGGTCAGCTCGTGGAGCGCGTCGCTGCGGAACAGGCGCCCCCACCGGGTCAACCGGCCGTCGAGCCCCGGGTAGCCGCCGAGGTCCCGGAAGTTGAAGGACCCGACGAGTGGGACCAGGCGGGGCGGGGCGTCCATGGGTCCATCTTGGCCGGTTCACGGCCGCTCCCGCACCGGTGCGCGGAGTGGGTCCCCGGATGGGAGAGAATAGGGGTCTTCCGTCGGACGGGTCGGGGCTTCCCCCGGTCAGCGACCCACCACGTTCCCCCGTGGCCGACGGCGGCAACCGCCTTCCCCCGTATCGAACAGGAGCCTCCCAACCATGAAGTCCCTCGCCACGTGGTGCGTCCGCCACCGAATCGTCGTGGTCGTGATCTGGCTGATCGCCCTCGTCGGCATGACCTTGCTGTCGCAGTCCGTCGGCACCGCCTACTCGAACAGCTTCTCGCTCCCCCACACCGAGTCCACCCAGGCGCTCGACCTCCTGCAGGCCGCTGCGCCCAGCCAGGCCGGTGACCAGGAGCGCATCGTCTTCCACACCACCGACGGCACGCCGGTGACCGACCCCGCGGTCCAGTCGACGATCGAGACCATGATGGCCAAGGTCCAGGCCCTCCCCCACGTGTCCGTCGTGGAGGGCCCCTACACCCCGGAGGGGGCGCGCCAGATCAGCGCCGACAAGCGCACCGCGTTCATCAACGTCACCTTCGACGTGCAGGGCCAGAACGTGACGACCGAGCAGGCCAAGCAGTTCGTGAACACGGCGGTGGCCGCGGCGGGCCCGAACCTGCAGGTGGCCGTGTCCGGCCAGATCGCCGAGCAGGCCGACCGCCAGTCATTCGGCGGCACGGGGCTCGGCATCCTGCTGGCCGCCATCGTCCTGCTCCTGGTGTTCGGATCGCTCTTCGCCATGGCCCTGCCGATCCTGTCGGCCATGGCATCGCTCGGCACGGCCATCGGGCTGATCGGACTGCTGAGCAACGTGCTCAAGATGCCGCAGTTCTCGACGACGCTGGTCCTGCTGATCGGCCTCGGCGTCGGTGTCGACTACGCGCTGTTCATCGTGACCCGCCACCGCCAGGGCCTGATCGCCGGCGGCGACGTCGAGTCGTCGATCGTGAACGCCGTCAACACCTCGGGCCGGGCCGTCCTGTTCGCCGGCATCATCGTCTGCATCGCCCTGCTCGGCATGTTCGCGCTCGGCGTCTCGTTCCTGTACGGGCTCGCCGTGGCCGCCGCCATCGGCGTGGCCTTCACCATGATCGCCGCCCTCACCCTCCTGCCCGCACTGCTGAGCTTCATCGGCCCGCGGGTCCTCAGTCGCAAGCAGAAGAAGAACCTGGCGGTCAACGGCCCCCGGGTCGTCGGTGCCGGCACGAAGGGCTTCTGGCCGAAGTGGGCCGACCTCATCCAGCGACGGCCGATCGTGCCGGCGGTGATCGCCCTCGTCATCGTGGGCGTCATCGCCCTGCCGTTCTTCTCCCTCCGACTCGGCAATTCCGACCAGGGCAACGATCCGACGTACACGACGACCCGCCAGGCCTACGACCTGCTGTCGGCCGGGTTCGGACCGGGCTTCAACGGTCCGCTGCAGCTGGTGGCCGCCCAGAAGGGCCAGATCGACACCGCCACCCTCGACAAGCTGTCCGCCGAGGTGCGGACCCAGCCGAACGTGGCCGCCGTGGTGCCGCCGGTGGTCCTCCCCCCCCATGACGGGCAGCAGGTGGCGCTCATCAACGTGTACCCGGACTCGTCACCCCAGGCGTCGGCCACCACCGACCTGATCAACCACCTCCGGGCGACCACGATCCCCGCCGTCACGGCCGGCACGGGGGTGACCGTCTACGTCGGGGGCACGACCGCGATCTTCGCCGACTTCGCCAGGGTGCTGTCGTCGAAGCTGCCCCTGTTCATCGGCCTCGTGGTCGTCCTGTCGTTCATCCTCCTGGCCATCGTCTTCCGAAGCCTGGTGATCCCACTGACCGCGGCGATCATGAACCTGTTGTCGATCGCCGCGGCGTTCGGCATCCTGGTGGCGGTGTTCCAGTGGGGCTGGGCCGGGTCGGTGTTCCAGGTGAACCAGACCGGACCGGTCGAGGCCTTCCTGCCCGTGATGATGTTCGCCATCCTGTTCGGGCTGTCCATGGACTACGAGGTCTTCCTCATCACCCGGATCCAGGAGGAGTACCTCAAGTCCGGTGACAACAGCACCGCCGTGCGCAACGGGCTGGCGGCCACGGGCAAGACCATCACCGCCGCCGCCCTGATCATGATCCTGGTGTTCGGCGCCTTCATCCTGGGCGGCATCCGCGTCATCAAGGAGTTCGGCCTCGGCCTGGCCGGGGGGATCGCCGTCGACGCCGTGATCATCCGGATGGCCGTCGTGCCGTCGGTGATGATCCTCCTCGGCAAGTCGAACTGGTGGTTCCCGGCCTGGCTCGACCGGATCCTCCCCCACGTGACGGTCGACCCCGAGCAGGACGAGGAGGAAGGGCCCCAGGCCCCGCCTCCGGCCACGCCCACACCGGAGCCGGTGACCGTCTGACCGGGTGCGGCGCCCCGACGGGTGCGGGACCGGAAATACGTGTGGCAGATCGGCCCGGGACACCCGCGCCCCGCAGGGGTAACGTCGCGGCAGGAACCACACGCCCACCCAGGGGGACCACATGTCCGACTTCGTCATGACCATCGCCGGGGACTCCGTGCCCGCCGCCGACTCGTTCGGGGTGATCAACCCGGCCACCGGTGACGTGTTCGCCCACGCCCCGGAGTGCACCCGCGAGCAGCTCGACGCCGCCTTCGACTCGGCGGCCAAGGCCCAGCGGGACTGGAAGCTCGACGAGGGGGCCCGTCGGTCCACGCTCCTGGCCATGGCCGACGCACTCATGGGGGCGGCCGGCGAGCTCGCCCCGATCCTGACCGCCGAGCAGGGCAAGCCGCTCGCCGAGGCCAACGTGGAGGTCTTCGCCTCCGCCATCTGGTGCCAGTACTTCGCCAACCTCGAGACGCCGCCGCAGGTGATCCAGGACGACGCCGAGGCGTTCGTGCAGGTGGTCCGGCGGCCGGTCGGCGTGGTAGCGGCCATCACGCCGTGGAACTTCCCGCTGACCCTGGCCTTCTGGAAGATCGCCCCCGCCCTGTTGGCCGGCAACACGATGGTCCTCAAGCCGTCGCCCTACACGCCGCTGACCACCCTGAAGGTGGCCGAGATCCTGCGGAACGTCATGCCCCCCGGCGTGGTCAACACGGTGAGCGGCGGCGACCAGCTCGGCGCCTGGATGACCGGCCACCCGGTCCCGCGCAAGATCAGCTTCACCGGTTCGGTCGAGACCGGGAAGCTCGTGGCCCAGTCAGCGGCCCCCGACCTCAAGCGGGTAACTCTGGAGCTGGGCGGCAACGACCCGGCCATCGTCCTAGACGACGCCGACCCGGCGAAGGTGAGCCGGGCGATCTTCGCCGCCGCCTTCGCCAACAACGGCCAGGTGTGCTCCGCCGTCAAGCGGGTCTACGTGCCCGAGTCGCTCTACGACGAGGTCGTCCAGGGCATCACCGCCCAGGCCGCCTCGGTCAAGGTCGGAGACGGCACCGAGCCCGACTCCAAGCTCGGGCCGATCAACAACGCGCCGCAGTACGAGCGGGTGAAGGAGCTGGTCGCCGACGCCCTGGCCCACGGCGCCACGGCCACCACGGGTGGCAAGGCGATGGACCGGCCGGGCTACTTCTTCGAGCCCACGATCCTGACCGACGTCACCGACGGGACCCGGATCGTGGACGAGGAGCAGTTCGGCCCCGCCCTGCCGGTGATCCCCTACCGCGACGTCGACGACGTGGTCGAGCGGGCCAACGCCACCCACTTCGGCCTGTCCGGTTCGGTGTGGGGCGCGGACCCCGACCGGGCCGCCGCCGTGGCCGACCGGCTCGAGTGCGGGACGACCTGGGTCAACAACCACCTCGCCCTCGCCCCGAACCAGCCCTTCGGCGGGTTCAAGTGGAGCGGCGTCGGTTCCGAGAACGGTCCCTGGGGCCTGTCCGAGTTCACCGAGGTGCAGGCCGTCTACCGCGCCAAGGAAGGCACGGACGGTCTCAACCTCTCCACCGGGGGGATCTACTCGTAGGGCTCGTGGCCGCCCGACGGGCCGGCCCGATCGCCCTGGCCTGCGGCGTGGCGGCGGGCCTCCTCGCCGCCGGCTGTTCGTCGTCGGGGAGCACGACGGCCCCGACGCCCGGCCGCACGGCCGCCAGCCCGGGTTGCGGTCGTGCACCCCGGCCCGGCCCGACCACCACCGCGGCATTCGGTGACGTACCCCGGACCCTGGTCGTCGACGGCACGACCCGCACCTACCGGCTGGCCGTCCCGGCCGGCTACCGCCCCGGACGCCCTACGCCGCTGATCCTCCTGTTCCACGGCAGCGGATCGAATGCCCTCCGACAGTCGGCGTACTCGCAGCTTCCGGCCCGGGCCGGCGCCGCCGGCTACCTGGTGGCCACGCCGGATGCCCTCGGCGGGCAGTGGGACCTGGCCTCCCCGGGCACGCAGACGGCCGACCAGGCGTTCGTGACGGCGCTGGTGGCCGACCTCGGGAGCCGCTACTGCCTCGACCGGTCCCGGGTGTTCGCCGCCGGGATCTCCCTCGGATCCCAGTTCGCCGCCCTCCTGGCCTGCGATCCGACGAACCGCATCGACGCCGTCGGACTGGTCTCGGCCGACTACCTGATCCGCCCGTGCGCCGGCCCGATCCCGGTGCTCGCCTTCCACGGCACGGCCGACCCGGTCGTGCCGTACGGCAACGGCGCCACCGGGCGGTCGGTGCCCGGGATCCCCGTGGTCGGGGTGCAGGAGAACCTGGCCGCCTGGGCCCGGCTCGACGGTTGCGCCCGGACCCCTGCGGTCAGCCGGCCGGCACCCGGGATCGTCCGGCAGGCCTGGGGCCACTGCGACGGCACCAGCACGGTGACCCTCTACACCGTGGTGGGCGGCGGCCACACCTGGCCGGGGTCCCCGGTGGTGCTGTCAGCGGCTGCGTTCGGCCCCACCACCGAGGCGATCAGCGCCACCGGTCTGATGCTGGCGTTCTTCGCCCGCGCCGGCCCGGATCAGCGCGGACGGTAGGCGTCACCGCGCTGCCGTCGCCGGCGTGGTGGCGGAGGGCACCCGCAATCTGTCCGGCGCACGAAATGATAACGAGTATCAGTATCAGCACTCGCAGGAGTGACCGACCTCGTGCTCCCCCGACCCGGGGTGGACCGGCGACCCGTCCGTCACTCCCCGGTTCGCCCGGCATGGGCGTCGAGCACCAGCGCCAACGCGCCGGTGAGCCGTTCGGCGGTCGGCAGGTGCAGCGACTCGTCGGGGCCGTGGGCGTTCGACCCGGGACCGAGCACTCCTGCAGCCAGGACCTGCGCGTCCGGGTACCGTTCGGACAGCCACCGCATGAACGGGATCGTCCCGCCCTCGCCCAGTCGGGCCGGCGGATTGGCGAAGGAGGCCAGAGACGCCCGGTCGAGCGCCTCGCCCAGCCACGGCGCCAGCGGGGCGGCCGCCCACCCCCCGGACGCCTGACCCCCGTCCCACAGGACCTCGGCGCCGGACGGCGGGTCGGCCGTCAGGGTCCGCGCCAGCGCCGCTCCGGCCACGTCCGGGTCGCACGTCGGTGGGATCCGGACCACCAGCTTGAGCGAGGTGAACGGTCGCAGCACCGAGCCGGCCTGGGCCGGGGGCGGCATCCCGTCGGCGCCGACCACGGCCACCGAGGCCCGCCAGGCCTTCCGCACCACCCGGTCGGCGCTGTCGGCACCATCCAGCTCCAGTCCGTCCACCACGGGGAACGGTCGGTCGTCGGAGGTGGCCCCGTCGAGCGCGGCGGCCTGCTCGTCTGCGGCCTCGAGCGCCCAGTCCGGAGGGTCCACCTGCAGTTCGGGCACCAGCACGTCACCCGTCGAGGCGTCCTCGATCCGGTCGAGGAGCTGGCGGGCGATCCGGAACGACGACGGGACGACCCCGCCGGCCTCGCCGCTGTGGACGCCGTGGTCGAGGACCCGGACGGTCAGCGTGCCCACCAGGGCGCCGCGCAGCGAGGTCGTGACCCACAGCCGGTCGTAGGTCGGACTGCCCGAGTCGAGGGCGAGCACCAGGTCCGGGGTGCCGATCCGTTCGGCGAGGTGGGCGAGGACGGCGGGCAGGTGCGGGCTCCCGCTCTCCTCGGACCCCTCCGCCAGCACCACGACCCGGCCGTGGCGTCCACCGGCCGCCCGGACGGCCTCCACCGCCACCAGCGCCGACGGGAGCGCATACCCGTCGTCGGCCACACCACGTGCGTAGAGCCGCTCACCATCGACCACCGGGGCCCACGGGCCGTGGCCCGGCGACCAGCCGTCGAAGGGTGGCTGCTTGTCGATGTGCCCGTAGAGCAGCACCGTCCCCATGACCCCGGGGTCCGACGCGGGGATGTCCACCAGGACCGTCGGCGTCAGTCCCGGGAGGCGGACCACGTCGACAGTGGTCCCGGGCAGGTCCCGCTCCGCCGCCCAGGCGGCCATCAGATCGGCGGCCTCGTCCATGTGCCCGGCCGCCTGCCAGTCCGGGTCGAAGTCCGGCGACAGGTTGGGGATCCGGGCGAACTCCACCAGGAGCGGCAGCACGTCGGTGCGCCACCGGGACGCGGCGTGGTCGACGGCGTCCTGGGGGCGGAGTCCCGTGGTCATGCGGCGATCCTAGGGAGAACCGCATCGAACGGGGAGCCACCGGCCGGGGAACCACCGGCCCGGTGGCACCAACCACCGTGCGAACGGAGTCCGCTACTCCTTCGATACTCTAACTATGTGATTCCCGAAACGACCACGGCCGAGGCCGGACCCGGCGCCGACCGCCGCAGGATCGGCCGCACGGCGGCCTGGCTGGCCAAGCAGGTGGAGATCGGACTCGGCTCGGTCGACCTGTCGCTCCCCCAGTACCGGATCCTCGGACTGCTGGACGAGCACTCGGAGGTGTCGTCGGTGCTGGCCGAGCGCCTCGCCGTGCGTCCCCCCACCGTGACCGCCGTCGTCGACGGCCTGGTGGCACGGGGCCTGGTCGAACGCCGGGCGGTCGAAGGCGACCGCCGCCGGGTCGGGCACGTGCTCACCCCCGACGGCCTGGCCCTCCTCCACGAGGCGGACGCCGCCATCGAGGCGCGGCTGCTGGTCGTGACCGACGCCATGGGCGACGCCGCGGCCACCGAGGAGGCGTTCCGCGGACTGGCCCGTTGGCGTCGGGCACTCGTCGCCTACAGCTCGGCGCGGTGGGGCCGATGAGGGCGCCCACACTCCGTCCCCGTCCGAAGGGTCCGGCCGAGGCCGGCACCGACTTCGTGCCCATCGCCGAGGAGGCGCGCTCCGAGGCGCCGCCGGCGGGCATCGACCCCGACACGTCGCTCAGCTGGTTGCGGCGCGCCCTGCCCATCATGCGGGCCCACAAGGGCATCTTCGTCACGTCGTTGACACTCTCGTTCTTCGGCCTGATCCTCCAGGTGGCCATCCCGCTCCTGTTGAACAAGGCCATCACCAACTCGATCGAGGCGCACACGGTGCCACTCAGCGACTACGTCTGGTGGATCGTGGGCCTGGGGCTGCTCAGCGGCGTGTTCGGCTACATCGCCCGGCTGTTCCTGTTCGAGACGGCCTACGACATCGAGTACGACCTGCGGAACATCATCTACGAGCACCTCACCAAGATGTCGTTCTCCTTCTACGACCGGGTCCAGTCGGGCCAGCTCATCTCCCGGGCCAACTCCGACATCCGTTCGGTCCAGATGTACATGACCTTCGCTCCGCTGATCCTCGTCCAGTGCTCGATGGCCGTCATCGCCTTCTGCGTGATGCTGACCATCAGCGTGCCGCTCGCCCTCGTCGCCATGGCCACCATGCCGCTCGTGTACTGGACCGGCGTGCGCATGCGGAAGTCGATGTTCCCGGTGTCGTGGATCATCCAGGCCCGTCTGGCCGACGTGGCCACCATCGTCGACGAGAACGTGAACGGCGTCCGGGTGGTCAAGTCCTTCGCCGCCGAGGAGCAGCAGCTGCGGTCGCTGGCCGGTGCGGCCGACAAGCTGCAGTGGGGCTACATCAAGGACGCCGACCTGCGGGCCCGCTTCACCCCGATGGTCCAGAACCTGCCACAGGTGGGCCTGGCCCTGGTGCTGCTGTTCGGCGGCTACATGGTCATCCACGGCAGCCTCGGCGTGGGGGCCATCCTGACGTTCAACCTCTACCTGCTCATGCTGCAGGCACCGTTCATGATGCTCGGGATGCTCATCATGATGGGCCAGCGGGCCGCGGCGTCGGCCGAGCGGATGTACGAGATCCTGGACGAGCAGCCCACCGTGACCGACGCCGCCGATGCCGTCGACCTGGTCGACTGCACCGGCGACGTCCGGTTCCGCCACGTCGACTTCGCCTACAACGAGGACGCCGAGCAGCTCGTCCTGGCCGACTTCGACCTCCACGTCCCCCCCGGTCAGACCGTGGCCATCGTGGGTCGGACCGGAGCAGGCAAGTCGACCGTCGCCCGCCTGCTCACCCGGTTCTACGACGTCAAGCACGGCTCGGTGGAGCTCGACGGCCACGACGTCCGCGACCTGACGCTGGCCAGCCTGCGGGCCAATGTGGGGGTCGTCCTCGACGAGCCGTTCCTCTTCTCGGTGTCGGTCCACGACAACATCGCCTACGGCAGGCCGTCGGCGACCCGGGACGAGGTCGTGGCTGCGGCCAAGGCGGCCGGGGCCCACGAGTTCATCACCCACCTGGCCGAAGGCTACGACGCCGTCGTCGGCGAGCGCGGGTACACCCTGTCGGGCGGCCAGCGCCAGCGCATCGCCATCGCCCGCACCCTGCTGGTCAACCCCCCGGTCCTGGTCCTCGACGACGCCACCAGCGCCATCGACGTCCAGGTGGAGCAGGTCATCCACGCCGGACTGAAGATCCAGATGGAGGGGCGGACCACCCTGATCATCGCCCATCGCCTGTCGACCATCTCGCTGGCCGACCGGGTGGTGCTGCTCGACCAGCACAAGGTGGTGGCCGACGGCACCCACGCCGACCTGCTGGCCACCACGCCGCTCTACGCCGAGGTACTGGCCCAGGCGGCCGAGTACGAGGCCGCAGAAGAGCGGGAGGTGGCCGAGGCCGAAGCCGACGCCGCTGCCGGCGGCGAGACCGGGAACGGCACGAACGGGAACGGTGGTACGCCGCTCGGGGACATGCTCGACGCCGTTCGGGGAGGTACCCGATGACGTGGGGCGGAGGCATGGGCGGCGGACTGGGCGGTGCACCGGGTGGCTTCGGCCGGCCCGCGGCACCGGGCCTCCCCTTCGCCGGGATCCCGTCGGAGCTGCAGGCAGGCGTGGACCGCCTCGTGGCCTCCGAGCCCGAGTACGAGACACCGACGCTGACGTTCGAACAGAACGCCAACGAGGACGAGTTGAAGCGGCTCACCCTGTGGAGCCTCCTCACCAAGTACCGGGGCATGCTGGTCCTGGCCGGGCTGCTGGTCGTGGTGATCTCCGTGGCCGGCCAGGTCGGGCCCAAGCTGGTCGAGTACGCCATCAACAACGGGATGACCCCCGCCACCGCGGAGGACGGCTACGTCAACCACCTCGACTTCGGCGTCGTCGTGGCCATGGCCATGGCCTACGTGGTGTTCATCGGGATCACCGCCCTGGCCCAGCGCTTCCAGGTCCAGGTCACGGGTCGCCTGGCCGCCTGGGTGATGAACGACCTGCGGGTCAAGGTCTTCGCCCATCTCCAGCGCCTGTCGCTGGGCTTCTTCACCGAGGAGAAGGCCGGCGTGGTCATGAGCCGCATGACCAGCGACATCGAGAACCTCCAGCAGCTGCTGCAGGACGGACTGTCGCAGCTGGCCGTCCAGGCCCTCACCATGGTGGTGATCACGATCATCCTGTTCACCACCAACGTGTTGCTGGCCTTCATCACCGTGGTGCTGATCGTGCCGGCCCTGGTCGGTGCCTCGATCTGGTTCAAGCGGGCCTCGGAGCGGGGCTACGACGCCGTGCGCGACGGGATCGCCAACGTGCTGGCCGACCTGTCCGAGAGTCTCCACGGCGTCCGGATCGTCACCGCCCACAACCGTCAGCGCCACAACGTCATCCACCACCGCAACGTGGTCGGCGACTACCGGGACGCCAACAACTACACGGCCCACGTGAACGCCCTCTACGGGCCGGGCACACAGATGCTGGGCTTCCTCGGCCAGGCCGTCATGCTGGCCATCGGCGGGACCATGGTGGCCCACCACACCCTGAGCGTCGGTGCCCTCGTCGCCTTCTTCCTGTACCTGAACCGGTTCTTCCAGCCCATCCAGCTCCTCGTCCAGCAGTACAACACGTACCAGCAGGGCCAGGCCTCGGTGAACAAGCTGCGCGACCTGTGCGACACCGAGCCCGAGGTGACCGAGGCGCCCGACGCCATCGCACTGCCGCCGATCGAGGGCGCCATCGGCTTCGAGCACGTCTCGTTCGCCTACGTGCCCGGACGGTTGGTCCTCGAGGACGTCGACCTGGCCGTGGCGCCGGGAGAGACCGTCGCCTTCGTCGGGCCGACCGGCGCCGGCAAGTCGACCATGGCGAAGCTGGTGACCCGCTTCTACGATCCGACGGAAGGTCGGGTGACCATCGACGGCCACGACCTGCGTGACGTGACCATGCACTCGTTGCGCAGTCAGCTCGGCGTCGTGCCCCAGGAGCCCTTCCTGTTCGCCGGAACCATCGGTGACAACATCGCCTTCGCCCGACCGGAGGCGACCGACGACGAGATCCACGAGGCCGTCGAACGCGTCGGCCTCACCGACGTGATCGCCCGGATGCCCCAGGGCCTCGACACCGTCGTCCACGAACGGGGGCAGACCCTGTCGTCGGGCGAGCGGCAGCTCATCGCCCTGGCCCGCGCCTTCCTGGCCCACCCCCGGGTGCTCGTCCTGGATGAGGCCACCTCCAACCTCGACCTCCAGTCGGAGACCAAGATCGAAGCGGCCCTCGACGTCCTCCTCGAGAACCGTACGGCCGTCCTCATCGCCCACCGACTGTCCACCGCCATGCGGGCCGACCGGATCGCCGTGGTCGACGAGGGCCGGATCATCGAGGTGGGCAGCCATGCCGACCTGGTGGCCCGGGGCGGCCGCTACGCCGAGATGTACGACACCTGGGTCAGCCAGTCCGAGACGGACGGGCACGTGCCGACGACCGCCGAGGGCTGAGCACCACGGCCGTCCTCGGACTGCGGCCCGAGGAGCCGGTGGGTACGGTCCCGGCGTCGCTCGCGGACGGTGGTGCCACCTGCCGGCGGGAGTAGGTTGACCCCGTGGCGGGCACAGGCGAGGCACCGGGGCCGACCGGCGATCGTGTGGTCGACGAGCGTGCGGGCACGACGGACGGGTGGCCGGCGGCCCGCTCCGGACCGCTCCCGATCGGTCTCGTCGTCCTGGCCGCCGTCACCGTCGTCGAGATCGTCCGGCAGGGGGCGTTCTATCCGGCGGATGCGTTCGCCGTCGCCGTGGTGTCACTGGTGCTCATCGTCTCCAGCCTCGTGGTCGGCGTCGACCGTCGGGCGCTCGGGGTGGTGGTGGCGGTCGGGGCGTGCGCCGCGTGGTGGATGGTGTCGGCGGAACGCCACTCGGAACCGAAGTCGTTCCTCCCGCTCGGGGCGAGCATGCTCGGCTTCCTGGCGGCCTTCCTCGTCGTGCGGCGGCTCGGGCTCCCCGTGCGCCAGTTTGCCGCCGTGCTCCTGGCCACGATCGGAGCGGGGGCCGCAGCCATCGGGCTGGCCGCCAGCCTCGGGCGCCGGTTCCCCCTGGCCATGCCGGCCCAGGACCTGTGGCGCCTCTCGACCACCCTCACCTACGCCGATGCCGCCGGGCTGCTCCTGGGCATGGCCCTGCTGGTCGGGCTCGCCCTCGACCCGGGCCGGTGGTACCTGCGGGCCGATGTGGCCCTGTGCGCGGCCGGCCTGGTGGCCACGCAGAGCCGGGGTGCCGTCCTGGCCGCCGTCGTGGGCCTCCTGTTCGTCCCGTGGTCGGCGACGCGCGCCTGGACCCGGCCACTGCTCGCCGGGCTGGCCGCAGGTCTGGTCGTCGTCGGTACCTCGTCCGGTCCGGCCACGCAGCCGTGGGCCGCCGCCGCCGTGGGCGTCGTCCTGCTCGGAGGAGTCGTGCGGCTCCCGATCCGACTCCCCCGGCTGACACCCCGGCGTGCGCTGGTGACCGTCGGGTGCGCCGTCGTAGCCGTAGTGGTCGTGGTCGCCGCACTGCACACGCCGATCGAACGGCGCATCGAGCTCAACAGCACGGGCGACCGGATGACCGAGTGGACGGCCGCCGCGGACCAGTGGCGGTCGGCACCCTGGCTCGGGGTGGGGCCCGACGCCCTGCTCCGGTTCCACGCGGTCGACGGAACCTTCGCCCACTTCGCCCACAACGAGTACCTCCAGGTCCTGGCCGACGCCGGCGCGGTCGGGGCGCTGCTGCTGCTGGCATCGGCCGGAACCGTGGTCGCCGCCGTGCGGCGCGAGGACGTCCTCACCTCCTGCGCCACCGGCGCACTGGTTGCGTTCGCCGTGGCCGGTGCCCTCGACTTCGACTGGCACCTGGCCGCACTGGGGGTGGTCGGCGGCTGGGTGACGGGGCTCGCCGGCCGGCCGCGCCCGGACCCCGGGGAGCGGGCGTCCACTCCTGACTGAATGAGCATGCAAACGGGGCCGCCCGTGTGATTCACTTGGTGCGAATCAGGCCGACACCGGGCGGGCCGGCGTCGGAGGCACAGAAGGGCGGGACCGTGAGGGGAACCGTTGGTCGAAGGATCCGCAACATCGTTCTCGCGGTGATGACCGCCGCCGCATGCGTCTTCGCCCTACCTCACTTCGCCGGGTCGGTCGGACTCGACAGCCCGGTGGGCAACTGCAGCGCCGTCGGCGGCAACAGCCAGATCGGCGGCCAGAGCCAGGTCGGCGGTGACAGCCAGGTCGGCGGCCAGAGCCAGGTCGGTGGCAACAGTCCGTTGGGCGACTGCTGCCCGGTCGGTGGCGACAGCCAGGTCGGCGGCCAGAGCCAGGTCGGCGGCAACAGCCAGGTCGGGGGTGACAGCTCGGTCGGTGGGTGCCTGACGCTGCAGACGATCGCGTTCACCTCCTATCCGGGCCTCGCCGCTGTCGGGGGCCTCTACTACCCGGCCGTGACCTCCTTGGGCGGTGCCTCGGGCATCCCCATCACGGTGACCGTCGATCCGTTGACGACCTCGGTGTGCCAGGCCTATTCGTTCGGCGGCGGCACCTCCGTTGTGCGGTTCATCGGACCCGGTACCTGCCTGCTCGACGCCAACCAGCCCGGCGACGCCAGCTATGCGCCGGCACCCCAGGTCCAGCAGAGCATCCACGTGTACCAGCCGATGCAGACCCAGACCCTCTACTGGAACTCGTACCCGCAGTCGGCCAACGTGGGGGAGACGTGGCCGCTGATCGCCACCGGCGGCTCCTCGGGTCTGCCCGTCGTCCTCGCCGTCGACCCGAACTCCTCCGCCCAGTGCTCGCTCCAGCCCGGTGGCTTCTTCGGCAGCGACTCCACCGAGGACCTGGTGACCTTCGCATCGGTGGGCACCTGTCTCATCGACGCCACCCAGGCGGGGGACGCCGCGTTCTACTCGGCGAGCCCGATCCAGGTGTCGATCGTCGTGACCCAGGAACCGCAGACGATCACCTTCACGTCGTATCCGTCGGGGCCGACGGCGGACGGCGTCGCGTACGACGTCACCGCCACCGGTGGCGCCTCGGGCAACCCCGTCACGTTCTCCTCGACGACCCCGGCCGTCTGCAATGTGTCGGGTGACTCGGTCAGCTTTCTGGCCCCGGGGTCCTGCACCATCGAAGCCGACCAGGCAGGCACCGACGGATACCTCCCGGCGACCGCCGTCCAGAGCTTCTTCGTCGCCCCGGCCCAGGCGCCGCAGACCGTCACCATCACCTCGTCCCCGACCTATCCCGAAGTCGGTGGCTCCTACCTCCCCACCGCCGTCGGGGGTGCGTCCGGCAACCTGGTGACCTTCACCTCGTCCACGCCGGCCGTGTGCGCCGCGTCCGTCGGTGAGGTCACCTTCCTGGCTGCCGGGACCTGCACGATCGACGCCGACCAGGCGGGGAACACGAGCTTCCTCCCGGCCAGGACAGTGATGCAGACCTTCACGGTGGCGCCCGCGCTGGCCATCACGTCGGCGGCCAAGGTGACGTTCACCACCGGGATGGTCAACACCTTCCCGGTCACGACCGACAGCCCGGGTCCGGTGACCATCCGGGCCACGGGCGACCAGGACGGGCTCACCTTCGCACCGACGTCGGGCACGCTGTCGGGAACCCCGACCGCCGCCGGCAAGTTCCACCTGGTCATCACCGCGGCCAACGGCAACGTGGCGCCGGTCACCCAGCACCTCTTGCTCGTGGTGCTGCCCTTCCACGTCACCACGACCCACTTGGCCGACGCCACCCGGAGCCACCCGTACTCCGCGCAGCTGATCGCCCTCGGAGGCAGGGAGCCGCTCACGTGGCAGGCACTCACGCCGCTGCCGAACGGACTGAGCCTGAGCGCACGCGGGAACGTCCACGGCCGGCCGTCGAAAACGCTGACGGGCAGGAACTACAGCTTCACGGTCAAGGTCACCGACTCGTCGCACCCGGTCCCGCTGACGGCGACCGCCACCATCACCGTCCGGATCCAGTAGCGGCAGCCGGACCCCGCACCCGGGGCCGGACCCCGATCGCCCCCGGTATGGCACCCAGTGCGGTGCCCTCGTCACCCAGCGTCGTATTCAGTCGTATGGGCCCGTTTCTGCTCCTGTTCTGCAACCCCCGGCCCTGGCAATGCACCCACCCAGCAACCACAATGAACAGGCGGTTCTGGACGTTTTTGCATCGTATCGTGTTCGGGTTTTACATCCCCTGGACAGGAGGACGCAGGGCGGACAGGGGCGTTCGGCGGTAGCCACGAGGGAGTTTGTGGCGGCGGGTCACCAATGGACGGTGGTCCACCAACCGATAGATCGTGGCCAGGGGCAAGACCATTTTCCATCCCTCGCCCAATTGATAATGGAGAAAAAGGGGGCACGAGCCATGGTTGGAGCACGATCACTTTCGCCGTTCATTGACGGCATCGTCGCCCGGAGCGACTCGGCGCCCCCCGACGACATGGAGGCCGATGCCGGGTTCACGCTGGTCGAGCTCATGGTGGTCCTGCTGATCCTGGGGATCCTGCTGGCCATCGCCATCCCCACGTTCCTGGGCACGACCACGACAGCCAACGACCGGGCGGCCCAGTCCGACCTCGGTACGGCGCTGACCACGGCCAAGGCCCTCGCCACGCTCAACGACCAGAGCTACGGCGGGGGGAGCGCGCCGGTCACCCAGGCGCTGCTCGGCTCCACGGAGCCCAACATCACCTGGGTGAACGGTCCGACCACCACCACCGGGGCGGTGTCCTGGTGGGTCGACGCCGGCAACAAGGGCATCGCCTTCGCCTCGCCGGCCAACGGCGGCGCGCTCTGCTGGTATGCCGTCGACAACCTGGTGACCCTGACGTCCACCCCCGCGCCCGCTCCCCCGAACGGGGCCTTCGGCGACACGTCGTCCGGACAGGGTTCGGACACCGAGGCACCCAGCGCTCCGGGCACCTGGTACGCCTCGGGACCGGAGCCCACCGGTGGGTGCGACGCCACGGCGCTGCTCGCCAACGTGACGCCGAACCCCTGGAGCTCGTCGGGCTTCTGAGCCGCCCCGGCCAGGTCGGTCAGCCGCGGTCGTCGAGTACGGCGTGGCCGCAGTTGTACCCGGGGATGAACGTGACCCCCGGGCCGCCGTGGCATCCCGCACCGCACAGGTAGAGCCCGTCGACGGGGATCGGGTCGTCAGGCCAGCCCCGGGGTCCGGGACGGAACGGCCCCATGAACTCGGGCTGCAGGAGTCCGTGGGTGAAGTCACCCCCCGTGCAGGCGAACATCCGCTCGTACGTGTAGGCCGGGTAGTTGAACTGGCGCTCGATCAGGTCGGGGAAGTTCGGCGCGTGCTCGGTGATCCGGGCCACGATCCGTTCGGCCATCCGGTCGCGCAGCTCGGCCGCCTCGTCGTGGTCCGCACCGATCGGCGCGTAGAAGGCGAAGCTGCTGGCCACGTGCTTGCCCGGTGGCGCCAGTTCGGGGTCGCGCAGGGTGGGGATGGACAGGTTGACCGACGGCGCCTCGGGTACGAGGCCCCGGGTGCACCCGAGGAAGTCCGACTGCATCTGCTCGGGGGTCCCGAAGAAGGTGACGTTCTGCCGGGCGTCGCCCTCGTTGAGCACGGCGTAGCGGCCGGTGTACTCCGGCAGCCCGGACAGGGCGAAGTGCATCTGGAAGTAGAGGGCCCGGTGGTCGATGGCGTCGACCCGCCGGGTGAAGTCGTCGGGGAGCCCGTCCCGGCCCACGAGGTGGTCGAACGTGGCCGTCGGGTCGAGGTTGGAGACCACCACCGGGGCGCTGATCCGCTCGCCGTCACCCAGCACCACACCGGTGGCCCGACCCGAACCGACCGTGATGCCCGCGACCTTGACGTGTCGCCGGAGCTCGCCCCCGGCCGACTCGAACTGGGTGAGGAGGTGATCGGAGATGGTTCCGATGCCGCCCTTCACCTTGGACATGGTCACATCGCCGGGCGACGCCATGGCGAAGGCGAGGCACAGTGCGCTCCCGGGATCGAAGGGGCCCCGGTAGGTCGAGTTGACGGCCAGGAAGGCGAGCATGCCCCGCACCTGGGCGTGGGCCACCCGGTCGGGCAGGTGGCGGTCGACGACGTCCATGACACTGCCGAACAGCGCGGTGCGGATGGCCTCGCGCTCGGCTTCGTCGTTGGCGCTGGCGAACATCTCGTCGAGCGACTTCGGCGGGGTCCGCACGTCGAACCGGCCGATAGCCCGGGCCGGTGCCGCGGCCCAGGCGGCGATCTCCCCCATCCCGAGGACGGCGTCGAGCCCGAGCCGCTCGTTCAGGTGCTCGAAGAGCTGATCGGGGTTGCTGTAGAGCAGGAGCGGGTCCTCGCCGGCGGGGCCGATGCTGACCGACTGGACCTCGGGCTCGTAGATCGGGCAGGCGCCGAGGTCGAGGTCGTCGTAGATCCGGGTCGGGATCGGGAACTGCACCGAACCCGCCAGCTCGAACCGGTAGCCCCGCACGAGCTCGGTGGTGGTGGCCATCCCCCCGATGAAGTGGTTCTTCTCCAGGCACAGGACGCGCATACCGCCCCGGGCCATCACCAGAGCGGCGGTCAGGCCGTTGTGGCCGGCCCCCACCACGATGGCGTCATAGTCGGTCTGCGTCACCCGGTTCCCCCTGGTCGTCGTGGCTCGGTCGGTCGTGCGGTCGGTCAGGCGGCCGGTCAGGCCCGGCGGCCCGTGAGGTCCAGCAGCCGCTGTCGCACATCGGCGTCGTCACCGACGTCCCCCGACGGGCCCTGGCCGAAGAGCCCGATCTGGCCGATGAACGGCTCCATCGGCTTCATGCTCTCGTAGACGACGGTGGCCAGGTCCACGGAGATCCGGGCATCGACGCCGATGGCGGTGGCCAGGTCCCAGGCGTGCAGCGTGAGATCGCCGGTCCGGAACCCCAGCAGCTGGGACGCCGCCACGTCGCCGACCGGGTGGTGCACGACCTCGTCCCAGTCGGTCACCGCCCGCAGGCGGACGGCCTGGGCGGCGACGGCGGCCCGGCAGGACTGGATCGGGTCGTCACCGCCGAACTCACGGTCGCGGAAGGCGAGGGCCTCCTCCTTTCCCGCCCCGTCGAGCAGGGCGATGGCCATCTCGCTCCCCATCGTCACGTGCTGGATCAGGGCGGCTACGTCCCACTCCTCACACGGGGTCGGCACGTGGAGCTGCCCGTCGGCCACCTGGGTGAGGACGTCGACGTAGGTGGACGTGGCGAGGTCGAGGGCGTCGAGGGGATCCATGGGCCAGAACCTATCCGGCCACCCCACCGAGCGCTCGGGATGTGTCGGGGGTGGCCCCCCGGTGGTCAGTTGGCGACGTGGAAGGTCACCGGCGGTGACCGGGTCACCCCGGCTGCACTGGTGGACACGACCTGGACCTCGTAGGTGCCGTTGGGGACCGCGGTGCTCGTCCACCGGTTGAGCCAGCCGAACTCCGTGGGTGTGGCCGGGAGGTCCAGCGGGTGCGCGAGGCCCGGCCCGGTGAGCTGGAACAGGACGCTCGCCGGACTCATGCCCGAGAATCCCGACACCAGGTAGAACGCGCCGTGCACCGAGGAACCGGCCTCCGGCCGGACCACCTGGGGCCGGGTGGCCAGTGCGAGGGCCCCCGGGTCGACCGGACCGCGCGCCCACATCACCGCGTAGTTCCCCGGGCTGATCACCCAGTGGCGGACCGGGACCAGACCGAGCTTCTGTGCCGCCACCACCATCGCCGTCTGGTCGACCTCGCTGTAGATGCTGAGGAGCAGGCCGAAGCTGGCCACCACCACGGCGCCCGCCCCGCGCATGTCCTCCGTAGCGAGGGCCACACTGGTCGTCGGCGGGTAGACGCCGGTGTCACCCAGGTTCCAGGCCACCCCGTTGTAGTTGAGCAGCGGGGCGTTGACCGTCAGCAGCAGCCACCCCGCGGGCCAGCCACCGGGGACCAGGCCCGCCGACCCGGTCCGGGTCCCGGACCGGGTCCGGGACGAGTGCGCCACCTCGGCCATCACCTGGTCCAGGTTGGAGCGGGGGGTCGCCCCGTTGGTGATGGCCAGGATCCGGTAGGGGGGACCGTGGAGGATCTTCCCCGTTCCCGAGGTGAACGTGGCCCCCACCCCCACCGCGGTGACCAGCACCACGACGGACACCACGGCCGCCGCCACGGCGCGGCCGGGCCTCGGGCCCCGCACGATCACGACGCCGCACCACACGACCACCGCGGCGATCACCGGGAGCCCGAACCCGGTGCCCAGGTTGCCGCTGGTGGACAGCAGCAGGGTGCACAGGACCACCCAGCACGGCACCAGGAGCATGGTGCCGCGGGCGAGGGTCCGCCATCGGACCGCCATGACGCCCACCGAGTACGCGACGGCCGCGCCGAGCACCACGGCCTGCAGCTGACCGAGCGAGTCGAGCTCCCAGGCCACCCGGGCGACCAGAGCGCCCGGCGACCACTGCCAGCCCTGGGTGGCCGAGTCGGTCGCGGTCCGGTACCCGGCGCCGACGAGGTACTGGTACGCCGTGGGACCGGAGACGAGCCACCAGGGTCCGGCGCACACGAGGGCGATGCCGGCGGCCAGCGCGGCCGGGCGCCAGCTCCCGGGCCTATTCCGCAAGCGGTCGAGGCCCAGGTCTACGCCGAGCACCAGCGCCAGCGGTGCCGCGTAGACCGGCGCCATGGTGCGCGACAGGACCAGGGCGGCGGCGGCGAACCCGAAGACCACCGACCACCGGACGCTGCGCAACCGGTCGGACGCGACATAGGCGGCAAGGCACCACAGCAGCGCCGCCGTCGCCGCCGTCGAGAAGTTCAGCATCACCGAGTACCCGAGGACGCCGCAGTTGAGCCCGACCACCAACGCCACCACCGCCGACGGCATCGGGGCGATCCACCGACGGGCCAGGACGAACGCCCCGGCCACGAGCAGCAGGAGCAGCGGTAGCTGCACGGTCATGGCGCCGTAGAGGCCGCCGAGCCAGGTGCCGGGGACCGCCAGGACCGGCACCAGCGGCGACGTCTGGCCGGTGTGCAGCACGTTGTGGAGGAAGCCTCCCCCACCGGTGAGCGATCGGGACGTCGTGGCGTAGAGATAGTCGTCGACGAAGGCCTGGTGCGCATGGAGCCGGACGACGAACAGGGCGAGCCACACCACCGCGGTCACCACGAGCACGACGGCCATCCAGGGCACGCGCGGCCGCGCCTCCGGCGATGTCCCCCCCGTGGTGACCACGTCCTACCCTATGCCGCGACCTGCCCGCCGGGCAGGTCGGGATCCGGTACTCAGCCGACCGACGGCACCGTGGCCAGCCCCTCGGCGAAGCGCTGGTCCGACACCTCCTCGTCCACCATCCGTCCGCTCAGGTACGAGTCGTAGGCGGCCAGGTCGAAGTGGCCGTGGCCGCACAGGGCGGTCAGGATCACCTTCTCCTCGCCCGACTCCTTGCACGCCAGTGCCTCGCGCACCGCGGCGGCGATGGCGTGGGTCGGCTCGGGCGCCGGCAGGATGCCTTCGGTCCGCACGAACTGCATCGCCGCCCCGAAGCACTCGGTCTGGGGGATGGCGATGGCCTCCATCATGCCGAGCTCGTAGATGTGGGAGATGAGGGGGGCCATGCCGTGGTAGCGGAGCCCGCCGGCATGGATCGGGTCGGGGATGAAGTCGTGGCCGAGCGTGTGCATCTTCATGAGCGGAGTCATCCCCGCGGTGTCGCCGAAGTCGTAGGCGTAGACGCCCCGGGTCAGCGACGGGCACGACGCCGGCTCCACGGCCCGGATGGTCGGGTTCATCCTGCCGGCCATCTTCTCCCGCAGGAAGGGGAAGGCCAGGCCGCCGAAGTTGGAGCCGCCGCCCGTACAGCCCACCAGGAGGTCCGGGGCCTTCTCGCCCGCCTTGGCCAGCTGCAGCAGGGCCTCCTCGCCGATGATGGTCTGGTGCATCAGCACGTGGTTGAGCACGCTCCCGAGGGCGTACCGGGTCTCGGGGTCGGGTGCCGCCACCTCGACCGCCTCGCTGATGGCGATGCCCAGGGAGCCCGGGCTGTCGGGGTCGGCCGCGAGGATCGCCCGGCCCGCGGCGGTCAGGTCACTGGGCGAACGGTGGACCTTGCCGCCGAACGCCTCCATCATCAGCCGGCGATAGGGCTTCTGGTCGTAGCTGGCGCCCACCTGCCAGATCTCGCACTCGAGGCCGTAGAGGGCACAGGCGAAGGCGAGCGCCGTGCCCCACTGGCCGGCGCCGGTCTCGGTGGTCAGACGCCTCACGCCGGCCTTGGCGTTGTAATAGGCCTGGGGGACGGCCGTGTTCGGCTTGTGCGAGCCGGCCGGCGAGCCACCCTCGTACTTGTAGTAGATCCGGGCCGGGGTGTCGAGGGCCTGCTCGAGCCGCCGGGCCCGGAACAGCGGGGTCGGGCGCCACTGCCGGTAGACGTCGAGCACGGCGCCGGGGATGTCGATGTACCGGTCCTGGCTGACCTCCTGGATGATCAGGTCCATGGGGAACAGCGGGGCGAAGTCGTCGGGGCCGGCCGGCTCGAGGGTGCCGGGGTGCAGGGCCGGCGGGGGCGGCGACGGCAGGTCCGGCACGATGTTGTACCAGGCCGTCGGCATCTCGCTCTCCTCCAGCAGGTACTTGTGCTGGTGGACCGTCTCGTCGATTGCCATCTGGGGACCTCCTCGTGCTCGGTCCGCTCACGATATCCCCGGAACCGGGCACGGCACGTCGGTCGGCGCCGCCGCCGCCCGGCAGGGGTGCTCGGCCCCTCAGCCGGCGAACGGGTAGCGATCGGCCCAGGGGGCGGCCGCCTCGAGCTGGGCCGCCACCCGGACCAGAAGTGCGTCCTGCCACGGTCCGGCCACCAGCTGGACCCCGACCGGGAGACCCGAGGGGGACACGTGCAGGGGATCTCCATCGGCGGGAACTCGGGCTGCGCGTGGACCTGGGCCAGCAGCCCCACGGCCGGGGGCTCGATGGCCATCGTCGGGGTGACCAGCAGGTCGAACTCGCTCCCGAACCGGGCGAGTATGTCCCGCGACTGCATCTGCAGGGCGGCCAGCGACTGGGCGTAGCCGAGGCTGTCGAGCGCCCGGGCCGCCGTCAGGGCGGCCAGGTTGTGGGGCTCGATGCGGTCGGGGTCGAGCCCGGGATAGCCGGACATCCCCGAGTTCATCAGGTTGAGGAAGTCGCCGAGGCCGGCCGGGTCGAACAGGTCGGCGTCGAGGCGCACCACGTCGTGCCCCAGTGACTCCAGCAACGACACGGCCCGCTCGACGGCCGCCCGCGGTTCGGGCGCCACCTCGACCCCGATGGCCGACACCGTGTTGACGGCCACCCGGAGGCGCCCTGGATCGACCCCCACCTCGTCGAGGAAGGGGCGCTCCCGGGCCGGCGGGCTCCACCAGGCCATCGGGTCGGGCCGGCTCAGCGCATCGAGGATGGCCGCGGCGTCCGCCACCGTGCGGGTGACAGCGCCTTCGGTCGACATGCCCGCCCAGTGCGGGTAGAGGTCCGCCACCCGGCCGCGGCTCGGCTTGTGCCCGACCAGGCCGCAGCACGACGCCGGGATCCGGATCGATCCGCCGCCGTCGCTGGCATAGGCCGCGGGGAACATGCCCGAGGCCACTGCGGCCCCGGCGCCGCCACTCGAGCCGCCCGGGGTGTGGCCCGGATCCCACGGGTTGCGGGTGGCGCCGAAGCGCAGGTTCTCGGTGACGCTGATCGACCCGAACTCCGGCGTGTTGGTGCGGCCGCACAGGACGAATCCGGCATCGATGAACGCCTGGGGCGCCAGT
>Ga0302283_1000119_pt1 | contig 54084 bp, 37 predicted proteins | sample III_Fen_E1_4_FD_198770 | JGI IMG/M metagenome (GOLD analysis project Ga0302283, IMG submission 198770) | Peat permafrost microbial communities from Stordalen Mire near Abisko, Sweden - III_Fen_E1_4 | ecosystem: Environmental > Terrestrial > Soil > Wetlands > Permafrost | place: Sweden: Abisko... | reverse complement strand
GGGCACCGGCGGCACCGGAGGCAGCGGTGGCAACGGTGGTCCCGGGGGAGCCGGAGGGGGCTACGGCGGCGGCGGCGGCGGCAATCAGGACTCCGATTGCGGCAATCAGGTCGCTGGCCCTGGAGCGCACGGATCGGCAGGCGGGTATGGCGGCCAAGGGGGGGGTGGCGCCGGCGGCGCGGGCGGGCCTTCCGTTTGCGTCGCCTCGCAGGGCTCGGCGCCGTCCGTCACGGGGACCTTCGGGTGCACGGCGGGGGCGGGCGGCCTGGGTGGCAGCGGGGGATCGAACGGACTCGCCAACGCGCTGAGCGGCCCCCCGGGGTTCTCGGGTCCGACCTACAACTGAGGATGCGATGCGCGCACGGACCTGCAGCCGAATCCTCGTCACCGCGGCGGTGATCGCGGCGGCGGGGTGCGGCTCGCACAATCCGAACGGCTTCACGCCGTCCTCGAACGACGCGGGCGCAACGCTCGATGCGAGCACCACCCTCTGCGGCCCCGACTGCGATCACGACGGCTACGTCCCCCCCGCCGACTGCAACGACTTCAACCCCGAGATCAACCCCGAGGCGTACGACTTCATCAACGGCGTCGACGACGACTGCGACGGCAAGATCGACGACCCGGTGCTCACGTGCGAGACGATCCCCGCGCCCGCCCCCGGCTCCCCCACCGACTTCGCACGCGCGGCCGATCTCTGCGCGCAGAACTCGAAGACCAACGCGGGGACGATCTTCGATCCGATCGTGCGCGCGGAATGGGGACAGGTGTCGGGGCTCGGGACGGGCGAGACCGTCTACACGTCGGCCACGAAGATGGAGCAGATCAACATCGTCTCGAGCTTCGGTCAGAACACGACACTGCTCGGCAAGACGATGTTCGGTCTCTCGAACGGGCCGTGGGGCGCCTCCGATCCGCGCAGCTCGCCGGCGCTCGACCCCGCCGGCTTCCACCTGAACGACGCGTGTAGCGACATCCCGCTCACAGGCCTCGACTGCGACGCGCTCAGCGACAACACCCCCGGCGGCCAGGTCTCGGTGCAGGACTGGGCGGAGCTCACGATCTGGGTGCAGGTCCCGAGCAACGCGAACGCGATGCACTTCGACTTCGCGTTCTTCTCGTCGGAGTTCAACCAGTGGTGGAACTCGGCGGTCAACGACGCCTTCTTCGTGCTCGTCTCGAACAAGACGTACGCGGGGACGAACGTGGCGAAGGATGCGCAAGGGCTGGCCGTCACGCTCAACAGCGGCTTCTTCCAGCTATGCCCCGCGTACCCGGGGCCGACCGGGCTCTCGCAGGACAAGGCGGCGGGGCTTCAGCAGTGCGTCGGCATGAGCGGTAGCGTCGTCGACGCGTCGCTCGGGATCACCGGCGCGCTCGCCGGGACGGGCTATGACGGCGCCGCGGTGGGGACGACCGACACCGTGCTCTCGGTCGACGGGAGCGAGTACATCTACGGCGGCGGGAGCGGCTGGCTGCACACGACGTTCACGGTGACGCCGAAAGAGCAGTTCCAGATGCGCGTCATCGTCATGGATACGTTCGACGGGCTGAAGGACTCGATGGTCCTCGTCGATGACTTCGGGTGGGACGCGCAGGGCGCAGCGGGGGTGTCGAGGCCGCCGAAGTAGGAGGCGCGCACGTCGGCGCGCGCGGCGTTCGCTCCTTGGGGGAAGGCGTTGGTCGATTCGGGGAACGCGCTTCCGGAATCGGGGAACGCGCTTCCGAAATTCGGGCACGCGCGTCCGGAATCCGCCCACGTGTTTCCCGAATCAGGCAGCGCGCTGGCGGACTTCGGGAGGGCGCTGGCCGATTTGTCGAAAGCGCTCCCCCCTTCGAGGATCGCGTTCCCCGATTTGCGGGAGGCATTCCCCCTTTCGGGGATCGCGTCCTGCTCGTTTCGTGGCGATGGGCGCGCAAGAAGGGGTGCATCGAGGCTCACGATGCGCCATGTCTCGTCGCCGAACCCATGAGCCACGTCCCCTCCCTCATCGTCGCCTGCATCGGAACGCTTGGGCTCACACTCTCGGCGTGCGGAGGGCCAAGTGCTCCTCGCGTCGCCGCCCCTCTCTTCATGGTCGGCCCCGAACCGCGGGTGGCCGACTACGAGCGCGAGGTGCAGCGTGCGCTCGCCGAGAGCGTGAAGGTCCTCCGGCTTTACCCACGCGACTTCTGGGACGTCCGAGCCCCCTGAGCCGCCCCTCGGTCACTCCTCCGTCGCCGCGTCCCCCGCGTCACTCACGTCCCCGCCGTCCCCCGCGTCGCTCGCGCTCCCGCCTTCTCCGGCGTCGCCGCCGTCAGGCCCTGCGTCCGCGCTCTCCGTCACCCCCGGCGGCGGCGTCACGGTCGCGTAGATCGACCGCACTTCGACCCCGTTGGTCAGGATGACGACCTCCGCGAGCCCGGCCTTCTTCGCCAGGAACACGTAGATGTTGCCGTTGCGCGGCGCGTGGAGGATGGCGAGCGTGTCGGGATCCTTGCTCTGGATGTCCCCGGTCATCGTGCCGCCGGTCTGCGAGTTCAGCACGATGTCGGCGTTGGCGGCGGAGCCCTCGGTCATCTCGATGGCGGAGTTCGGGTTGATCACCGCCATGGGGTCGCCCCCCTGATCGGTGACCGTCGCCGTGCCGTAGTACGGGTTGGCACCGCACGCGACGAGCGACGCCGCGAGCCCGAAGAGCGCGCACCGCAACCGCATCATTGCGCGTCCGCCTTCGCAGGGGCTTCGATGTGGAAGAAGGTGTAGTCGAGCGCGAGGCCCCCGGCCGTCGCGTAGGCCGCGGGGCTCCCGGGGAGCAGCGCCGTCCAGACGCCGTTCTGCACGCGGAAGAAGTTGGTCGAGACCGGATCCACGGCCACGCTCGGGTAGGTCGAGGGCGTGCTCGCGGTGTACGTGAGCTTGAACTGGGCGCCGACCGGGAGCGTCGAGGGAATCGACGAACCGCCCGAGCAGCTCGCGCCGGGCGTGGCCACGCACTCGTAGTTGAACGTCCCGTTGCCGAGCGCGCTCGGTGTCGAGCACGATGCCGTGGCGATTGCCGCGGCGATCGTGAGAATGATTCCGAAAAAGGCTCGCATGGGGTCCGTGCGGCGCGGATACAAGCACGGACCGGCGGGGTTCGAAAGCGGGACACGCGTGGAATCCCCTCGAACGGGGCGAAAGGCCCCTTGCGAGCTCTGCCCGCGCGCTACTCCCGCCAGCGCAGCAGCGTCGCGCACTCGCCGGCGCCGTGCGCCACGCACTGCATCCGTTCGACCGTCACCTCGGGGAACCGCATCGCCTCGAAGAGCGACGCCATCGTGAAGATCGTCATCCAGCAGAGGAGCGGATGGTGCCCTCCCCAGTCCCGGACCGTCGACATCGCCACCCCGGGCGAACGGATCACCAGCGAACGCTCCCCCGTGTCATGCAGCTTCTTCCAGTGGCGACCGACGTGCCTCGCGTACAGCTCCGGCGACGCGAGCGTCTCGTAGAGCGCCTTGTAAATGCCGTGGATCATCCGGGGGACCGTGTCGCGCGCCGCCTCGCGCGCGATCTCGCGCCCTTCGTCGTGCGCTGTCTCGATCACCCGATCGCACATGTGCCAGCAGAGCGCAGACGGGTACCAGGTGGAGGCCAGCAGACCGAGCGCGGGGCGAGAGCGGTCGATGTACCGCTCGAGCACCGGGGGGAGATCCCGCACGAGCGCGATGGTGGCGACGGTCCCGTGCCGACGCTCGTACCAGTAGGTGAGCTCGCGCATGGGAGACCCTTTGATCCGGGGCTCGGCCGCCATTTGGTCGATGGTACCCGGTCGCACCATGGAGGTCGCGTGAGTCGGCTACTCTCGACCTTCCCCGTATGAGCGCGCTTCCCCCTCCCGACCTGCACGAAACGCTCACCGCGCCCGAGAGCGTGGAGCGCGCGGCCTCGCTCGAGCTGGTCGCCGTCGGCGGGCGCTTCGAGATCCTGCGTCGCATCGGCGAAGGGGGGATGGGGGTCGTCTACGAAGCGATCGATCGGGATCACGGTGCGCATGTCGCGCTGAAGACCCTCCGCACCCTCTCGCCCGACGGCGTGCTCCGCATGAAGCGCGAGTTCCGCGCGCTCGCCGACCTCCAGCACCCGAACCTCGTGCGCTTCGCAGAGCTGTTCGAGCACGCAGGGCAGTGGTTCTTCACGATGGAGCTCCTGCCGGGCGAGGACTTCCTCGACCACGTGCGCCCTGGCGTCACGCGGAAGGACCCCGCCGCCCGCGGCGGTGGCGTGCTCGACGAGCCACGCCTCCGCGCCGCCCTCGGCCAGCTCGCCCGCGGCCTCGTCGCCCTTCACGACGCCGGGAAGGTCCATCGCGACCTCAAGCCCTCGAACGTGCTCGTCACCCCCGAGGGGCGCGTCGTCATCCTCGACTTCGGGATCGTCGCCAGCGTGCACGCCGAGCGCTGGGACGACATCGAGGACGAGCTGGTCGGGACGTGCGCGTACATGGCGCCGGAGCAGGCGCGCGGCGGAGCCGTCGGCGTCGAGGCCGACTGGTACAGCGTCGGCGTGATGCTCTACGAGTCGCTCACCGGGCAGCTCCCCCACGTGGGCCGGGCCACCGAGGTGCTGGCGGCCAAGCAGCTCCGCGTCCCGTTTGCGCCGCGGGAGCACGACGAGAGCATCCCGGTCGATCTCGACCGGCTCGCGATGGAGCTGCTCCGGATCGAACCCGAGGAGCGCCCCACGGGGCGCGACGTCATGCAGCGGCTGCGCGCGCACACGTCCACGTTCCCGCCGGCGGGCCCATCGAGCGGCAAGTTCGTCGGTCGCGCCCACGAGCTCGCACAGCTCCACGCGGCGCTCGACGCCACGCGCGGCCCTTCGGGGCGCGCCGTGACGATCCACGTGCACGGCGAGTCGGGCGTGGGCAAGAGCACGCTCGCGCGTCGCTTCGCCAACGATCTGGAGGACGCGCTCGTCTTCGAAGGGCGCTGCTACGAGCGCGAGTGGATGCCCTACAAGGCGTTCGACGGCGTGATCGACGCGCTCAGCCGGTACCTCGCGAGGGAGCGCGACCCCTACGCCCTCCTGCCGCCCGAGTGTGGGCTCCTCGGCATCGTGTTCCCCGTGCTGCGGGGGGTCGACGCGATCGCCGACTCGCCGGTCGATCGCACCGAGACCCTCGATCCCCAGAACCTCCGCCAGCGCGTCTTCGCGGCGCTGCGCGAGCTCTTCACCCGCTTGACCGCGCGCGCCCCCGTGGTGCTGGTGATCGACGACATGCAGTGGGCCGACGCCGACAGCATCGCGCTGCTCTCGTCGCTCCTGCAGCCGCCGCAGGCTCCTCCGCTGCTCCTCGTCGCGACTTCGCGTGCGCGAACGGGCGCGCCCGGGCCCATCCGCGGCCTGCCGATCGCCGTGCGCGATCTCCCGCTCGGGAGCCTGCCCATCGAGGAGGCCGAGGCGCTCGCCGAGGAGCTGCTGCGCACCGAGGGGGGGCCGCGGCGCGACGACAGCATCAGTCCGCAGGCGATCGCGAAGGAGGCAGCGGGCCATCCGCTGTTCATCGACGAGCTCGTGCGCGCGAGGGCCATGCGCTCCGGTGGGGCCCCCTTGCGCCTCGACGACGCGCTCGGCGCGCGGATCGATCGCCTCGACGCGCCGACGCAGCGCGTGCTCCGCCTCGTGGCCCTGGCAGGCATGCCGCTCGAGCTTGGCATAGTCGCGCGCGCCGCCGACGGCGAGGAGGCGTTCGCGGCGTTCGCCGAGCGCGTCGCCTACTTGCGCGGGGCGAACTTCGTCCGCACGAGCGGCGCGCGCCGCATCGACACGATCGAGCCGTATCACGACCGCGTGCGCGAGACCGTGGCACGCCGGCTCGACGACGACGTGCGACGCGAGCTGCATCAGGGGATCGCCGTCGCGCTCGAGGCGTCGGGGCGGGCCGACCCCGAGTCGCTCGCGGTTCACTGGCGCGCGGCCGGGGATCGCAAGAACGCGCTCGCGCAGACCCTTCGCGCCGCCGCCCGCGCCGCCGAGACCCTCGCCTTCGATCGCGCGGCAGCCCTCTACGAGATCGCTCTCGAGCTTCACGAAGCGAGCGACGCCGAAGGGACCGCGCTCCGGGTCCACCTGGCCGACGCGCTCGCGAACGCCGGGCGAGGGAAGGATGCGGCGCGGGCGTACCTCGCCGCCGCCGCCCAGGCGACCGAGGCCGGAGCGACGCTCGACCTCCGGCGCCGCGCCGCCGACCAGCTGCTCCGCTCGGGTGAGGTCGATGAAGCCATCGCGACGCTGGACAAGGTCCTCGGCGAAGTCGGGATGTCGATCCCTAAGACGCAGAAGGGGGCGCTCGTCGCGCTCCTCGTCCGTCGCACGCAGGTCCGCATGCGCGGCCTCGGCTTCCGCCCGCGGAGCGCCGATCAGATCCCACCGCGCGAGCTGCTCCGCGTGGACACGGCGTGGGCGGTCGGCTCCGGCCTCGGCCTGGTCGACACGATCGTCGGCTCGTTCTTCACGACGCGCGGTCTGCTCCTCGCGCTCGACTCGGGCGAGCCGAACCGCGTGTGCCGCGCGATCGCGTCGGAGGCGGCCTTCTCGTCGGCGGCCGGCGGCCCGACGCGCGAGCGAACCGCGCGCCTCGTCAAGATGGCCGCCGAGATGGCGCAGGGGCTCGACAGTCCCTACGCGACCGCATGGACCACCGCCGTCGACGGCATGACCGCGGCGCTCGAAGGGCGGTGGAAGGACGCGTACCAGGCGCTCGCGCGCGCCGAGACGACCTTCGCCGAGCGCTGCACGGGGGTCGCGTGGGAGCTCGGGACGCTGCGCTGGTTCAAGATCCTCTCGGCGATGTACCTAGGGCGCATCGACGAGCTCGCCCGCATCGTCCCCGCGCGTCTGAACGAGGCGCGCGCGCGCGGCGATCTGTACGCCGAGGTCGTCAACGTGACGGGCCTGGCGAACCTCGTCTTGCTCGCGTCCGACGAACCCGCGCGGGCCCGAACGCTCTGCGTCGACGTCATGAAGCGATGGTCGCGCGAGAAGTTCCACGTCGAGCACTGGTGGGCGATGCAGGCCGAGGCGCACATCGACCTCTACGAAGGGCGCGGCCTCTCGGCCCTCGCCACGATCGAATCCCGGTGGCCGGCGCTCAAGGACTCGCTCCTCCTCATGTGCCAGATGACCCGCACCGAGGCGCTGCACGTGCGCGCGCGCGCGGAGCTGGTGGCTGCGAACGAGGACGCGCCGCGGAGCAAAGAGCACTGCGCCATGGCCGAGCGGTGGGCGCGCGCCATCGCCAAGGAGCGGATGCCGTGGTCGGATCCGCTCGCGTCTCTGCTGCGCGCCGCGCTCGCGTCGTTCCGTGGCGACGCGACGGCCGCCCGTTCGGAGCTCGACGCCGCCATCGCGGGTCTCGACGCCGCCGACATGCCGCTCTTCGCCGCGGCCGCGCGCTGGCGACGGGGTGAGCTCCAGGGGGGCGACGCCGGGCGCGCCGAGCGAGGGCGCGCCGAGGAGTGGCTGCTCGAGCGAGGCATCGTGAGCCCCGCGCGCATGGTGCCGATGCTCGCGCCCTGGAAGGCGTGAGCCGCAACGCGCTTCAGCCGAGATCGCGCACCATGTTCATCGCGCCGAGCGCCTGCTCCCGGGTGAACGGCTTGTCCAGGCAAGGGTTCTTCACGGCACCGAGGAACTTCTGCACGTTCGCGCCGAACGCCCCCCCCGTCATGAAGACGAGCCGCCTCGCGAGCGCCGGGCGCCCGTTCACCAGCTTGCTGTGCACTTCCATCCCGCCGATGCCGGCCATCATCAGGTCGCAGAGGATCGCGTCGTACTCGGCACCGGCCTCGAAGCGCTTCAGCGCGTCCTCGCCGCTCGTCACCACCTCGACGTCGTGATCGTCCTCGAGCATGAGCCCCAGCGCGCGGGCCAGCGGCGCCTCGTCGTCGATGACCAGCACGCGAAGCCGATCGCCGTTGCGCGGCCCGGTGGCGGTGTTCGGCCGTGAGTGGGCGCTCGGGGCGCACGCCGGGAGAATCATGCGGAAGAGAGCACCTTTCGACGAGGTCGGAGCGAGCTCGATCCGCCCGCCGAGCTCGTTCACGATTCGATGACAGATGGCGAGCCCGAGGCCGCTCCCGGAGCGGGGCCCCTTCGTCGTGAAGAACGGTTCGAAGATCCGTGAACGAACCGCGGGTGGGATCCCGTGCCCGTTGTCCTCGACCTCGACCACGGCGCGCCCTTCGGGATCGGTGTAGGCGCGCAGCGTGATCTGATTCGTCGCAGGGTCTCCGTCGGCGACGGCGTCGATCGCGTTCGCGAGCAGGTTCATGAGCACCTGTCCGAGCCGCCCGGCGTCCGCGAGCACTTGGGGGATCGGACGAAGGTCGAGCGCGAGTCGCCCCAGCGTCCGGATGTTCGCCGCAGCCAGCTCGGCGGTCGCGCGGATCACGCCCGCGAGGTCGATCGCCTCCGCACGCGGCTCCCCGCCGCGCGTGAACAGCCGCAGGTCGTTCGTGATGGCGCGGACCCGCTCGGCCCCTTCGCGCGCGATCAGGAGCGAGCTTTGTGCACCCTCGATGCTCCCGGCGCCGAGCTCCTCCTTCGCGCGATCCATGGCCGCGAGCGCGTAGGCGAGCGGGTTGTTGATCTCGTGCGCGACCCCCGCCGCCAGGAAGCCGAGCTGCGACATTCGATCGGCGAGCAGGAGCTGCTCCCGGAGCGCCTCGCGCTCTGTCACGTCGCGCGCGAGGACCATGCGGGCTGGCTCTTGCTCGTAGATCACGCTCTGCGAATCGCTGAGCTCGAACGTGCGGAGGGAGCCGTCCTTCACCTGGACGCGGATCCGTTCCACGCGCGAAGCGTTGCTCGAGGAGCCGAGCCTCTCCATCGCCGCCGCCCGGTCCATCGGATGGACCAGATCGAGGAGGTGACGGCCGCGGACCTCTTCCGCGCTCGCGAACCCCATCGCGTCGACGAACGCCCGGTTGGTCCAGAGGATTACGCCGTCGCGGTGCACGGTGAGCGGATCGGGGATCCGCTCCATGAGCTGGTGAAGCTCGTTCTCGGTACGAAAGAGCACACCGAAGACGTCCTGCATCGCTTCGTGCTGCCGGACCATCTCCTCGAACAGCGCGCTCTCGCCGCGGAGGGCGCGCACCGCACCGAGCACGCGGTCGAAGACCGTACGGTTCGGCGGGGGAGTGACGTCGATGACGAAGCCGTGCGGCCCGATCGAGACCACGGCGACGAGCGCCGGCGGGTACCCGAAGATCGTGGGAATGGAGCCGATGCCCCCCACGCTACCGCGGAAGAAGGCCTCGCACCCCCGGTACTGGCTGGGGAGCGTGAGCGTGAAACGCATCGTCCCGCCGGGCTGCATCTCGAGGGAGTGCCGGATGTGAGGGAACACGCTGGGCGCGGCGAACTGCATCCCGATGCGAAGGAGCACGGTCGGGCCGACCAGGTGGGGGACGATGCGAACGATCGTCCACGTGGAGACTCGTCTGACGGTGCGCCGTCCGTGCTCTTCGAGTCGCTCGTTCGTTCCGAGCGCCGCGGCCATCCGGTCACACAGCTCGGCGAGGTCGTCCCAGCGGATGCGCGCCCCCACGTTCGCGAGCTCCGCGCGCGTGAACGGGAGCCCGGCGAGCAGCCCGGCTGCTGGAACCCCCGCCTCCTCCGCGGCATCCACGGCGTCGCGCGCAAAGCGTGCAGCAACTTCCATCCGCGCGGGATGCTAGCGCATCACCCACGCAGGATCGCCCGCGGTTCCAGTTTCCGGAGAGTTCTGGCGAACGCTACGGAGAGCAGCCGCGGGACGTCGCTGCGGTACGCTCTCCCGCGTGCGTCGCGTCACCATCCCTCGGGCGGGTTCCTACGAGACTCTCCTTTTCGAGACCGTCGCCGACCCTGTCCCGCGCGCCGGCGAGGTCGTCGTCGAGAGCGAAGCCATCGGCGTGAACTACGCCGACTGCCTCGTTCGCATGGGGCTCTACGAGTCGGCGAAGACCTACGTGGGCTGGCCGATCACGCCCGGCTTCGAAGTGAGCGGGCGCGTCGTCGCCCTCGGAGAAGGCGTCACCGATCTCCCCGTCGGCACGCGCGTCATGGCCGTCACCCGCTTCGGCGGCTACGCGACCCACGTCGTCGTCCCGCGTGACCAGGTGTTCCGCGTCCCTTCGACCTTCGATGCAAAGCAGGCCGCGGCCTTCCCCGCCGTCGCGATCACCGCGTACTACGCGCTGTTCGATCTCGCGAACGTGCGCGCGGGGTGGAAGGTGCTCGTGCACTCGGCCGGCGGTGGCGTCGGATGCTCGCTCGTCCAGCTCGCGCGCATCGCCGGGTGCGAAGTCGTCGGCGTGGTCGGCACGCCGGGCAAAGTGGCGACGGTGAAGGAGCTCGGCGCCACGCACGTCATCGACAAGAGCTCCGTCGATCTCTGGGCCGAGGCGCGCCGCTTCGCCCCCGGCGGATACGACGTCGTGCTCGACGCGAACGGAGTCGAGACGCTCGGCCAGAGCTACCGCCACCTCACGTCGCCCGGGAGGCTCGTCATCTACGGCTTCCACACGATGATGCCGCGCACGGGGGGGCGGCCGAACTGGCCCAAGGTCGCGCTCGACTACGTGCGCACGCCGCGCTTCAACCCGCTCGAGCTCACCAACGAGAACAAGAGCGTTCTCGCGTTCAACCTCTCGTACCTCTTCGAGCGCAAAGAGATCCTCACCGAGGCGATGGCCAAGCTCCTCGCGTGGGTGGACGAGGGGAAGCTTCGCGCCTCACCGGTGACGTCGTTCCCGTTCGACGACGTCGCGGGCGCGCATCGCGCGATCGAATCGGGCACGACGGTAGGGAAGCTCGTGCTCGTGCCGTGATCCCGTATTGCGAGGGTGCTCCCTCGGCCTTTCGGAGCTCGGCATTCGAGCTAGGACTTCGAACTCGCCCGCTCTGCCCGTCGAACCCTCACCCCAACCCCTCTCCTACAAGGGGAGAGGGGCCGCAGCGAGAACTAGAGAGACGCCATCGTGCGTCGATGCGCAGCGCGTGAGCGAGAACGACTACTACCCGCGTACTCGCCGGACGGCGCGTGGGTCGCGTTCGATCGCTCGCCGGGCAATCACGACGTTCTCGAACGCGACGCCCGACGACGCGGGCACGCTCCCCGACGGCGAGCTGTGGGTCGTCCCTTCCACGGGAGGAACCCCGTCCGCCTCTCGGTCGCGTCGAACCCCGGCGCCCTCTCGTGGCCGAAGTGGGCGCCCGTCGAGCACCAGTATTACGGCGGCAAGATCATGTGGCTCACGTTCTCGAGCATGCGCCCGTACGGCCTCCGCCTCGCGGCCGGCGCGCAGACGCAACTCTGGATGATCGCGGTCGACCTCACGAAGCTCGGCACCGGCCAGGACCCGAGCTTCCCGGCGTTCTGGCTGCCGTTCCAGGACGTCAACGGCGGCAACCACATCGCGCAGTGGAGCACCGCGGTCGTGCGGGCGAACTGCACGGGGACCAACGATTGTCCCGCGCGGGAAGCGTGCATCGACGGGGTGTGCGAGTAGGGGACGCGCCCGCGTCACGCGTGCGCATCCGGGGTCGGGGTGGGCAAGGGGGCGAGAAACCGTTCGCCGCCGTGCGAGCACCTCGTTGACCTTTCCAACCTCAACCGGATATCGATCGAACACTCGCGCTCTGTGTGACCGCAGCGAGATGGAGACGGATCGGGTTGATGGGACTGGGGGTGCGTGGGGTCCTCCTCGCCGTAGCGGTGCTGGCGTCTTCGACGCTGGCGACGCGCCCCGCCGTGTCCGGCGTTTGCGACGCTTCATGTGACGTCGACTGCCAGACCTGCTGCAAATCGTGGTCGCTCCAGGCCACGTGCTCCGACGGCACGGTCATTGGCGAGAACGGCGGCTTCGCGACACCGGGCGATGCCGCGACGGGCGCTGCGTCCATGCCGGCGCCGAGCACGCCGTGCGCCGACCACGCCGCGCCGAAGTGGACTCCGTACTGCGCTCCGGAGAACAGCGTCCCCTCGCCGCTCGATGCGCCCGAGACGGTGAGCCTCGTCGCGCTGACCGCGTCGCTGGCGCAGAGCCTTCATGGGGTGAGCGAAGCGCAGCAGGCCCTCGGCGACTTTGCCGAGAAGCGCATCGTGCTGAAGGCAGGCTTCCCGAAGATCTCGGCGGCCGCGGTCTCGCTCCGCCAGTCGAGGGCGACGCTCACCGAGGCGCTGGGCAGCGCGCGCCAGCTGCGCGTGCGCGGAAGCGTGACGGCGGGCGAGGTGAGCTCGCTCGACAAGTCGACGGTCGACCCGCGCCAGCAAGCGGGGGACGCGGTGAAGAGCGCGCAGGCGCTGATGACCGACGAGACGATCATCGACGCTCCGGCCGAAGCGCGACGGAAGAAGGCCGAGGAAGCGGCGGCTGCAGCCAAGGCGGCGCAGGAAGCGGCGGCGGCGAAGGCCGCGGAGCTGAAGAAGCAGCGAGACGATGCGGCAGCGGCCGCGAAGGCGGCGGCCGAAGATCGCGCCCAGAAGGCCGCGGCCGACCGGGCCGCCGCCCAGCAGAAGCGCGTCCAGACCGATCAAGCGGCGCTGCAGACGAGCCTCGACGCCGCCGAGAAGTCGCGCGCGGAGACGGCCGCCGCGCTGGCGACGTTCCTCGCGCGAAGCGACGTGGCGCCGGCGGCCAAGACCACAGGCGATCAGCTTTCGCACCGCCTGTCGGACCTGCAGCCGAAGATCGCGGCGACGAAGACGAGCGTGGATGCCGTGTCCTCGGCGCCGACCGACGAGGCAGTGAAGACGCTCGCGCAGGCGGGACCGGTGTCGGCGGGGTTGAGCCGCGACGTCGCGCACGCGGGGAGTGACGTGAAGGCGTTCACGGCGTCGCCCAAGAACATCGTGAAGGCACCCGAGGCGACGCCTGCTGCTGCGGCGCCAGCGGTCGCTGCCCCTGCTGCTGCGGCGCCCGCACCGCCGGCGGTTGCAGTCGTGGGCGCACCAGCGGCGGCTGCGGCCGCCGTTCCCGCGCCCACGCCTGCACCGGCGGCCCCGACGCCCGCGCCCGCCGCCGAGCCCGTGGCACCCGTGGCCGCAGCGCCAGCAGCCGCAGCGCCCGCCGCAGCGGGCGTGGCCGCAGCGCCCGTAGCCCCGGTGCCCGCCGCAGTCGTCGTCGCTCCGGCGCCCGCCGCCGCTCCCGAGAGGTGGCTGGTCCGCACGTGCGAGATCGGTTTCACTTCGCGCGCGACCGGCGTGACGCTCGCCGTCGATCGCGGTCAGCGCGTCACTCTCCCCGCGCGCATCAAGGTGGCGAGCGGGCGACACACGCTGTCGATCCAGAAGGGCGCCGCGAAGTCCGACAAGCGCGAGCTCCTCCTGTGCGGCCACCTGGACACCTTCCCCATCGAGGTGCCATGAGGACGCGCGCGCCGATCACGCTCCTCGCGCTTCTCGCGAGCGTGCCGCTCCCCGCGACGGCGCTCGCGCAGACGGCGCCGACGCCTGAAGCGACGCCGGTTGCCCCAGTTGTCCCAGCGGCCACCGCTACCTCGACGCTTGCGGCGAGCGCCTCGGCCACGCCGCCTGCGGCTTCTTCCGCGGCGACGCCTGCGGCGAGCGCGTCGACCGCGTCAGCGTCGGGTGCTTCCGCGGACACGAAGTATCAGCTCGGTGTTCGTATCGGCTTCTCGGTCCCCCTCGGCGGCATCTCGGACGCCCTTGGCGGAACGTTGCCGATCTGGGTCGATGGTGGTTATCGCTTCTCGCCGCGGCTCATTCTCGGCGGCTACGCGCGTTTCGCGTTGGCATTCACAGTCCCAGGCTGCATTGCGTCTTGCTCTGGATACGCCCTGGGGCTCGGAGGAGAGGCGCACTACCACCTCGACCCGTTCCTGGGGCTGGACCCCTGGATCGGTGCGGGGGTTGGATTCGAGGACATCAGCTTCGGAGGAGAAAGCGGGAGCGGCTTCGAAGTGAACGCGCAAGGAGGGCTCGACTACAAGCCCGGCTTCGGTCCGTTCGTAGGCTTTGCGTACGACAGTTACTCCGGCGGCCTCTCCGGGGAGTGGATCACGGTGGGCGTCAGAGGAACCTACGACTGGTGATGAGCATGCGAACGCGCAACAACACATTCAAGATGGTGAGAGGTCGAGTCCTTCGGCTCGTTCTCGCCGTCGCGATGTCGCTCGCGCTCTTGTGCATTTCGCGTATGGCCAACGCGCAAGGGAGTGTCGGCCCCGAGCTCGGTCGCTCAGGAGCCGTCTTCTTCGCCGACGGTTGCGGTCTTGGCAGCTGCAACGTCAAGATCTGCGGCCACTCCGTTCAGTTTGTTCCACAGGGCACCGGTGGGCTGATCACCGTCCCTGATTTGGGCGTTCAGAACGTGTTCGTCAGCCTCACGCCGGGGCAAGGCGGCAACAACGCGATCGCCGTCGCCAACGCGCTCAACGTCTACTGCGGCTCCACCGCAGGCGACGGTCTGTTGGCGACGGGCGGCTCGCTCCACATGCAGAGCGCGCAGGTGGCCAGCTTGTCCCGATCCATGAACGGCAACGGCGCCGCAAGCGGCTCAATCTACGGCGGCGGCGGGGTCGGCGAGATCAGCAGCACGACCTACGGCGCTTCGATCCCGCTCGACTACGGCTACCGCATCTCCCACGACGCCGCGGTCAGCACCGTGGGCTTCGTGAACTTCGCGCACGAGTCGAACGCGAACCAGGTGGGCGGATCTACCTCGACCGCCTACGCCTGGGAGATCAAGAACCAGGAGGGGAAGCGAATCATCGGCGTCGCCGGCTACGTCCCTCTCAGCTTCGCCGCGGCCAAGGTCGAGAACGTCCCCGATGGCAGCATCATCTCCTGGGGCGCCGGCGGAGGCGCACTCGCCCTCGGCTCCTTCCACTTCCGGGTGATGGACATCTCGTACGGCGCCGGCGTCGCGTTCCGCGGAACCTCCAGCGGCGTCGCGCTTCCGATGAGCGCGCTCATCCGCGCCGAGCAGCCGCTCGACTTCCTCTTCCACATGTTCAGCACGTACACCGCGCTGAGCTACGGCACCGACTTCCTCAACGCCGGTAGCGCGTCCTGGTCGCTCGCCCTCGGCGGCGCCTACGGGAAGTACGAGTTCGGCTACCGCGGCTTCTACAGCAACTCCTACGTCGCTCACACGCTCGGCTTCACGATCCGCAAGGACCTCCCGGGCTCCGAGATCTTCGAGCGGAACATCCCCGAGGAGCAGAAGCAGCCCGGCCCGCGCGTCACGCCGCCGCCAACGACGCCCGGCGCTCCCGGTCCGACGACGCCGACCGCACCCGGCCCCACGACGCCGAGCGCTCCTCTCGAGACCCCCGAGGGGCCCCCCGTCAGTCTCCCGCCGCGCCCCGAGCTCCCCACACTCCCGCCCGAGTGCCAGTCCGACATGGACTGCCCCGGCGACAACGTCTGCGAGGAGGGGCAATGCATCCCTCCGCCCTGACGTACGCCCGCCGGATGGCGCTCGCGCTCGCCGCGCTCTCGCTCGTCGCGTGCGACACGTTCGGTCCCGCCAACACGGTCCGCGCGAGCGATCTCCCGAACAAGGGGCTCGCGCGTCTCGTCGGCATGAAGGACGTCGTCTTCGCGTGGGAGACGGCGCCCGCCTGCAAGCTCGAGACGGTCACGGGTGATTCGCTGCCGTCGACGGGGTGGACGCCGCTCGCGCTCAACGCGCTCGGCGGCAAGACGCTCGAGGTCGCGAACGTGCGGGTCGGGAAGCGAGACGGGCACGGCTCGGTGGAGTGGCTCGCGCTCGCGCTGCGCGAGGGGCCGCAGGCGATCCGCTGGGTGCGCAATACGCCGTCGACCAACGAGGCGACCGTCGCGGCCTCGTGGCGCTGCGTGGTGGACCCGTTGGAGAAGGAGCGCCTCGCGCCGCACCTCTCCGCGCCGAAGGTTCGCCTCGCCGTCGACTCGGCCGCGTGCGCGCACTTCGCACCGGTGCTCGGCGGACCGGACGATCTCTCGGTGCTCCCGTACGACGTGACCGAGAAGGCGCTCTTCGCATCGGCGGCGCTCTCGCCGGATGCGGCGCGCAACGGGCAGAGCGCGGCCTTCGTCGGAGTGCGTCTCAAGGCGACGGCGGGTGACGGCTCCCTCGTCGTGCGCGGCGACGACTTCGACCAGTGCTTCGTCGCGAGCGACGACGTCCCGCAAGCCACGGGCGACGCGACCCTCGCGGTCGCGCGCTGGCTCGCCGCGGATGCGCCCGATCCGTATGCCACGCCGTCGGTCCTGGTGGCGTCGCTGCGCGCGGCGACCGGGGTCGATCTCACGCACTGCGCGCACGACGGCGACGGCCCCGCCGAGCACTACGAGTGCGTCATCCCTTCGTTGCGCGTGTCGACCATCACCGGAACCGCGCTCGGCGGGAAGCCGCTCGAGATCGTGCGGGAACGCATGGTCGACGCGGTCCACGTCTATGGCGGCAGGCTGGTCCCCGCGGTCGACGCGGCCGCGCGCAACGTGGCCATTCACACGCACGTGACCGGCGGCTCCCTCGCGACCGAGCTCTCGAAGGCGCTCGACGCCAGCTTCCTCGACCCGACCAAGCGCCAGGCGCGCGGGAGCGCCGGCTGGCGACTGCTGCGCCCCCAGGACATCAGCCTGCTCGTCGAGGCGACCGACACGCTCAACCTCGACATCTCCTACGACCCGCCTGCCGCCGAGACCGTCGAGCTGAGTCGCAATCGCTCCGCGGTCGTCAGCCAGAAGACCGTCGCCAACCCCGACTTCTACCGCGCGCTGCGCGACTACGACCGCATCCGCGCCGAGCTGAAGACCGTGCTTCAAGTGGGCGCCGTGGCGGGCCCCGATCGGCAGAAGCTGCTCGAGAAGCGGCTCGCCGACGCGAAGCAGAAGGTCGACGAGACCCCGAAGACCACGAAGGTCGACAACGTGCAGACCTTCCTCTGGCAGGGGAAAGAGATCCGTCGCAAGGGGACGGCGAAGGTCAGGGCCGTGCTCCGAACGCCCGACGGCAACGCCGAGTTCACGACCACGTTCGAGGTCCCCTTCGAGGTGGTCGACACCGAGGACGCGAACGACCCCGCGCACGGCCTCGTCGCGAAGCACGCCAAGGCTCCGACCGTCGGCGACGTGGATCGCGCGCTCGCCGCCGAGCTCGTGTCGCGGATCGATCAGTTGACCGCGCAGGCCTTGCTCCAGGGGCACCTCGCGCCGGGGAGCCCCTCGATCCAACCCGGCTCGCGCACGTGGGCGCTCGCGGCCGCGCGCCGCACCGTCGGCGATCGCCCCGTCGCGCTGCTGTCCGACTGGTCCGAGGCGCGCCCCGACGTGCTCAAGTCGCCGATGGTGACCATCCCGTTCGAGCTCCCCGCCGGCTCCGAAGCGCGTTGCTTCGTGATGACCGCGATTCCGAACGACGCGCGCGGCGACGCGAACCTCGTCTTCGGGATCGCCCCTGCGGCCGGCTCGAAGCGCTTCGTCGCCATCGGCCGCGACGCACGCGCCGCACGCGAGGCGTCGTTCGAGCTCTGCGGCGTTCGCCCGGGCTCGTACGCGCTCGGCGTCTGGGCCGGCCGCGACGTCGAGACCCCCGGGTTCCTCGTCTCGCTGTTCGACTCGACCCCCGGGGCCCCGCACGACGACGACGTTCGCGCCGCGATGATTGGCTCGCCGCGAGCGGCTGCGCCCGGCGAGTCGCCGAGCCTCACGGTGACGCCGAGGCCATGATGCGTACGCTTCGCCTCCACTCCCGCCTCGTCGTCGTCGTTCTGACCGGCGCGCTGATCTCGGGCCGCACGTTCGCGCAGACCAAGCCCGCAGCCGGTCCGACCGCGGCCGACGTGCGCGAGGCGAGCCACGAGACCGAGGTCGCCAACCGCCTCTACGAGCAGGGGGTCTACGAGGCCGCGCTGCCCCACTTCCAGAAGGCGTACGCGCTCGCGCACAAGCCCGCCGACCTGCAGCGCGTCGCCGAGTCGTTCAAGGCGCTCGGACGCGCGGGCGATGCCTATGACGCGTACTTCAAGCTCGTCGTGGAGCACGCCAACGGGATGGGCCGGACGGCGTTCGCCTCCGCCAAGAAGGCCCTCGCCGAGCTCGAGACCTCGACGGGCATGCTCGAAGTGCACGCAACGCCCGACGGCGCGGTCGTGCGCATCGGCGATCGCGTGGTGGGCGTGACGCCGCTCGCCGCGGCGGTGCGACTCCCCGCAGGCGCCGTGCAGGTCGAGGTCCACAAGGACGGGTTCGAGCCGTACGCCACCGGCGCCACGATCGATCCCGCGCACCCCGCGAAGGTCGACGCGCAGCTCGTGGCCCGCGCGCTCACAGGGCACCTCACGGTGAGGGAGTCTCACTCCGGGAACGCGCACCTCCTGCTCGACGGCGCCGACGCCGGGCCGCTGCCGTGGGAGGGGGACGTCCCGCCAGGCGTGCATCAGCTCGCGCTTCAGTCGACCGTGCTGCGCGCCGAGCCGCAATCGGTGAAGGTCCCCCGCGGCGCGCGCACCGAGAGCGTCTTCGTCGGCGACTTCACCGCGAGTCACCTCCACGTCACCGCCCACCCCGACGGCGCCGACATCGCCCTCGACGGAAAGTCGATCGGCACCGGACACTTCGAAGGCGAGATCGCGATCGGCGTGCACGAGCTGACGGTCTCTCTCGACGGCTACAAGCCGGCCGACAAACACGTCACGATCGTCCCGCAAGCCGTGGCCAGCGAGGACGTCATGCTCGAGCACCTCGTGACCGCCGAAGAGCTCGCGGCCGCGCGTGAGAAGGAAGACGCGGAGGCCATCCGGGGCGGGTACGGGCAGGTCGCGCTGTTCGGCGCCTACCCGGCTTCGAGCACGCACCTCAGCTGCGGAGAGGTCGCGGCGCCCGGCGCCGGCATCAACGACACGTGCACGACGGGCTTCGTCCTCGGCGGGGGCCTGGCGGTGCGCGGTGGGTACAGCTTCGGCATCGTCGGCCTCGAGCTCGTCGGTCTCTTCATGGCCAATCACTGGGAGGACGACGTCACGTACACGAGCAGCGGCGGCGCGGGCGCCACCGGCGCCGCCACGTCCATCGGCTCGGTCGCGCATGACGAGGCGTACACGTTCACGACGCTCGGAGGCATCGTGGCCGCGGGGCCGCGCCTGACGACCGCCGGGCGCAACTTCCGCGTGACCCTCGGTGCGGCCGGAGGCGTCGCCATCCGCGACTTCCAACTCAGTCGGTCGCTGTCGAACGGGCTGTCGGAGAGCCCCGCGTACTCGGGGAGCGCGCTCGCCGTTTCTCCCGCCGTGACCGGCGACCTGGGGCTCATCATGGGCTCGACGCCGGGGGTCAACTTCATCCTCGGCGTGATGACCTGGGTGGAGGTCGCATCGACCACGAAGGTCAACGCGCAAAGCCCGACCGAGACCACCTCGGGCAACGCCACGTTCACCGCTCCCTCCGGCCCCCTCACCGTGGAGTCGGGCACGCAGATCTACGTCGGCCCGTACCTTGGCATCCGCTTCGGTCACTGAGTGCGCGCGGCCTTTTACGCGGACCCGCTTCGGAGGTAGGAGGAGCGGATGCGCGGTTGGCTTCCTCTCCTCGTCCTCTCCAGCGCGGTGCTGGCGGGTTGCTCCTCGACGTCGAACGACTCGCCGTCCGGCTCCGATGCCTCCGTGGCAGACAGCGGCCTCTTCGCGTGCCCTGCGACTCTCGCGACGGCGTGCGAGGACGTCGTCGGCGGATGCCCGCCGCCGTCCACGGGCGACCTCCCGGGGCCGTGGTGTGCGACCGAGACGACCGCCGGCACGCTGTCCGGCTCGTGCGGTGGCTACAACGTGCTCACCGGGACGAGCGAGGACGGCGTGCTCCTCTTCATGTACGCGCTGGACGGCGGAACCCTCTCCGGCGTCTTCGTCGCAGCGAGCGGAGTCCTCCCCAGCTGCATCGGTGCGCTCCCCGGCTTTGCGCTACCCACAACCTGCTTCGCCGGCGGCGCCGACCTCAGCTCCTTCACGGGGCCGGGCGCGGGGCCTGGATGCGTCGAATCGGATGGAGGGGCGACCGCGGACGGCGGGTAGCGGCGGCGATCAGGGACCGCCCTCGCTGGAGGCTTCGGGAACCCCACCATCGGGGGACCCAGGCACCTCCACCGGTCCGATGAAGACGCGTCCGTCATCGGCCGACGCGCTCCCCAGCTGCGTGATCGCGACGCGATCGCCTCCTCGGCGCTCGTACCAGAGTCCGGCGTAGATCGACCACGTCGTGTCCTTGTCCTTGGTCGGTAGAACGACGGTCATCACGTCGCGCACCAGCGCGCCGCGCGGCGCATCTTCGAACGGGATCGTCGACGACAGGCGCGCGTGGTCGGCCTTCACCTGATCTCCCGCCGACGGCTGCAGGTGAACGAAGACGCCCATGCCTCGCGCAACCTTCGGGCCGATGCGCCAGTCGAGCTCGATGCGAATGCTCGGGTGTGGCCCCGGTTCGAGGGTCGCGCTCGCCGACTCGAGATCGACGCCACCGGCGAAGCGCGTGTGCAGCGCTCGTGCGCCCGCGGGCGGCGCGGAGATCACGATCGCTTCGCCGTCTTGACCGAGGAGCTCGACCGGTGGGACCGACTCGCGATCGATGAGCGCGACTCCCGCGGCGGCGACGCCAGGTACGAGCGTGAGCCCGACCAAACCGATCCACGCGCGCGCACCCCGTACGACGCGCGCCTGCCGCTGAGCGCGCCACAAGAGCACCGCGACGAGGATTGCCGCGAGCGACGTGAGCGCCCCGCCGATGGCCGACTGCGGCGCGAAGTGCAGGGTGAGCGCGTGATGGCCTGCGGGAAGGTCGACGGCCAGCAGCCCACGCTCGCTCACGACTTCGCCCGCGCTCGCACGCCACCCGCGGTGCCAGTTCTGGTTCACGTAGACGCGCGTAGGATGGGTGAGGTCGACGTCGAGCGCGATGCGGTTCGGTGACCAGCTCGTCTGCGTGACCGAGCCGGCGTCGGGCTCGCGCAGGTACGCCTCGGCTTCGAGATTGCCACGCAGGAGGGGAGACTGCGGCACGTCGTACGCGTCGAAGCAGGACAGCGAGCCGCGCCCCATGGCCGCGTAGTACTCGAGCGCCCATCGGTTGCCGCGCGCCTGGTGAAACTCCCGCGGCACCTCCGGCGGCGGCGCGACGAACGTGACGCCGTTGGTCTCCGTCTGGTGATTCGTGACCAGCTCCACGTACGCGCCGGCGAGGAGCACGATCGCCAGCAGGTGCGTCGCCTGCCATGCGCGCGAGCGACGCGCGCGCACGTCGATGAAGTTGAACCCCATGCCGACGAGACCGGCGAAGACGAGCGCGAACAGCGTCAAGAATCGCTCGGGGTAGCGGAGCAGCGTATAGAGCGGCAGCTCGCGCAGCAGCGCGAACAGAGACACCCCGACGCCGTATCCGATCGCCAGCCACAGGAAGGTCGCGCCGGCCGCAAGCAGCGGCAGCGCGCGTCGCCACTGAAATGCGCCGAGCAGGGCGAGCGGGATCGGGAACAGCGTGATCACGTACGCCTGCTTCGGCTGATCCTTGGCCCCCTCGGTGAACAGCATGCGCAGCACGTCGGCCGGCGTGTTGCTCGGCGTCCCCCCGATGAGGCGCTGCGTGGACCGGAGCGTCTCGATGACGGGCCACAGACGAATCGCCGACATCCCGAGCGCGAGCAGCGCGACCGCGAGAGCCATGCCGAGCACGCGCGCCGCGGATCGAGCGCTCGTCGCTTGGTGCGCGAGCGCCTCCAGCCCCTCGAAGGCGCAGAACACGAACGCGAGCGGGACCGCATACGTCCCGCCGAGGCCCACCATCCACGCCACCGCCACGGCCGCGACGACCACGCCTCTGCGGTTGCCGCGGAGCGCGGAGTGAACGCCGACGGCGACCCACGGGAGGAGCTCGAAGCTGAAGAAGTTGATCCAGCCGAACGAGGGGGCATAGGCGAACAGACCGCTCAGCGCGAAGATCGGCGCGGCCAGCGCGGCGCCGAGCGGCCGCGCGCTACGGAGCAGCGCGTAGCGGTAGGCCCCCTCGAGCCCAACCACGATCATGAAGAGGCGGATGAGCGCGTCGGCGCGCAGCGTGCCGAAGAGGAGCGTGAGCAGGAACGTCGGCGCGACGTACGACGCTTGCGGAGACCCCAGCGCGTACGTCCCGCCGCAGTAGTAGGGATCCCAGAGCGGTAGCTCGTGAAACTGGACGACCGAGCGCCGTGCCGCGTCCACGTAGTGCATGATCACGTGCGCGTCGCGGAAGTCGTTCATCGCCGCGCCCTTCGCCAGCGCGGGCCACGTCGCGATGAGCGCGAGCAGCCCGAAGAACGAGAGCCGCCAAGGCGCCTCGCGGGCCGCCGCCCGGAGCACGCGGATGCCGCGCTCGATCGCGTTCAGGACGGTCAGTAGATGGGGCGCGGTCGGCACGGGGGTACGGTGTCACGGATCGTCACGTCGGGGGCCGTGGGCCAGTGTTCGCGCATCCCGTCGTCGAGGGCGCGGAGCACGTCGGCGAAGCGCACCCCGTCACGCTTCGCCACCGATTCGACGGACTCCCACTCCGAGTGGTGAAACGCGTCGTCCTGCGACCAGGCGTCGACGGGAAAGCTCTCGGCCCCCTTGGCGCGTTGCGACGCTTCGTCCTTGGTGATCTCGAGGAAGGCCTGGTGCCGCGTCTCTTCCGTCGCGACCTTCGCCGGCTGCGGCGGATGCGCGAGCGCCGCCCGCGTCATCGCGCAGACGGCGACGGCGGCCAGCACGGACCACCCGGCGACCCTGCCATCCGTGCCGCCGACGCGCGCGCGGGTGCCTGTGGCGGGGTCGACGGGGAGGACGGGGCGAGACATGGCGGGGGAGAAGAATAGTGCGCTGGCAGCGGGAAAGTCACTGCAGCTAGCCACCAAGGGCCAACAGTGGTTTTCTTTCGCGCCCGCCGGGGGGAAGGCGCGCGGACCACCTCTTGGAAGGAGATCAAGATGAAGAGCTTCGTTGGACTCTCGGCTGCGGCCCTCTCGCTCGCGGCCTTCGCTGCGGTTGCCTGTTCGTCCTCGTCGTCGCCCACGTCGTCGTCGACAACGACGGATGACAGCGGCGTCTATACGAAGCCTGCGGGCGACGCCGGCAACAACGACGAGAACCTCGACGCCGGCACCGGGAACGATGCCAGCGGTTCGAGCAACGACAGCGGTTCGAGCTCGGACGCCTCCTGCGCGCCGGCCGCTATCGCGGACGGCGGCGTGCCGGTGTTTACGGCACCGACGCTCGGACAGAAGCTCTGTGCATCGACCGACATCAGCACGTTCGTGACGGCGTGCAACTCGTCCGCCAGCGGATCGACTTGCGGAACCTGGGCGCAAGGAGCGAGCGGCACCACCGCGTGCGGCAAGTGTCTCTTCGACCAGACGGGCAGCGTCATTGCGCCGCTGGAGATCCTCAAGCTCGGCACTGAGGGGGAGATCCTTCCGAGCATCGGCTCCTGCGTCCTCGCGTCGGCGGGGAGCGCTGCGGCGGCCTGCGCTGCGGCGGCGGACGAGAACGACTACTGCGTTCAGGACGTCTGCTCCGCGTGCGGCCAAACGACGTTTTCGTCTTGCGCCACCACCGCCAGCACCAGCCCTTGCTCGACGGCAGCGCTACAGAGTGCGTGCAGCGCGTACCAGAGCATCACCGAGTCGTGCATCACGTCGGCCGGTTCGACGGCGACGCTGACGGCTGCGGCGAACGCGATCTGCGGCTCCGGCCCCGACGCCGGGTAGGCGATTCACGCACCTCGGAGCCCCTGGCTCCAACGCGAGCGGCCTCGGCACCCGCGCGCGCACGCCTCTCTTCTTCGCGAGGCGTGCGTCCGCGGTGTACCCTTTCAGGTTCCCGCGGAGGTTCGGTTGGCAAGAGCGCAGCAATCCAAGCCGAAAGTCCTCGCCGTCGACAGTCAGCGTTTGCGGACGCTCCCGCTCGGACCCGCCGACGGGTACATCCTGTCGCTCGTCGATGGCCGGCTGACGATCGACGAGATCACCGAGGTGAGCGGTCTCGCGAGTGAAACCGTCAGCGCGGTTTTCGACAAGCTTCGCCTCCTCGGACTCGTCGCTTTCGACGGCGAGATGGAGCTCGATGCCGACGCGGACGCGCGGATCTCGGGCGTCCGCACGGCGCGCAGCGTGAGACCGCCACGGCAGACCAGGCAGCCACCGCGCCAGACCAGGCAGCCACCGCGCCAGACCAGGCAGCCACCGCGCCCGACCAAGCAACCACCACGCCCGACCAAGCAACCACCACGCCCGACCAGGCCACCGCGCCGCTCGAAGCTCGCGCCCCCGCTCGTCGCGCCCCCTCCCGTCGCGCCTCCGCCCGTCGCGCCCCCCAAGCCGACGGCCGATGCTTCCATCGATCTCGAGCCTGCGCACCAGGAGCAAATCGACGGCACGTTCGCGCGCCTCAACACGCTGGACCACTACGTGCTCCTCGGGGTCGCGCGCACGGCCGACAAGAAGGAGATCAAGCGCGCATACTTCGAGCTCACCGGCCGCTTCCACCCCGACCGGTTCTTCCGCAAGCGCCTCGGCCTCTTCAAAGCGAAGATGGAAGCGATCTTCACGCGCATGACCGAGGCGCACGACACGCTCACCCGGCTGGAGAAGCGCGCCGAATACGACGCGTACCTCGGCACGCTCGGCGCGACCCGCGCCGTCGAGGCGAAGCTGGAAGCGGCCGGAGAGGAGCTGAAGAAGGCCGAGGAGATCGTGCGCTCGATCCCGCCGCCCCCTTTGCCGCCGAAGGCGCCCCCGGCGCCTGCTGCTCCGGCAATGGATACCGGCCCCGTCTCCATCTCGCGCATGAGCACGCCGTCGTTCGATCGCGAGTCGCGCCCGCGGATCGCTCTCAAGGAGCTGGATACGTCTTCGTCACGCAGCGAGATGCTCGCCCGGCGTCTCACGGGGAGCTCGGGGAGAATCCGCACGGCCGCCGTCGCTCCGCCGCCGGACGAGGAGACGGCCGCCACGGGGAGAGCGAGCGCGGTCGAGGTGCTCAGGCAGCGCTATGAGGAGACCGTGGCCCTCGCGCGGAACGCACAGGCCAAGAAGCACGTCGAAGCAGCGAAGACGGCGCAGAAGCAGGGGGACACCATCTCTGCGGCGAACGCGCTCCGGGTCGCGGCCAGCCTGCTACCGGACGATCCCGCGCTGAAGGCTGCCGCCGAGCAGGCGCAGCTCACCGTCGACGTCTCGCTCGCCGAGAAGTACGCAAAGCAAGCGGAGTACGAGGAGAAGAGCGCGCGCTGGAGCGAGGCTGCCGTGTCGTGGCGTCGCGTCCTGCGCGCCCGAGCGAACGACGCCACGATTCACGGCCGCGCCGCGCGCTGCCTCGTGATGGCGGGGGAGCATCGCGAGGCGGCCACGTTTGCGCAGCGTGCGTGCACGCTCGCGCCGAGCGTCGCCGAGTACCGCGTGACGCTGGGCGACGCGTACCTCGCCGCCGGGCTCGTGAAGAACGCGAAGCGAGAGCTCGAGGCGGCCGTGAAGCTCGCGCCCCACGACTCGGAGCTGGCGAAGCGCGTGAAGCGACTGGCCGAGGCGTAGGCGAGGCCACCGCTGGGGAGCGTCCGATCTCGATAGGATGGAAGTCTCGTTCGTCGTCACGCAGGGAGGGAGCCTCGCCATGACCCAGAAATTCCGTCTCGTCACGCGCAGCGACTTCGATGGTCTCGTCTGCGCCGTCCTTCTGAAGGAGCTCGACATGCTGGACGACATCAAGTTCGTCCACCCGAAGGACATGCAGGACGGAAAGGTCGAAGTGTCGGGGAGGGACATCACGACGAACGTGCCGTACGTGGCCGGCGTGCACCTCGCCTTCGACCACCACCTGAGCGAGACCGTCCGCGTAAAGGAACGCCCCGCGAACCACATCATCGACGCCGAGGCTCCGTCGGCCGCCCGTGTCGTCTACAAGCACTTCGGCGGGCGCGCGAAGTTCCCGCGCGTGAGCGAAGAGATGATGGCCGCGGTCGACAAGGCCGACAGCGCTCGGTTCAGCAAGGACGAGATCCTGAGCCCCACCAGCTGGGTGCTCCTCAACTACCTCATGGACCCGCGCACGGGCCTCGGTCGCTTCCGCGACTTTCGCATCTCGAACTACCAGCTGATGATGGACCTCATCGACGCCTGTCTGAAGCTATCGATCGACGAGATCCTCGCGCTGCCCGACGTGAAGGAGCGCGTGGACCTGTACCGGGAGCACGAGGCGAAGGCGAAGGAGCAGATCCAGCGGTGCGCGACGGTTCACAAGAACCTCGTCGTGCTCGATCTCCGCGGTGAAGAGACCATCTGGCCCGCCAACCGGTTCCTCATCTATGCGCTCTTCCCCCAGTGCAACATCTCGATCCACGCGATGTGGGGGCTCAAGAAGCAGAACGTGGTGTTCGCGACGGGCAAATCGATCCTCGATCGAGGGTCGAAGACCACGGTCGGCGAGCTGATGCTGAAGTACGGCGGCGGCGGACACCAGGCGGCAGGCACGTGCCAGATCGACACGGACAAGGCCGAGAGCGTGTTGAAGGAGCTCGTCGCGACGATCACGCTGGACGGGTAGGCCGCGCGCCGCGGCAGATCGCCTCTGCCGGCGAACGCCCGCGCCGGAGGGTGACAGCTTCCGCTACGGGCGTTGGAAGACGATGGGAATTCGCACCCGAACCCCCTGCGGAGCCGGGGGGAATCGCACGCTGCGACAGACGTCCTTGATGCACGACGTGAAGTCCGCGTCGAAGGTGGCGCCGGCCGGCACGACGGCGACGTCATTGACGACTCCATCGGCACCCACGCCCAGGTCGACCTGCGTGCGACCGCTGTCGTTGCTGCGCTCGAGAAGGCGGTTGTAACAGGTCTTGAACGCCGGACTCGCGAGGGCGATCGCCGACATCAAGGTCTCCACGGGTCGGGGCGGCAGCGAGCTGTCACCGGCGGCAGGCCTCGTCGTCGCTGCCAACGCCGCGGTCCCCTGCGGGCCGGCGGGGGGATCGCCGTCGAGGATCGGGACCAGGTGAAGGCGAACCGGAACGGTGCATTGCTTCGAGTGGCTCGCGCACTCCTCGAACTGGCCACCGCTGAGGAGCGCTCCCGTCGAGCCCTTCGTCGCGGCGCCCGCGCCCGCCACGAAGCTCTTCGCCTCGGCCCCCGCGCCCATCGATGCGGCGGAGCTCACCTCATAAGCGCCCGCGGCGTAGTTCAGAACGAGGTGCGTGGCCCCATCGCATCCTGGGCCGAGCTGCGAGCGATACAGAACCGGCGCCGTCGCGTAGGCCATCCCCGCGACGTAGTACTTCACGGCGAGGCTGCCCGACTGTTTGAGCTGCGTATCGAGTGAAGCAACGGCGAGGGGGAGCTTGGCGTAGAGCCGCGACTCCTGGTCGATGCGCAGCGTCGCGAGGTTGCCGGAGGTCTGCGTCGCCCGGGATGTGGCACGTCTCGAGGAGCTCGAGCTGACAGCCGCGGAGCTTCACGACGGCAAGCGCCCCCTCCGCATGCCCCTGAAACTCTGCCGCCGTCGAGGGATCCCACTGCATCACGAAAGGGCGAAGCGCGTCGGAGGTCGCGTCGCACTTGGCGTCATCGATGAAGTCACCCGCGCCCGCGACCGCCTTGGCAACGCCACCGCCGCCCTGCTGGGGGGGGCCATCGCCGTCATTGGCACGCCGCCGCAGCTCGCGCCGAGGAGGAACGCGAGGCCCAGGTGAGGAGCGCGCAGCATCCGCCGAGAATAGGGCACGAGCAGCTCGGAGCGACACTCTCCAGCGACCGGATGCGTCCGCGAGGAGTCCTGGAGACACCGCGCGGAACGGCGACTCCCTAGCAACATCCGTCGCCGCTCTACGCGCGCGACGGCCGGCAAGGATGACGGCCGCGACGAGCCCGACGGCGACGGAACCCCAGGGCGCGCTTCGAGAGGGTGCGCCGGGCGCTACACCGCATCCCGCATTCTCGGCCTGGTTCTCCGCAGCGGCGCCTCCTCCGAAGAGCGCCGGAGCCGATGTAGAGAGCGTCGCGATCAGGGCGCGACATGTGAGAGGCCGACGCGTGCGGTTCACATCAGTGACGAGCACCCGCGCGCGGGCGCCCTCCGGTCGGGCAAGCGTCGTTAGGCTCCTGTAGCGCTACGAGGTCATCGACCTGAAGCGCGGCGCCGCGCCATCGCTCCGTCGACAAGGGCCAACGCCGGGATGGCATCCGCGGCACGCAGGACTGTGCCGCAAGAAGCGGATCGTTTCGCCGCTCCTTGAGCCGTAGCGAGTCGCCGGAGGCTCTGCAGTAGCCGACTCGCGCGGAATCGGCCTGGCTCGAGGGCTTTCTTTTCGAAATCCTCGCGCTCTGCGCTTCACGGACGGCATCGAAGACTTACGTACTGCGTGCAGGTCTCCTGCGTCGCACCGAGAGGAGGTCGACATGGACCGCATCTCTCACCGAGCCGCCGTGCTCGCCGCTGCCACGCTCACGCTAGTCGCCTGCGCGCACGGACCCGATGCGGCGCCACCGGCCGCTCCGCTTGCGCCGGCCCCCGTGTCGACGACGCAGACGACTTCTCAGGTCGTCGCCGCGCCTCAACCGCAGCCCACGCTGAACGTCCTGAACGTCTCGGACAAGATACTCAAGGCGTGCAAGCTCGACTTCGGCAACATCGACACCGCGCCCAAGTTCAGCTTCGACCAGAGCGACCTTCGCTCCGACGAGCGGGAGCTGCTTCAGAAGGTCGCGGCATGCGCGACGACGGGACCGCTGAAGGGGCAGTCGCTTCAGCTGATGGGGCGCGCCGATCCGCGAGGCGAGACCGAGTACAACTTCGTGCTTGGAGAATCGCGCGCATCGAGCGTGCGCACGTACCTGATGGGTCTCGGGCTCGACGGGTCGAGGATCTCGACGACGTCGCGCGGGAAGCTCGACGCGACGGGGACTGATGAGGCGGGGTGGCAGCTGGACCGGCGGGTAGACGTCGATCTGCGCTGAGGTTGATCGCCGCGTCACGTCGTCGTGCAGCGGCATCCGGGTTGGATGGTGCCCGCGGAGAAGTTCGCTCGCGGCCTTCCGCCCCACGCGATCCGCAATCTGCGCGATGCTGCCGCGCATTCAGATGCAGACAACCAATCCTTGGGTCTTCGCGCTCGCCGCCGGGGGCTTCGCGGCCGGGCTCGTCGTGTTCGCGTGCGATGCTTCGCTGGAGCACCCGCCGACGCCGGTGGACGCGGGCGACTCGGTTAGCGGAAGCTCGGACAGCGGCGGCTCCGGGAGCGGTTGGTGGTCGGGCGGCTCCGGCTCGGGCTCCTCGAGCTCCGGCTCTTCGAGCGGCTCCAGCTCGGGCGGAACGACCCCCGTCGACGCAGCGTTCCCCGACGACTCGATCATCGCCTCGGGTCTGAACGACGCCTACTCGCTCATCGTGGTCGGCTCCGACCTCTACTGGGTCGAGGACACCGACGGAGCGGGGGGCGTCCCTGCGATCAAGCGCGTGTCCACTGCGGGCGGCTCGCCGACCACCGTCTTCGCGTTGCCCACGTACCAGTCCGGCGTCTGGACGCTCAGCCCGTACCTCGCGTCCGACGGAACGAGTCTCTACTTCTCGTACCTGGCGCCGAACGACGCAGGCGCCGGTGCGCTCCAACACTTCGCGAGGAGCAATCTCGACGGCACGGGCATCGCGGACATGGACACGCCGCAAATGTTGGTGCCGACAGGCGGCGACTACGTCAACCAGGCGTTCGCCGTCGGCGGCGTGGTCTACATGCTGGCCAAGACCCTGGGCGAGGGGATCGCGCTGGCGGGGCTCGAACAGGACGGCGGTATCGAGACGGGTTGGCCGCCGGCGAGCGGCGACGGGGTCGGCGCGCTCGACTGGGCCGACGACACCGGCCTCTACTACGTACTCACCGACGGCTCGAACGACCAGATCTTCTGGACCGCGCCGCTCGTCGGCACCGCGCAGCCGCACTCCCTCTACACGCTCACGAACCCCGGCGGCCCCTCGGCGGCGGGCTTCGCCGAGGCGAACGGCGTCGTCTACATCGGCGAGTCCTACGCCGGCGAGGCACACCAGGGGACGATCCTCCAGATCTCTGCCGCCGATGGCGGCGCGGGCACCTCGCTCATGAGCCAGCCCGGGTTCTTGCTCACCGACTTGGTCGCGGACGCGAACGGGCTCTACGCGAACCAGACCTGGGGAGGCAGCTCGACCTACCCGCCGGGCGTCTACTCGGTGAGCACGAGCACGGGGGCGCTCACGCTCGTCCAGCTCGACCCGACGGCGGGTGCGCACAATCTCGCGCTCGATACGAACAACGTCTACTGGCTCGGATCCGGTGGCACCCTGCAGGCGAAGGCGCGCTGACCCACGGCAACGCGCTTTCCGCGCCGCGCGACCTCGCCGCCCTGCCGCCCACTTCGGCCCACCAATCGCCCTCGCGCGCTTCTCGTCGCGACAACCTCCGCCACGGAAGTGTCACCATAGTCGGCAGTGTCTTTCCAACGAGCCCGCCTCGGGTGGGCGTTCTTCGCTTCGTGCGCTCCGCTCGCGACGGCGTGCTCGATCTTCACGTCGCTCAACGGCCTCACCGGCGGTTCGGCGGACGCTGGCCTCGATGCCGCGTCGGCTGGCGACGATGGCGGCGTCGACGCGTTCGACGGCTCGGTTGTCGGCGCGAGCGACGCCGCGTCCGACGCTCCCGGTGTACCGAGCGATGCCGTCGCTCCGATCTCCTGCGGCGACGCGGGCATCGTCTGCGATGGCGCGTGCATCGACCCGACGAGCGATCCGCTGAACTGCAACGGCTGCGGCAACGTCTGCGCGTCGGGCATCTGCGGCGCGACGCTCGCAGCGTCGATGGCGTCTCTCCCCTCCGGATGGATGTTCAACGGCAGCGCCACCTACAATTCGTTCGCGCCGAGCGCCGAGCTCACTCTCCCCGGCGTGCTCGATCAGGCCGGCACCTTCGTCTATGCGAACCCCGTGCAGGTCGACGCCATGGACGTGCAGTTCGAGTTTCGCATCGGCCTCAATGGCGGAACCCGCAGCGATGGCATGGGCTTCATGCTCGAACAGAGCGGCCCCTCCGCTGTGGGGGGCACGGGCGGCTCGCTCGGCATGGCGGGACTCTCCGGCTTCGGCGTCGAGCTCGACATCTTCGACAACGATGTCTGCGGCGACACGAGCAACAATCACGTCGGTGTCGACGACCTCACGATCTGCAACGCCGGCGCAGGAACTCCGACGTCGCTCTCCGAGGTCGACCTCGCGACCGCCACCCTCGACCTCGGCGACGCCCACTGGCACGCGGCGGACATCGCGATTGCCTCTGGCGCCGTGACCTTGACGATCGACGGCACGGTCCTTCTGACGAGTGTCCCCCTGACGGGACTGAATGCCGGCGCGCCGTACTATCTCGGCTTCGCGGGTGCGACCGGCGGCCTGGTGGCCGGAGACGCGGGGGGCGGGTACCGGCAAGAAGTGAAGGACGTCGTCATCGCGTTTCCGACCGCGCGGTGCCTCTAGATAGACGAGGCGCGAGCGCTCTCGGGCTGTGGTCGAAGGCTCCGAGCGTGCCGGCGCTGGGGGTGGATCGCGCCTACGACGGGTAGCCCGTTCAGTGGCCGCCGCTCTGCGTGAAGGACTGGATGCCGAACAGCCGCCCTTCAGTTTTGCAGGATTCCGTCATCGAAGTCTCGATCACGAGGGTGGACGAAGGACGGTTACCGCGTAAGAAGATTCACTACCATGAGCGAGCGTATTGCCGTCGTTGGTCTGGGATACGTCGGGCTCCCAGTGGCGCTGGCTTTCGCCCGGAAATTCCCTGGAACCATCGGGTTCGACATCGATCAGTCCAAGATCGACGAGCTGCGGCGTGGTGAGGACCGCAACCGCGAGGTTCCGCCCGACGTTCTACAGGCGAGCACCCTCCAGTTCACGGCCGATCAGGAGGCGCTGAAGCAGGCCACCTTCTTCGTCGTCGCCGTCCCCACCCCCGTCGATCGCAACAACGTCCCCGACCTCACGCCGCTCGAGCGCGCGTCGGAGACCGTCGGCCGCGCGCTGTCGAAGGGGGCCATCGTCGTCTACGAGTCGACCGTCTACCCGGGCGTGACCGAGGACGTCTGCGGCCCCATCCTGGCCAAGACGTCGGGGCTCGCGCGGAGTGACTTCCAGCTCGGGTACTCCCCCGAGCGGATCAATCCGGGCGACAAGGAGCATACGATCGAGAAGATCACGAAGATCGTCTCCGGCGAAAATGACGCGGCGCTCGAGCGCGTGGCGCACATCTACAGCGCGATCATCGAGGCTGGCGTGCACCGGGCGCAGTCGATCAAGGTCGCCGAGGCCGCGAAGGTCATCGAGAACACGCAGCGCGACATCAACATCGCGCTGATGAACGAGCTCGCGCTCATCTTCGACTTGATGGGAATCCGGACGAGCGACGTCCTCGCTGCTGCCGGAACAAAGTGGAATTTTCTCAAGTTCAAGCCGGGCTTGGTCGGTGGCCACTGCATCGGCGTCGATCCATACTACCTGACGACGATGGCGCAGCAGCTCGGCTATCAGCCCGAAGTGATCCTCGCTGGCCGTCGCATCAACGACACGATGGGCGCGCACATCGCGCGCCGGCTCGTGAAGCTGCTGGTGAACGCGGACATCCCGGCGAAGGGGGCCCGCGTCGGCGTCCTCGGCGTCACGTTCAAAGAGAACTGCAACGACATCCGAAACAGCAAGGTGCCGAACATCATCAGGGAGCTGCGCGACTTCGGCATCGAGCCGCTGTTGCACGACCCGATCGCTCCGGCGCACGAGACGCTCGAGGAGTATGGCCTCACCCTCAGCCCATTCCACGAGTTCCGCGCGCTCGATGCGCTCGTCCTCGCGGTCAGCCACGACGAGTACGTGACGATGGGGGCCGAGCGGCTTCAGTCGTGCCTACGTGAGGGGGGAGTGCTCATCGACGTGAAGAGCGCGCTCGATCCCAAGCAGATGGTTCGCAAGATTCACTACTGGAGCCTCTGAGAAAGCCGAGACCCACAGCACGTGATCTTCGTCTTCCCCGTCTACCTGCTCGTCCTTCTGGTCTTCATCAACCGCTATTTCGGCGGCATGTTCCTGAAGCGCCTGAAGGGGAAGGACTTCGACGCGACGGTCGCGGGCTACGAGCCGACGGTGACGGTCGTGATCCCCCTCTTCAACGAGGGAGAGGGGATCTATCACACGATCAAGAGTCTCCTCGGTCAGGACTACCCGACGCACAAGCTCGACATCATCGTCGTGGACGACTGCTCGACCGACGACAGCTACGCCTGGGCGAAGCGCGCGGAAGCGGAGATGCCCCAGAGGGTCAAGGCCATCCGCAACCCGTACAACATGGGGAAGCGCCGCGGGATCAACCACGCCGTGCGCCATGCGACGGCCGAGATGATCGTGTCGGTCGACTCCGACGTGATCGTCGAGCGCACCGCAGTCCGCAAGCTGATCGACCGCTTCACGCGCCCCAGCATCGCCGCCGTCGGCGGTCGCGTCTGCGTGTCGAACCCGCACGAGAACTGGCTCACGCGGATGCAGACGATCAAGTATTTCTTCGGGTACGAGTACCTGAAGAACCTCGAGCGTTACTTCTCGAGCGTCATGTGCCTATCGGGCTGCTTGACGGCCTACCGCCGTCACGTGCTGATCGAGCTCGAGCCGATCCTCGAGGACCGCAACGTCTTCGGCGTGTCCATCAAGTACGGCGAAGATCGCTTCCTCACGCGCCAGGTGGTCAAGGCCGGCTACGAGACGACGCTCACGCTGGACGCCATCTGCTGGACCGTCGCCCCGAACACGCTCACGAAGTACTTCGCCCAGCAGCTTCGCTGGCGTCGCTCGAACCTGATCGACTTCATGTGCGGCATGAGCCACGCGTGGAAGCTTCACCCGATCGTGGCCGTACACTACCTCTCGCTGTTCGCCATGCTCGTGAGCTATCCGCTCGTGATCGCCCACAACATGATGTTCGGGTCGTTTTACGACCTGGCATTTTTCAACATCAGCGTTCTTGCGCTCTTCGGGTTCATGTACTGGTTCGACACAAGGCACCTTCCACCCGACCAGCGCGTACATCCGATCTGGTTTCTACCGATGGCGGTCGTGATGCCGGTCACGTATTTGATCTACACGCCCCTCGCGCTCTTCACGCTGGACTCCAGCAGCTGGGAGACGCGTGGTAAGCCGCCGCCGGCAGCCGAGCCGGCAGCCCCCCCGTCACCGACCAATCCCGTCACGCCCTCCTGAGCCTCGCTTCGATCGCGTCCTGGGAGCTACTTGCGCAATGTCGACGACCCCGAAGAAGAAAACGAGCCTCGACGACTGGGAGTTCTCCTCCGCGCCGACGGTCGTCCGCTCTCCGTCGCAGCCGCCGCCGCCGCAGCGCTCTTCGCGCCCGCCGTCGCAGCCTCTTAGGACGGGCCAGCCCGAGGACCTTCAGGTCGTTTCCCACCGCGGCCGTCCGTCCGCTCACGACACGCTGCTCGCTTCGAAGCCGTACGCGTTCCAGTCCACCAACGCGGCCGCTCAGTTGGCCAGCCTTCTCGACAATTCCGCGACGATCGTGAACCCCCAGGCGGCCTCGAGGGGAGTACACCCCAACGCTGCCGCGCAGATGGCCGGCCTGCTCCAGGGGACCGGCACGATCGTCATGCCGCAGGGCGCCGCGCAGGCGCCGTCCGTCGCGCCGAGCGCGCCGGTTGGAGCAGCTCCCGCGCCGACCACCGATCACGCCCCGGCGGTCGATGACAGGGGGACCGGGAAGAAGCCCTTCTTCGACGTGATGAAGGTCAACAAGCTCGTCGTCTCGTCCTACAAGTTCATGGGCTTCGCGGTCCTGGGGACGATCCTCCTCGGCCTGGCCTCGTTCATCGCGACGAATCTGTTCTACATGCTGAACGAGAGCTGGGTGACGCCCCTGCAGCTCTCGTCCACCGACCCGCGCGTGTTGCAGCTCACCGCGCAGTATTCGGCGGCGAAGGCCGCGCGAGACGGCGTCGCCACCCAGAAGCTCGAGTTCACGTCGCGCCTCTCCGACGCCGAGCGCATCATCGCCAGCGAAGGGAAGTTCCAGGGCGCGTTCGACGAGGCTATGAAGGCCGACCTCGCCGACCGCAGCGGTCAGCTCGACCAGTTCCGCAAGCTGATCAACAACATTCAGCGGACGCGGCGCGAGGTCTCGTCGGTGAACCGAGCGTACACCGCGATGTCGAAGGACCAGCTCCAGCAGGAGTACGCCGCGGGGCTCATCGACAAGGACGCGAAGGTGAAAGGGGGCTACGAGCTCGCCGAGATCCAGGGCGCCAACCTCGGCCTCCACGAGAAGAACGTGGAGATCGACGCACGGGTCACCGACCTGCAGCGCCAGGTCGCGTCGCTCCAGACGGCGGGCACGCACGGTGAAGGCGCGATGAGCTACGAGATCCTTCACATGAAACACGAGTACGAGCAGTCGGTGCTCGCCTCGCAGAAGGCGACCGACGACGCGTCGGCTCTGTCCAAGAGCATCGCGATGTTCGACAAGACGTTGACGGACTACGACGCGCAGCTCGCGCGTATCGAGAAGGCGCCGTACGTCCAGGCGGCCGACAAGAGCGTGAGCACGGCGTTCGTCCCTTACGACAACATCGGGGCCGCGCAGGTCGGCGACACGGTCTACAAGTGCGCCGTCTCGTTCCTCTTCTGCAGCAAGATCGGCAAGATCGCCGAAGTGCTCGACGGCGAGATCATCGGGAAGCACCCGCTCCACAACCGTGACATGCGCGGCATCCTCGTTCGACTGGAGCTGACGGACCCGAAAGCCATCGAGAAGCCGGTGCTTCACCTTCACAGGGCGCCGCTCGGTCTGTAGAGAACGCGCATGCGCATCCTCCGCACGCTCGACGCGCGCCGGAATCTCCAGGCGCTCCTGGTCGCCGGCGCCCTGCTCTGCTCCTCGAGCTCAGCTCTTGCCGAGCCGCCCGGCGGCGGGGGGCCTCCGGCTCGCCGGACCTCGCACGGCACCAACGCCGAGAAGGACGCTGACGCCTACTGCCGGTGGGTGAAGGCCATCGCGGCTTCGAACGCGGACGTGCTCGTCGCCCCGTCTTTGTATGCGACCGGGGGGTACGTGAGCGGAGCCGACCTGAGCCTCGGGGCCTCCGCAGTCCCTCCCACGCAGAGAATCATCGCCGGTGGGCTCTACAGCTTCGGCTCCCTGAACCGTGGCCTCGCCATGATGTCCGAGGCCGACGCCGAGTGTCGTCGGTACCGCGCGGACGCGCAGCTGCACGCCTTCATCGAGCGAAACCGCGACGCGGTCAGCGTCCGTGCCCTCACTGCGAAGATCAAGATCCTCGACGCCGCACTTCCGCGCGCCGGCGAGATCCTCGCGCAGGAGAAGGCGCTGCTCGCGTCGTCGCGGCTCACGGTCGATGAGTTCGCCGCGACGCAGCTCCGCGTGGACACGCTTCGCCAGAGCGCCGGCGATGCCCACCAGCAGATGGCGTCGCTCTCCTCCGCGCCGCCGACGCCTCGCAAGTCGATCCGCCAGGCGGTCGCCGATCGCGACGAGCTCGAGGTCGAGGTGGAGGACGAGGACGGGCGCGTGCGCGCGTCGAACGGGTGGGATCTGGTGCTCCGCGGCGGTTTCGACAAGATCTTCGGCGTCGCCGACAACGCCCCCTTCTTCGCAATGGCGACGCTGACGCTGAACCTCGGTTGGTTTCTCCAGGGCGGCGCGAACTCCGACGCCCGCGACGCCCGGCGCGACTGGGTGCGTGCGCAGGTCGAAGGAGACGACGATCGCATCGAGCAGGTCATCGCGCGCCTGCGTTCCGTTCGCGACGCGGAGGTGGCGCGGCTGCGCGAGAGCACCGCGCTGCTCGCGGACCTGGACGCGCGCTTCAAGGCAATCTCCACGATCACGACCGACAAGGCGCGCTCCTTCGCCGACTTCGTATGGTTCGACCTCACCCGCGTTCAAGCGGAGCACGCCTATTTCGCCGAGCACGTGCGTGAGCTCGATGAGCTCATCGGCGACACCAACGAGGGGACTCCGTGAAGCAATCCGCACGAGGGTGGATGGCGATGGGGTTGTTGTCCTGGCTCTTGGCGTGCGGTCGCAGCGAGATCCCCTCGCCCTCGGAGACACCCCCCGTGCCCACTGCGGCACCGACGGAGGCGGTCCGGCCGTCGCCCCCCCTCGCAGCTGCGCCGCCGACCTCCCTCACGAGCGCGCCCAGCGCGGCGCCGGGGACCATCAGCCCGATTCCCCTCACTGGATTGTGCGTCACGAGCGGCGCCGTCGAACCTCGAGGACCCACGCGCTTCGCCGTCACGGCGCCGACCTTCCGCGCCGTGTCGTCCTCCCCGGCCGAGTCGCGCGCCGAGCTGCGCTTCACGTATCTCGGCCCGTCGGATACGACGCGAGCGCTCGGCTCGGGCGCCATCCGTCAGCAGCTGGGGCTCAAGCTCCGTGCTCAGGATCCCTGCAACCTGGTCTACGTGATGTGGCGCCTGTCGCCGGAGAGCAAGCTCGTGGTCTCGGTGAAGCGCAACCCGAGCGACCACACGTCCGCCGAGTGCGGCAATCGTGGCTACAAGAACCTGCGTGGCCTCATCGACGCGCCCGTGCCTCCCGTGAGGCCAGGGTCCTCTCACTCGCTGCGCGCGGAGCTCAACGGCTCCACCTTGCAAGTGATGGCCGACGACGTGCTCGTCTGGAAGGGTGAGCTCAGTCCCGACGCGCTCGCGATCGATGGTCCAGTGGGAGTGCGAACGGACAACGTTCACATCGAGGCGGAGCTTCGAGGATCCACCCGCGACGCGAATATTCCTTGCTCAGCGGGCACTGAGGCTTCGGAGTAAGCGCGCTTTCGTTCACTCCTGCCGTCGCCGTCCGGGCCCAGCGAACGGACGTGGAAAAACGATCGATTCGATTGGCGCCGTGTGGAAGCCACATGGCACACGTGCGTCTGCCTCAGGTCGAGATGACCAACCCGCGAGACCCGCCGCGTTCCGCGCCGCGAGGGAAGGTTGCAAGGCGCAACCAAGTAGAACCCTGAGCGTCTCAAACACACACGAGGAATAGCGATGCACTACTCGAGTCGTACTGGGTTGGCGTTCCTGCTGGTTACCGCGGCGGCGGCGAGCATGGGTTGCTCTGCGGCGTCGGACACCAAGAGCTCGGAATCGAGCGCGGACGCGCAGGAGGACGCTCTCTTCGCCTCCATCCCGCAGCTGCCGTCGAAGGCACTGTCGTGCGCCGAAGACCGCGGTCCCGGCTTCATGCGTTGCCACGCGCGCGTCGTCACCGACAACACGGGCGTGGTTCAGACGTCGACGAAGCCCCAGGGGTACGGGCCGACCGACCTCGCGGCCGCCTACAACATCCCGACCTCCACCTCGACCGCCACGATCGCGCTCGTGGACGCGCAGGACGATCCGGACGCCGAGGCGGATCTTGCGACGTACCGCAGCCAGTATGGCCTTCCGCCGTGCACCACGGCCAACGGCTGCTTCAAGAAGGTCGACCAGACCGGCGGCGCCAGCTACCCGGCGCCCGATCAAGGGTGGGCCGGCGAGATCATGCTCGATATCGAGATGGCCTCGGCCGCGTGTCCGACGTGCAAGATCGTCCTCGTCGAGGCCTCGAGCGCCTCGACGGCGGACCTCGGCACCGCCGTGAACGAAGCGGTCACGTTGGGGGCTTCCGTCGTGAGCAACAGCTACGGCGGCGCCGAAGACGACACGAACAGCTCCAGCGACGCGTCCTACTACCACCACCCCGGCGTCGCGATCTTCGCCAGCGCTGGAGACCAAGGCTACGGCGCGGAGTATCCGGCTGCGGGCCAGTGGGTCATCGGCGTCGGTGGCACCACGCTGAAGCAAGAGACGAACACGCGCGGTTGGGCGGAGCGTGCATGGGCCGACGGAGGCTCGGGTTGCAGCGCCTTCACCCCCAAGCCCTCCTGGCAGACGGACTCGGCGTGCAGCTTCAAGATCGTCTCGGACCTCGCCGCCGTCGCCGATCCGAACACGGGCGTTGCGGTCTACGACAACTACGGTTCCGGTGGATGGGCCGTCTACGGAGGCACGAGCGTGGCATCGCCGCTGGTCGCCTCGATCTTCGCGGCGGTCGGTCTCGCCAAGGTCGACGCCTCCGCAATCTGGGGTCATACGACCGAGTACCGAGACGTCACCAAGGGGAGCAACGGTACGTGCAGCACGGCGCTCTTCTGCACTGCCGGCGCCGGGTACGACGGTCCGACGGGCTGGGGCACGCCCGTGGCGTCGAAGCTCCTGAAGCTCGCCGCGACTCTGTAGCGCCGAGGAGGAGCGAGCGTCGCTCCTCACTCCCCTTCGTGAGGGGAGCGGGGAGCGGTGTGTCGCGAACGAGAGAAGTCAGCGGACTTCGCTAGTGGGCCCCAAAAGCCTGGATCCGGTCCGTCGCCACGAACACCACCCCGTGCGCCACGACCGGCTCGACGTACTTGCCCCCCACGTCCAGATCGGTCGCACCGCTCTTGTAGAGGAGGTGCATGGTTGTGCCGTCGAAGCCGTAGAGCACCGGGTGCGGCGCGTTGCCTGCAGCCAGCGATTGCGTGCGCTGCGCGTTCTCGTCGACCACCCAGACGACGGGCCCCGCGCTCGCCTGGCTACTCACGACCGGCGAGCCGGGGTTGATGAGCACGGCATCCGCGCTGGCCGCGTCCACCGTGAGGTACGCCGGCGCGCCCGCAGGAGTGTTCACACGCAGGCGAACCAGCGACGGCGCGATGCTCGTCGGCCCGTTGGCGGCCTTGGTGGAGCCCGCCACGTACAGAACGTTCGCGCCCGAAGCGCCGGTGAAGAATGCTGGCGTACTGCGCATCTTGGCCGAGTTGTCCTCGTTGGTGCCGGGCGAATCGCTGTAGGGGCCGAACACGTTCAAAGGACCTGCCACGCAGTCCGCGGCGTTCGTCGGATCGCAGTACGGCGGTCCAGCCGGTGGGAGGAGTGAAGTGTCGGTCGCCGCACTCTGCCAGGTCTCGGTCGCGCTGCACGACTGCCGCACGGTGAGACTCCCGGAAAGAGTGTCGCGCTCGAGCACGTAGACGTTCCCCTGCTTGGAGCCGAAGGCGACGAGGCGCGGCGTCGAAGTCCCGGTGGACGAGAGGTCGGGGAGAAGCTGCGTCGAGTTGCCCCCGACGTCGGCGTCGTTCGCATCGCTGAGGCAGAAGTTCCACGGCGAGTAAGTCCCCGTGAGCGCGAGTCCGGAGCTCCACGCGAGCAACGAGTCTCCCCACGTGTTGGGCACGCCCGCCGGCCCGTAGCCTGACGGCCCGTTGCCCGTCGTGGTGAAGACCACGCCTGCGTCGGTGATGGCGGGCCCGCCTGCCCCCCACATCCCTCCGTTGGCTTGCCCCAGCGGCGAGCTGCGTCCCACGGAGAACGACGCCGCCACCCGCGCCGCTGCCGTGTCGATGGCGATCATCCACCCCGCGACCGTGTCGTTGTAGCCGGCGAAGGTGACGTAGAGGCGATCGCCCGCCGGTGCGAGGGCCAGCGCCGAGCGCTGGGAGAACTGCGTCGCGTCGGGCTCCCAGCTGCACGGGCCGTTCGTGTTCACGGGCTCGATGGCGCTCGCATTCAGCGTCACGGGGTACCCGGCGACGAGGGCGCCGCTCCGCGCGTCGAGGGCGTAGACGCGCCAAACGGGCGCGCCGTTCCCCGCGTCCATCGCCGCTACGTAGAGGCGGTGAGCCGCGAGATCGAGCACCGGCGTCGAGAGCACCCCGAGCGGAAGTCCTCCGTCGAGGCCGTGCACGATGGCCGGCGTCGCGATCGACGCCTTCCAGAGCACGGTGCCGGCGGCGACCTTCTGGGGCGCGCACGGCGTGTCGAAGGCGTTGACTGCGTAGACCACGCCACTCGTCGTCGCCGCGAAGAGAACGTCGAAGGTCTGGCCGGCATACGCCCCAGCCTCGATTGGCATGCCGTCGGCGTACAGGGGCGACCCGTACGCCCGGCCGGAGTAGACCTTCCCGCTCAGCGTCACCGTGTCGAACGGAGGCGAGCTCCATGCCAGACCGAACGCCGGGCTGCCGACGGTCGTGGGGGTGAGCGTCGACTCGACCGCGTTCCACCCCATCCTGTCGTTGCTGCCGTGAAAGGTCGTCCAGACGAGCCCTTGCTCGGGTGCGACGCAGGCGGTGAACTTGATCGTGGGTGCCGGCTTGGAGGCGCATGCGGCTGCGACTCCGATCATCGAACCCAGGATCCATCGGCGGTGCATGGATCACCTCGCGAGGGGAAGAAGGAAGCGTAGTCGAGAGCGAGCCGCTGCGGGGCGACGGCGCGAACGACGCACCTCAACTTGACACTACGTAGGCCGCGCGCCATGCCGAGGCGATGCGTAGGCTCGCCGCAGCGACCTTTCTCGTCGCCTGTGGTTGCGGCCGGTCGCAAGGCGCGCCCGCTGCGGGCCTCCCATTCGAGAAGCACACCCTCGACACGAGCTACCGCGCCGAGGGCGTCGCTATCGCCGACATCAACGGCGACGGCGTGCCCGACCTTGCGACCGACGAGTACTGGTACGCGGGGCCCTCGATGACTCCGCACGAGATCCGTACTCCGCAGACCTACGACCCCGCGACCGCGTTCGCCGACGGCTTCGGGATCTATCCCGAGGACGTCGACGGTGACGGCTGGCTCGACCTGGTCGTCGCGCCGCACCCCGGCAACGCGATGTACTGGTACGCGAATCCCAAGGGCACGAATGTGCACTGGGCCGCATACGTGATCGCTGCGAGTGGCGTCGCGGGGCTCGAGACACCGATCGTCGCGGACGTCTTCGGCGACGGACACCCGGTGCTGGTCATGACCGACAGCGTGCAGGGGGTGCTCGCGTGGCTCACGCCACCGGCCGATCCCACCCAACCCTGGGTCGAGCACCCGATCGCCACCAGCTTCGCTGGCGCGCCTGTCTTCACCCACGGAATCGGAGCCGGTGACGTCGACGGCGACGGCAGGGCCGACGTGCTCACCGCCTACGGCTGGTTCCAACAGACGGCCGATCCGACGGCGTGGATCGCGCACGTCTTCGCCTTCGGCCCCAACCCATCGGCCTGTAGCCGGATGTTTGCCTACGACGTCGACGGTGACGGGCTCGCCGACGTGCTCTGTTCTCGTCCCCACGATTACGGCCTCCACTGGTGGCACCAGGAGCGCTCCGACGGCAGCGAGCCGACGTTCACCGACCACGTGATCGACGCCACGACCTCCCAAATGCATGCGCTCCGGCTCGACGACCTCGACGGCGACGGCGTCCCCGAGATCGTGAGCGGAAAGCGCTACTGGGCGCACGGCCCTTCCACCGACCCCGGTGTGGACGACCCCGCGGTGCTCTCGTACTACACGCTGCACACCGGTCCCCACGGGCCGACGTTCGCGCGTTTCGACATCGACACCAACTCCGGCATCGGTACGCAATTCGCGATTGGCGACCTCGACGGCGACGGGCGTCCCGACATCGCCATTTCGAACAAGAAGGGGCTCTTCTACTTCCTCGGGAAGTAAGCATGTCCGCCGCGGCTGCACGCTGCGTCTACCGCACCGAACGGCGTCGTCGCGTGCTCTCCGTCGCTGCCTGCCCCTCGCCGTGCTTGATCGTCGCGTCAAGCATGCAACGAAGCGCTTTGGTCGCGTCCCGCGTGGCCTTCTTGGGGTTCGCCGCCGCGCCGGGCATCATCATCGTCAGCGGCCCGTCGAGCAGAAGACAGGCGTAGCCGTGAGCGAAGCTCCAGATCGTCGCCGTCATGGCCTCTGCGCTGGGCTCCACAAGGAGACCGCCACGCATCGCCACCGCGACCATCGCCGGGACGTGACCAAAGGCGAGGTTCGCGGCCCTCATCGCCTGCTCGTGCTGGTCGAGGTGCACGAGCTCCGGCCGGAACATGATCCGAAAGTGTGCGCGATGCTCGACCGCGAAGTCGATGTACGCGCGCGTCGCCAGCTCGATGCTATCGGTCGGGTTGGCACCGGCCTCGCGTGCCTTCGCGACCTTCTCGCCGAGAATCGTGAAACCTTGCTCGCAGATCGCCGCGAGAATGGCCTCGCGATCGGCGAAGTGACGATACGGCGCCTGATGGCTCACGCCCGCGCGCCGGGCGACCTCACGCAAGGACAGCGCTTCGAGACCATCGGTCTCGATCATCGCGATGCTGGCCTCGAGGATGCGCTCCCGCAACGCATGACCTCGCACCGTGGCGCTGGAACCCTTGAGCGACATGAAACCTCCTGAAATCCGCACGAGCTGCCCTTGACTCGGTGCGTTCGAGTTCGTACAACCTGCGAGTTGACACTGTCTACATCGTGATTCGGCAGACTCGCTGGTGGGGGGAACGAGGGGGGCGCAATGGCCACCCTTCGAGCCGCGTCGTGCCCATCACGAGTGAAGCACGCCGGCATCGCGCGCAGCATGCCCGTTTACGTTCCAATTCCTTAAACGCTAGCCGACGCGCAGCTTCGCTGCCTCGGACCGGTCGCACGGCGACCTACTTACTAACCCGACCGCACACATTGGAGCGCAGTCATGAGCCGTAAGACTTTTTTGACCATCGTCTCGATCATCGCCGTCGCCATCGGCAGCTTCGCCCTCTTCGCCCCTGCCGCCCTTCTGGACAGCAAGGGCGTCGTGCCCAGTGAGGCCGCGAACGTCTGGTGCCGCGAGCTCGGCATCGCGCTCGTCTCGATAGGTGTCGCCGCCTTCCAGATGAGAGGCCACGCAGACTCGCCGACGCTGAGGGCGTTCCTCGTTGGCAACGCAGTCCTGCAAGTGGGCCTGTTCCCGATCGAGATCCTGGGCTTCGCCAACGGCGTCATCACCAAGGTGTCTGGCATCGTCCCGAACTCCGTTCTCCACGCATGCCTCGCCGCGGGCTTCGTCTACTTCGCCGTTCGGATGAAGAATCCTCCCGAGACGGGTCGCGCGAGCGCCGAGCCCGTGGCTCCTGCGGGCGACGTCGCGTGGGCTCCGCGCACGCAGCCCCGCACGCAACGGTGAAGAGCGCGAGCCACACGCTCGCACGTCATCGGCGGCTGATCCGAGCGACAGGAGCCGCATCGGCTCATGACGTGTAACGGTCGTCGTCGACCGTTCGCGCGCGACTTGCGCACGTCACTCGTCGCTCCCTTTGTTCCGACCCAAGAGTCGGCTTCGATGACCTGCGTCGGTCATATACCCAATGATGTTTGTGAGTGCCTCCATATATGGAGTCATTGAATTGCTACGTATTCGATTCGTGCGCGCGCTAGATTAACCAATTTGGATGACAAGCGCGACGCTGTGAGTCGACCTAGATTGAAATGCGCGTTGCTGTTCGACGCGCGCAGCGGCGACCCGGGGCGTTCCTGGGCGAAGGCCGCCCGAGAGTCTGCCGATTCGAAACTGTCACACGCTCCTACGGCGAGCGCGCTGGACGCGCGTTTCGTCGCGGCATGTCGCCCAATCATCGTCCTCTCGAGGAGAACTAGTACTCATGATGCCCAAGCTATTGCGAGCCCCGTCGTTCCTCTCCGCTTGCATCTGCTGCGTTGCAGCCGGTTGCAGTGCCACGCGCGGAGGCGGCGAAGTCACGGGGAGCGGTACCGAGACCACGTCGCGATCGTCCTCGCGGATCGATTCCGTGGGTTCGGCGCCACAGACGGTCACCAGCGACCTGCATGAAATTGCCTCCCTCTCAGACGCGACGTTTTATCGCTCTCTCGGGATCGATATTGCCAACGAAATGTCGCTACAGCGGGGACACATGTTCGCCGGCGTCGCTGCGCCGTCGAGCGTCGACGCCGGCGGAGTGACGGACGGCGGCGCGTCGAGCCTGGCGCTGTCCAACTACGAAACGCAACTCCCTCACACCACGCAGCCGGTTCTGCCTCCCCTCGAGCGAGTGCTTCTCACGGCGTACCTCGACAATCCAGCCGACGCGCAGCTCGCGCGCTTTCTCGCCCTCTATCACTTGAATCTCTCATGGCTCAACAACCAGTCACCCGGCGACGACGGGCAGCGGCTCCAGCACACGATCGTCGCTCTCTACTTCCTCAGTCGCGCCCGAGACCTCGGCGCGACGGCCACCTGGCTCACGCCCACTCTCGCAAGCACGACGGCTTCTCTCTATGGACGGATCAATACGAGCGCGGCCATCACGCTGGACGAGAACCATCCCGCGCACGTGTACTACCGCACGACGTTTCACCTCAACCAGGAGCAGAACCGGTACAGCGCGCTCGCGCAGCTCCTGACGGACTTCGCGGGTGAGCCGCGCAACGTCTACACCTCGTTCGCGCTCGAAGCCGTCAACCTGTGGATGGGGGGAGAGGCCGACTACGCCGATCCCACGACGCTCTACGACTTCGTCGTCGGCTCCTACGTGAGCCTTCACACCATCGGCATGGCCCAGGAGCTGGAGGCGGCCTACGACGTCGATCCGACGCAGCCTCGCTTTCGCCTCTCGGCGATCCAGGGCGGGTTCTCGCTCCTTCAACGACGGTGGCTCGCGACCGTTCACGGCGATCAGACGGCCATCGGTCTGATCGATGCCGAGCACCTTCTCTGGGACCACATTCAACCCGCGTTCCACGCGTTCACGTACGGTCTCCCGTACTTCGACGGCGAAACGAACTTCGACCAGGGGCTGGCGGCGTACGCGGCCGGCATCCCGTTCTGCGAGGAGGTGCCGGTGCGAACCTGCTCCGACCTGCCCCGCTTCCCCTTCAATCTGCTCGGCTTCACCCTCGGATACGCGGACTTCCTGATGAAGGCCGGTCAGCTCGACGCGGCCGAAGACTACCTCTCGTTCCGGCTACAGCCTTCGCAGACCGAGACCTACGGGCAGTGGACGATAGGCCAGCCCGCTCTCACGCACCGGTTGAACAATCTCGATGCGATCTACGCGCTCTACCAGGACGGCGATCCGTCGAACGACCCGATCAACTTCGAGATGAAGCACCGCAAGTGGGGCTCGAACACGACCACGTGCCAGGAATGCCACCAGACCCAGGGGAATCCGCAGACCGAGGCGGACATCAACGCGCCGCAGCAGTTCCCGCCGCCGCAGATCGCGAGCATCGTGAACTGGCCTCCCGTCACCACGGCTTGGTACGGCGCCGTCTTCCATCCGTGAGTCGCTTCGTCGCCGACTGACTCGTACCGGTTTCGCGGCGCCGTATCGGCACGGCGCCGCGCGAACGGACAAGCACGACGTGCACGGGCTCGCGACGAGCCCGGTGCCTCCGCGCGCCCTCATGCGCACTCGATCCGGGACCGGACACTTCGAACCAGACTCCTTCAGACAAGGGCCACATCATGACGACGAGTACACGCACGGACTCCAACCCCAACACGCCGACGCGGACGGTGCCCATAGCGGTCGTAGGACTGGGGTGCTGGTATCCGGGAGCGCGTAACCCGAAGGAGCTCTGGGAGAACATCCTGGCGCGGCGCCGGCAGTTCCGTCGCATGCCGGACTGCCGCCTGCCCCTCTCGGAGTACCAGGCGGACGACCGCCGCACTCCGGACAAGACGTACGGAGTGAGAGCGGCCGTCATCGACGGGTACCAGTTCGACTGGGCAGGGCGCCGGATACCGAGGAGCGCCTACGAGGCCACGGACATGGCGCACTGGTTGGCGCTCGACGTCGCGCTTCAGATGCTGGACGACGCGGGGTACACCGCGGCCAGCCTTCCGCAGAAGACCACGCAGGTCATCGTCGGCAACACACTCACGGGTGAGTTCAGCCGATCGAACATGCTGAGGTTGCGCTGGCCGTTCGTGAACAAGGTCCTCGCGGCGACCGCGCAGCGCATGGGGATGCAACCCGAAGCCATCGTGGAGCTGGCGCGCAGCATGGAGCAGTCGTTCAAGTCCGTCTTCGCCCCGGTCGACGAAGACAGCTTGGCGGGCGGACTGTCGAACACCATTGCGGGACGGATCTGCAACTTCCTGAATCTCAACGGAGGGGGCTACACGGTCGACGGCGCCTGCTCTTCCTCGCTCATCGCCGTGTACTCCGCCGCGTCGAGCCTCGCCGCCGGAACTGCGGACTTCGCGATCGCCGGGGGAGTCGACATCAGCCTCGACCCGTTCGAGCTCGTGGGGTTCGCGAAGACGGGTGCCCTGACCTCCTCGGAGATGTCCGTCTACGACAAGCGGGGAAACGGCTTCATCCCGGGAGAGGGGTGCGGCTTCGTGGGTCTCAAGCGCCTTGCGGATGCGGTGCGCGACGGCAACAAGGTCTACGCCGTCCTCGACGGCTGGGGCATGTCGTCGGACGGCAAGGGAGGAATCACCGCGCCGAGCGTCGCCGGGCAAAGCCTCGCACTCGGGCGCGCCTACGCCCTCGCCGGCGTCGATCCCGGGGCGATCGACTTCATCGAAGGGCACGGAACCGGAACCGCTGTTGGCGACCGGACGGAGCTGCTCGGGATCGCCAAGGCGATCGCCGACGGCGGCGGAGCCACCAAGCGGCGCACGGGCGTCACGTCCTTCAAGTCGATCGTCGGGCACACGAAGGCGGCGGCCGGTGTGGGCGCGTTCATCAAGGCCGTCCTGGCCGTGAACCAGCGCGTCGTTCCGCCGACCGCTGGATGCGCGATCCCGCACGAGGTGTTCTCGGGCGACGCCGCCAGCACGTACCCGATCGTCCGGGGTCGCGTGGTCCCCGCGGAAGGGGAGCTTCGAGCCGGGGTCTCCGCCATGGGCTTCGGCGGCATCAACGTGCACGTGACGCTGCGCTCCGGGAACGCGCCGGCGCCCGACCTTCGCCCGGCCATCGGCGAGCGTTCCGCCATGGCCTCGCGCCAGGACAGCGAGGTCCTCTGCTTCTCGGCACGCACGCACGCCGACCTGCGGCGCGTCGTCGGCGAGGCCGCGCGAGACGTCGCAGGCGCGAGCCTCGCCGAGCTCGCGGACCTCGCGGCGTCACTCAATTCGGCCATCGAGCCGGGGCTTCCGTTTCGAGCCGCGGTCGTGGCGAGCTCGCCGGAGCAGATGGGAGAGCGTCTGCGTGCGCTGGAGTTGCGCCTCGAGAGTCCGCCGTCGCTGGAGGCCGTCGTCATCGATTCGGAGGCGGGCGCCGCATTCGGTCACGTCACGAAGCCGCGCTCCCTCGCGTTCGTATTTCCCGGTCAGGGGGCGCAGAAGGCGAACGTCGGCCGCGTGCTCGTCGATCGATTCGAATGGGCTCGCGCGCTGGTCGACGCCGCCGACGGCTGGGCGGCGCAGCTGGGGACCAAGAACCTCGCCGCGAGTCTCTTTGTCGACAGCGACCGGCTGGTCGACAAGACCGAGGTGGACGAGGCCGCCGCGCGACTGAAGCCGACGCAGGTGGCCCAGCCGGCCATCGTGCTCAGCTCGCTGCTCTGGCTGCACTACCTGAAGCGCGTCGGGATCTCGCCGACCGCGGTGATGGGGCACAGCCTGGGGGAGCTCACGGCGTTCTTTGCGGCGGGTGCGTTCGACGAGAAGGCGCTCGTGCAGCTGGCGACGGTTCGGGGCCAGCTCATGGCCGCCGGGAGCGAAGTGCCGACCGCGGGCATGACGAGCCTGGCGTGCGACCGGGCGGCGGCGGCAGATCTCGTCGCCACGGTTGGGACGACGGGCACGCTCGTGGTCGCGAACATCAACGGTCCGCAGCAGACCGTGGTCTCCGGCGATCTGTCGGCCCTCGAGTCGCTGAAGGCGCTCGCCGAACGGCGTGGCATCAAGGCCGTTCCGCTCCCCGTCAGCAACGCCTTCCACTCTCCGCTCGTCGCGCGCGCCGCCGAGAAGCTACGCGAGCTGGCGCCCATCCCGCAGACCCCGCTCCGTCTGCGGTGCTCCGTGATCTCGTCTCGCGACGGACGCCCCGTCCCCGCGGATCGAAACATGCGAGAGCACTTCGCCAAGCAGATCGTCGAGCCGGTCGACTTCGTCCACGCTCTCGAGACGCTCAGCCGCACGTGCGACGCCATCGTCGAGGTGGGACCCGGCAACGCGCTCTCGAATCTCATCGCGAAGCCCGGCGGCGGGACCGCGATGGTCGCTCTGCCGGTGGAGCGCTCCCCCGAGGCGTTCGGAGACCTGAACTGGGTGCTCGCGTCGGCGCATACCTCGGGCGTCACCCTCCGGTGGGACGAGGTTTACGCAAGGCGCATTCTCCGGCCGTTCACCCCTGCCAGGAACCAGTCGTTCCTCGTCAACCCTTGCGAGCGGACGCTCGACGCAGGTGACGGGGAGCGCGAGGTCTTCACCGAGTTCCTGACCGAGCGACTCCGTGACACGAGCAGCGCCATAGACGGCGACGCGGAGCACGCCCGTACTCTCGAGGCGGGGACGAGGAACCCGCAGGACGGCCGCGCCGACGGAGCTGGGATGGATCGTTCCGCCTCACCCGCGCTCGTGCGCTCGAACCCAACGGCGGCGACCGCATACCCGTTGCTGGTCGCGCTGGCAGCCAAGCTGACCGGCTTCTCGGCCTCCGAGATGACTCCACAGCTCCGGCTCCTCGACGACCTGAACCTGGATTCGATCAAGGTCACCGCGCTCATCGGCAACGCGTCGGCTTCGCTGGGCGTCCTGGGGGTGTTGGATCCCTCCGCGCTCGCCGGCGCGACCCTCGGCGACATCGCGGCGCGTCTCGACGCCCTCGTCCCCGCACGACCGACGGCCGCGAGGGCGACGATCTCGCCCGAAGACCTGCTCCTGGACTTGGCGGCCAAGCAGACCGGCTTCGACCGCAGCACGCTCGCACCGACGTTCTCTCTTCTGGACGACTTGAATCTCGATTCGATCAAGATCTCGGCGCTGCTCTCCCAGGCGGCGGCGACCCTCGGGATCGAGAGCGGATTCGATCCGAGCCAGCTCGCGAAGGCGACGATCGGCGAGGTCGCCGCGAAGATGCGTGCCCTCCTCGCGGGGAGCGCAGGCACGTCTCCGGCACAGGCACCGGCTCCGCGTCTCCGTCAGCGGAGCTGGGTTCGAAGCTTCGAGATGCGCGCCACCGCGCGAAGCGTCGATCTCTCCCTCGCTGCAACCGATTACAGGAATCGCGTCGTCGCGATTCAGTGCGATGACGCGCACGGGGCGCTCGCGGCGGCGCTGCGCTCGCGTCTCACGGCAGCGGGAGCGATCGTCGTGACCGTCGGCGGGGGCGAGCCGACCCACGAGGCCGGGGACATCCACCATTACATCGTGCTCCTGCCGCGCGGTGGCTCGTCCGCCGGCAGCCGGCGCGAGCCGCTGCACCGGACCATCGCGCGCCTGCGTCCGGCGGCGCTCGTCTCCGCGGGGAAGAGCGCCTGCGCCAGCGTGATCTTCGTCCAGTTCGGTGGGATTCAAGTCGAGCCGGGCGACTCCTCGGCGACGATCGCATCGGGGTGCGCCTCGTCGTTCGCCGCCACGCTTCATCTGGAACGACCGAACGTCGGCGTCCTCGTCCTCGACTTCCATGAGGGTCACTCCGACGACTTCGTCGCCGACCGCGTGATGGACGAGCGGATCTCGACGGGGGCTTACGTCCTCGGTCACTACGGGGAGAGCGGTCGGCGCTACGCGCAGGCGCCGGTCGCCGTCGAAGCGCATCTTCAGCCCCCGCGCGACCTCCGCTGGGACGCGAGCGACGTGGTGCTCGTGACGGGGGGCGCCAAGGGGATCACCGCGGAGTGCGCGCTCGCCTTCGCCAAGGTGACGCGCGCGAGGATGGTGCTCATCGGTTCCAGTCCGAATTCCAAAGACGAGCCGTCGCCTGAAGTGAACCAGACGCTCGCGCGCTACGCGGAGGCTGGGCTCTTCGCGCGGTACTACGCGTGCGACGTCGTCGATCCGGACGCCGTGCACAGGTTGGTGCGGCAGATCGCCCAGGAAGTCGGGCCCGTGACCGGCGTCATCCACGGCGCCGGCGTGAACAAGCCCCGTCGCATCGAGCAGGTCGACGAGACCGAAGCGCTCCGCAAGATCGGCCCGAAGCTGGTGGGCCTCTTGAACCTCTGCGACGCGCTGGAGAACGCGCCGCCGAAGCTGATGGTCGGCATGTCGTCGATCATCGGAATCACCGGAATGCACGGCAACGCCTGGTACGCCTTCTCGAACGAGGCGCTGCATGCCCAGCTCCTCGCCTTCCGGCGCGCACACCCGGCGACCGACGTCGTCGCCCTTGCGTACAGCGTCTGGGACGAGGTGGGCATGGGCGCGAGGCTGGGGGCGACGGGGCACCTCGAGCAGCTCGGCATAGCGGCCATCCCGCTCGACGGCGGGGTCCAGCACTTCCTCCACTCCGTCCTCGGCAAGAGCAGCGCGAGTCACGTCGTCATCGCGAGCCGACTGGGGGGTCTCGACACGTGGCACCCGACGACCTCGGCGTTGCCGGAGGCGAACCGGTTCCTGCAGAACGTGACAAGCCTCGAGCCGGGAGTCGAGATCGTGGCCCGTACGCGGCTCACGCTGGACGACGACCTCTATCTCCGAGACCACTACTTCCGCGGCGTGTACCTCTTCCCGACCGTCTTCGGTCTGGAGGCGATGGCCCAGGCGGTCGCGCACCTGCTCGGAAAGAGCGAGCTCACGTCACTCCAGATCACCGACATCCAGCTCACCCGTCCGATCGTCGTCGGCAGCGGCAAGGGGACCGAGATCGAGGTTCGCGCCGAGGTGCTGGAGCGTAGCTCCTTCAACGACCCGATCTCGGTTCGCGTCGGCATTCGCACCGAGCAGACCAGCTTCATCCACGATCACTTCGCCGGCACCTTCGTGCTCGAAGCGCCGCGCGTCGTCGAGACGACCCGGCTCGTCGCGCCTCCCGCGGCAGTGGACATCGATCCGAAGACAGAACTCTACGGTGGTCTCCTCTTTCAGGGGTCGCTGTTCCAACGACTCGAGCGTGTGTGGTCGATGGACTCCGCGGGATCGCTCATCGGCATCCGGCGCAACGCGCCCGCCGAGTACTTCTCTCCGCAGTATGCCGGTCGACTCATCCTCGGGGACCCGTCGTTCCGGGACGTCCTTCTCCAGAGCGCGCAGCTCTCGGTCAAAGGGATCCTGCTTCCGATCGGGATCGACGCGCTTCACATCCACTCGCTGCAACGCGGCGAGCCGGGCGTCGTTCTCGCACGCAACGACCTGACCGAGCGGAACGAGACCGGGCCCGTGTGCGCCGTCACCGCGACGGGCGAGGACGGGGTGCTGGAGACGCTGGTCGGCTATCGCCTGAAGCAGATGGAGCTCGACCCCGCGTCGGCCGATCCAGAGGACTGGGTCAACCCGACGGCGCGCGACGCACGCATCTTCCGCGAGACTCTCCAGGCTCTCGGACAGGCGACGACGCCCTTCTGGTCGCTCACCTTCGTGCCGCGCCTCGCCGGAATGGACCGGTCCAATCGGCGGCTCCTGGAGGCCCCGCTCGTGCTGGACGTCGCGGCCAGGGCTCTCTATGCCGCAGGTGACACGAACCCGGGTGCGCTCGAGCTTCAGTGGAGCGACGACGGCAAGCCGTCGATCCACGGAACGAGCGAGGAGCAGCTGGGGGTCTCTCTGTCTCACGACGGCCGGTACTGCCTCTGCGTCGCAGGCGCGGGGGCCCAGGGGTGCGACCTCGAGAGCATCGCGACCCGGACCCATGCCGAATGGGTGGGGATTCTCGGCGCTCCGCAGGAGCAAATGCTTCGGCAGCTCGTCGACTCCGGCGACTCGGTCGATGAAGCGGGAACGCGACTCTGGTGCGCGTTCGAGAGCGTGAGGAAGGCGCTCGGCGCCGGCCCGATCGAGATCGTCGCGCATCGCCGCGACGCGCACGCCACGGTGTTCTCGCTTCGCATCGAAGGAAGGAACGCCGAGGTCGTGACGTTCTCCGTTCGCCTGACGCGACCGCCGGTGCGCATGGTGGCGCTCGTCCTGCGCGCCGACGCGCGCGTCGCCCCCGCGGCGCGGCCGGCGAGCGCGTCGGGTCTCCGACGTGCGGTGACACCTCTCGATGGCGAGGCCTACTCGTATGCGACCACGGGTCCCAACGGGCAACCGGAGCTGCGCTATCGATTCCGCGTCACGTTCAAGGACACGACGACCCTCCGTCGCGGCCTCCACTTCGACGTCTTCGCCGACTGGATGGGGCGCATTCGGGAGCTCGCCACGGTGACGATCGCCGATCGCCTGGTCGCCGACTTCGCGTCGGGCGAGTGGGGAATGGTCACGAACCACTCGAACATTCGCGTCGTGGGCGACGCGAGCAGCCTCGACCTCATCGAGGGGCGGATGCATGTCGTGCGTGCTTACGGACAGTTCGGCTCCTCGGTCGATCTCCACTTCGAGTGGGTCGCCATCGGTCGAGATGGCTCGGAGCACCCCGTCGCCACCAGCGAGATGACGACCACGTGGGTCAAAATCTTGAGCCACGGCGCCGTCGAGCTCCGTCCGTTCCCCGCTTACATGCAGGAGCTCATCGACTCCTATCTGCCGGCGCCCGCGGCCGTCGTCGTCGGTACGGTCGAGCCGGATCTGCGCCTCGAGCTCCCCGGAGCGCGTCAGGGGATCGACTTCGGGCCGGCGATCTACGTCGCTCCCAAGGCTCCAAGGGTCGAGCCCGAGCTGGTCAGCCTGACGTTCGATACGACGTCGGCCGAGTCCAACCTCGTCGGCAACGTGTACTACGCGAACTACTACCGCTGGGCGGGTCGCGTGATCGATCGGTTCTTCCACTCGATCGCGCTGAAGCAGGGGAGCAAGAGCCCGCGCGGTCAGGTGGTCTGCCGCGCCGCGACGGTGCGCCATCTGCGTGAGGCGATGCCGTTCGACCGTATCGAGGTCGTGATGGCGCTCCGAGGCCTCTACCAGGGGGGGCTCGAGCTCCACTTCGCCTTCTACAAGCTCACCGACGATGGGGAGAGATCCAAGCTGGCCGTCGGCGAGCTCGAAGGGGTCTGGATGGACGGCGAGACCGGAAAGGTAGGAGCGCTCCCCGAGCACCTCGTATCTGCCCTCGCTGAACGATCACGCGCTGCGGCCTAGCACTACTGAATCGATTTCCACGTGATCACGGTGCTTGGGTCGAGGGCGGAAGCCGGCTCATCCTCGAAGGGTCGATGGCAATGCG
>Ga0302283_1000104_pt1 | contig 55974 bp, 39 predicted proteins | sample III_Fen_E1_4_FD_198770 | JGI IMG/M metagenome (GOLD analysis project Ga0302283, IMG submission 198770) | Peat permafrost microbial communities from Stordalen Mire near Abisko, Sweden - III_Fen_E1_4 | ecosystem: Environmental > Terrestrial > Soil > Wetlands > Permafrost | place: Sweden: Abisko... | reverse complement strand
TCGCCGTGGGGTCCGTCGTCAGTGCCCGCATCGACGCCTCTCGCATCGACGAGAGCGTGCGCGTGACCCTCGTCGGCAATACGCACCCTGCCGCCTCCAACCCGGCGTACGACCTCGGGCGCGTGGGCGATGACCTGATGCTCGAGCACATGCAGCTCGTTCTCAAGCGGAGCCCGGAGAGTCAGGTGGCGCTGGGCGCGAGGATCGACGCAGTCCACGACCGTACGTCGCCGCAGTTCCACCAGTGGCTCGGCGCCCGGGAGTTCGGCGATCAGTACGGGGTCTCGAAGCTCGACGTCGCGACGATCGAGAAGTGGCTGGACGCGCACGGGTTCCGCGTCGACGGGGTGCCGTCGAGCCGCATGTTCATCGAGTTCTCGGGGACCGCGGCCCAGGTTCGCAGGGCGTTTCATACCGAGATCCACAACCTCGACGTTCACGGCAAGCCGCACTTCGCGAACACGAGCGACCCGCAGATCCCCGCGGCGCTCGCGGACGTGGTCGTCGGCGTGCACGCGCTCCACGACTTCATGCCGCACCCGATGCACGTCGATCGCGGCGCTGCGGCGCGGGATCGCAAGACAGGCACGTGGAGCATGGTGGGCGCCGATCCGGCGTTCACGTTCACTGGCGGCACTCCGTCGGCGACCTACTACGCGGTCGCACCCGCGGACTTTGCCACCATCTACAACCTCAACCCGCTCTTCGCGGCCGGGTTCACCGGCTCGGGGCAGACCATCGCGGTCATCGAAGACACCAACATCAAGAACAACTCCGACGTCGCGACATTTCGCTCCGCGTTCGGCCTCGCCGGCTACACGGGCACCTTTACCCAGGTCCACCCGACAGGCTCGGCCACCTGTACCAGCCCCGGCGTCAACGCGGCCGAAGGCGAGGCGGCGCTCGACGCCGAATGGGCCGGCGCCTCGGCTCCCGACGCGGCGATCGAGCTCGCGTCGTGCGCGGACACGACGACGGTCTTCGGCGGTCTCATTGCGGTCCAGAACATGATCGGCGGCGCGAACCCGCCGAAGATCATGAGCATCAGCTACGGCGAGTGCGAGTCGGAGAACGGCGCGGCCGCGAACGCGAGCTACGTGAGCGCGTACGAGCAAGCGACCGCCGAGGGGGTCTCGGTCTTCGTGTCTGCGGGGGACGAGGGGGCGGCGTCGTGCGACGCGGACGCCACCTACGCGACGCACGGAATCACCGTGAGCGGGTTCGCCTCCACGCCGTACAACGTCGCCGTCGGCGGCACCGACTTCATGGATACGTACGACAGCAACACGAAGAACGGCGGACCCGCGGTCACGACGTACTGGAACGCGGGCAACGGCTCCACGTTCGGTTCGGCCAAGTCGTACATCCCCGAGATCCCGTGGAACGACTCGTGTGCGAGCGCGCTCATCTACGGGCTCGAGGGGTACACACATCCGTACGGCTCGACCGGCTTCTGCAACTCGGCAACGGGGAAGGCCGACTTCCTCACCACCGCTTCCGGGTCCGGCGGACCGAGCTCCTACTCCGCGCAACCAAGCTGGCAGGCCGGCGTGGTCGGCTTGCCCACGAAGTCCGGCGGAGCGCGCTATCTACCGGACGTGTCCCTCTTCGCCGCGAACGGCGTCTGGGGTCACTTCTACGTGTACTGCCTGACGGATACCGCGCAGGGGGGCGGTCCGTGCACGTACTCCAGCGCGACCGACACACTCGCGCTGGCCGCGGGCGGGACCAGTTTCGCGTCGCCGGCGCTCGCGGGCATCCAGGCGCTCGTCAATCAGTACACGGGGAGCGCGCAGGGGAATCCCAACTACGCGTACTACAAGCTCGCGGCCGAAGAGTACGGCGCGCGCGGGAGCACCAAGTGCAACAGCTCGGGGGGCACCGTGGCGTCGCCGACGCTCCCCGCTTCGTCGTGCATCTTCTACGACGTCACGGCGGGCGACATGGACGTGCCGTGCACCGGGACGACGAACTGTTACGGGTACAGCAAGTCGGGCTCGACGAAGATCTACGGAACGCTCTCCACTTCCACGGTCGCTCTCGTTCCCGCGTTCGGGACCGGCACTGGATGGGACTACGCGACGGGGCTCGGCACGGTGAACGCGACCAACCTCGTTCACGCTTTCTGAGCTCGGGTCCATCTTCGATTCGACGCTGGCGCGCGCCGCGGCTCTCCTCTCATTTCTCTCCTTCTCATTCTCATTGCGCTCATCTCGGGCTGAGGATCTTCCGATGCGTACATGGCTTCGCCTGCTCGCAGCACCCGTCGCGCTGCTGACGATCGTGGTCTCTTGTGGAGGGATACCGTCTTCGCCGACGGGCGAGAGAAACGAGCTCGACGCCTCCGTCGGTCCCTCCCCGCAAGGCGCACAAGACCAGCGCGAGACGCCCACACCCGCGGCGCTCAAGATGGCCGTTCTCGCTGCACGGCAGACCGCGCCCGGGTTCGCGTTCGCGGCCGATGGCGCGGGGGTCTTGCGAAGCCACGCGGGCTCGCAAGGGGCGAGCGCGGACGTCGCCGCGAACGGACGGGGAGTTCAGCTCGCGCACACGTCGAGCGAGCCGGAAGCGGCCTTCGCCCTCGGGGTAACGACGACGGGCGTAGGCCGGAGCGATGGGACGCGGACGTCGCGAACCGTGCTCTCGCAGAGGGCCGAGGGGCAATCGGTCGTGTTCGCGCGCGACGGTGCGGTCGAGGAGCGATACCTCGCGGGTCCGCTCGGTCTCGAGCAGAGCTACTCGTTGCAGACGCGCCCTGCGGGGCAAGGGGCGGTTCTCATCCAGGTCGCGTTCGAGGGCCTCGCCCCCGAGCTCCTGGCCGGGACGAGCGATCGCGTGCGCCTGCATGACGCCACAGGTCGCGTTCAGGCCTGGTACACCGACCTCACGGCCGTGGATGCCGCAGGGCGCACGCTGGGCACGCGGATGCAGGCGAGCGACGGCGGCGTCGCGCTCGTGATCGACGACACCGATGCGACCTATCCGGTGCGCGTCGACCCGCTCGTCTGGACCCAGCAACCGGATCTGACGTCCACGAGCCCCGATGGCGCTGCGGGCGACATGTTCGGGTCATCGGTCGCGATGAGCGGCTCGCTCGCCATCGTCGGCGCGCCCAACCATGCGGCCGAGGCCGGCTCCGCGTACATCTTCGCGCTCACCGGGACCAGCTGGGCCCTCCAGCAAGAAGTGACCGCCACGACGCACGGAGCCACCGGCGGCGCGGCGGGGGACGCCTTCGGCACGTCCGTCGCCATCAGTGGAACCGTCGCCATCGTCGGCGCCCCCAATCACACGGTCGGCCTGAAAGCGGCGGCCGGTGCGGCGTACGTCTTCTCGCAGAGCGGGACGACGTGGACGCTGGCGTCGGAGGTCGAGGCGGGAGACGACGGCGTGAACGACTCGTTCGGCCAGTCGGTCGCGATCAGCGGCGCGCTCGCCATCGTCGGCGCACCGAACCACGCGATCAAGGCGGGCGACGGGGGCGCGCCCAAGAGTGAAGCCGGCGCGGCGTACGTCTTCTCGCAGGGGAGCGGCGGCGCGTGGACCCAGGCGCAGGAGCTCGAGGCGAGCGACAACTCGGCGTTCGACCTCTTCGGCTACTCGGTGGCGCTGAGCGGCACGACGGCGGTCGTCGGCGCCTACCAGCACGACGTGACGAGCGGCACGACGACCTTCACGTCCGCTGGCGCGGCGTACGTCTTCTCGCAGGGGGGCGGCGGCGTGTGGACGCAGTCTCAGGAGCTCACGGCGAGCGACGCTGCCATCTCCGACTTCTTCGGCTACTCGGTCGGCGTGAGCGGGACGACCGCGGTCATCGGCGCCTACGAGCACGGCGCGACGTCCGCGGGAGCGGCGTACGTGTACGGACAGGGGCTCACCGGTTCGTGGGCCCTTCAGCAGGAGCTGACGGCGAGCGACGGCGCTGCGAACGACTTCTTCGGCTACTCGGTCGCCGTGAACGCGGGCACTGTGGTCGTCGGCGCGATCCAGCACCAGGTCGGGACCAACAGCCAGGCGGGGGCGGCGTACGTCTTCACGGGGAGCGCCGGCGCGTGGACCGAGGACACTCCGGACCTCACGGCGAGCGACGACGCGGCGCAGGACCTCTTCGGCAGCGCGGTCGCGGCGAGCGGCGACAACGTGATCATCGGAGCGCCGCAGCATGCCACCAGCGCGCACGCGAGTCAGGGCGCGGCGTACGTCTTCGCGGGGGCGATCACGGCGGCGAGCGGCTGTTACATCAACGGGACCCTCTACGCTCCGGCCGCGGCGAACCCGGTCAACGCGTGCGAGGTGTGCACGCCCGCAACATCCACGTCGGCCTGGTCCAACGCGACGAACGGCACGACGTGCACCGACGGGAATCTCTGCGACACGTCCGAGTGCGAGTCGGGCACGTGCACCCTGCAGAGCACGTTGACCTGTACGGCGCCCGCCAGCTGCTACACGGCCGGTACCTGCGCCTCGACCACGGGCGTCTGCTCTCCCGCCACGCTCAACGCGGGTTTCTGCTTCATCGGCAGCGCCTGCATCGCGGCCGGTACGGCCAACGGAACGAACACGTGCGAGACGTGCCAGCCGAGCGTGAGCACGACGGCGTACTCGCCGGTCACGAACGGCACGACGTGCAGCAACGGGGACGCTTGCGACACGACGACCTGCCAGGCGGGTACGTGCACCATCCAGAGCACGGTCAAATGCACGGCGCCGGCCGCCTGCTACACGGCGGGGGCCTGCAATACGACCAGCGGCACCTGTTCGCCGGCGACGCTCAACCCGGGCTTCTGCTTCATCGGCAGCGCCTGCGTCGCGGCGGGTGCGGCCAACGGAACGAACACCTGCGAGACGTGCCAGCCGAGCGTGAGCACGACGGCATACTCGCCGGTCACGAACGGCACGACGTGCAGCAACGGGAACGCTTGCGACACGTCCAGCTGCCAGGCCGGCACTTGTACCGTGCAGAGCCAGGTCACCTGCACGTCGCCCGACACGTGCCACACGGCGGGGACGTGCAACACGACGACGGGCAAGTGCCCGACCCCGACGCTCAACGCGGGCTTCTGCGACATCGCGGGCGCGTGCGTCGCGTCGGGCGCGACCAACGGCGCGAACACCTGTGAGACGTGCCAGCCGAGCGTGAGCACGTCGGGATACTCGCCGGTCACGAACGGCACCACCTGCAGCAACGGTAATGCGTGCGACGTTACGAGCTGCCAGGCGGGCGCTTGCACCATCCAGAGCACGGTTACCTGCACGTCGCCCGACACGTGCCACAGCGCGGGGACGTGCAACACGACGACGGGCAAGTGCTCGACGCCGACGCTCAACGCGGGCTTCTGCGACATCGCGGGCGCGTGCGTCGCGTCGGGCGCGACCAACGGGGCGAACATCTGCGAGTCGTGCCAGCCGGGCGTGAGCACGTCGGTGTTCTCGCCCGTCACCAACGGCACCGCGTGCAACGACGGCGTCAGCTGCTCGGCGAACGACGTGTGCACCAGCGGCACGTGCGGCGGCACGCCGTACACCTGCACGCCGACCGCGTGCCAGCTGACGTCGGCCTGCAACGGGACCGGCGGGTGCATCGTCACCAACGCGCCGAACGGTACGGCGTGCGGTAGCGGAGAGGTGTGCGAGTCGGGGCTGTGCGTGACCGAGGCCACGGACGCCGGCACGACGACCGACGCGGGCACGACCGGTGGGGACGGCGGTACGACCACGACCGACGCGGGAACGACGGGCCACGACGGCGGCACGACGACGACGGACGCGGGAACGACCGGTGGCGATGGTGGTACGACGGCGACCGACGCCGGCACGACGGGCCACGACGGCGGCACTACGACCGACGGCGGCTCGGGGAGCCTGGACGGCGGCATCGCGTCGAACGATGGCGGCTCGGGCAGCTCGGACGGCGGCGCCACGTCAGGTGACGGGGGCGGCGCGAACGATGCCAGTGTCACCGGCGACGGCGGTTCGGGCACGACGGACGGTGGTGCGACCGGCGGGGACGGCGGCGTCACCGGTGAAGACGGCGGCGTCATCAACGAGGACAGCGGCGTCACCAACGAAGACGGCGGCGTCACGACGGAAGACAGCGGCGCGATCAACGAGGACGGCGGTGTCGTTCTCGGTGAAGACGGCGGAGCTCTCCTCGAGGACGGTGCGGTCGCCACGAACGACGATGGCGGCAATGGGCTCACGGGCGGCAACACGGGCGAATCGAGCGGATGCGGGTGCTCCACCGTAGGGAGCTCGCAGGAGGCGCCGCCCTCGCTTCTCCTCGGATTTGCTGGCCTTGCGATCGTCATCGGCGGCCGGCGCCGCCGCGGCTCCGACGGGAAATGAACGGGGAGGAGCCGGACAGCACCGGCGAAGAGCTGGACGTCGAAACGGGCTCGACGTCAGCCGTGATGTGCGAGCGGTGAACCGGCAGGCGGTGAACCGCACGCTCGACACCGGCCGAGACACCGTCGTCGAGGTGGAAGCACCCCGTGCGCGGGCGCTAACCTGCGGACATGAATTGCTCGCCCGCTGCGATCTCGCTCACGGCTGTTCTCGCCGCGATGGGGTGCGGCGATACGTCGAGCCCTAGTCGCGCCGACGACGCGGGCGAAGCGTCGAACATCCCGCCGAGTGAGGATGGGGGCAACACGCACGGTCTCCCCATCTGCCCCGGAACGCTCTACTACGGCGCCCCGTCCAACCCCGTGGACGGATGCGACGGTGACGCGGCGGCGGCGAGCCAGTGCTACTTCTGCACCGGGCCCACCGGCGAAACGTGCGGCTGCGACGCGTACTTCCGTGACGCCGCGTCCGAAGCTGCCGTCGGCTGGGGATGCCTGCCGACCGAGGAGGAGTGCTTCCAGTGACCCGCATCGTCGATCCCGCCGAGGTCGCCGCCACCTTCCGCGACGAGCTCCGTCGCGAAATCCGCGCCCTCCCCGAGCCGCTCCTCTTCGTCGGCTTCCTCGCGGCCGATCACGGCCCGTCGGCCACGTACGCCGAGTACACGCGGCGCGGGTGCGACGACGTCGGCGTGCGGTTCGAGCTGCGCCCCGTGAAGAAGCTCGACGCGGAGGGGGCCATCCTCGACGCCAACGCCGACCCGCGCGTGCACGGCGTCTTCATCTACTACCCGGTGTTCGGCACCGAGCACGACGTGTACCTGCGCGACCTCGTCGACCCCGGCAAGGACGTCGAGGGGCTCCACTCGTTCTGGGCGCGCTGCCTCTACACGAACAAGCGCTTCATCGACGACGCGAAGACCAAGAAGGCCATTCTCCCGTGCACGCCGCTCGCGATCCTGAAGCTGCTCGACGTGGCCGGTGCGTCGCGCGTCGGCCAGTCGCGGCCGCTCGCAGGCGTGCGCGCGGTGGTGTTCAACCGGAGCGAGGTGGTGGGGCGGCCGCTCGCCAGCATGATGGCGAACGACGGCGCCGAGGTGGTCTCGTTCGACATCGACGGCGCGGAGCTGTTCCGGCCCGCGCCCGAGGATGGTGCACACACCGAGGCGGAGACGACGATCGACCGCGCGGCCGCGCTCGCGAACGCCGACGTGATCGTAACCGGCGTACCGAGCCGCGCGTTTCCGTTGGTGCGCGCGGACGAGATCCGCGATTCGGCCGTGTGCCTGAACTTCTCGACGTTCAAGAACTTCGAGGAGGCGGTCGCGCAAAAAGCGCGTGTGTTCGTGCCGCGCGTGGGGCCGATGACTGTGACCATGGCGCTGCGCAACGCGTTGCGCCTGTATCGAAACGTGCGGAGCTGAACGCTCGCGCGCGCGGCCCACCGTGCAATCGCTTCGTTAAGACGATAATAGAAGGGTACATCCCCATGCCCGAAGTACCCGTCGCGAACGTCGCTCACGCCCTCGTCGTCTATGCGGAGCCGCTCGCAGCGCAACGGCGCGTCGTCGTTCTCGGTGACTCGTCGCTGGGGCTCGATTCGCGCCTCGTCGAGCTCGGTGCCCGCCTCGTGCACGTCTACGACGCCGACCCCGTCCGCGCCCGCGCCAACGCCAAGCATGCTGCGCGTGGAGCCGTCATCCGCGAGCTCCCCGAGGGGGATCTCGACGTGCGCCCGGGAGCGTTCGATCTTGCCATCGTGCCCGATCTGGCGATCGTCGCCGATCGCGCCGGGCTCCTCGCGCGCATCCGCAAGCTCGTCGGCACCGAGGGGGCCGCGCTCATCGCCGCTCGGACGACCACCGATGAGGGGGGCGCAGCGGCGCTCGATTACTACGAGATGTTCGACCTGGTCGCGCTGCAGTTCGCGAGCGTGCGGATGATCGGCCAAGTGCCGTTCGCCGGAGTCGCGTTCGCGGAGCTCGGCGACGCGGCCGAGGCTCCTGCAGTGAGCGTGGATACGCAGCTGGCCGGCGAGAGCGAAGCGCCCAGAGTGACCATCGCGCTCGTCGCCCAGCGCGACGTGCGGCTCGATCCGTACGCGATCATCCAGCTCCCGCGCGAGTTGGCATCCGAAGAAGCGCCGGCCGAGCGCGCCGCGTCGCCTACCGACCAGGCCGAGCTCGCGGGGGCCGTGCTTCGCGCCGAGGCGCTGCAGGCGCAGGTCGAAGAGCAGCGGGTCGCGCTCCTGCGCCTGACCGCGGAAGGGGAGCGCGCCCACCGCGTCGACGAGCTCGAGGCGGCGCTGCATGAGCGGACCGCGAAGCTCAAAGAGGCCGAGACGCGCGCAGGCGATCACTACGTCCGCGCCGAGCGCCTGGTCCACGACGTTCGCCGCCTGGACGAGGAGCTGGCGCGCCATCGCGACCGCGCGACCCGCCTCGGCAAGGAGCTCGAGGACGAGCGAAAGAGCCGCGCGCGCGTCGAGACCGAGCTGGCGGCGCAGCGTCGAGACCCGGAGACGGCGCACTCGCGCGAGCGCGCCGGTCTGCTCGAGGAGGCGCTCCGATCGGCCGAGGAGGCCGTGGCGGTCCTCCAGCAGCGGGCGATCGACGCGGAGGGGGGCATCGCGCTGCGCGAGGCGCAGCTCGCGGCCCTCATCACCGAGCTGGAGGGGCACCGCGGAGCGCCGCGCGTGGATCCCGAGCTCGTGTCGGCGCTGGGCGCGCGGGCCGAAGCCGCAGAGGCCCGCGCGGCGATGTTGGATGCGCACCTCGCCGAGGTCGGGGAGGGGCACGCCGAGGAGCTGGCCCAGCTCGAAGCGGCGCTGCGCGAGCGCGCGCAGGCGATCGCCGCGACCGAGCGCGAAGTGGTGCGGCGCGAAGCGATCGTCCGCGAGCTCGTTCTCGCCCTGGAAGATGCCGGCGCGCTCGAGGCGGTGGCTTCCCACGGGCACGTCCCGTCGCGCGTCGACGACGAGGTGCGAGCGCACCTCGATCGCGCGATCTCCGAAAACGAGCAGCTGCGGACCAAGCTCGACGCCCTCGCTCTCGACGTGGCGCGTCGAGAAGGGGAGCTTCAGGCGCGGGGTTGGCGAATCGCGGCGCTCGAAGAACGCGTTGCGTCGCTGGAAGCGCGCCCCCCCCCGCCCCCGCCGGTCGCCCCGTCCGAGAAGAAAGGCGCCATTCCGGCATCGGGCGATCTCACCGAGCTCCAGGCCCTCCGCCAGGCCCTGGGGCAGGAGCACGAAGCCCGCGTCCGCGCCGAGTCCGGCGAGGAGCTCCAGAGAGCCCGGGCCGATCTGGCACGCCAGGCGACGCTCCTCGAGCAGCTCTCGCGCGAGCTCGAAAGCAGGGATCGTTCTCGCGTCGAACCGCCTCACGGCGCTGGACAAGAAGGCGATCCCGCTCAAACCTGAGAGTCAGCCCCACCAGGCTCATCGATCCTCACTCACGCATTGACAGCCAAGACCCGCGGCTTAACTTGCCGCACACGCGCGGGTCCCCCCAGGGCGTCTTCCGCCCCTTCTTCCGAACCCACAGATGTCCACCAAGCGCTGCTACTACGAGGTCCTCGGCGTCGCGCGTGAAGCTCCTGCCGAGGATCTTCGTCGTGCCTACAAACAGCTGGCCCTGAAGCATCACCCCGACCGCAACCAGGGGAATGCCGCGGCGGAAGCTACCTTCAAGGAGGTCAACGAGGCGTACCAGGTGCTCTCCGACGAAGAGAAGCGCCGCATGTACGATCAGTTCGGCCACGCCGCATTCGACGGCAGCCTGGGCAGCGGCGGGTTCCAGGGGGGCGGTGTGGGTGATGTGTTTGCCCACATGCAGGACCTGTTCTCGGAGATGTTCTCCGGGGGAGCCGGCGGAGGCTTCGGCGGGCGACAGGCGCGGCGGGGCGGCGATCTGCGCGTCCAGCAGCGGCTGACGCTGGACGAGGCCGCGTTCGGCGTGAAGAAGGACGTCGTCGTCCAGGCTCCTGCGCGCTGCGGTGATTGCGGCGGAACCGGAGCCCGTCCGGGGACGGCGCCCGAGACCTGCTCGCACTGTCGCGGCGCGGGGCACGTGTCGAACGCGCGCGGCTTCGTGATGTTCACGACCACGTGCCCGAAGTGCCAGGGGCAGGGGGCGGTCATCAAGAACCCGTGCAAGCCGTGCCAGGGGCACGGTGTCGTCGAGCGTGCGCGCAAGGTGACGGTCAGCTTCCCGGCCGGCCTCGACGCCGGGCAGCGCTTGCGGGTTCCGGGGCAGGGGCTCCCCGGGCCGGGCGGCTCGCAGCCGGGCGATCTGTACGTCGAGATCGACGTCGAGGAAGACCCGCGCTTCGAGCGTGACGGAGCCGACCTCGTCGCGCGCGTGCACGTGACCTTCACGGACGCGGCGATGGGAGCGCAGCTCGACGTGCCGGCGCTCGAGCCGAAGGACGAGTCGGGGCACGAGAAGCGCGTCCCCCTCACGCTGCCGCCAGGGACGCAGCCCGGCGCGGTCATCACGCTGAAGGGGCACGGCATTCCGAGGCTCGACGGGCGAGGTCGCGGAAACCTCGTGGTCGTCGTGCAGGTCGACGTGCCCAAGGCGCTCTCGAACCGCGCGCGCGAGATCCTGCAGGAGCTCGACGCGGAGCTGAAGTCGCCGGGCGAGCCGAGCGAAGGGGCGCAGCGACGCGCCGCCTCGAAGTAGCGCGCGAGCGGAAGGGACCGCGCGCGTGGACATCGACGCCCTCAAGGCGAAGCTCGCCGCTGTCTCCACGATTCGTCCCCTGGGGCGCGTCGTCGCCGTGACGGGGCTAGCGCTCCGCTTCACGCTCCCCGGTGTGCGCGTCGGCGACGTCGTACACGTGAAGCGACGCGGCGGTCCTCTGGCGTGCGAGGTCGTCGGCTTCGACGCTGGTGGCGCGGTGGGGATGGCGCTCGGGAAGCTCGCCGGCGTCGGCCTCGACGACGAGGTGGAATCGACCGGAGAGCCGCTCACCGTGCGCGCCAGCGCGAGGCTGCTCGGACGGGTGGTGGACGGCCTCGGTCGCGTGATCGACGGCGGCGCGCCCATCGAAGGGGGCGAGCTCGTCCCGGTGGATCGCGCCCCTCCGAACCCTCTCGAGCGTCGCGCCGTCACGCGCCCTCTGGCCACGGGCGTCCGCGTGCTCGACGGACTGCTCACGATCGGCGAGGGGCAACGCATCGGCCTCTTCGCGGGCTCCGGCATCGGCAAGAGCTCGCTCCTCGGGGCGATCGCGCGCGGCGTCGACGCCGACGCGGTGGTGGTGGCGCTCGTCGGTGAGCGCGGTCGCGAAGTGGGAGAGTTCCTCGATCGCGCCCTCGGCGAAGAGGGGCGGAAGAAGAGCGTCGTCGTCGTCGCTACGAGCGACGCTTCGCCGCTCGAGCGCCTGCGCGCAGCCGAGGTCGCGACCGCCTACGCCGAGCACTTCCGCGACGACGGCAAGCGCGTGATGCTCCTGGTCGACTCGGTCACCCGCTTCGCCCGCGCACAGCGCGAGGTGGGCCTCGCCGCCGGAGAGCCCCCGGCGCGCCGCGGCTACCCTCCGAGCGTCTTCGCCGCGCTCCCACGCCTCCTCGAACGCGCAGGGCAGGGGGCACGCGGCTCGATCACCGCCATCTACACGGTGCTGGTCGAAGGGGGCGACATGGACGAGCCGATCGCCGACGAGACCCGCGGTGTCCTCGACGGCCACGTCGTCCTCGATCGCGCCATCGCCGCCCGCGGTCACTACCCCGCGGTCGACGTGACCGTGTCGCTCTCGCGCGTCATGGACTCGATCGCGTCGCGCCCTCACATCGACGCCGCGCGGCGGCTACGGGCGCTCCTCGCCATCTATGAGGCGAAGCGCGATCTCATCGCCCTGGGCGCTTACGCCAAGGGGTCCGACCGTGAGCTCGACGAGGCCATCGCGCGCATGCCCCGCATCGAGCAGTTCCTGCGCCAGGACGCGCGCGAGGTCGCGAGCTTCGACCACACGGTGAGCGCGCTCCAGCAGACCGTCGGCTGAATCCAGCGTGCGCTGCGCGCGCGCTTCTCGCGTTCGCATGAAAGCGGCGCGACCTCGTGCTAGGTAGCCCGGCTCGTCATGACCGTCCTTCAAGTCGCCGACCTCCGGTTCGGGTACGCGGGCGACACGCTCTTCGAGAACATCACGTTCACTCTCGCGCTCGGCGAACGGGTGGCGCTGGTCGCCCCCAACGGTGCCGGCAAGTCGACGCTCCTCCGGCTGATCGCCAAGGAGATCGAGCCCGACGGCGGCTCCACGGTCATCAAGAAGGAGACGACCTTCGGCTACTACCGCCAGTCGCACGAGCTGAAGCCGCACGGCGACGTGCTCGGCGCGTTCCTCTCCGGCTTCCGCGACGTGATGGCGCTCCGCGAGCAGCTCACGGCTGCCCAGGAAGACGCCGCCAGCGGCGACGCGCGCGCGCTCGAGCATCTGGCCAACGTGCAGGACCGGTATCACCTCGCGCGCGGCGACGAGGTGGAGCGCGAAGTGGCCATGCTCGCGCACAAGCTCGGCTTCAGCGATCACGACCTGGCGCGCCCGGTCGCTTCCCTCTCCGGAGGTGAGCGCGGACGCTTGCAGCTCGGCGTCGTTCTCGCCCAGCAGCCCGACCTTCTGCTCCTCGACGAGCCGACGAACCACCTCGACCTCGACACGATCGGCTGGCTCGAGTCGTGGCTGGTCGGGTACCGCGGCGCGCTCCTCGTCGTCTCCCACGACCGCCAGTTCCTCGACAACGTCTGTCCGGCGACCCTCGAGCTCGGCTCGCGCATGCTCCGCTCGTACCCGCTCAAGTACAGCGACTACGCCGTCGCGCGCGCAGCCGACCTCGAACGCGAGCGCGCGCTGCAGGAGCGGCAGCAGGCGTTCATCGACAAGACCGAAGACTTCATCCGCAAGAACATCGCCGGGCAGAAGACCAAGCAGGCGCAGAGCCGGCGCAAGATGCTGGGGAAGCTCGATCGCATCGACCGCCCCGAGGACGTGTGGCAGGTCGCCGAGAAGATCGCGTTCCGCTTCGCGCCGGCGAACCGGACGGGCGACATCGTGCTCGACTGCAAAGGGATTCACGCCGAGCGCGGCGGGCGCGTGCTGTTCGACGGCGTCGAGCTGCTCGTGCGTCGTGGCGAGCGGATCGGCATCGTCGGCCCCAACGGCTCGGGCAAGACCACGTTGCTGAAGATCCTCTCGGCGCGCGGCATGGCGGGCGATCGCGGCGAGATCCGGCGCGGGACGAACCTCCAGGAAGGGTACTTCGACCAGCACCTGGGCGAGGTCGATCCCGCGCTCACCGCGGTCGACAACGTGCGCCGCGTTCGCGGCGACTTCACCGTCGAATCGGCGCGCCAGTACCTCGCGCGCTTCCGCTTCTACGGCGACGACACCCTGCGCGTCGTCAGCGGCTTCTCGGGCGGCGAGCGCTCCCGTCTCGCGCTCGCCAAGCTCCTGCTCGAGCCGCGCAACCTCATCTTCCTCGACGAGCCGACCAACCACCTCGACATCCCCGCCGCCGAGATCCTCGAAGAGGCGCTCATGGGCTTCGACGGGACGGTCATTTTGGTCTCGCACGACCGCCGCTTCCTCGAGAACACGACGACGCGCATCGTGAGCGTGCGCGACGGCGTGGTCGACATCTACCCGGGCGGCTTCCGCGACTACGTCGCCTCCCGCGCGCCGAAGCCCGATCCGGAGGAAGGGCTGGAGCGGGGGCGTGGCAACAGGAAGGACCGCTCGAACGGAGCGAAGAAGAGCGAGGCGCCGAGGCCCCCCGACGACGAGGCGGCGAAGAAGCAAGCCTTCGAAGCGCAGCGCTCGGTCGTTCGCGCCCAGGAGCGACGCAAGCGCCGAATCGAGGAGCTGGAGAAGATGATTGCCGACGGCGAAGTGCAGCTGTTGGCTATGCGGACCAAACTGAAGGAAGATCCCGGGGGCGACTGGGCGAAGCTCGCTCAGCTCGCTTCCCAGGAACAAGCGCTCGCGAAGCGGGTTGATCTAATGATGCTCGAGTGGGGAAAGCTCTCGGAGGAGCGAGGATGAACGTGCGCGCGCTGGCGCGGCTGCTGGTGGTCTTTGCGGCGATGGCTTGTTTCGGGCCTTCGTTCGGGTGCCACCGTGCGTCCGCCGACGGGACGGCCGCGATCGCCGACGCATCGCCCGCGTCTCTCCCGGTCGTGCGCGACGACTCGCAGGGGCTGCTCCTCACCTGGATCGACGACAAGGGAGATTTCCACGTCGAGCAGAAGGCCGCCGACGTTCCCATCGTGGGGCGCGACGCCGTGCGCGTCGTCGATCCGAGCCACGAGGACGGCACCCACGGCGACACCGTCTACGTCGCCGACCTGCGCGTCGCGAGCCTCGACGGCACCTACACCGTCCACACGATGACCCGCGACGACTTCGACGCCCTCGCCGTCACCCGGCGGGAAAAGACGCACACGACGCTCGCCAGCGTGGGGTCCGCGGACGCCGGCGCGCGAGCGGCCTCCGACGACTCCGCGGTCGCCGGTCGCCCCGCCGTCATCGTGTACGGCGCGAGCTGGTGCAGCGCGTGCCATCAGGCGCAGGCCTACCTGAAGAAGCGCGGGATCGTCTTCATCGAGAAGGACATCGAAAAGGACCCGATCGCCGCCCAGGAGATGCAGGGGAAGCTGAAGCGCGCCGGGCTTCGCGGCGGCTCGATCCCGGTCATCGACGTGCGCGGGCACATCATGGTCGGGTTCGACCCGCAGTCGATCGAGGACGCGCTGGGGAAGCCGATCTAAATCAGCGAGCGTGATGCTCGATCAAGGCTCACGCCGTTCTGCGCGACCCGCGAGGAGGGAGCGGGGCCGCACGGAGCCCGACGAGGGCGCGAACGAGCGTCAGAGCAAAATTTTGCTTAGCCAGAGCAGTGGGATCATGTGCCAGAGCAAAATTTTGCTCTGCCAGAGCAGTTGGATCATGTGCGAGAGCAGTGAACTGCTCTGGCAGAGCAGTGGACTGCTCTGGCAGAGCAGTGGACTGGTGTCCGACAAGAGTGCGGTGGTCTGGCAGAGCAAAAAACTGGTCTGGCAGAGCAGTTCACTGGTCTGGCAGAGCAGTGGGATCACGTCGGACAGCAGTGGAATGCTCTGACGGGCGATCTGGGGGGCGAGGCGGGCCGAGGACGGGTGGTCGAGGGCGAAGGTGCCGTGGGGGCAGTCGGGGACGCGATCGTAGTGAGCCGGGAGGGCGGCCTGGCTTTCGATGCTCGGACGTAACGTCTTGCCATGCCCCGCCTTGACGGCACGCGGGACGTCGCAGCGTCCGGGCGTCAGGGGACGCGCGGCCGCACGAACGTGAACGCAGCGGGCGCTGCGGGCGCGTCCTACCGCGCGCAGCGCACGCCGATCCCGTAGTCCTCCTTGTCCTCGCGCACCTGAAAGCGCAGCGTCGTCCGCACGTCGCTCGGATCGTACGCGTACCAGGTGCCCCCGCGCACGACGCGCTTGGGCCCGGTCCGCGGAGACGCGTAGTCGCGCGAATACAGATCGCTCGTCCACTGCCAGACGTTCCCCGCCAGATCGAGCGTGCCGAACGGGCCCGCGCCCGCCGGGTGCGCGTCGACCGGGCACGTGCTCCGTCGCTTACCGAGGCCGAGCTCGCTCGCGGGGCCGTCCCAGCACAGCTGCTTAGTCGGCGTCTGGTCCCCCCACGGGTAGCGTCGGCGCTCGCCTCCGTGCGCTGCGTACTCCCACTCCGCCTCGGTCGGCAATCGAGCCTGCGCCCACGTGCAGAACGCGGTCGCCTGCGCCCACGTGACGCAGTTGATGGGGTGCATCTCGTGGGCAGGCTCGTGCTCGTTACAGTAGGGCTTCACCGGAGTCTTGGTGCACGCGCCCGCCGCCTCGCACGCGCGGTACTGGGCGACCGTGACGTCGGTGCGGGCGAGCGCGAAGGGCTGAATGTGAAGGTCGTGCACCGGGCGCTCATCGGAGTCGCCGTCGACCGAGCCCATCATGAAGGTCCCCTCGGGGATCGGCGTCATCCCGAGGTCGACGGGGCACGGCGCCGTCGGGGTGACGCTCTTGTCGTGACAGCCCGCGCAGGCGGCGAGTACGGCGAGCGTCGCCCGTACCCTCACGCTCCACGCTTCCGCGCGACGACGCGCTCGTACACGTCTCTCTTCGCCCGCCCGCTCCAGGCCGACAGGCGCTCGGCGATCGTCTTGGCGTGAAGCCCGCGCGCCAGCTCGTCGTCGATCCGCGCGTCGATCGCGGCGTCGTCGATCGCCTCTTCGCGCGCGTGGGGATCGTGCGCACCGAGCACGAGCGCGACCTCCCCCCTCCACTCGCGATCCAGCGCTGCCAGCTCTTCGAGCGAGCCGCGCGTGATCTCTTCGTGAATCTTGGTGAGCTCGCGGGCCACGCACGCGGCGCGGCCGGGGGTCGCGGTGGCGAGCTCGCGAAGCGTCGCCGACGTGCGGTTCGCGGCCTCGAACAACACCACCGGCTCCGGCGTGTCGCACGCGCGCGCGATCGCCTGCGCCCGCGCGACGCCATCGCGCGGGAGAAAGCCCATGAAGCGAAAGCCGGAGTCGGTCGCAAGGCCGCTCGCGGAGAGCGCCGCGAGCACGGCGCTCGCCCCCGGGATCGGCACGACGCGCGCGCCCGCGAGGACGGCCGCGCGCACGACCTCGCTCCCCGGATCGCTGACCAGAGGTGTGCCGGCGTCCGTGACGAGCGCCACGTGCTCACCGTCCTCGAGGTGCGAAATGATGCGCGCGACGTCTTCGTCCGACGAGTGCGCGTGGAGCGAGTCGAGCGGCTTCCCTGCGATGGCGAAGTGCGTGAGGAGCGCGCGGGTGCGTCGCGTGTCCTCGGCCGCGATGCGATCACACGAGCGCAGCGTATCGATCGCGCGGGCGCTCACGTCGTCGAGGTTCCCGATCGGCGTGGCGACGACGGACAGGATCCCTTTCATCGTGGTCTCGATCATACGTCCGCGCGTGGGAGCCGCTCAGCTCCCCACCTCGGCCGCCTCACCCATCTCGCCCTTCAGGTACTCGCGCAGTCGGCTCGTCATGCGCTGCTCGAGCTGCCTCACGCGCTCGCGCGAGATGCCGAACCTGTCGCCCAGATCCTGGAGCGTGAGCGGATCTTCGGCCACCAGGCGCTCGTCGAAGATGGCGAGCTCCTTCTCCTTGCCGGCGAGCGTCTTTCTGAACTCGGCGAGCTTCTCCCGGAGCAGCGCCTGCATCTCTTCGTCGGCGACCAGCGCCTCGGGGCCCGCGCCCGCCGAAGGCATCATGTCGACCTTGGCGATCGAGCGCCCCTCGGCGTCGCCCACGGGCGCGTCGAGCGATTTCTCGTTCGACTGCAGGCGCACGTCCATCTCGGCGACGTCGCTCTCCGGCACGTTGAGCTGCTTGGCCACCTCGGCGTTCGTCGGGTCGATCCCCATCGCGACGAGCTCGGCCCGCTTCTTTCGCAGGTTGAAGAACAGCTTCCGCTGCGCCTGCGTCGTCCCCAGCTTCACGAGGCGCCAGTTGTTCAGCACGAACCGCAGGATGTACGCGCGAATCCACCACGCCGCGTACGACGACAGCTTCACGCCGCGGTACGGGTCGTAGCGCTTCACGGCCTGCATCAGGCCGATGTTCCCCTCCTGCACGAGGTCCATGATGTTCTTGTAGGCGCGCCGGTACTCGTACGCGATCTTCACCACGAGCCGCAGGTTGCTCGTGACGAGCTGCGCCGCCGCTGCGGGGTCCTGCGTCTGGACGAAACGGATCGCGAGCTCGTGCGTCTGCTCGGGCGTGAGGAGCGGATGCCGCTGGACCTCGCGCAAGTACGCCGCCATCGGGTCGAAGCGGGCGAGCGAGCCGGCCGACGACTCGACTTTGACCTTTCCGGGCGGTTCCCCCTCGTCCGACTCGCCCGCGTCCTCGGCGGTCGGCTCTGCGGCCTCGAGCGCTTCTTCGCTCTCCCGCGGCGAATCGTGGTCGTCGTGATGCTCGCGCTCGTCGTCGGAGTCCTCGGACTCCGCTTCGGTCTCGGCCCCCTCTTCGGCTTCGGCCTCGTCGCGATCCTCGGCGTTCTCCGGCTTCGGCTCGGCCTTCGCGCGCTTTTTAGCGCTCGTCGCGGCCTTTCGTTTCGAAGGCACGTCGCTCTTCGGCGTTCTGGGCACTCTTCGAAACCTCCCGGGGAGCGGCGTCGTAGCACGAGACTGCGTCACCCGCGATTCGATGCCGCGTCACCGCATTGCGTACCACCACCACGTCGTTAATGTGGCCATCAGGCTGAGTCCGAGGAGCGTTGCCGTGAGTAGCTCACGCGCCTCGCCGTTCCTCAGGTTCGGATTGGGAGAGCTCATGCTTCGTCCCTCCTTTCGAAGGGGAAGCTAAGCCGGCGACGCTTCGCGTCAACCTTGCGTCATGACGTTTGGTGAGCGCGTGTAGGTGCAGCGCTCTCGAGCGCGCTACTCGACGATTCCAGTGTCGTTTTCGCTAGTTCCAGCGCTCTCGGGTGCCGCCGCCGTCCCCTTGCGGGCCTTGTAGCAAGGCTGGCAGAACACCTGCCGCCCCTCGAGTGGCTTGAAGGGCACCTGGGACTTCGTGCCGCACTCGGCGCACGTGATTTCGAACTTCGGGCGCTCCGGCCGAGCTCGCGCGGCGCGCTCTCGGGGGGCTTCGGTCCCTTCCGGCGTAGCGGCGCGGGCCGGCTCCTCCTGATGCCGCGGGGGGCGCGGCGGGGGGCGATTGCCGCCATCGGTCGGTCGCGTCCCCCACGCGGACTCGCGCGGTGCAGCCGCCGCGGCACGTGCGGGACCCGCGAACCCGTTCTGACGCGGTCCGCGGTCTTCACGCGGCGCTCCGAAGCTCCGCCGGTCGCCCTGCGGCGCGCCGAAGCCGCCACGGTCTCCGCGCGGAGCCCCGGCGCCGAATCCACCCGTCTCGCGCGGAGGAGCGCCACCGGCGAACCCCCCTTGTCGAGGTGCGCCGTTGCCGAATCCACCACGCTGCGGGGCGCCGCCATGGCTCCCGAACCCCCCTCCCGAGCGGTACGCGGGGCGCCCGTTGGGGCCGCCGCGGTCGGGGCCTCGATCGCCGGACCTCGGTGCGCCCCGGTCGCCCCCGCGCTGCGGGCGTGCATCTCGACCGCCTCCTCCGCTCCCTTCGGCCTGCGCCTTGCGCGCCTGTCGGCACGGCTTGCACCGCTTCGGCGGCGCCGCGAGGCCCCGCTCCGCGTAGAACAGCTGCTCGGCCTCACGGAACAGGAACGCGCTGCCGCACTCGGCGCACGTGATCTCTTGGTCGCTCATCGGGTCTCTTTCTTCGGGCGTCGAGGGCCAAACGTGCCCTTCGTGCAGCAGGCGGGGTCGCGAAATCGCGTGGGAATTGGAGGCGCGGTGAGGCGCGAACGGGGGCGCCCGGGTGACGCGCGTGGCACGGGCCACGCGCAATCACGTAACGAGAGCGAAGCTCGTCCACGTTCTGACATGGCGGGGTGGGGCGTCAAGCGTCGGTGAAGGCGCCGTGGCCTCGATTGACACTCCTCGAGCGGAATGACACGCTCCGCCGTCCCGGTTCGGTTCGCGGGCCGGCGGGCGCCTACGCCGCAATGACCTCGCAGTCCGACGACGCTACGCTCCGACTCACCAGCGCCGATTTCGACGCCTATCTCCCCGAACGGGCGACGTCGAATGCTCATACGGAGCCGCGCCTTGCGCTCAAGGAGCGGACCCTGGCGTGGGCCAAGGGGGTCGTGACGCGCCTCGCCGAGCTCGGCATTTCCGTCCAGGTGACCGCGTCGGACGAGTATCCGACCCTGCGCAACGGGCGCCGTGTCGACAGCCAGCGCGTCTTCTTCTGGCGCGACACCGCCGCCCGCGCGGAGATCGAGCGCCTGGTCGAGAAGAAGCGCCCGCTCAGCGACGCTCTCGCCGATCCGGCGCCGCAGCAACGACACCCCTTCCTCGCGCTACGAATCGACGCCGCGAAGGTCGAAGTGAGCGTCGAGCTTCACCCGGACGCGTGGGTGGACGTCCGGAACCTTCGCGCCATCCTGGTCGAGCCGGCACGCACCCTCGAGCTCACGAGCGCTCTCGAGGCGCTCCCGTTCCAGTTCACGATCGGTCTGTCGAACGACAGCGAGCGGACCCCGGCCGCCGACGCGACGAGCGATCGCGTGCGCGAGCTGGCGTCGCGCGCGGAGCGCGAGAACAAGGCCCTCTGGATCGGGTGGACGATCCCCCGTGACGTGGCGGTCACGCACTCGGAGCTGCTGGACGAGCAGCTCGAAGACGCAATCGTCGCGCTGGGGCCGATCGAGAAGCTGATCGCCTGGGCGCCGGACAACGACTGCATCGACCTGGCCCGCGAGCCGGAGGTCGCGAAGGACGAGCGCGCGCGCGGGCACGAGGGCCCGCGTGACCGAGCGGCCTCGCAGGCACGTCGCGAGCGCGTCGAGCAGGACGAGCGCGAGCGCAAGATGGATCTCGCGCGGGAAGCCAGCGACGAGCCACCGAAGCAGGAGTCGATCGAAGCGACGCCCCCGCCACCCCGCGTGCAAACCATCCGCACCGTGCCGCGGATGATGACCCGGCGGCCGCTCGTGACCGAGGTCGACCCCAGCGTTCCCATCGAGAAGGGGACGCGCGTGCAGGTCCTCTCCGGGCCGTTTCGCGGGAAGGTCGGCGTCGTGCAGGAGCTCGACGGTCGGGGAGGAGCGCGCGTGATCCTCGGCCTCCTCGGCACGCGGGTCGATGCCAAGGAGCTGATCGCTGCCGCCGAGGGGAAGGACCGGCCCGCCCTCGCGTCGTCGCATCGCAAGCCGATGGGGGTTCGTTCCTGAGTCGAATCGCGGCGTAGCCGCACGGTGCGGCGCGACGGGATACACCCGGCGAGCATCGGTGGTAGAGGACCGCGCGTGCGACAAGTGAACCCCGCAGAGCTGCCCATGACGCTCGGGGCGCAGTTTCGCCGTCACCTGCCGGCGTACGCGCTCGGCACCGTCGTCCTCGCCGGCTTCCAGCTGGCGATGAATCGCATCGACTGGACGTCGAAGACGGCCATCGACCGCATCTTCAGCGACGATCCGCGGAGCGCGATCTTCCCTGCGTCGATCATCCTCGGGCTGTCGCTCGTCGCGTTCTTCACGCGCATCGCCAGCCGCTGGTTCATCTTCAACGCCGGTCGCGACGTCGAGTACGAGCTCCGCGCGGTCTTGCTCGACCGACTGCATCGGCTGGGCGCGGCGTTCTACCGGACCATGTCGTCGGGCGAGATCATGAGCCGCTCCACCGGCGATCTCGCGCAAGTGCGTCTGCTTTTCGGCTTCGGTGTGCTGAACATCGTGAACGTCGTCTTTGCGTTCGCCAGCGCGCTTCAGGTGATGACACGCATCTCGGGAAAGCTGACGCTCGCGTCGTTCGTCATGCTTCCGCTGCTCGTCGCGGTCACGCGCAAGTTCTCCAAGTCGCTCTTCGCTCGCACGCGGGCCAACCAGGACGCGCTCGGGCGCCTCAGCGAGATGGTGCAGGGGAACCTCGCCGGCGTGCGTGTCGTGCGCAGCTTCGCGCTGGAGACGCGCGAGCTCCATCGTTTCCAGGCGGCGAACAAGGAGTACCTCGACGCCAGCCTGGGGCTCGCGCGTCTGCGCGGCTCGATGCAGCCGCTGCTCGGCAGCATCGCGGCCATCGGAACGCTCGTCCTCTTCTGGTACGGCGGGCAGATGCTTCTCGACGGGCCGGAGCATGGAGGGCTCACCAAGGGGGAGTTCTTCGCGTTCTGGTCGGCGATGGGGCGAATGATGTGGCCGATGATCGCGCTCGGGTTCGCGCTGGCCATCGTTCAGCGCGGGCGCGCCGGCTACTCCCGCTTGAAGGAGATCTTCGACGCGAAGCCCGAGGTCGTCGACGGGCCGAGCCCGGCGCCCGCGTCGATGGACGGGACGCTCCGTGTCACGGGGCTCGAGCTGGCCTATGGCGACCGCAAGGTGCTGGACGACGTCGCCTTCGACGTGAAGGAAGGGGAGTCGCTGGCCATCGTAGGGAGGACGGGGTCGGGGAAATCGACCCTCGCGATGCTCCTCGCCCGCCTGCTGCCGACGCCTCACGGCACGGTGTTCCTCGGGGGATACGATGTTTGCGACCTGCCGCTGTCGTCGGTGCGGCGCACGATCGGCTACGCGCAGCAGGACGCGTTCCTCTTCTCGACGACGGTCGCGCGAAACATCGGCTTCGCCTTCGACGATCCGGACTCGCCCGAGTCGCTACGCCGCGTGCGCGACGCTGCGGCCGAGGCGCAGGTCCTCGAAGAGGCGCTCTCGCTCCCGGAGCAGCTCGACACCGTGGTCGGGGAGCGCGGAGTGCAGCTCTCGGGGGGGCAGAAGCAGCGGATGGCGCTGGCGCGCGCGCTCGTCTGGGAGCCGAAGATCCTCGTGCTCGACGATCCGCTGAGCGCAGTCGACGCCAAGACCGAGCGCGCCATCCTGGACGCCATCGAGCGCCAGGCCGAGAAGCGCACGGTCGTCCTCGTCACGCACCGCGTGGCCGCGGCAGCTCGATGCGATCGGATCATCGTGCTCGATCAGGGCAAGGTCATCGAGCGCGGGACGCACGAAGAGCTGGTGCGCGCGGGGGGGCTGTACGCGGCCTTCGCCGAGGAGCAGAAGGCGGCGACCGACCTCGACGACATCGACGCGAATCTGACCGGGCCTGCTCCCGTCCCCACGGGAGGTGCGGCGTGACCGCCCGTGCTCCCCGCGCGGCGACCGGGCACAACCAGGCCCGCGCCAACGAGAAGCTCCGGGCCTTCCACGAGGAAGACGCGCTCGGCAAGGCGTACGACACGCGCCTCATGATTCGTCTCTGGCCGTTCGTGAAGCCGCACGCGCGCTGGCTGTTCGTGTCGCTCGGGACGCTCGTGCTGGTGGCGGTCGCCAACATCGTGCGGCCGCTGGTGATGGCCGACGTGGTCCGGCAGGCCGATCGTGGCGACGGGCACGCGATGCTCCGCGACGTCCTCGTGTTCACGGGGCTCATCGTCGCCGTGCAGTCGATGAACTTCGCGCAGATGTACACGATGCAGATCGCCGGCGCGCGCGCCATGGCCGACCTGCGCGCGCACGTGTTCCTCTTCCTTCAGCGGCTCCAGCTCCGCTACTTCGACCGCACGCCGGTCGGGCGCCTGGTCACGCGCGCGACGAACGACGTCGATGCGCTCGGGGAGCTGTTCGCGTCGGGCGTGCTCAACGCGATGGGGGACATGATCGCGCTGAGCGGCATCGTCGTGATGATGGTGGTGCTCGACTGGCGTCTCTCGCTCATCACGTTCGCGGCGCTCCCCATCGTCGGGCTCGTCGTGAACTTCGTTCGCAAGCGTTCGCGCGAGGCCTACCGCGACATTCGCGGGAAGACTGCGCGGTTGAACGCCTTCCTCAACGAGCAGGTCTCCGGGATCGCCGTCGTGCAGGCGTTCGCGCGCGAGGCGGCGACCGCGCGCGAATTCGACGAGATCAACTACGCCTACCGCGACGCCAACAAGCGCTCGATCTACTACGAGGCCGTCCTCGACGCCGCGATCGAGATGGTGAGCACCGTCTGCATCGCGTCGATCCTCTTCTATTCGGGGCTCGATCGCATCGGCAACCACCACATCTCGTTCGCGCTCGTCGTGACGTTCACGCAGTACGTGAAGCAGTTCTTCGAGCCGGTGAGCCTGCTCGCGAGCCGATACACGCTGCTCCAGAGCTCGATGGCCGGCGCGGAGCGCATCTTCGGTCTGCTCGACACCGACGAGACCGACTCGGCTCCGATTGCCTTGACCGCTTGCGCGCCCGACGGACCTGCGACGGAGGCCATCGCGCTCGAGCACGTGACGTTCGAGTACAAACCCGGGGTCCCCGTGCTGCGCGACGTGACGCTGAGCGTGGCGCGCGGCGAAAAAGTGGCGCTCGTCGGGGCCACGGGGGCCGGGAAGACGACGGTGTCGAGCCTGGTGCTCCGTCTGTACGACGTCACGCAGGGGATCGTGCGGGTTCTCGGGAAGGACGTGCGTGGCTACGACAGGCACTCCCTGCGCGAGCAGTTCTCGGTCGTGCCGCAGGACGTGTTCCTGTTCGCGGGCACGGTGCTGTCGAACGTCGCGATGAGCGACCCCACGCCCGACCGGGCGAAGGCAGAGCGCGCGCTCGCGCGGGTCGGGGCGATGGAGCTGTTCGCCCGTCGCGGTGGGCTCGAGGCGAAGGTGCAGGAGCGCGGGGCGAACTTCAGCGGCGGCGAGCGGCAGCTCCTCGCGTTCGCACGCGCGATGTACCGCGACTCGCCGCTCCTGGTGCTCGACGAGGCCACGGCGAGCATCGACTCGGACACGGAGGCGCGCCTGCAGGTCGCGCTCGACGCCGTGATGGCGGGGCGTACGGCGATCGTGATCGCGCACCGGCTCTCCACGATTCGCGCGGTCGATCGCGTGATCGTGTTTCACAAGGGGCGCGTCGTGGAGTCCGGGAGGCACGAGGATCTCATGGCGCTCGGCGGGGTCTACGCGCGCCTGTACCAGCTGCAGTTCGCGCACGAGCACACGCTGGCGGTCGAGGCCGCCGTGGCGCCCGCGTCGCACTGACTCGCGCTGGAAGGCGCCCGCGTCGGCACGATCAGGGCAGGCCGGCGAGCGCGCGGACCTCGGGCGGCGCGAAGCTCAGGCGCGCCCGGAGCTGGACGACGTCGATGACGACCTCGTTACTCTCGGTGCGTTCGAAGTCCAGCGTGCCGGGATAGCGCTCCTCTATCCACCGGAAGAGCTCCTCGCACCGCTCCCGCTGCGCCTCGGCGTGGCGTTCGCGGCGGAGCCTCAGGATGCGTTCGCCAAACGCGCTCAGCGTGCGGGTGAACGTCTCCAGCTCGAACGGTTTCGTGAAGATACGGACGACCTCCCCTTCGTTGATCGCCTCGAGCGCGCGATCCATCGTGACGGCGCCGGTCAGCAGGATCCGGAGCGTGCTCGGAAAGTCGCGACGAGCAATCCGTACGAGCTCGAGCCCGTTCATCTCCGGCATGTCGATGTCCGACACGAGCACATCGACCGCCCACGTGCGGAGGATGCCGAGCGCCTCCGCGCCGCTCGTCGCGGTGAAGACGCGAAACCCCGTATCCTGGGCGACCATGCGCGAGATCGCGCGAATGACGATCGGCTCGTCGTCCACGAAGAGAATCGTCACGTTCGTTGCCTGCGCGGCGGTGTCTGTCGTCTTCACGGCAGCCACCTCCGCCAGCCTGGTGCGTCGAACGAGCCGAGCGCGTGGTCGATGTCCACGATCAGGTGCGTCATGGTCTGGTATCGCTCGCTCGGTTTCTTCTCGAGCGCCCTCATGACGACGCGCACCACCCGGCTCGGCAAGACCCCGTGAGGGCTCGTGAGCGGTTTGGGCGTCTTGGTCGCGTGCGCCACGAACATCGCGGGCGCGTCTTCCGCGTCGAAGGGGAGCCCTCCGCTCAGGAGGCGATAGAGCATCACGCCGAGCGAGTAGGCGTCCGACCGCACGTCGCTCGGCTCGCCGGAGATGCGCTCGGGCGCCATGTAGGCGGCCGTTCCGAGGACCACTTCGTCTTGCGCGCCGGCGAGGGAAGCGGCACCGAAGTCGATCACCTTCAGCCGCGGCGCCTCGTCGCTCGAGTCGCTCAGCAGGAACACGTTCGACGGCTTGAGATCGTTGTGAATCACCCCTCCTTCGTGGGCGGCGCCGAGGCCCAGAGCCGTCGCGCGGGCGACGCGGAGCGCAGCCCGTGGCTCGAGCGCGCGCCCGTGGGCGATGCGTTGTTCGAGGGACTCTCCCTGGAGGCGCTCCATCACGATGAACGGCGATCCGCTCACGAGTACGCCGTAGTCCGTGACCTCCACGACGTTCGGGTGGCGCAGCCGGCTGGTCGCACGCGCCTCGAACAAAAAGCGCGATTCGAGCGCCGGGTCTGCCGCCGGGCGGGCCCTCATGACCTTGATCGCGACTTGCCTTCCGATGAGCGCGTGCTCCGCAGCGAAGACTTCGCCCATGGCCCCTTCGCCCAGCCGCGAGCGCAGCAGGTAGGCGCCGAGGGTTCCACCGATCTTCGGTTCGTCCCAGACATCGCGCAGTGCGCCGTCATCGATCTCGCATCGCTGCCGGAGGGGGGGCTGGAACGTCCCGCACACGGTGCAGCGCCGAAGTTGTGCTCTAGGGCGATGCTCGGCTGCTCGTCCGCGGAGCGTGAGTAGGCGCACCTCCGCGACCAGCCCACGCGCCGTCGCGCCGATCGTCACGAGGACCTCCGCCGCATCGCCGCCGGCGCGGATCGCCATGCGCGCCGTACGGGTCTCGGTGGGCGAGTCTCGCTCGGTCAGGGGATCGAGCCCCGCCATGCGCGCGAGTCGACCGATCGCAGCAGCCGCGACGTCGGCCGAGACCGCGAGGCGGGCGGCCGTGGCGTTGCCTAGGCGAAGGGTGAGGATGGCCGACTCGTCGTCGGGATCGAGCGAGACCGTGTCTCCGCTAGGACCCAGCAGCGACGCGATCATCAGATCGGCGAGGATCGCGGGGGTCGTGTCGAAGGGCGTCGGGGCGCGCGCGTCGGGCGGTGGCGCCGCGCGATCCATCTCCGCCCAGTGCTCGCGCGAGATTATGGTGGTCAAGGGTGCTCGGTCTTCGACTATCGGGCCCATCGTGCTCACCCGCTCGGCCGCCGTAGGCGTGCCCTCAAGAACGTGCGCCTCGAGGAGTCTTTTCACAAGAGCCCACGCGGTCGCGTTCTGCGCACCTCTTCCGAAGACCGCGCGCGTGGGCACGACGCCCTGCAGTCTCCTGGGCACTCTCGCGTGCACGCCCCGCTCTGCTTGGGCGCCGTCGCACTGTGCGCCATCCACCTTCATCATCGTAGCATTCGGGGCGGAATGCTTTTCCCTCGCTGGCGCGTTTTGATAGCGACAGGAGAAGCCCGATGTCTCGACTTTCGACCCGGTTGGCCGTACAGCGAAGCGCCGTGAACGAGCCCCCTTCGCAGCCCAGGATCGCAGCGGAGACCGAGTCCGCGTCCCCCGGCCCGGCGTCGGAAGGGATGCGCGTACTGAAGCCGCGACGAGCCGCTCCCGCGGACGCCGTGCGCCCCACGCGCGCCGAGGTGTACCTGGACGCCCTCCGTCACAACGCGCGCGTCGTGCAGCGGCACGCGGGAGATGCTCGCGTGTGGGCTGTCCTCAAGGCCGACGGGTACGGTCACGGTGCGCCTGCCGTCGCGCGGACGCTCGAGCGTGCGGGGGTGGATGGGTTCTGTGTGGCGCTGCTCGAGGAGGGGATCGAGCTTCGCGACGCGGGGATCCGGGCGCCCATCCTCGTGATGGGGGGGTACTACGGCGGCGCCCACGACGAGGTGCTGGCGCGCGGGCTCGTGCCGGTCGTGTACGACCTTGGGCAGGTGCAAGGGTTCGCGCGTCTAGTGCGGATCGGCGCGGTCGACGGACCGATCGACGTGCACCTGAAGATCGATACGGGCATGGCGCGGCTCGGCGTCACCATGCAGGAGCTTCCGCGGTTCGCGGCGGCGCTCGCGGACTATCCGGAGGTTCGCGTGTCGGGCCTCATGACGCACCTGGCGTGCGCGGATGCGCCCACGGTCGAGGAGACACGCGCGCAGACCACGCGCTTCGACGAGGCGACCGCGCAGCTCGCGCGTCACGGCGTGCGCGCGCAAGTTCGCCACGCGGCCAACAGCGCCGCGGTTCTCCGTGGCGAAGCGCTCTTCGACGCCGTTCGCCCGGGGCTGGCGCTGTTCGGCGTGGCCCCACAGGCCGCCGGCGTCGCGCTCTCTGCGGAGCTCCGCCCGGTCATGCGCGTGCGTACCGAGATCATCTCGCTTCGCGACGTCGTCGCGGGGGAACCGGTCGGCTACGGTGCGCTCTTCCGCACCACGCGCGCCACGCGCATCGCCACCGTCCCGATGGGCTACGCCGACGGCCTCTCGCGCCACCTGTCGAACCGCGGCCACGCGCTCGTCCGCGGCAAGCGCGTGCCGGTCATCGGTGCCGTGTCGATGGACATGTCGATGGTCGACGTTACGGACGTTCCGGGCGTGACGATGCGCGACGAGGTGGTCGTGCTCGGCGCGCAGGAAGGGCCGCTCGGGAAGGACGCGATCACCGCCGACGAGGTGGCCGCCCACGAGGGGACGATCGCGTGGGAAGTGATGACGTCGATCTCGCGGCGCGTGCCGCGGTTCTACCGCGAGCCGTAGGAGCCCGGCGAAACGTCGTTCGGATCGCGAAGAGTCTTCAGCGCTTCGCAAGCGGGAGAGGCGTCGCTCACGCTGACCTCCTTCAACCAGGCGTCGGCCGAAGGTTCGCCAGACACGGTGCCCGGAGTCCACGAAGTAACGAGCACGATCGTCATGCGCCCCTCGCAGACCGGGAGGAGCCCCAAGCGCACGACGCGCTTGTCCTCGACGCGGACGGTGCGCGTGTCGACGCTCCCCGACGCGGTCTGCACGCGGCTCGTACCGAGGTCGAAGGCATGGCCTGCGGGGAACACCTTGCGAACGCCATCGACGAGCGCAGACAGCAGGGCTTCGCGCAGCTCGGTGGACGGAGGTGCCCATCGGGACGCGATCCCTACGCGCGCGTCGCCATTCGTCGCCAAGAGCTCGTAGCCGTCGTCCTTGAGAGGCTTCATATCGCGGAGAACGCTCGCGACGCCGAGCGTCGGATCGGTGAACCGCTCCTGCTCGACGCGACCTCGGTGCGCGAAGTCGAGCGGCATGGGGGGATGAACGGCGAGCTTCACGTCGGCGAAAGGAGCGAGCGGTGGGAGTGCTCGACCGACGAGCGTCAGAAGCTTCCGCGCTTCCCGCGCGCGCGTCTCGTCGTCATCGAGACCCTGCACGAACGCCACGCGCGTCCCTTCGTGCAGCGCCACGAACGGCGGCTTCTCGCCCCCTGGGCACCGCTTTCGCGCCGTGAGCGCGTCGTAGAATCGCGCGGCGGCCCTCTCGTCGTCCCACGCCGTGCTCCACAGGAGCGCGCTCCTCGGACCCTGCGTTGCGATCAGGAAGGCATCACCTCCCCAATCTCGGGCTGCCTCCTCCGCGTCGTGTGGCAAGACGCACTCCGCGAGGAAGTAGCGCGTCTGGAGCTCGCCCATGCGGCCGGACGCGACGCTCATGTACCCATCGGGCGCTTCGATGGGGCGAATGCCGACGGCGCGCTCTCCAGCCAGGTACTTCTCGACGTGGAGAACCTGCTCGGTCGTCTGCGGAGGATTTCGCATGGCCGCGTTGACGAGCGCCCATCCGCCACTTTCGGCGAGCTGGGCGACGAAGGTCGCCCCGCGCTCGTACGGCCAATTCACGGTCGCTTGCGACAGGGCGGGGACTCGTTCGCGCGCGCTCGCCGTCGCCGCGGCCTTCGCGTAGTCCGCCTCCGAGGCGCGCGCCAGCGCAGCGACGGTGAGCGCGTAGGACGAGCCCCTTCGATGGAGCGCGAGCATCGTCGAGGTGAGCGTTGCGTCCCCTTCGAAGAGCGCCTTCGCGGCCAGCATCTGGTCGGCGTCGCCCAGCTTCACGAACTCCGGGATACCGAAGAAGCGATCCTGGAGCGCGTGCTCCTCTTCGTGCGCGAGCAGGGCCGCCGTCGTGGGCGCGCTCGCGTTGCGCCGCAGGTAGAGCTTCTTCGCGCGCGCGTCGTAGAAACCGCCGACCGCGTCCTCGTAGCTCCGCTGCGCCGCCGCGCCGGCACCGCTCGCAGGGCTCGCCATGGACAGCGTGCTCAGGAAGAGGTCGGCGAAATGAGCGCTCCACTCCGTGGCTTTGTCCTCGCGATGGAGCGCGCGCGCGAAGGCGTCTCCGTCGAGCGTCTCGATCTCCACGTGTGCACCTGGCGGGAGGCCGCGTACGCGGCTCACGTCGTCGACGGTCGGTGCGCTCGCCTCGGCGGGGGGCTGATAGAGCGGGGGGATCCGGGGCCCCGGGGTCGCGGGTGCCGGGCTGCGCGCGCACCCGACGGCCGCGAACGCGAGCGCGAGGAGCGCGGTCTTCGCGCGACGGCTCACGGCACACCTCGCGACGGGAGCAATGCGCCGCGCTCATCCCGGAGCTCCACCGGCCCCCATCCGAGATTGAGGAGCTGATCGCGAAGCTTCGCCCAGTCTCCCACGACGACGATCTTCATCCGATCCGGGTCCAGGTACCGTGCCCCGACGCGCCGTACGTCGTCGGCGCCGACGGCGAGGAAACGCGCCGGTCGCTTGGGCACGTCGTCGGGCGGAAGCTGCTGGATGACCAGCCCCGCGACGACGTCGTTCTCGCCCGCAAGCGTCGAGCTCGACGCCATCTCGCTCGTCACGAGGCGCCGGCGCTCTCTTTCGAGCTCGTCCACGGTGACGTCGGCGGTCTTCATCGCGCGAAGGACGCGATCCATCGCCGCCAGCGCCTCCCCGGTGCGCGCGGTCGGGACCTCGCCGTTGAACGCGACGCGCGGGGCCGACGGCTTTGCCGAGCGCTCGAGCGCGGGTTCGCTCGTGAAGAGGCTGGGATCGTGCACGAGGGTCGCCGCGCGCCCCTTCGAGCCGTTCAGGAGCCCGCGCAGGACCTGGAGCGGCGCCCAGTCGGCGGAAGGATACGCAGGGCCCTCGCCACCAAACGTCACCCACGTTCGCGACCCCGGATGATCGACGACGACGAGTCGAGGCGACGACGTTGCGAGCGTGAGCCGGGTCGTCTTTGCGGACGAAGGACGCTTCTTCCCGTGCCACGCGCCGAACGATTTCTCGAGCAGTGGCCGGACGGTCTTCTCGTTCGTGTCGCCAAGGACCAGCAGCGCGGCGGGGGACGAATCGAGCGCCGCGGCATACGCGTTCGCGACCTCGTTGCGGCTGAGGGCGCCGAGATCGCCGGAGCGGAGCTCGCTCAGCTCGTCCTCCGGCTGAGGGAGGCCGTAGAGAGCCGCGTGCAAGACGCGGGCGGCGATGGACGGGGGCGCGGTGTCGAGCGGTGCGTTCTCGTCGGCCGCCGCGCGGATCGAAGAGATGATCTCGCTCGCGGGGAAGGCGGGGCGAAGGACGACCTCCGCAAGACGCGCGATCGACGAAGCGGCGCGGTCCGAGGTCGTCGTCATCGTCGCGCGAAACCACCCCCAGTCGCAGGAAAAGCCCGGCGCGGCCATCTCCCCGTCGGTGGCCGCCCGGAACTGCGCCATCGGGAGGCTGCTCGTGCCGTACCAGAGGCCGCGCGCCGCCATGGCATTGGCGCCGAGAGGCGCTTCCCGGGCTTGCAGGAGAAACTGGATGCGCAGGAAGCCCGAGGCGTGCTGCTCGAGCAGGTACACCGGGACGCCGTTCGCGAGGTGGAACGTGTGGACCGGCGGCATCCCGTGCGGCAGCGCGTCCGCGAGCGGCGGCGCGCTCGCCCGGAACGGAGCGTCGGGCGTCTCGCGGAAGACGTGCTTGGGCGGGGGCGGGACGGCGTCGGTCGCGGCGGGGGCGGGGGCGGGGGCCGTGGGGATCTTCGCGATCGCGGAGGGCGGAACCGCGGGGGCGCACGCTGCGAGCGCGCAGGCCATCGCAGCGACCGAACGGAGCGCCGTGCGGTTCACTTCGCACCTCGCGTCGCGCGGAGCACGCCGGCGAGTGGTGCGCTCGCGTCGGGCGTCACGAACGTGATCACCCGGTGTCCTCTCGGGAGCCAGCGCGCGATCGTCTCGTTCACCGATGCGGTCGTGAGCGCGTCGATCCGCCCGAAGTCGCCGAGGAGCCCGGTCGCGTCGCGGTGCGCGGCGGCGAGCTCGCCGTAGATGTGCGCGCGCCGCGCGGCGCGGTCGAGATCCTGCAGGTAGGTGACTGCGAATTCGGCGCGACCCGCCGCGATCGCGACCTCGCTCAGCCCCTGCTTGCGCAACGTGCCGAGAGCGCCATCGAGCGCGGAGGCCACTTCGCTCGTCGTATGCCCGGGGGCCACGGTGGCGGTGATCCGGAAATCGGACGCGAACGCGTGCGACATCTGGCGTGCCGCGACGCGCGTGGCGACGTGGAGCTGATCCACGAGCGCCCAGCGAAGCGCCGCCCACCGCTGTCCGACCAGGGCGCGCGCGACGGCATCGAGATCTGCGTCGCCCGCAGCAAAAAAGGGGGGCGTTCGCCAGTCCATCCAGACCTCGGGGGACTTCACGTTCGCGGCGACCTCGAGGTGAATCTCCTCGTCGAGCTGCGCGGGCGCGGGCCTAGGGGCGGAGCGCGCCGGGGCGGGGGGGATGGGCGCGAAGTACGTCGTGATCCTCTCGAGCATCGGCGCCGACAGGAAGCCGCCGACGAGCACGAGCGTGGCTTCGTTCGGTCCCAGGTTCTCGTCGTGAAAGACGCGCACGTCCTCGAGCGTCGGGCTCTCCGCGGAGACCCCGAGGGGGATCCGCTGGTACGGGTGGTCTTCGGGATAGACCGCCCGAGTGACGAGCTCGTAGACCGCGCCCGACGCGACTTTGTTCACCTTGTTGTCGCGCTCGCGCACGCTCGCCGCGCGCGCGTCGAGGAGCGCCTTGGGGTCGTCGGGGGCGAAGAAGCCCATCTGGTCGCTCCAGAGCCAGAGCACCGAATCGACGGCGTTCGAGGGGACGGTCACCGACTGGATGAGCGACTCCATGCCGGCGCTCGATCCGCGCTCCGTCGCGCCGATGCGGTCGAGCGTCGCGTCGTATCCGCCGCCCGGCACGTGGCGAGTCCCCATCATCATCATGCGCTGCGTGAGCGCGGCGAGCCCCTCCTTGCCCGCCGGCTCGTCGCACGAGCCGCCAGCGTACCGGAGCTGCAGGGCGACGAACGGTGACTGATGGTTCTCCTCCAGGACGATCGTGAGCCCGTTCGGAAGGCGGGCCCGGGTGGTCGCTGGGAAGTGGAGCGCGGCGATGCTCGACGCCGCAGTCGCCGCTTCCGGCGCGGCGTCGGCGGGCGGATCCGCGGCCCCCGCGGTCCGGGGGACGAGGCCCAGGGGGAGGGCGAGGAGGGGGGCGAAGCGAAAGGGGAGAAGGGCGTGGGCGAGGCGCGTCATTCATGGCTCCGGAGGGGGGATTTCGGCCCCATGGTGATCTCATCGGATCGTTCGCGCCGCATGTTGCGGGGAAAGTGAGCCTCTCCGGTCGAATGTGCCACGAGTCCCCTCGATTCCCTCGCCGGATAGTAAACTCCGCCCTCGTTGTCCCCCCAGACGTCCGCCCCGCTCGATCGCACGCCCCTGGCCATCCTCGCCGGCCTGGTGGACAGGGTCCTCGCGCCGCCTCTCGATCTCCTCGACGATCTCGGCGCGACGGTCCTCCTCGCGGTCCAGACCGCAGTCTGGATGATCCGCCCGCCATACCGCTGGGCGCAGCTTCTCCTCGCGCTCGATTTCGTCGGCGCGGGGTCCACGTTCATCGTGGGGCTCGTTGGGCTCTTCACCGGAATGGCGTTCACGGTGAGCACCATCGTCGGCTTTCGACAGTTCTCCGCCGAGGGGATGGTCGGTGGGGTCGTCGCGCTTGCGCTCGCACGCGAGCTCGCTCCGGTGCTCGCGGCGGTCGTCGTGACCGCGCGCGCCGGGAGCACGATGGCCAGCGAGCTGGGGAACATGCGCGTCACCGAGCAGATCGACGCCATCACCACGATGGGGGTGAGCCCCGTGCAGTACCTCGTCGTGCCGCGTGTGCTCGCGACGACGCTGATGCTGCCGCTGCTCGCCATCGGGTTCGGGATGGCGGGCATGGCGGGGGCGTATCTGGTCGCGGTGCTCTGGCAGAACATCGATCCCGGCGCCTTCTTCGATCGCATCAAGGACCTCGTCCAGCCCTCCGACCTGCGGATGTGCGAGATCAAAGCGCTCGTCTTCGGCGTCATCATCAGCGTGATCTGCTGCAAGAAGGGGTTCAACGCCTCGGGGGGCGCGCGCGGGGTCGGCGAGGCGACGGCGAAAGCGGTCGTCGCCAGCATCGTCGTCATCTTCGCCGCCGACTACGTGCTCACGACGCTGCTCACGGAGATCTGAGAGAACTCGACCATGACCGACGCTCCGCGCGACCTCGTCACGCTCGTCCGGCGCGCCACCACGCGCCACGCTTCCCGCCCGCTGTTCGCCATCGATCGCGACGGCGGCTGGTCCCGGTACACGTTCGCCGATCTCGCTCGCGAAGAGGTTCGCCTCCGCGCGTCGCTCGCGCGGCTCGGGGTGCGACCGGGGGATCGCGTGGCCATCATCTCGAAGAACCGCGAGGAGTGGGCCGTCGTGCTCGCCGCGACGCACGCGCTCGGCGCGGCCATCGTGCCGATGTACGAGATGCAGCACGTCGACGACTGGCGCCACATTCTCCACGACGCCAAAGCGCGCGTCTGCTTCGCGTCGACCGACGCAATCTACGCGCGCGTCCGTGGACTGCTCGGCGATCTCCCCGATCTCGCGCACGTCATCGGCCTCGAACGGAGCGCGCGCGAGCACGCGGACGATACGTCGTTTCGCCATCTCGTCGACGCGGGGCTCCCCGGCGAGGCGCCGCTCGTCACGCCGAGCCCGGGCGACGTGGCGGCGTTCATCTACACCTCGGGAACGACCGGCAAACCGAAGGGGGTGAAGCTAAGCCACGCCTCGCTGGCGTACGAGATGAGCGCGATCAGCGAAGGGTGGGACCTCGGCCCCGGGGATCGCACGGTCTCCATCCTCCCCTGGGCGCACGTGGGCGGTTTCGGCGAGCTCGTCGCCGGAATCCACCTCGGGTTCTGCGCCGCCGTTCCCAGCAGCTTCGACAAGCTCGCCGAGGCCATCCGCGCGACGCGCCCGACCGTGATCATCGCCGTGCCGCGCGTGTGGAACGCGCTCTACGACGCGATTCACAAGGGGATGGCCGCGCGCCCGCCTGCGCTACGGTGGGTCTGGGAAACCGCGCTCAGGGCCGAGAAGAAGCGCCGCTCGGGGCTTCGCCTGAGGAAGCGCGAGCGCGTAGCGCGACGGATCGCGCGTCGGGTGCTCTTCCCTGCCGTGCGCGCGAAGCTCGGGGGCGAGCTGCGCTACGCGGTGTCGGGCGCTGCGGCGCTGTCGAAGGAGATCGCCGAGCTGTTCGTGAGCATCGGCATCCCGATGCTCGAGGTGTACGGCCAGACCGAGACGTGCGCAGTCTCCACCGCGAACACCCCCGGCGCGACGAAGCTCGGCACAGTGGGGAGGCCGCTCCGCGACGTACGCATCGAGATCGACCGCAGCGTGGGGGACGCCAGCGACGGCTCTGGCGAAATCGTCATTCATACGCCGGGCGCGATGCTCGGCTACCACGGGCTCGACGCGGAGACCGCCGCGGTCATCCGCCCCGATGGCGGCATTCGCACCGGAGACCTCGGGCGACTCGACGCCGACGGTTACCTGCTCATCACGGGGCGTGTTCGCGAGGTCTACAAGCTCGAAAATGGGAAGTTCGTGACGCCGGTGCCGCTCGAGGAGAGCCTCACGTTGAGCCCTTACATTGCGCAGGCGCTCGTGTGGGGGTGGAACAAGCCGCACAACGTGGCGGTCCTCGTGATCGACGAGGCCGCCGTTCGCAAATGGTGCGACGAGAACGGTGTACGCGCGACCGCGCACACGGAAGACGCGCGCGTCCGCGAGCTGTTCGTGCGCGAGATCGCCGAGCGAACGCGCGGGTGCAAAGGGTACGAGCGCATCGAATCGTTCGCGCTGGTGACCGAGGCGTTCACCACCGAAAACGGGATGCTGACCCCGACCTTGAAGTTGAAGAGAAGCGTCGTGCTCGCGCGGCATCGCGAGCGAATCGAAGCGTTGTACGGGTAGGGGAGCGAGCGCAGCGGCGCCGCGGGCCTACGGAACCGCGAGCGGCGCTCCAGGAGAGTGTGCTGGCCGACAGGAGAGTGTGCTGGCCGACAGGAAAGTGTGTCGGGCTCCAGGAAAGTGCGCTGGCTTCCAGGAAAGTGCGTCGGGCTCCAGGAAAGTGCGCAGGCTTCCGGGAAAGTGTGTCGGGCTCCAGGAAAGTGCGCTGGCTTCCAGGAAAGTGCGCTGGCTTCCAGGAAAGTGCGCTGGCTTCCAGGAAAGTGTGGCGGCCAGCTCACTTCGCCGGAACGACCACCGAGTTCAGCGTCGAGAAATTCGCGCCCGCGGGGTACCCGTAGCTGACCCAGCGCGTGAACAGGGGGTTGGTCTCGTCGGTCGAGCCGTTGTCCGTCGGCCACGTGACGTCGTTTCCCCATCCCCACACCGTGACGCCGAACGCCGCGGTCCCGGTCGCCCCCGCGCCGGGGAGGAAGCCGCCGGCGATCGTCTGCACCCCGTTGTCGCACCCGTTCTGTCCGACCCAGTCGCCCGTCGATAGATCGATCCGCGTGAACTCGAACCGGTCCTCCGAATCGACCGCCACCCACCCGGTGAGCACTCCCGCGCAGTCGAGCGTCACGTCGGGCATCGCGCCACTCTTCGCGTCGCGCACCCGCACGACGACGAGGTTCGTCTCGGGATACGTCGGATCGGTGAAGAACGTGTACCGCGGGAGGTACTGCGCGGCCGGCACGACGCTCACGTATTCGGGGTCTCCGTCGCCGTCGAACGGATCGCCGCCGGTCATGTACGACGCGAAGTAGAACGGGTGCGCGGCATCCTGGCTCCGCACGACGAACGGCCCCGCGGAGTCGATCTCCACGAGCTCCTTGGCTCCCAGCGTCGTCGGCGCACCGGGGGGTGGCGCCGGATCCCACGTGAGCGTCGTGCCGTCGACCACGCCGACGAGCCTCCACGGCACGATCTCTTCGTTCGCTGGATCGCGACTCCGGTAGCGAACCGCGACGTACTCGTTGCCGAGGGCGCGCACGGGAGCGAGCATCTGCTCCGCACCGTCGGCCCGCTGGTCCTGCCCCACCGGCACGTCCATCAGGGTGGATCCGCCGATGACGCCCACGGGCTGGTCCGCCATGATGGGGCTCCCGGTGAGCTCGGCGTTCTGGGAGATCTGCAGGTACTGCCCTTGCGAGAGCGTGAACGTGATGGGCACGCCCGCCTCGTCGGACGGGAACGTCCCCGCGTCGTCGGTCACGATGGCGCTGGTCGGTGCGATCGTCACGTGCGTCAGGGGAGCCTGCCCGATGATCGCGAGCGTCGGCTGCGCGCGGTCCGTCGCGATCTGCGTCGCCTGCTGGTACGCGTTCGCGGCGATGTAATTCGTGTCCCACACGTTCGTCGGAAGCAGCAGCGTCGCCCCCGTCACGCGCGCGCGCCCTCCGCCGTACGGCAGCATCTGGTACGCGACGACCGGCACGTTCGTCGACACGTGGAACGCCGTCCCGATGCCCGATCCATGCAGCGCCGCGTCCCCCACCACCGCCGGCGTCACGCCATCGGGGCAGTTCGCGAGAACGCGCGGATCGTACGAGACCGGATCGTTCAGCGCCGCCGGGTCGCGCGACAGGAAGAGCACGGCGACCTCTCCTGCCGGGAGCCCCAGCGTTGAGTCGTACGGCTCGTACTGCACGTTCAACCCTTGCCCGCTCACGATGCGGGTGAACGGTTCGAGCGGCAGCGTCTGAGCCCCGTAGTTGACCTGGATGCGCGCGGGCTGCCCGGTCTTCCACTGGTTGATGATGAACACCGCGAAGCACGCGCCGGCCGCTTCGTCCGAGGTGTCGACCTCGAGGGCGTAAAAGTCGCAACCGTTCGACGTGTTCTGTCCGAGCGTGTCCTGGCACGGATTCACGCACGTCGCGCCGCACGTTTGATCCGTGCACGCGGTCTCGCACTGCTCGAGCGAGCTGCACTGAAAGACGGGCGTACCGCACTGATACAGGTACCCGAGGTTCGACGGGTCGCACGTGAGCGGCTGGTTGCAGTCGAGCGAGACGTCGAGCGCCCCCCCTTCGAAGATGGGGGCTCCGTCGGGCGAGGTGAGCGAGCCGTCGAGCGTGGACGCGAGCGAAGCGTCCTCGCCGGGCGTCCCGTCCGCGCCGAGCAGGCCGGTGCGCGCGCCGCACGCGAGCACGAGCGCCGCGATGGACGCCGATAGAGCCGCGAAGCGAACGAACCTGCGCACGGCTACGGAGCGTAGACGGGTGCCGCGCCTCCCGCCAACCGCGCGGGCTCACATTCGCGTCGGTTCGCGCGAATCAGCTGAGCGCGAGCATCCGATCGATGGGCGTTCGTGCGCGCGCAATCAGCTCCGGCGCCATTTCCAGCCGCGGCGCGAGATCGCGCAGCGCGAGGTACACCTTCTCCAGCGTGTTCTTCTTCATGTGCGGGCACTCGTTGCACGCGCAGTTCGCCTCGGGGGGCGCTGCGATGAAGACCTTCTCGGGCGCAATCTTCGCTGCTTCCTTCTTCATCGCGTGAAGGATCCCGGGCTCGGTCACCACGATGAACTCGCGCGCGGGGCTCGCCATCGCGTGCTTCAAGATGCCCGTCGTCGAGCCGATGAAGTCGGCCATCGCGAGGATGGGCTCCTCGCACTCCGGGTGCGCGAGAATCTTCGCGTCCGGGTGACGCTCCTTCAACGCCGCGAGCTTCCGCAGGCTGAACGTGTCGTGGACGATGCAGCTCCCCTGCCAGAGCGTCATCTTCCGCCCGAGGGTCTTTTCCACCCACCGCCCCAGGTTCTTGTCCGGCGCGAACAGAACCTCACGATCGGCCGGGATCGCGCGGACGATCTTCTCCGCGTTCGACGACGTCACGATGTAATCGCTGAGCGCCTTCACCTCGGCGCTGCAGTTGATGTAGCTGACGACGACCGCGCCCGGGTGCATCGCCTTCCACAGCGCGAACTTGTCGGCGGGGCACCCGTCGGCGAGCGAGCACCCCGCGGTCAGATCCGGCACGACGACGACGCGCTCCGGGTTCAGGATCTTCGCGGTCTCGGCCATGAAGTGCACGCCCGCGAAGCAGATGACGTCGGCCTTCGTCTCGGCCGCGGCCTGCGAGAGCTGCAGCGAATCACCGATGAAGTCGGCGACGTCCTGGATCTCCGACTCCTGGTAGTAGTGCGCGAGGACGACGGCGTTCCGCTCCTTCTTCAGCCGCGCGATCTCGACGTCGAGGTCCAGCGAGGGATCGACCGGCGCGCGCGCCGTGCCCGAGAGAACCGGAAGCTTCATGGCAAGAACGTAGGGACGCCGCGCGCCCAAATCCAGTCGAGCGTGAAGCCCGCGCCCGCGTCAGGTCTTCCGGAGCAACTTCGTCGAGATGTGCCGCCCGAGCGCTTCGTCCATCAGCTTCTCGACGATGTCGTCGACCTTGTCGCGCTCCGCATCGTCGGTGAACTTGAACTTGATCCCCATCCCCGGCGGGTTCGCATCCGAGGCGTCCTCCTCGGTCACGACCCACACGACCTCCCCCTTCAGGGCGAGCTGCGCGTTGTGGGACGGCACGCTCAGCACGAAGACGAACTCCGTCCCGACGTCCAGCGGCTTCGTGGTCCGGATGAACGTCCCCCCCTTGGAGATGTTCTTCGTATAGTCCGCGAAGAAGGTGTTCAGGCGCTTGTAGTCGACCCGGAGCTGGATCGCCGCGCGGTCCTCGTACCGCTTGTCCTCGCGGTCGAACGGATTGGTGTGCGGCGCGCGATCCGCGTCGTCGCCTTCGCCACCTTTGTCGCCGTTCTCCGGAGGGGAGGACATGCGCGGAGAGTAGCACTAGAGTCTCGTCTTGATGTTCGACGTGCAAAAGCTGAAGGAGATCCGTGAGCGCCTCGCCGAGGTACCCACGCGAATCGCAACCGTGGCCAAGGTCGCTCAGACGAGCGGCATGATGTGGGAGATGACGCTCCCCGGCGTGAGGGCGCTGGCGAAGACGCTCGGCTCCGGCGCCCAGAATCCGTCGCAGGTGTATCGAATCCACGCGTTGAACGCGCCCGGCAAGGTCGCGCTGAAATGGCGCGACGAGACGATCACCTACGGCGAGTTCAACAGGCGACTCGACTCGGTCGCTTCGTCGCTCTCGGCGCTCGGCTTCGGCCGAGGCACGAGCGTCGTGCTGATGCTGAAGAACCGCCCCGAGTTCCTGGAGGCGAGCTCCGGCGTGACGCGCATGGGGGGCTCGGCCGTCTCCGTCTCGTGGCGCTCGACCGTCGCAGAGCTCATCTATCTCGCGTCGCACTGCGGCGCACGCGCCATCGTGTTCGACGCCGATCTCTGGCCCGTCATCGAGCAGGCCAAGAAGGAGCTCCCCCAGCTCAAGGCGTTCTTCGCCGTCGGCGGCCACGTCCCCGGCTGCTCCCACTTCGACGACCTCCGCAACGGCACGCCGTCCTTCGCCGAGCCCGCGGGGGCGGCGGACGATGCGGCGTTCGTCATCTACACGTCCGGCACGACCGGCAAGCCCAAGGGGGCCGTCCGCAAGTTCCCGAAGGACGCGCTCCCGGCGGCCATGCGCTTCCTCGCCGAGACGCCGATGCGCGTGGACGATCTCCACCTCGTCGTCTGCCCGCTCTACCACTCGACCGCCATCGGCTTCCTGACGTTCTCGCACCTGCTCGGCGCGGCTGCCGTCATCCTCGACGAGTTCAAGCCCGAGGCGTTCCTCGACGCGATCGACCGCTACGGCGTGACGACCACGGCGGTCATCCCGACGATGCTCCACCGCGTGCTCAGCCTCCCGGCGGACGTCCTCGCGAAGTACAGCGCCCGCTCGCTCCGCGCGATCTTCTCGGGCGGCGCGCCACTCCCCGGTCCGCTCGCGACGCAGACGATGGACCACTTCGGCGACGTCCTCTTCAACTTCTACGGCGCGACCGAGACCGGCATCGTGACGCTCGCAAAGCCCGCCGATCTCCGCGCTGCGCCGACGACGATCGGCCCCGCGGTCCCCGGCAACGACATCCAGCTGCTCGACGACGCGGGGCACGAGGTGCCGGTCGGCAAGGTCGGCGAGCTGTACGTGAAGAACAAGATGCTCGTCGCCGGCTACCACAAGGACCAGGCGGCGACGCGCGACAGCATGCGCGACGGCTACTTCAGCGTCGGAGACCTCGCGCGCCGCGATCGCGACGGTCGCTTCTTCATCGAGGGGCGCAAGCGCGACATGGTCATCTCCGGCGGCGTGAACGTGTACCCGGCGGAGGTCGAAGGGGTGCTCGAGCACCATCCGGCGGTCGCCGAGTGCGCGGTCGTCGGCGTGAGCGATCCGGAGTGGGGTGAGCGCGTGCGCGCGTTCGTCGTCGTCCGCGTCGGTCACGAGCTCGACGAGGGGATGCTGAAGACGTGGACGCGCGAGCGGCTCGCCGGCCCGAAGGTCCCTCGCGACTTCGTCTTCCTCGACGCCCTCCCGCGCAACCCCACGGGCAAGGTGCTCAAGCGCGAGCTGCGCGAGCGGACCTAGCGCTTAGTCTTGATCTTCTGGCTCGATGGCCGAAGGATCTGCTCCTCGTCGAGCGGAACCTCAGCCGCGATCCCCATCTTGCAGCTATCGCGGAGCATCTCGTACGTAGGCGTGGGCGGCGCAGTCACGCGCTCCGCGACCTCATCGAGCTCCTTCGGAAACGACACGGACTCGTACTCGGCAGTTTCCGCCGGGATGCCCTCGTCGATGATGACCGCGTCGAGATCGCCGAGCTCACCCGGATCATCGAGCGCCATCAGAACTTGCTTCGAGGGTCGCTTCGGCAGAGTACTTGGCTTCTTCGCGGGTCCCATCTCGATACCTTGAAGGCTAGCAAGTCCGCGCCGCGGCGCATCTTTTGTGCGAATCGGCGGTAGCCCGATGGAGGCTCAGGTAGGCAGCGCGGCCTTCAGCTTCACGCTCGCGCGTATGACGTGGGTGGCGCTCTCGTGGTCGTCCGCATAGCGCACGTGAATTCCGAGGACCTCCGGCAGGGTCTCGTGGAATTTCACCACCAGCTCCGGGTCGAAGTGCGAGCCCGCCCGCTTGTCGAGCTCCGCCAACGCCGCTTCCACGGTCCACGGCGCCTTGTAGGGGCGCTTCGACAGGAGCGCGTCGAACACGTCGCAAACAGCCACGATCCGCGCTGCCAGGGGAATCGCCGTCCCCTCGAGCCCGCGCGGGTATCCGGTGCCGTCCCACTTCTCGTGGTGACAGTGTGCGATCGTCTCCGCCATCTGCATCAGATCCGAGCTCCCGCCGGAGAGGAGCTCGGCCCCGATGGCCGGATGGCGCTTCATGATGGCCCATTCGTCCAGGTCGAGGGGCCCCGGTTTGAGCAGAATTCGATCCGGTATCCCGATCTTGCCGATGTCGTGCATCGGGCTCGCGTTGAGGATCAGCTCGCACTCCTCGGGACCGAGTCCGATCCTTCGCCCGAGCGCTGCGGCCGCCAGCGACATGCGGATGATGTGCAGGCCCGTCTCGTTGTCGCGGTATTCCGCCGCGCGTCCGAGCCGCCGAATGACCTCCAGCCGCGTCTCGCGAATCTCGCGCGTGCGCGCGTTGACCCGCTCCTCGAGGATGCGGTTCTGATCGCGCACGCGATTGTGGAGCAGGCGCACCTCGAGCATGTTCCGGATCCGCGTGAGCGCTTCGACGCGATCGAACGGCTTGTTCAGGAAGTCGCGTGCCCCGCGCTCCAGCGCGCGAAGCAGCACGTCGGGATCGTTCAGCGCCGTCATCATGAGCGCCGGCACGTAGGAGTCGGGCCCCTCGAGGACCTTCAACTGATCGAGGATCTGGAACCCGTCGATGGGTCTCATGTGCAGATCGAGCACGATGAGATCGGGCTGGAACTCCTTGTAGAGATCGACGGCCTCTTCGGGGTTCGTCGTCGTCGCGACCGAAAGATAGCCGGCGCCTTTCAGCACCTTCCGCAGCAGGAGGACGTGGCTCTCGGCGTCATCGACGATGAGTATTCGTCCCTGGGTGATCTCCTTGGCGCTCAGCATGGGGTGACGACTCCTGGCTCTCCTGGCCTCATGCGATCGAGTGCGGTGGGGGGGACTTGGAATCGCCGACGGCCGCGCCCGTTAGAAACAGGTCGATCGTCCGGAGGAACTCCTTCACGTCGATCGGCTTCGTCAGATACTGCAGGAACCCCGCTTCGAGCCCGCGTTTGACGTCGCTTGGCATCGCGTTCGCGCTCAGCGCGATGATCGGGATGTGCCGCGTGTCCACGTACGACTGGAGGAGAGCAAGCGCCTCGAAGCCATCCATGCCGGGGAGGTTGATGTCGAGCACGATGAGATCCGGGTCGCGCGTACGTGCGAGCTCGATCCCTTTCTCCGCCGTGTCCGCAGCGAGGATCTTCACGTGCGGGCGCCTCTCGAGGATACGCGCGACCAGCGCGCGGTTCGCCGGGTTGTCCTCCACGTGCAGCAGCGTGACCTCGGTTTCGTCGGTACGCGCGATGATGAGCGACGGGTCGGTCTCTTCCCCCTCGATCGCCGGCTTTTCGCCGATCGCGAGCTCGAAGAAGAAGCGACTCCCTTCGCCTGGCGAGCTCTCGACGCCGATCGACCCCCCCATCAGCTCGATGAGTCGCTTGGTGATGGCGAGCCCCATCCCGGCCCCCTCGACTTCGGCCTTGGCACGCAGACGCGTGAACGGCGTGAACAACTGCCCTCGCTCTTCGTCGGTGAGCCCTTGACCCGTATCGGCCACCGAGACGACCAGCCTCCCCTGGCTCGGCCGCGCGCACGTGAGGATCACCGTCCCCCCCGGCTTGTTGTATTTCACGCCGTTCGACAGCAGGTTCAGCAGAACCTGCTTCAAGCGCGTGCGATCGGCTGTGACGTAGAGTTGGCGAAACTCCTTGGTGTGGTCGTCGATCTTCACGTGGTGCTTCTCGGCGAGCGGCGCGATCAACGTCAGCGCCTCGCGCACGATCTGCTCCACCCCGACGCTCTCGATCGATAGCTGCAGCTTCCCGCTCTCGATCCGCGCCAGATCCAGCACCTCGTTGATGAGTGCGAGCAGGTGCCAGCCGGCCTTGAGGATCTGCCGAACACTCTCTTTCTGCGAGATGGTCAGCGGCTCGTCCGGATCCGTATTGAGGACCTGCGAGAACCCGAGGATCGAGTTGAGCGGCGTGCGCAGCTCGTGGCTCATGCGCGCGAGAAACTCGCTCTTCGCCTGGTTCGAGCTCTCGAGCTCGCGCTTCGCGTCCAGCAGCGCTCCCTCCGCGCGCTCCCGCTCGGCCTCGTGCGCACGCAGGGCGTCCAGCGCCGCCTCGAGCTCGCGGATGCGCGCACGAAGCGTCTGCGCTTCACCTACGACCTCTTCCCCTGTCGTGTCGGCCTCGGCCATCCCGCCTCCCCGAGCTCAATCCCCCACTTCATCATCGTACGCGCGCGCACCCATTCGGTAAATTCGGGCGCGCGAACGGGCCTGCGCCAGGGGACCCTGGGGCGTAGGTAGGTGTCAGTGCGCGGCTAGGGGGAGCTGGGCGAGCTCGAACGCGACGCGCTCTTCCAGTTTCTCGAACGGCAGAAGCGGATGCCCGTTGATCCAGAGCGCCGGAATGGTGTCGATCGCGAGCTTCTGCGCCAACGCCTGATCGCGCTTCATGCGCTCAGCCGTCGCGACCGAGGACATGTCGGCGTGGAAGCGGGCGAGATCGAGCCCAACCGTCTGCGCGTAACCGTCCAGGTCCGCGTCGGACGCCTTGGGCTGGTTGCCGAAGATGAGCGCGTGCATGTCCCAGAACTTCCCCTGGGCGCCCGCCGCGATTGCCGCACCGGTCGCGTGAACCGACGTCTGGTTGTCGGGCGACCAAACGGGCTTGAACACCAGGCGCAGCTCCTTGGGGTGCGCGGCAAGGAGCGCTTCGAGCTTCGGTGCTTCTGCGGCGCAGTGCGGGCAAAGATAGCTCCCGAACTCGATGATCGTCAGCGGCGCCGACGCCGGCCCCTTGGTCGGGGAGCCGTCGATGGGGATGCTCTTGGCCTGCTCGGGGTCGAAGCGTCCGGCTAGGCCCGCGCCGATGTATTGCCCCGGCCACCCGTCGTGAATCGCCATGGCGATGTAGCGCGCCGCGGCCATGCAGTCGGAGCAGTTGCGGTGTTCGGCGATGCACTGGGCGATCGATACGGGCACCGAGGGGCAGGGGGCGTCGACCCCACCGATGACCGATTCGAAGTCGCTGAGCTCGCGTGGATTGAAGCCCGCGTCCGCAAACAGGGTGAGGACGGCTCCCGCGTCGAATGCGGGCACGGGGGGCGGTAGACCGGTCGACGGCGACTCTGCGGTCGAAGCGGTAGTCGCGGTGGCCGTCGCGGACGGGGTGTCCGTCGCCGCCGCGGGCGACGGCCCGGGCTCCGGTGCGCGATCTTTCGAGCAGGCTAGGAGCGCAAACGCGAGCGCGAAGAACGAGCGTCGCATCATCCGAGCACGTGCACGCGGATGGTGTTCGTGCTCCCGCTCACGCCGATCGGCGCGCCGAACACGATGACCACGCGCTCCCCGGGTGACGCGAGTCCCGCCGCCATCAGATCGCCCGAACACCAGTCGACGAGCTGATCGCTGTCCTTGACCGAGGGTGACTCACGCGGAATCACGCCCCAGTAGAGCGCCATCCGCCGCCGCGTCTTCGCGTTCGGCGAGAACGCGATGATCGGGACGTTGGGGCGCGCGAGGCTCACGTTCATCGCGCTGGAGCCGCTCTCGGTGAACGCGACGAGGTACTTGGCTCCGATCTCCTTGGCCGTGTTGCACGCGCCGCGCGCAATGGCCTCGGCCGTGCTCGTTGCGCGCGAAGCGTACGGAGCGCTCTCGAAGAAGATGCTCGACTCGGCCTCGCTCGCGATACGGCACATCATCGCCGCCGACAGGCTCGGATGATCGCCCGTCGCGGTTTCACCCGAGAGCATCAGCGCGTCCGTCCCGGAGAACACGGCGTTCGCGACGTCGCTCGCTTCGGCGCGCGTCGGGCGCGTGGCCTTCGTCATCGACTGGAGCATCTCGGTCGCCACGATCACCGGCCGCCGTACGCGGCGAGCGACGCTGAGGATCTGCCGCTGGATCACCGGCACGCGCTCCGGCGGGAACTCCACGCCGAGGTCTCCGCGCGCCACCATGACGCCGTCCGACGCTGCGACGACCGACTCGAGGTTCTCGACGGCGTCGGGGGTCTCGATCTTCGCGATGATAGGCGTTGGCTGCCCCCACTCGTGGCAGATCTCGCGCACGAGCCGAAGGTCCTCGGCGCGACGCACGAACGAAAGGGCGATGTAGTCCACGCCGAGGGAGAGCCCGAACTGCAGGTCCTCCTTGTCCTTGTCGGTGAGCGCGCTCACCCGCATCGTCTTGCTCGGCAGGTGAACCCCGATGTGGTTCCGCATGCCGCCCCCCTGCTCGACGAAGACGCGCACCTTGTCGCCGTCGATCGACTTCACCTCGAGCACGAGCCGCCCGTCGTCGAACAGGATGCTGTCGCCGACACGCACGTCGCCAGCGAGCCCCTGGTACTGGATCGGGATCACGCGCTCGTCGGCGCTGAAGTCCCCTTCGACGAGTGTGGCGTCGCTTCCAGAGGGGAGGTTGAAGGGGCCGCTGAACCTTCCGGTGCGGATCTTGGGGCCACAGAGATCCTGGAGTGCGGCGACCGACTTCCTCTTCTCCTCGCACGCGTGGCGCAGGCGCTGGAACCGTGCGCCGTGCTCTTCATGCGTGCCGTGGGAGAAGTTGAGCCGGGCGACGTCCATCCCGGCGTCGATGAGTGAGCGCAGCCCCTCCGCGGAGTCGCAGGCGGGACCGAGCGTACAAACGAGCTTCGCGCGGCGAATCGACATTTGGCGCGCAGTTTGCCACCTCACGAATGCGTTGTGTCGAGTTTCGCTCAGGCTCGCGCTGCGGCGCGCCATGCGGTACTCGTTCACCCGATGGCCACGTCTCGTGACCGCGAAGGTTTCCTGACGCTGGGGGGCGCGCGCCTCGTCGATCTCGTCTCTGACGCGCGGGTCGGCACGCCCGCGTACGTATACGACCTCGACGCCATCTCGGCCGAAGCGCGCGAGCTCCACGCTGCCTTCGACGGAGCGGCTCACCTGATCGCGTATGCCGTGAAAGCGAACAGCGCCGGGCCCATCGTCCGGGCGCTCGCACGCGAAGGATGCGGCGCCGATGTGGTGAGTGCCGCGGAGATGCTCGTCGCACTCGCATGTGGAGTAACCCCGCACGCGATCGTGTTCAGCGGTGTGGCCAAGACCGACGACGAGATCGACCGCGCGATCGGCGCGCGCATCGGCGCGATTCAAGTCGAGAGCCTCGAGGAGATCGACCGTGTCGACGCGCGTGCGCGGGCGGCGAGCTCCCGCGCGCGGATCGCCGTTCGCATCAACCCTGGTCTGGACAAGGGGGCCATCGACACGCACGCGCACATCGCGACGGGCCACGACGAGGCGAAGTTCGGCATCCCGGAGGGACAAGTGGCCGCCGCCATCGAGCGCGCGCTCTCGCTCCCGAGCATCGAGCTCGCTGGCGTTGCGTCGCACGTAGGCTCGCAGCTCGCGACGGTCGACTCGTACGTTGGCGCTGCGCGTGCGCTCTTCGGCGTCGCCCGTGCGGCGCGCGAGAGAGGCGCGACCCTCGCGTTCGTCGATACCGGCGGCGGCTTCGGCATCGACTACGGCGATGGCCAGGTGGCGCGCCCAGGCGATTTCGTGCGCGCCGTCCGCGAGCACCAGCGCGCCTATCGCCTCGACGACGTCGCGCTGCACATCGAACCCGGGCGCGCGATGGTCGGGGCGCACGGCGTTCTCGTCGCCCGCGTCATCCAGCCCAAGCGCACCGCGCCCGGCCGCGCGTGGCTCATGATTGACGCCGGCATGAACGATCTCATTCGCCCCGCGCTGTACCAGGCGCGCCACCGCATCGTTTCGCTCGCCGCGCCGTCGCACGACGAAGAGACCTTCCGCGTCGTCGGTCCCGTCTGCGAGAGCTCGGACGATTTCGGTGAGCACGAGCAGCTGCACGGAGCCACGCACGTCGCCATCCTCGACGCCGGCGCCTACGGCTACGTGATGGCCAGCTGCTACAACGGGCGCGCGCTTCCCGCCGAGATCTTCCTTCGGGGCGGGCGAGTCGTTGCAAGCGCCGCGCGCAAGAGCACGGAAGACTGGGTCGACGAACGCATCTCCATCGTCGGGGAGTAGGCCTACTTCCGTCGGGGAGTAGACCTACTTCTCGACCTTCGGTGTCCCCTTGGACGGAGTCATTCGCGGCGGTGGCACCGTGCGCGCACGCACAACCTGCCCTTCAGCGATGATCTCGACACCGATCGTCCGGCACCGTCGCGACAGGCGCTCCAGGTCGACTCCGGCCACGACGATGAGCCCTGACGGCGGCGACGGATCGACGAACATCTCTGCGGTCGGCCTCCGGGTACGGAGCATCTCCCGCACGTTCCCGTCTTCGACCCAGAGGAAGCCCGAAGCCGGGGTGAACGTCCCGCGCCCGACGACGATGCTCGCCTGCAGTAGTGTGCGAGACAGCGACTCGGGAAGCGGAGCGATGGCTTCGATGCGCTGGCGAAGGGCGTCGGCCTCGAAGCCCGCCGACAACGCGCGAGCGAGCGTCTGCGGGGCCACGATCAGATCCAGGGACTCGGCCGCGCGCCCCACCTCGACGAACGGCGCGATCTGAATCACGGCGTGCACGCGTGCCGAGGGGGCCAGGCGGAGAACGTGCGTATCGAGGAACTTCGACTTTGCCGTATCCACGGAATGCGCGCGATCGGCAAGGAGCGCGCGACCGCGTGGCGTGAGGCGAAGCGCGAGCGGAGCGCTCGAGGGCACGGCTCCTGCGGCCAGTCCGCCGTCGGCTGTGTTCTCCTCGCCGAGGTCGACGATCCCGAGCGCGGGAAGGCTCTCGTGCACGATGCGGCGCGCGACCTCCATCGGCTCCACGACGTCGACCCCCACGCGCTCCGCCCACCGGCGCAGGAGGCGCGCGAGGCCTGGTACGCGCGGATCGGTGCTCAGGTATTGCTCGAGTGCCGCCCAGGGGAGCCAGCGCCCTTCACCGAGCTCGCGCAGCGCTTCGAGCACCATCTCGCGCAACACGCCGACAGGGCTCGCGTCGCGTGCGTCTGCCGCGACGCGGAGCATCTCGGGCTCGCTCCGCGCCTCGTCCCACGCCCCGCCGTGTCGCCACGTCACGAACACGAGCCTCGAGAGCTCGTACATCGCCAGGGACCCGGGCGGCGACGACGCGTTGATGGCGCTCGTCTCCCACAAACCGATCGCCCGCGAGAGCGCGATCATCAACGCTACGTGCGAGGGCTCCCGCCCGAACCGTGCGGCCAGCTTCTGGATCAGCGACTTCGGTGTGCCGATTCCCGCGCGCACCTCGTTGCCGGCCTCGCGTCCGGCGAGCGCGAGACCCATCGTGAGCGGGACCGGGTCCAGCGCGAAGCGCGCGCGCCTGGGGGCGTGATCCTCCGACTGAACGAAGCTGCGCACCTGCGCGCGCCGGGCCTCGCGTTCGGCCTGCCGCGCGGCTCCGATGATGGCCGCGACTTCGGTCGGGACCACGTGACGATTCGGATGCACCGGCACGAGCAATCCCCGCCGCTCGAGCGAGAAGCCGACCCCTCGCCGCGACGGCGTAGCGCCGGTGGCGGTCCGCAGGCGAAGCGGCTCGCGCTCGAGCTCCAGCAGCTCCTCGGTATCTGCTTCGCCCCCTTCGCGCTCCACCGCTTCGAGAACGCGTCTCTCCGTCGGCGATAACTTGTCGATCTCCTCGGCTAGCTTTTGCGTATCGCCAAGCACGTCCCAGGCGGCTTCGAGCGACAGCGCGATCGGCGGCGTGGACGGGCGCCCCAAGTAGTGGGCCGCGATCGCGCTCACCGTCTCGAACGGCGCCTGGGCGAGCAGCGCGCGAATCCCGCGCGGGTCCTCCCCCTCCCAGGGGCGAAGCTGAATCAGGTACGCCGTCGGTAGGAGGAGCTCGATGTTCCCCTTTTCGCCGCGCGCGAACACCAGCCCGCGCGCGATCAGCGGTTCCAGAGCCGCCGGCAACGCGGCCACGAACAGCGATCCGCGAGCTTCGGCCACGCGATGGAGAAGCTCCACGCTCGCAGCGGGAAGGCGAGACGGATCACGCGCCTCCGGGAGCGCCACGAGCGTCCGCGCCACCTGCGACGGGGGATCGAGCCGCTTCGCGGGGTCGACGCGAATCCCGAGTCGCGAGATGAGCGCGTCGAGCTCTGCGGCCGGGAGCGCCTTGAGGACGTCCACGAGTCGAACCGCTTGGCGTGAATGGCGGGTGGTCAAAGGAGCGCTTGTCTGAGAACAAGGTCTACGAGGAGTCAAGCACCATAGCAAAAGCTGCGGGGTAGTAGTATCCGGGCCGCTGATTCCCATGCCTAGGCCGAGCTCCGCGCAAACCAGGTCCCGTCCCCGCGCGCTCCCCTCGGCGGGGGCGTCGCCGGCGTGCGCCCCCGAGGCGCCGGTCAGGCTCGCCTGGCAGGGGCGGACGTTCGCGCCCCGGGCGGAGCACCCGGGGCAACCGATCGCGGTCGAGGAGACGATCGGCGGGACGGCGCCGAGCGTCCGCATCGTTCGCGGCGACGCGCTCGACATCGCGCGTGCTCTGGGGACCGAGGGGCTCTCAGGGAAGGTGGATCTGGTCTACGTAGATCCCCCGTTCGCGTCCGAGCGTTCCTGGGCGCTCGAGGCGCGTCTCGATGGCCCCGCGGACGGTCGCGTGCGCAGGCACGTGGCGTATGACGACAAGCTCGACACCTGCGCGTACCTCGACATGCTCGCCCCCCGGCTCGACGCGCTCGTGAGCCTGCTGTCCCCCACGGCGACGATCTGGGTGCACCTCGATTGGCGCGCGGCGTACCTGGTACGCGTGCTGCTCGACGAGATCCTCGGACGCGAGGCGTTCATCAACGAGATCGTCTGGCGTCGCGCGCCCAACCTGGGCCGCCAGGCGACGAGCCAGCAGTTCGGTCGGACGCTCGATACGATCGTCGTCTACGGCGGCAAGGGAGCCCGTTCGGTGCTCGTGCCCCCGACGCGGCTCGAAGAGATCGACGCTGCGGCGATTCGCTGGGACGACGAGGGGCGCCCCTTTACGAGCGCGCCGCGCGGTGACTACACCGATGCGTCCATCGAGCGACTCGATGCCGAAGGACGCGTCCATCGCACCCCGAGTGGCAAGGTCTACATCAAGTACTTCTTGGTGAAGGACTCCCGCGGCGTGTGGTGCCGTGAGCGGCGCGTCGATGCGCTGTGGACCGACGTGCCCCCGCTTCGCCACGCTACTGTCGGTGAGCGCACTGGGTACCCGACGCAGAAGCCGCGCGCCCTGCTCGAACGGATCGTGAATTGTGCGACGAAACCCGGAGATCTCGTCGTCGACCTCTTCGCGGGGAGCGGGACGACTGGCGAAGCCGCGCACGCGCTCGGACGGCGCGCGATCCTCGGAGATGCGGGCGACGCCGGAATCGCCATGTCGCGCGCGCGGCTCGCGCGTCACGGTGCCTCGCTCTCGATCGAGCGGTGTGGCGAGGTACGCGCGAAGGAGGGGCCACCCGTTCGCGCGCACGCTTCACGCATCGACGAAGGACACGTGCGCGTGCGACTCGAGGCGCCGCGCGAGCCGCTGGCGTGGGCCGTCGATGGTGCGTATCGCCGAGCGCATCCGTTCGTTTCGACGTGGCACTCCGAGCGCGTGCCCGGCGTGCGGCCTCGTGCGGCCTCTCTCGAGGCGGTCGTCGAATCGCGCGTCGAGAACGACATCGCCCTCCGGATCTTCGGAGACGACGGCGCCCTCTCCGCGCACGTCATCGCCGCGCACGAGGTCGCATGATCCTGCGCGATCCGGTGCACGGCCTCGTCGCTTTCGAATCGGAGGAGGAGCGCGTCGTCGAGGCGCTGATGGATACGCCCGAGGTCCAGCGCCTCCGCCGCGTGCGGCAGCTGGGCGTGACCGCGCTCGCGTTTCCTGGCGCGGAGCACACGCGCTTCGCCCATGCCGTCGGCGCGGCGTTCGTCATGAAGATGCTCGTCGCGCGACTCCGCGTGATTCACGACGAGCTTCCGTTCTGGCACCGCGTCTCCACGGATCGCGCCCGCGACGCACTCGCCGCCGCGCTCCTCCACGACGTGGGGCACGGCCCGCTCTCGCACCTCTTCGAAGGCGCCATCCCCGGCACGCCGCATCACGAGGTCTGGACCGAGCGCATCGTCCTCGATCCATCGACCGGGGTTCACAAGGTTCTCGCAGGTCTCGACTCGCAGATGCCCGGGCGCGTCGCGGCCCTCGTTCGCGGAGAGCACGAGCTCCCGTACCTGGCGAAAGCCGTGAGTGGCACGTTCGACGTCGACCGCTGCGACTACCTGCTCCGCGACGCCCACGCGACGGGGGTTCGCTACGGTCTCTTCGACCTCGACTGGCTCCTTCGCAGCCTCCGCTTCGCGCCCCGTGCGCTGAATGCCGCCCCCTCGCTTGCCATCGACGGCGCGAAGGGATTGCCCGCGATCGAGGGCTTCCTCATCGCGCGCCTCTTCATGTTCCAGCAGGTGTACCTCCACAAGGCGACGCGCGCGGCGGAGTGGATGATTCATCGGGCGCTGGCGCGGGCGGCGTCGTGTCTCCTCGACGGAGAGCCGTTGCCGCAGGTGCCGCGGGCCATCGCGCTCGGGGCGCACGGCGAGCCCATGCCGCTCCACGACTACCTGGAGATGGACGATGGCGTGATCGCGGGCGCGATGCACGCCTGGGAGTCGTCGCGCGATACGGCCCTCGCCGATCTGTGCAAACGGATCCGCGACCGGCGCCTGTTCAAGACCTACGAGCTGTTCGGGGAGCAAGCGACGACGGCGGGCCGCGAAGAGGTGCTCGCGATCGCGCGGCAAGCCGCATCGGCGCGCGGTCTCGACCCCGACGTCTACGTCGGTCTCGACGTCGCGAGCGACATCCCGTTCGGCGCCGAGAAAGAGCCGCTCATGGTGGTCTTCGCGAAGGGACCTGCGCGTCCGCTGAGTGATGTCTCGTTCCTTCTTACGCGCCTCGCCGGCCAGATTCTGTCGCGCGTACGACTCGTCTTCGCGCCGGAGCTCCGCGACGACGTGATGCACGCGCTGGGCGTGGGCGACTCGTGAGCCCGATGCGGCGTATCGCGTGCCTCGCTTGCGCACCGCTCGTCGCGTTCGCGGGTGCCGCCCGGGCCGACGAGCCCGCGTCGCCGTCGACGAAGCCCGACACGACCTACGGTCGCATCGACGGCTATGTGGAGCTCGTCGTCGGCGCGGGGGCCGTCTTCGGCCCAGGCTCACCTCGCGCCGCGCTCGACTTTCGCGCGCGCTATCTGCAGACCGCGGGTCTCTTCCTCACGTACGAGGACGGCGCCACCTTTGGCAGCAGCGCGGAGACCGCGCGCGTGATCGCGGGGGGAGTCGAGATCCGCCCTCTGTTCGTCGCGCGCTGGCTCGAGGGGCACGAGTGGGGAAGTCCGCGCGCCGACCTGTTGCTCGATTCGTTCGGTCTCGAGCTTGGAGGCTATTTCGCGCAACCGCACGGCGGTTCGTTCGGCGATCAACCGGGGCTGCAGGCGGGCCTCGGCCTCGAGATCTCGGTCTTTGCACGCGCGAGCGGGCCGTGGGTCGGAGTGCACGGTGGAGTGCGATGGAGCGATACGGGGCTAAGCGGAGCCACCCAATCAGGCGCGACGGATCGCGCGATGTACCTGTCGATCACGCTTTCGTGGCACCAGGTCGTGGGCGACCGTGAGGTCGACCTCAGCACCTCGCCGCCGTGAGCGCTCTGCGCGAGGCGCTCGTACGCGCGTTCTCAGCCGCACATCTTCAGGTGGCGGCCGTGGGGAGGTTCGCGGGCGCAGAGCCGTCGTCGTCGTTCGATCTCATCGCCCTCGGGAAAGCCGCGACACCGATGACGGATGCCGTCGTCGCTTCGTGGGGGCACCTATTGCGCGCGGCGCTCGTCGTCCTCCCCGACGATGCGCCCCCTCCGAAGGTCGACGCGCGCATTCGCGTCGTGCGCGCTGCCCACCCACTCCCCGACGCGCGAAGTGTTGCTGCGGGGGAGGCGGCGCTAACGCTGGCACGTGAAGGGGAGGGGACCGAGCTTCGCGTCCTCGTCTCCGGTGGCGCCTCGTCGCTCGCGTTCGCGCCCGTTGCCGAGATAACGCTGGAATCGGTCCGCGAGGTCACGCGCGCGCTGCTCACCTCGGGAGCGGACGTGCGCGCCATCAACATCGTGCGGCGGCATCTCTCGCGCGTCCACGGCGGTGGACTCGCGCGCGCCGCGTGGCCGCGTCAGAGCGTTGCCGTCATCGTGAGCGACGTCATCGGTGGAGCCGTCCACGACGTCGGATCCGGCCCCGCGGCCCCCGATCCCACGACCCTCGACGACGCGCGCCAGGTGCTCGCGCGTTACACGCGCGCGTACCTCGCGCTGCCTCTCGTCGAGACGCTCAAGACGACCGACCGTGAAGCCGCCTACACGACGTCCACCATCGTGCTCGAGCCCGCGCACTTCGCCCGCATGCTGGCTGACGAGCTGACCCGAGCTGGCTACGCGGCGCGCATGCTCACGCCCTCGATGGGCGACCCCGACTCGCTCGCCGACGAGTACGAGCACCTTGCCCGTTCACTACGCCCCCGCGAGGCCATGATCCGCTCCGCCGAGCCATCGATCCGCGTAGACCTCGCTCGTCCGGGCGCCGGCGGTCGCTGCACCCACCTTGCAGCCCTCGTCGCGCGTGCTCTGCCGGCCGACACGCAATTCCTCGCGGCTGCCTCCGACGGCGTCGACGGAACCAGCGAGACGGGCGGTGCGATCGTCGACGCGCGCTCTTTTCTCGGCTGCCGAGCCGAGCTCGACGCCGCCATCGCCGCCTTCGACACCGGCGCCCTCCACCGCTCACACGGTACCGCGCTCCCGCCAGGCCCCACCGGGCTCAACTTCGCCGACGTGCACGCTCTCGTGCGCGACTAGCGGCACACCTGCCGCACTCGAGAACCGAGTCCCCAGCTCGAAATTCGAGCTGGTAGCTCGCGCGGTGAGTCCCCAGCTCAAAATCTGAGCTGGCAGCTCGCGCGGTGAGTCCCCAGCTCAAAATCTGAGCTGGTAGCTCGCGCGGTGAGTCCCCAGCTCAAAATCTGAGCTGGTAGCTCGCGCGGCGAGTCCGCAGCTCAAAATCTGAGCTGGTAGCTCGCGCGGTGAGTCCCCAGCTCAAAAGTTGCACCAGGCTGGAATTGCTCAGCCGCCGTCGGCGCCCTTCGCCGTAATCGCCGCCCGTACCTGGTTCGCCAGCGAGCAGTTGTTCACCTGCCGCTGGAGTGCATCGCGCGTCTCCTCGTCGGTTGTCGCGCGATCCCCCGCGAACACGAACGACGCCGCCCCTTGCCGGCGCAAGCGTACGAGCTCGGACTTGGTTCGCAGGTCGAGCACGTGCACGCGCGACCAATGCGGCACCAGCTGCAGACCAGCCTCGGTCACTGGTCCTCCGTCCGCGCTCTTCGTCGCCTCGTCCGCGTCCTCGTCGAGCACCAGCAGGAAGAACCTGGCCTGCTTCACCACCTGCGCCGCGGTCTTCATGTCGACCTGCGCCGCCTTCTCGTACTGCTCGGTGAAGACGCGAAGCTGCATCTTGTCGTCCGCAGCCTTCAGCCCGTTCGCCCACTCGTCGTTGAGCACGCGCGTCGCGACGTACGCCCGCGCGAGGTTCCACGGTTGCTCGGGGAACGCGCCCGCATCGGGCTCGCCGTGCGCCGCCGCGAAGTTCTGCTCGCGCAGAAAACAG
>Ga0302283_1000099_pt1 | contig 56821 bp, 44 predicted proteins | sample III_Fen_E1_4_FD_198770 | JGI IMG/M metagenome (GOLD analysis project Ga0302283, IMG submission 198770) | Peat permafrost microbial communities from Stordalen Mire near Abisko, Sweden - III_Fen_E1_4 | ecosystem: Environmental > Terrestrial > Soil > Wetlands > Permafrost | place: Sweden: Abisko... | reverse complement strand
GGAGTGGCAGAAGGATGCGCGGGGCGCATTCAGCCCCAGGGAGGTCCCCGGCTCCGAGTTCGACGTCCCCGCCGATCTGGTCCTGCTCGCCATGGGCTACCTCCACCCGGTGCAGAAGGGCATGCTGGAGCAGCTCGGCGTGACCCTGGACGGGCGCGGCAACGTCAAGGCCGATACCTCCCGCTACCAGACCTCGAACCCCAAGGTCTTCGCCGCGGGCGACATGCGGCGCGGGCAGTCGCTGGTGGTCTGGGCCATCCGCGAGGGCCGCCAGGCGGCGCGCGCCGTCGACGAGCTCCTCACCGGGGCATCGGACCTGCCGCGTTAGATCACCGAGCGAGATTCTCGAACAGCGCGAGCATTGCCACCCGCACCGCGACCGTCAGGGAGCGGAGGCTCGGGCGAGCACCCAAGCTGGGTGCCATCGATGGCCTCCGCTCGCTGACGCTTCGCGGTGCGGACTGCCGTTGCAGAATCGTGCACGGTGATTGAGGTCCCGGGTCACCCTGCGGAACGCGCGAGGTTGCGATCGACCGGGAAAAGTGAGAAGCTCGCCCTCCGGGCTCGATCTCCCGTGCCGTTCCTGGGCCGTACATGAGCGAACCGCTGAACGCATCCGAGTCGCCGGTTCGCGAAGGCGATATCCTCGCGGGCAAGTACCGCGTGGAGAAGATCCTCGGCGTCGGCGGGATGGGCGTGGTCGTGGCCGCCATGCACACCGAGCTGGACGAGCGCGTGGCGCTCAAGTTCCTCCTCCCCAGCGCCGCGCAGAACCCCGCCGTGGTCGGGCGCTTCTCGCGCGAGGCCAAGGCCGCCGCCAAGATCAAGAGCCAGCACGTGGCCCGCGTCACCGACGTGGGCGCGCTCGAGAACGGCATTCCCTACATCGTCATGGAGTACCTGGAGGGCTGCGACCTCTCGGACCTGATCGCGCGCGACGGCCGGCTGCCGGCGGGCATCGCGGTCGACTACGTGCTGCAGGCGAGCGAGGCCATCGCCGAGGCCCACGCGGCGGGCTTCGTCCACCGCGATCTCAAGCCGGCCAACCTGTTCCTCGCCCAGCAGTCGGACGGCACCGCGATCATCAAGGTGCTCGATTTCGGCATCTCCAAGGCAGTGATCGGCGAGGACACCAACAGCAACCGGGGCGCGCTCACCGGCACCGCCGACGTCTTCGGCTCGCCGCTCTACATGTCGCCCGAGCAGCTCAAGTCGGCGCGCGACGTCGACGCGCGGGCGGACATCTGGGCGATCGGCATCATCCTCTACGAGCTCATCTCCGGCGTCTCGCCCTTCGACCGGCCCACGGTCGCCGAGACCTTCGGCTCGATCCTCTTCGAGAAGCCGCTCTCCCTGCGCGACAAGCAGCCCGAGGTCCCCGAGGAGCTCGACCGCATCATCCTCCGCTGCCTGGAGAAGGACGCGAACCTGCGCCTGAGCAACGTCGCCGAGCTCTCCAAGGCGCTCTTCCCCTTCGCGGAGAACGCGACGCTCGCCTCCCTCGACCGCACCGCGCGCGTGCTGCGGCGCGCGGGGGTGCGGGTCGACTCGGTTCCGCCCCCTGGCTTCCCCGCCGGCGCCAGGAGCTCGATGCCTTCGATCCCGGCGGCCCCCATGCCGCTGCTGGTCAAGGCGCAGGCGCGCACCAGCCTCGGCCAGTCGGGCGGCGCCCAGACGCGTACCGCGTGGGACACCGCCCAGATCCAGGGCCCGCGCTCGGGTGCGCGCACCGGGCTCCTGATCGGCGGCGCGCTGCTCCTCGCCGGCGCGGCCGTGTTCGGGGCCCTCCGCCTGCGCCACACGGACGGGGTCGCCGCCCACGCCGATCACGATGGTGGGGGCCAAAGGCCCCCCCCAACCCCCCCTGATCCGCCCGCGCCGACCCTGGCGAGCGGAGGCCCCGCCGTGACCGTCGAGGCGCTCCCGTCGAGCGTGCCCACGGCGCCTTCTGCCCTCGCCGGCACGACCCCGACCGTGTCGAGCGCGCCTTCGGTGAGCCCGATCGCCACGGTGGCGCCTGCCCCCCACGTCCCGGGGCCGCTGCGCAACCGGGGCGGGCGCGGGCCCAGGCCCGGGGCCACCGGCGCGGCGCCGACCACCGGCCCCGTCGCCGTTCCCGCGGCGAAGCCCACGAAGCCCGCCGAGGACACGGATGGTTTCGGCGACCGCAAGTAGCCGGCCGGCGCTTCGCCGTCTCTCCCGTCTCGCGCTGGGTCTCGCGGTCGGCGCCACCCTGCTGAGCGCTGCGACGCTCGCGCGCGCGGACGGTCCCCCCCGACCCGCGGTCGACAAAGCCACGGCGGAGGCGCTCTTCGACCACGCTCGCACGCTGATGAAGGAGGGCAAGTACGCCGAGGCCTGTCCCAAGCTCGCCGAGAGCCAGCGCCTCGACGCCGGGCTCGGCACCATGCTCTACCTCGCCGATTGCTACGAGAAGACCGGGCAGACGGCGAGCGCCTGGACCGAGTTCCTCGACGCCGCGGCCGTCGCCCACGCCACCGGGCAGCCGGAGCGAGAGCAGAAGGCACGGGAGCGAGGCGCGGCGCTCGAGCCGAGGCTGAACCGGCTCTCGATCTCGCTGGCGTCGGGCGCCGACGTCCCCGGCCTCCAGGTGCGTGCCGACGGCCGCCCGCTCGACCGGGCGCTCTGGGGAAAGCCGGTGCCCATCGATCCCGGCGAGCACAGCGTCTCGGCGACCGCCCCCGGCAAGCAGCCCTGGTCGAAGAACGTGCAGATCAGCGCGAGCGACACCGCCACGGCCTTCGCCGTCGTCCCGCCGCTCGTCGAGGAAGCGCGTCCGGAGGAGCCGAGCAAGGGCGCGCCGCCAGTCACGGTGGGGGTAACCCCCAGACCCCCGGGCGACACCGATCACGCGGGGACCGACGCCCAGGGGAGCCCGCGCCGATCCTCCTCCCCGCCCTCGCTGCCCCCCTCCTCGCCGCCACCGCCCGACACCCACGTCGGGGTGCGCCGGTTGGGCTACACGATGATCGGGCTCGGCCTGGCGGGCGCGGCCGCCGGCGGCGTCATCGGTGCCGTGGCGCTGCTCAAGAGCTCCGACTCCACGGCCACCTGCCGCATCGACAACGTGTGCCTCGGACCCGCGGCCGCCGCGCGCTCGAGCGCCTACAGCCTGGCCAACGTGTCGACGATCGTCCTCGGCAGCGGCGCCGGCGTGTTTGCGGTCGGGGTCGTGATCGCCATCGTGGCCCGGGCACCGGAGCCCTCCACCGCCTCCCTGCAGGTGCGCCCGCTGGTCGGTGCCGGACTCGGCGGTCTCGAAGTGGGTGGAGCGTTCTGATGCGGGCCCTCACCGCCGCGCCGCTGCTGGTGATCTGGGCCGCGGTCGCCGCCGTCGTCCATGGCTGCGCGCTCGTCGCCGGCATCGAGCCGCCGGACGAGTCGCCCAGCAAGCGGCACTGCGTCGACGGGGTCAAGGACGCCGACGAGACCGACATCGACTGCGGCGGCAAGGACTGCCTGGCCTGCGGCGGCGCCGCCTGCACGCTCAACGCCGACTGCCAGAGCGGAGGGTGCGCCACCGGGGTGTGCGTGGAGCCGAGCTGCTCCGACGGGGTCTTCGACGGCTACGAGTCGTCGCTCGACTGCGGCGATCCCCGGAGCTTCGCCGTGGGGTGCCAGCTCTGCCAGGACGGTCTCCACTGCTTCAACGGCTGCAACTGCCAGAGCGGGTATTGCAATCCGAGCACCCAGGCGTGCGGCGGCGGTACCCCCAACTGCGATCTCTGCGCCGACGGAGTGCAAGACGGGGCGGAGACCGATCGCGATTGCGGGGGAGCAAGCGTGTGCCCGCGCTGCCTCACCGGCCAGAAATGCGCCGTGGATACCGACTGCGCCTCGGGCACCTGCACGCCCCCCACCTGCGGTTAGTCGGGCGGCTCACGCTCGCGCCGCCCCCCGAACCGCGCTAAGCCCGGCGGATGCGTCTCCGCCTCCCCCGGGCCGCCGTCCGCCTCGTCGCCGCAGCCGTCACCACGCTCGCGCTCGGCGCCTGCGGCAGCGCGCCGCGCGCGGCCGACCCGCTCGAGGTGCTGCGCGGTGCGGCGGCCCACTACGGAGGCCAGGCCGGCGGCGCGCTCGGCGGCGAGGCCGAGGGCGAGGCGGTGGGGCGCTGGCTCCTCGGCGAGCTGCTCGTCCCGGGGGGCAACGCGGAGCGCGCCACGGCGGCGCGCAAGCGGCTCGAGGCGCTGCCGGACCCGGCGAAGAAGGAGCTCTTCGCGTCGCTGGCGCGCGCCGTCGACGACGAGGTCCACGGGCGCTTCCGCAGCGCGGCCCTCGCCCACCTCGACGCCGTCGCGGCGGCGCGCTCGAGCCAGCACCCCGACGCCCCGCTGGTGGCCTGGTTCGCCTCGAACCACCTCCTGGCCCTGCGGCAGGGGGTCGCCGATCTGTGGTCCGTGGCCCGCGACGTGGTCAAGAAGACCATCGACCAGCCGGGCAACGTCGGCTGGCGCGCCCGGGGCGAGCTGGTGGAGTGGTGGAGCCTCGACGGCTTCCGCGAGGAGACGGGCGAAGGCGCCGGAGGTGACGCCGACACCGGGGCGTTCGAGGCCGCGGCCAAGCTCTACGGCTGCGTGGAGAAGGCCCGCCTCGCCGGCCCCTTCGGGCACCTCTCGCCGGCCGACCACCGCGTCCACTACCAGGCCGAGCGCGCCGGGCCGTGGCCGGCGGTGTTCCCCCGCGATCCGCTCCGCCTCGAGACGCCCCGCGTCCACGTCGCCGAGCGCATGGGCTGCGCCCTGCGGGCCCCGGCCGCCGCGCCGGGCATCTACTACGTGGAGACGTTCGTCGACGTCCCCGCCGATCGGGAGGCGATCATCGCCGTCCAGGGGGCCTTCGCCATCTTCGTGGACGACACCGAGGTGCTCACGCGCGACACCCGCGTCTGGGGGATCTGGCCTCGCTTCGCCGCGCGCGTCCGGCTCGAGGCGGGCCGCCACCGCATCCTCGCGCGGGTCGCCGGGGCCGAGACGTCGATCCGCCTCCAGGCGCCCACCGGCGCGCCGCTCGGCCTGACCGGCTCGGACGATCCGGCCCCGCCCTACACCCTCACCCCGCCGGAGATGCTCGCCGACCCCAACGCGCTCGCGCCCTTCCTCACGGCGGCCGGCGTGCCACCGCAGCGAGGCGCGCCGCGGCCTCCCTCGTCGGTCGACACGGACGATCCCATCGCCCGCACGCTCGCGGCCTACATGGCCCACATCGAGGGACAGGACGATCTGGGGTCGGTGCTCCTCGAGCCCCTCGTCAAGGATCCCGGCGCGGCTCCCCGCCCCGACGATCGCTGCGGCCTGCGCTGGCTGGAGCGCGCCACGGGGCCGGCGCTGGCGCTGGCGGCCACCTTCGTGGAGAAGGATCCCATCTACCCGCCCGCCCAGGCCCGCGACTGCGTCAAGGAGGCGCGCCAGCGCGCCGCCGAGAAGGACCCCGAGCTCTGGTCACCCCGCTTCTGGCTGCTCCTCGACGAGGCCGACAAGGCCGGCGTGCCGGAGGTGGCCCCCAAGCTGGCCGCGCTCGCCGATCATTTCCGCGAGGTGCCCGAGATCCTCCGCGGCCTCGCCGCCATCTACGCCCGCATCGGGTGGAAGCCGGAGCACCACAACGCGGTCAAGCTCGCCGCCGAGCGCTTTCCGGACGACGTGGACGCGCTCCACGATCGGCTCCGGCTCCACGACGAGGACGGCGAGACAGAGGGCGCCGACCGCCTCGCCGCCCGCATCCACAAGCTCGATCCCGAGGCCGAGGTGGACTTCGAGCGCGCGGTCGAGCGGCGCGACTTCCGCGCGGCGATCCGCGAGCTCGGGCGGCTCGGCAAGCTGCGCAAGGACCGGCGCGACATCGCCGTGCGCATCACCGACCTGCTCACCCGCGCCGGCGCCTCGCAGGAGTCGCTCGCCAAGCTCGAGGCGGCCCTGCAGAAGAAGCCCCTCGATCCCGAGGCGCGCCTCTCCCTCGCCGACGCTCGCCTCGCCCGCGGCGACCGGAGCGCCCTCGGGCGCGCGCTGGTCGACGCCATCCACGCCGGCGCCGAGACCAGCGCCCTGCGCGAGGCCATCGATCTCGTCGAGGGGATGACCGAGCTGACGCCCTATCGCATCGACGGGCGCAAGGTGATCGCCGAGTTCGAGGCGCAGAAGCCGGACATGCCGGGCACCGCGGCCCGCGTGCTCGACTACTCGACCATCTGGATCCACGCCGACGGCTCGGCCCGGATGCTGGAGCACGAGATCCTCTACATCCAGGAGCGCGAGGGCATCCAGGAGCAAGCCGAGCAGCGGCCGCGCGGCCTGCTCCTCAAGATCCGCACCATCAAGCGCGACGGCCGCGTGCTCGAGCCGGAGATCGTCCCCAACAAGGAGACGATCACCATGCCCCACCTGGAGATCGGCGACTACATCGAGACCGAGACCATCACCACCCTGCGCGGCGACGGCCAGGGCGGGCAGCGCTTCGAGGGGCCGCGCTGGTTCTTCCGCGAGGAGAAGATCCCCTATTTCCGCAGCGAGTTCATCACCATCTCGCCCAAGAACCGCCCCCTCGACATCGAGACCGGCGGCACCGTCCCGCGGCCGGAGGTGTCCGAGAGCGGCGCCCTGGTGATGCGCCGCTGGCGCGTCGACAAGAGCCCGGCGCTGCCGGAGGAGATGGCGAGCGCCCCCATCCAGGAGTTCTTGCCCAACGTGCGCATCGGCTGGGGGATCAACCTCGAGGACACCGTCGCGCGCATGGTCGACGCCGCCTCCGACGAGACGCCGCGCGACCCGCGGCTCGCGCGCGTCGCCGCCGCGATCATCCGCGGCGAGATGCCGACGAAGGCGGCCACCGCCGCCGACGACGGTCCGGACGCGGGCCCCACGCTGGCGGCCGCCGAGGCGAGAGCCCCCGCCCGCGACGAGGGCCCCGCGACCTCCGTCGAGGAGAAGGCCCGGCGCATCTACCGCTGGGTGCTCGCCAGCGTCGAGGCGGGGCGCGAGACCGACGGCCGGCGCGTGGTGATGGGCCGCAGCGGCAACCGCACCGAGGCCTTCCTCTACCTCTGCCGGCTCGCCGGGATCGACGCGCAGGTGGGGCTGGTGCGCGATCGGCTGGTGGCGCCGCCCACGGGGCCGATGAGCGAGGCCGAGACCTTCGGGGCGGTTGCCGTGCGCCTCGCCGTGGACAAGGGCTCGCGCTGGATGGTGGTCCGCGACAAGTTCGCGCCCTACGGGTACATGCCGAGCTCGCTGCGCGGTCAGCCGGCGATCGTGCTCCGGCAGGGCGCGCCGCGGGAGACCACCCCCACCGGCGGCTCCGAGGACGGCGTCACCCACGAGGGGACGGTGGATCTCGCCGCCGACGGCTCCGCGCGGCTGGAGATCGACCAGCGCTACGAGGGCAAGCTGGCGATCGCCCTGCGCACCGCGCTCGAACAGCTCCCCGAGGCGCGCTTCAAGGAGATCATCGAGTCGCGCCTCCTGCCCCAGTCCCTGCCGGGGGCGCGCGTGCTCACCGTGGAGGTGAAGAACCTGGGTGAGCTGGACGCGCCCCTCGTCCTCCACATGAAGCTGGAGATGTCGAGCTTCGCCCGGCCACGGGGCGGCGAGCTGCTGGTCTCGCCGCTCTTCCCGCTCCGCCTCGGGGCGCTCACCCAGCTCGCGAGCCGCGAGACGCCGCTCTACATCGCCGAGAGCATCGCCAGCCGCCTCAGCGTCAAGCTGCGGATCAAGCTCCCCGACGGCGCGCGGGTGATCAGCACCCTGGAGCCCTCCAGCCTCGACGACGAGGCGCGCCTCGTCACGGTGAAGGATCACGCCGAGCCCGGGTTCCTGGTGCTCGACCGGGTCATGGATCTGCCCGCTGGACGCATCCAGCCGGCGGCGTATCTGGAGTTCCAGGCATTCGCGCGGCGCGTCGACGCGGCGCTCCACCGCGACATCTCCGTCACCCTCGGCGGACATTGATCCCTCCCGATTGATCCATCCCGAGGAACGCCCGAGAGCGTTCCCGGACTCATCCTGGGGAACGCCCGCGAGCGTTCCCCGACCGGGGGGCTCCGCCCAGCACGACGCGGGCGCCTCCCGCCGCTTCGAGTGGTCCGCGAAATGGGCTCGGCGTGTCCTTGATGCAGCCGTGCGGAGGACGCCTACGGGTTCGGGTCTCACGGAGGGGGGCCGCGCCCGGGGCGGAGCACGGCGGCGCGAATCATGGGCTGCACGTGGGCGCGGCTCACCTCGGCCGCAGGGCCGGCCGCGAACGCGGCGAGCACCACGACAAGCCCGGTGAGCCTTCCGACATCGTACCCAGCGGGAGACGGCGATTCGAGTCCTCGAGCGGCCCCTCGCCCTCCTTGCCCATGCTGGACACCGAAAAAACCACGCTGACCGAGGCGCTGACGCCACCAACCCGAAATGCCGCGCGAGGGGCCATTCGAGACGGGAGGTGTCCGTGAAGTTCGGCGTCTTCCTCATGGGCAGCAGGGACAGCTCCTACTTCGACATGGTCGACCAGGTCGTCGAGGCGGACGCGCTCGGCTTCAGCGGCGTCTGGCTCGCCGAGCGGCACTTCGCGAGCGGCGATCTGCTGTGGCCAGCGCCGATGCTGGCGGCCGCGTACCTGGCGGCGAACACGCGGCGCATCCGGATCGGGCTGGCGGCGCGCGTCCTGCCGTTTCACCACCCGCTCCAGGTCGGCGCGGACGCGGCGACGCTCGACATCCTGAGCGAGGGCCGGCTCGATCTCGGCCTCTCGCGCGGGAGCATGGACGAGGCCCCGCACCGCGCCTTCGGCGCCCCGAGAGACGAGGCACGGCAACGCTTCGACGAGTCGTTCGAGGTGCTCCGCCTCTTCTTCCGCGGGCGGCCCTTCTCGTACAAGGGCAGCTTCTACGACCTCGACGGCATCACCCCGTCGCCCGCCGCCGTGCAGCGGCCACACCCGCCGATGTACATGGTGGCCAACAACCCTCTCTCCCTCGACGCGGCGGCCGACCAGGGACTGCCCGTCTTCATGAACGGGGCCATGCGGCTGCTCGACCTGGGACAGTCGATGGCCCGCTACCGCATCCGCGCGACGGCGGCGGGCTTCGACCCTTCGGCGGTGGACATCCCGGTGAACCGCTTCGTCTTCGTCGGCGAGAGCCGCGCCCACGCCCATCGCGTGATGCGCGAGCCGTTCCTCCAGTTCGTCGAGCGGCGCGCGCCCGACCTGCGGGCGTACCTGGCGGCCCGGTTCGGTGAACGGGCGGCGTCGTTCGAGCTCCTGGCGCGCGAGATCGCCATCTTCGACGACCCCGAAGGCTGCGCGCAACGACTCTGCGAGCTCGAGGATCAGGTGGGGATCCACCACACGCTCTGCACGTTCAACCTGATCACGCTCGACCACCGCCTCGCCGTCGAGTCGATGCGCCGGTTCGCCTCCGAGGTCGTGCCGCTGCTCGCCGAGCAAGTGGCGCCGTCCCAGCAGCCCGCGTCGCTCTCGCCCCAGTCGATGGTGCGCCTGGTCGGCGACGCCGCCAGGCCCGCCCCGCGGCGGCTGGCACTGCGGGCAGGGTGAGCGCATGCGGAAGAACCGCACGCTCGCGCTCCTCCGCCAAGGCCAGCCCGCCCTGGGCGCGTGGCTCCAGCTCGGGAGCGTCCCCGCCGCGAGGCTGATGGCAGCGCAGGGGCTGCTCGACTGGCTCCTCGTCGACTTCGAGCACGCGCCGGTCGATCCAGCGACGGCGGCGACCCTGCTCGGCAGCATCTCGGACGTGAGCGGCGGCCGCGTGACGCCGCTGGCACGGGTCGCGGCCGCCACCATGGCGTGCGTCAAGCACGCGCTCGACGCGGGCGCGCAGGGCATCGTCGTGCCCATGGTGCACGGGCCCGACGAGGTCCGCGAGGCGGTGCGCTGGGCGCGCTTCCCGCCCGAAGGGGAGCGCGGCGCGGGGGCCCTCCTCGCGCACCTCGGCCTGGGTGTCACCCGGCCCGCGTACCTGGCTCGAGCCAACGCCGAGATCCTCGTGGGCGTGCAGATCGAGACCCGGGAGGCCGTCGAGCGCGTCGACGAGATCCTCGACGTCCCCGGGGTGGGCCTCTGCTTCATCGGGCCCAACGATCTGCACCTGGCGCTGGGCTGCGCCCCGCGCTTCTGGAGCGACGAGCCCGCCTTCGCGCGGGCGGTGGCGCGGATCCGCGCGGCGGCCGCCGAGAGGGGCATCCCGATGGGCACCCTCTGCCGCGACGCCGCCGCCGCGCGCGCGCGGCTCGACGACGGATTCACCTTCGTCGGCGTGGGCAGCGACGCCCACTACCTGCTCACCTTCTGCGGCATGGAGCTGGGCGGGCTCCGCGGCCTGGTCGAGCCCGGAGCCTGGTGCGATCGAGTCTCCTTCGACGACCGAGAGCCCCCTGCCGGATCGTGAAGCGCCCCTCGAGAGAGCCCTGTCCAGATTGAAGAGCTGAGGAGCTGGCTCCTCGTGAGCACCTACGCTTCGAGCACCACCACGCCCAGGATCGGCGCGGGCTCGAGCTGCTCGACCGCCTTGCGCATCTGGCGGCGCATCGACTTCATCGGCAGGGCCGTGAGGATGAGAGCGTCGACGGCGTCGGAGATGGCGTTGCAGTCGGTGCTCCCCAGCACCGGAGGCGAGTCGACGATCACGTAGTCGTAGCCGGCCTGCTTGATCCGCTCCATCCCCATCGAGAACGTGACCGCGTCCAGCAGCGGCTCGTGCGGGAGCTGGGGATCGATCGCCATCACGTGGAGCTTGGGCAGCGGCTCGGCGACCACCCAGGGGGCGCGGGGATCCTCCGCGTGACGCGAGAGCTGGGCGAGGAAGCACTCGGGCGCCGAGAAGCCGAGCATCTTGGCGATGATCGGGGAGCGCAGGTTGGCCTCGATGAGGAGCACTCGGCCCCGGGCGCTCTCGCGCAGCGTGAGCGCGAGGTTGAGCGCGAAGACCGTCTTGCCCTCACCCGGCTGCGCGCTGGTGACCGCCAGGACGCGCGCGGTAGGGATGGCCGCGAGCTTGCGCCGCAGGGTCCGGTAGGCGTCCGTCCGCGGAGAGTACGGATCGGTCAACACGACGAGCAGCGGGTTGACGGGATCGGCGAGCTTGACCGGGTGCGCGGTGATCTGCGTGCGCGGGACCGCCGCCTCCTCGCCCTCGGTCTCGAAATCGTAGGTGACGATCCTCGGGGGATAGGAAGCCCTGGGCGGGTAGGAGGGCACGCGAGCACCGCCTGCCTCCTCGTCCGGGGGCGCGGCCGGCGGCACGGAGATGGGGCGCTGGGCCGGTTGGGAGGACTGGCGCAAAGGCGGGCCGTCGTCGAGGAGCGAGGGCCGGCCGGCACCGGGCCGCGCGGCAAGCGGCGAGAGCCCGGGAGCGGCGGCGGCGGGCGGAGCGCTCGGGCCGGGGGCGGGCGGAGCGCTCGGGCTCGCGGGCGGCGGCACGCTCGTGCGGGCGGTGTGCCTGGGTGGAAGAGCAGGCTCTTCCACTGGCCAGGGCGCCGGGGCCCAGCCCTTCGCCTCGAGATCGGCGGACGGCTGGAGGGCGGCGTTGTTCCAGGCCCGAGTCGGCTCCTCTTCGCTGATGGGAGCGCGCTCCAGCACCGCCCGGATCGCGCCCGCAGCCTTGCGACCAGCCTCGGCCGGCAGGGGGAGGGCTCTCCGGTTCGGTGCGGTGTCGAGCGAGTACAGACGCGGCTCGAAGTCGAGCGCGTAGCCCTCGGTCGCCTCGTCGTCGTAGGAGTCCTGGGCGATCTCGGGCAGCGTCGACTGCGCCACCGAGGTGACCTCGTCGATGGGGTCCGGGAGAACGGCCCCGACGACGGTCGCGATCTGGCGAACGCGATCCTCCATCTCGTCGAAGACGTCACCCGGCGGAGGGATCGAGCGCCAGTTGGCGATCACGCTGCGCAGGCGCCGCGCCTCGATGAGGAGCGCACGCGCCTCTCGGGTCTGCGTCCCGGTGACCAGGCACTCGACGATCCGCTCGAGGGTGCGCTCGAGGGCTGCGTACGATGAGGTCGGCACGCTCGCGCCGCCGCCCGCTCTAGCCACGAGAGAGGCCTACCTTGCGACCGGGGGCGCCCTTCTCCTTGGGCTTGTCCTTGCGCTTGTCCCTGGGGACGACCCCGAGCACCGGCACCATCACGATGCCCTCGATCTCGTTGGCGGAGAAGAGGCGGTCGTCGAGGAAGAGCCCCCAGGCTGCGGAGAGGACGAGCCCGACGGCGATCGAGGCGGCGAGGCCCATCATCACCACCGTCTTGTTGGGGGCGTTCGACGGGCCGCTCGGTTTGTAGGCGGGATCGACGAGGCCGATGCTCGCGCCGACGCCGCTCTCGGCCGTGTTGGCCACCATCTCGGCCTTGTAGAGCTTGTTCTCCAGGTCGACCTGGTGACTGCGAGCCACCATCAACGAGCGCTGGAGGCGCGACCACTCCATCTCGAGCGTGACGACCTTCTGCCCCTGATCGGGATCGACGACCTTGGACCGGTGCGCCTCCTTGTCGTCATCGGTATCGGTGGCGGCGCGCTCGGTGGGGACCGACGCCACCGGCTTGGCGGTGGGGTCGGCGTAGGGATCCTCGGTGACTGCCACCCTGCGCGGCGGCGGCTCCTCGTGGGGCTGGGCCGCGGCGATCGCCTCGTTCGCGCGGCGCAGAGAGATGTCGGCGGCGGCGACGCGCTCGCGCGCGGCGCGCACGTCCGGGTGCTCGTCCGTGAAGCTGAGCGACTTCTCGCTGAGCTCGCGCCGGGCTGCGAGCAGGTCTGCTTGGGCCTGGGTTCGGCCGCTGAGGAGCACCGGATCGACCGCGGGAGCGCGATCCTCGCCAGGGGCAGCCGGACCGGCCGCCGCGGAGGGACCTTGCTGGCGACGCCCGCCGCGCGCCGCCGCCTTGGCTCGACGCCGCTTGTCTTCCTCGTCGGCCTTGCTCTTCAGCGCCAGCACCTCGGTGCCGAGGCCGTCCTTGGCGGAGGCGAACTCGGAGTGGATCTGAAGAAACTGGGAGATTTCCCGCTCGATCTTCTCGAGCTCGTCGTCCAAGCGCTTCTTCTCCACCTCCAGGAACGCGGTCGCGCCCTTGTTCTCCTCTTGCTGTCGCCTGGCGCTCTCGGTCACGAGGATGTCAGCCATGCGGGCGCAGACCTTCTGCGCCTGGTCGCGGTCGAAGCCCTCGAAGGCGATGGCGAACGTGTCCACCGACCGGGCCTTGAACTCGGTCTTCTTGCGCATCTGATCGACGGCATCGGAGTAGCCGGATTTCTGGACGATCTCCGGGTAGAGGTGGAATTCGTCGATGACCTTGCGCAGCGTCTGCTGGGCGAGGAGCGTCTCCTTGAGCTTGGTGCCGAGGCCGCGGATGTCGGCGGCGTCCGGAGTGGGGCCGTTGATGCTCTTGGCCAGCCCCTCGCGGTACGAGATCACGGTCTCCGACTTGAAGGTCGCCCGCCGCGCCTTCACCACCTGCATCGTGATGACGGCGCCCAGGACCATGGTCACGATGACCACCGGCCAGTGGGCGAACACTCGCCGGATCAACGCCCCGATGTCCGGCCCGCCGCCACCACCGGGCGGCGCAGCGCCCACGGCAGCAACCGAGCCACTGACGGAGGCGGGCCGCACCTGCGTCATGCCCGGCGTGGAGATGCCGGCCTGGGAGAGGCGGGGGTTGGTGTTCTTGTCCATCGTGCCGTTCATGGTGACCACCCGGCTCGCGGACACGCGATCGCGCGGTTCACGGACGGGCCGGCGCTGGCCCTGGGAGCAGCCCCAGCCAGCGCCGCCATCGTATTACCCGCTACCGTTCGGCGCCACCCCCAGCGGTCTGGAAAGCGCGGGCGCTCCGACGAGATCCGACGAGATCCGACGACCTCCCCGCGAGCATCTGTCCCGTCTACATGGGGAAGACGCGGTCGAGACGCAGCAGGCGGAAGATCGCTTTGGGCTGATCCCGGAGTCCGACGATCTTGACCTGCCCACCGTTGGCGCGGATGCGCTTGAAGAGCGAGACGATCACCCCGACGCCCGAGCTGTCGATGAGGCGCAACGAGGACAGGTCGAGCGTGACTGCCTTGGGGTGGTCGTTGACCAGCTCATCCACGACGGTGCGCAGCTCGGGGGCGGTGACCGCGTCGAGCGTGCCGTCGATTTCGAGCGTGGTCTCGGTCTCGGACTTCTGCACTTTGTAGTTCATCTTCGCCTCGAGCTCTCCGCCATCCGGTCCGCCGGACGGCGCCCCATCGCGTCCACGATACAGCTTTCGGCCGCCGGCGCGATGAACTCCACACCCGACCCGCGATCTCCCTCGGCGAGGGAACCGTTGGCCGGGGGTCGGGGGGCACCCTCCATCGCGGCCATTCCACCGTCACCACCGGAAGAGGCCATAGCGTCAGGGTCGTCCGGCCCCACCGAGATACCCCCGGCTCCCCCGATCGGAACTGGCAGGATGATGTTGCGCTGGCGGTAGCGCTTGGTGAGGCGCAGCACGTTGGGCGGCCCGGGCCGATAGTCGACCTCGTCCATGGCGCTCTTGATGATGAAGAGGCCCATCCCGTGCTCGGGCAGCGCGTCCAGGTCGGGCGGAGCCACCCGCGCTGGATCGAAGGTGCGTCCGGTGTCGACGAAGGTGATCACGAGGCTGTCCTCGTCCCAGTCGACCTCGATCTGCACGGGCTCGGGGGTCACGCCGCGAAAGCCATGCACCGCGATATTGTTGAACGCCTCTCCGAAGGCCGAGACGACCTCGGCTTCGAAGTCGTCCGCGCTGGAGACGCTGGAGTCGGCGCGGTCCTCGAGGGCCATCTTGCAAGCGGTGCTCACGAGGCGGATCGCCAGGTGGCGATAGGCAAGCGACCCCGGCACGCGCAGCCCGATGACGCCGTAAACCCCGGGGACTGTCGACACGGTGCCCTCCATCGGAGAACTTACCACGGCCCGCGCGAGTTGAGCTACAACCTTGGGGTGACCCCGAGCGTCCGTGTGACCAAGCGTGCGATTGACCTCTGCGCGTCGATCTTCGGGCTCGCCGTCACGGCTCCGCTCTACCCCTTCATCGCCGCGGCCATCAAGCTGGAGGACCCGGGTCCGGTCTTCTATCAGCAGCGACGAGCGGGGGTGCTCAAGTCGGTGACCGACGTCGGGGGGATCGCCACCCCCGAGTTCGTCGAGTTCAAGATGAGCAAGTTTCGCACGATGCGCGTGGACGCGGAGAAGCTCACCGGCGCGGTGCTGGCGCAGGAGAACGATCCCCGCGTCACCCGGGTGGGCCGCTTCCTCCGCAAGACGCGGCTCGACGAGCTGCCCCAGTTCTGGAACGTGCTCAAGGGCGAGATGAGCCTCGTCGGCCCGCGACCGGAGCGCCCCGAGCTCCTGGTCAACCTGGCGATGGCGATCCCGTTCTTCGAGGAGCGGATGCGCGACATCAAGCCGGGCATCACCGGGCTGGCGCAGGTCTCCCTCGGCTACACGGGCCGCGCCCCCGAGCACAGCGAGGTCGCGGCGTTCGAGGCGACCCTCACCAACCCCTTCGGGCTCGAAGAAGCCGAAGGGGCCGAGGCCGACGACATGCGGATGAAGCTGCTCTTCGATCTCGCCTACTCGGCCGCCCTGGAGAGCCTGTCGACGTACCTCCGCACCGAGCTCTCGGTGATCGTGAAGACGCCCCTGGTGATGGTGCTCGGCCTCGGCCGCTGACATCCTGCGGAACGCCCGAGAGCGTTCCGCGACCGGTCATCCTGCGGAACGCCCGAGAGCGTTCCGCGACCGGTCATCCTGCGGAACGCCGCACCGCGCGGCTCGCCCTCAGTCCCAGGCGCCCTTGCTCTTGATGTAGTACATCCATAAGATCAAGAAGCCCACGTACCCGACGAGGATGTTGCGCGCCTCCTTCGACGAGACGCGGCACTCGAACGTGGGGTAGAGGCGCTTCACGCAGGTGTAGAGCGCGCCCACCAGCCCGAAGTGGATCCACAGCACGTAGTGGTAACACCACGACAGGAAGAAGATACCGAGCGCGCCGCCGACGAGCGCGGACAGGAGGCCCATCGCCAGGGCCTTGATCATGACGGTCTCCTCACCGTCGACCATATCGTAGCGGAGCACCGTCACCGGCACCTTGATCGCCAGGAAGATGAGGGTCCCGAAGAGGAACATCCCGGGCAGGCCCAGCTCACCGGCGGCGAGGACGTAGGCGTTGTGAGCGGTGAGGTTGTGGTGCTCGGTGTACTCGGTGAAGCCGACCCCGGTCAGGGGGTAGGCCATCACCATCTTGATCCCTGCTGCCGCGCAGCCGAGGCGCTCGAGCGTGGACTCCTTGGCCGAGTCATCGTCGCGGCCGCCGAGCAAGGCCAGGGGCGCGCCGAGGGCGATGCCCACCAGGAAGCCGCGCTTCCACCCGTACTTCTTCACGAAATACGCTCCGAGGACGCCGCCGAGCGTGATCTGCCCACCCCGTGACTGGGTGCGCACGATCTCGAAGGCGACCACCACCAGCGTCCCCAGCAGCAGCGCGAGCCGCCAGAAGGTGCGGCGGAGCTCCACGATCACGAAGGCGAAGGGAACGGCGAGCGCGGTGGCGAGCGCGAGCTCGTTGGGATCGAGGAGCACGCCGAGGTAGCGCACCCGCCCGCCGCCGCACGACGTGGTGCCGAGGAGACCCGCGCGCTCGCACTCGTAGGCCATCCCCGGCTCGCCTGACTCCATGCACTCGACCGTGCCGTCCTTCGGCAGCCCCTCGTCGTCGACCATGAGGCACTCGCGACCATCGGAGAAGCCGACGCCGTTCCGATCGGCGGGGTCGTAGACGATGCACTGGAAGTCGCGGGTCCCCTGATCGGCGCCGATGTACGCCACGAACAGCCCCGACGCGAAGACCACCATCACCAGCCGGAAGAAGGTCTTCACCTGCTGGATGCCCGTCGCGATGATGATGTAGAGGACCGCGTCGACGATGATCAGCGTGATCTTGGCGCTGAGGACGGAGGGCTTGCGGATCAGCAGGGTGAGGGCGCACCACACCACGAACATCAGCACGTAGGGCAGGTGCGGCGTCGACATCAGCACGGTGCGTCTCTTGGAGACGTCGCTCCACAGCCCCACCAGCGACACGAAGAGGAAGATGTAGAGGAAGTTGATGCTCTTCAGCGGCTCCCACCACTCCTGCGGACGCAGGTAGGTGAAGATGATGAGACCGATGATGCCAGGCAGCGCCGACATGCTCCTCCGCGCGGGATCCGCCCCGCCGGGATAGCGGGGACGCATCTTCGCACGGGGCCCGAAGGTGGGCGAGCGCCGAGCTAGCCGCGCACGCGCCGTCTCCGCCGCCGACGCGTCGCGCGCACCCCCGCGAGCATCACCGTCGCTGCCAGCGCCACCGCCGGCGAGCCCCCCGCGCAGCCGGTGCCTCGGCACGCGCATCCACCACCGGGCGCAGGCGGCGCAGGCGGCGTGGCACCCGAGGGCGGGCGGGGCGGCAACGGGGCGTCGGGAGGGGCGGACGCGCCGTACGAAAACGCGCCGATGTCGGCGCTGCCATGGAGTCGCGCGACCGCGGTGCCGACTCGCTCCAGCGCGCCGGGAGGGGGCAGGTCTCGCGGAGCGGCGAGCGGCGCCGGGAACGCGAAGCGCGCGGGCCCCGCCGGATCTTGCGCGCCGGCGCCGATGAGCGGGCTTCCCGCCACGGGGCGCGGATCGCGCGGGGAGGAGAGCCCGGGGTCCGCGCCGAAGAGCGTGCGGGTCCACTCCGGCGGCACGCTGCTCGAGCCGGCCGGCACCCAGTTGCTGGTGCCCGCGATCACCCGGCGCCCCGCGGCCCAGCGCACCTCGTCCTCCACGAGCACCCGGAGCGGACCACCCCCGGCGCGGGCAAGCACGTTGTTGTGCATCTCGACGCTCTCCAGCCCGTTGAAGAGCTGGAAGGCACCCGAGGCCTCCACCCCGAGCAGGACGGTGTTGTTGACGAAGCGGTAGCGCCCCAGCGTCTCCCCCGAGCCGTCGCCGCCGATGCGGATGGCCCACCCGGGTCCGGTCTTGCGGAGGACGTTGCCGACCACGTCCGAGTCCTCCCGCGCGCGCTTGCGCTCGGCGCCGTCGGGGCCGATGAGCTCGAGCTCGCGGTAGCGGGCGCCCTCGATCCAGTTGCCGTAGATCTCGTTGCGCTCGGCGCGCGACTTGACGTTGTTACCACCCGCGCCGTCGTGGAGAAAGCAGTGCTCCATGCGGAACACCGACCCCGGGAAGGCCTCTTCGTCGGTGGCGACGTACACGGGGTGGGCTCCATCGCCGCGGCCCGCGCGGTAGATCTCCACGTAGGAGAGGGTGAGCGAGCCGCTGTCCGAGTCGGACGAGAGGACTCCGTGCCGCGGACAATCGTGGACGACGACGTCGCGGACTACGATCGCAGCGGCGTGGTGATAGAGGCAGCGCGAGGTGCCTCCGGTGATCTCGAAGCCCTCGAAGACGTAGTGGTCCCCGCGGAGCTCCACGGTGGTCGTGCCGCCGCGGATCACCGGACGCTGCTCGCCCGCACGCAGGCCGACCACGGTGATGGGGGCGTCCTTCGTCCCTGGCTCGCGGAAGACCAGGCCCCCGGGGTACGAGACGCCCCCGTCGACCTCGACACGATCACCCGGTACCAGCAGGCGCGCGACCGACTGGAGGTCGGGGAACCGGCGGCCTGGACCCACCGCGTACGTGGTGGCCGCGTTCACCGCACGCGACAGTCCGAGCGCCGACCAGGCGAGGCCGGCGGCCACGAGCAGCGGCCCCCCCGTGCGCATCCCCGAGCTTGGCGCTCGGGGGGCGCCCGTTCAATGTCGAGCGGGCTTCGCGCGGCGGGCGACGAGCGCGCAGCCGGGTACGACGGCGCCGCATCCGACCCGGCCGCACCCGCCACGGTCTTGCCCCCGCCGGGCAGCCGGTGCACCTTCACCGCATGGGCATCTTCGACCGGATGGGCAAGGTCATCTCGAGCAACGTCAACGCGCTCCTCGACAAGGCAGAGGATCCGAAGAAGTCGCTCGACCTCATCGTCGACGAGATGAAGGACCAGCTCAAGGTCGCCCGCAAGGAGCTCGTCGAGGGCGTGGCCGCCGAGAAGGTGCTCCGGAAGAAGGTCGACGAGCTCGACGCCGACGTGCAGAAATGGGAGCGGCGCGCCGAGCTCGCCCTCAAGGCCGGCGACGAGAAGCTGGCCCGCGAGGCCCTCGTGCAGAAGAAGCGCGTGGTCGGCGAGCGTGATCGCGCCGAGGCGCTCCGCGCCGAGCAGCGCTCTGCCGTGCTCAACATGAAGGGAGAGCTCGAGCGCATGGAGGCCAAGCAACAGGAGCTGGCCGCCAAGAAGAACACGCTCTCCACCCAGCTCAAGCAGGCGCGCTCCGGCGGCGCCGAGGGGCTCGGGGCCAAGGCCGCGGGCGCCAGCGCCTTCGCCGAGTTCCGCCGGATGGAGGATCAGATCGAAGGCCAGGTGGCCGAGGTGGCCGCGCACCGCGAGGTCGAGGACGCGCTCGCCGGAGACGGCCTCTCGCGCGAGGACCTCGAGGCCAAGTTCGCCCGGCTCGAGCACGGCGGCGGCGCCGGCGCGCCGCTGGAGAAGGCGCAGAACCCCGAGATCGACGACGAGCTCGCGCAGTTGAAGAAGAAGATCCGGATCGGTTAGTCCTCCCGAGCGGCCGTATGCCCCTGCGCATCGTCATCAGCTTTCGCGGCGCCCTGGCCCTCGACGCCGAGGGAGGCGCCCGCTACCTCGAGCGCGCGCTGACCACCAAGAAGCGCGCGGAGGCCCACGGCGCCACGCTCTGCGCCTGGAGCGCCTGGTCGTTCGGGTTCGCGCTCGATCACGACGAGCTCGAGGAGGCGCTCACCCTCGCCTCCATCGCCCTCGAGGACACCGGTCCCGACGGCTCGCCCGGCCTCGGCGTCGGCGTCGCCGAGGGCGAGATGAGCGCGGTCGGCGAGCGCGGGTCGCTCGCCGGCCTCGCCTGGGGGCTGCCGCTGGTCACCGCGGGAGCGCTCTCGCGCGCCGCGGGCGCCGGCGAGGTCCTCATCGACGGCGAGCTGTTCGCGCGACGCGCCGCGGAGATCGAGGCCCTCGGCTTCCGCGGCGAGGGCGAGCACATCAAGCGCCTCGTCCCGGCCTCCAGTCCGACGACGTCCGCTGCCCCGTCCGCGGTGCGCCTCCCGGCGAGCGAGCCGCCGCCCTTCGTCCCCGATGTCGAGCCGCTGCCCACCTCGTTGCGCCCGATCGATCCCGTCACCGAGATGGCCAAGCGCGCCCTGCTCCAGGGCGACGTCCGCGCGCTCGAGCAGCTCATCGCCGAGCTGCGCGAGAGCGGCGAGCACGCCGACCTGTTCGAGCGCATGAGCGGCTTCGTGGCGCTCCGCCGCGGCGCCACCGCAGACGCGCTGCGCCGCCTCCGCTCCGCCACCGAGGCCGTCAAGGAGCCCTCCCAGCAAGCCCGCGCCCGGCTGGCCTACGGCGTCGCCCTCGCCTCCGCCGGCCGCAGCGAGAGCGCCCTGCTCGAGGCGCTCGAGGCGCTGTCGCGCGCCCGCGAGGCCCAGGATCCCCACGGCGAGCACGCCTGCGCCCTGTTCCTCGCGCGGCTCTCGGCGGCGGCGGGCCACCCCGAGGCCGCCTCGGTGTGGGCGAGGATCGCAGCCAACGCCGAGGGCTCCCGCCCCGACTGAGGGCGTGGCGGACCGCGCGTCTCGACTTCCTCCGCCGGCGAGCGCCAAACGCGAATAGAGTGCGGCGGCGGCGCGTCCCCGCCGCTCCGAGGCCCTCTCCGCATGACCCGCCCGCTCCTCGCCGCCTCGCTCCTCGCTCCGCTGTGGCTCGCTGCGTGCGCCGCCCCTCCTCCCCCGGCCACCTCGCCCGAGGCGCCGCCGCCAGGGCTGTTCTCCGGGGCGCGGGAGACCTCTCCCGCCGACACCGAGATGCTCGCGCTCGGGCACGCCGAAGAGGAGATCGACCGCCTCTTCGCCCACCGCAACGCGCCTGCCGGCCGGCCCAAGAGCACCGGACCGACCCCCACCGACGACGCGGCCGAAAAGCCTGCGGAGCCCGCCGCCGGCGGCGCCGGCGATCCCTGCGCCGTCGCCTGCCGCGCGCTGGCCTCGATGGCCTCGTCGGCCGATCGGCTGTGCCGCCTCGCCGGCGAGAACGACGGGCGCTGTGACGACGCTCGCTCCCGGGTGCGGGCCGCGACCGGGAGGGTCAAGTCGGCGTGCCCGGGGTGCGCCTCCCCGACGGTGGGATCCGGCCCTCCGGCTCGCTAGCCCCACCTCCGCCACGCCAGCACCGCCGACAGGGCGAGGCCGATCGCCACCACCCCCCACCGCACGATCACCGGCTTCAGCCTGCGTGCCCACGAGGCGCCCGCCAGGCCGCCGGCGATGGCTCCTGCCGCCATGATCAGCGCCACCCGGTAATCGATCGCGCGGGCCAGCACGAACGCGACCGTGGCGATGGCGTTGATGGCCGCGGAGAGCACGCTCTTGACCCCGTTCATGCCGTGGATGTCGGCGCCGCCGAGCCGGTCGAGGAGCGCGAGCATCATGATCCCCATGCCCGCGCCGAAATAGCCGCCGTACACCCCGACGAGGAACTGGAGCACCACGGCGAAGCCCGTGGAGCGCGGGAGGACCCAGGCGCTGCCCGCCTCCCCTCCGCCGGCGACGCGGCGAGGGCGAAGGTTTTGCACCAGCATCAAGGCGGTGGCGAAGAGGACGAGGAGCGGGACGATGGTGTCGAACACCGCCTGAGGCGTGTAGAGCAGCAGGATCGAGCCCACCAGGCCCCCCGCGAAGGCCGGGGGGAGGAGCACGCGGAGAGCGGCGCGATCGCGGGAGAGCTCGCGCCGGTAGGCGAAGGCGGAGGCCACCGAGCCTGGCGTGAGCGCGACCGCGTTGGTGGCGTTGGCGATCAGCGGCGGGAGGCCGCAGGCGACGGCGGCCGGGAACGAGAGGAGCGAGCCGCCGCCGGCGACGGAGTTGACGACCCCCGCGGCCGTCGAGGCGCAGGCGAGCACGGCCAGCTGGATCGGGGTCATCGCAGGGCGTCTGCCACTGCGGGACGGGCGCTGTCAATGCGCGGCGCGTGCTACGAGGGGAGCATGGCGATCCCGGTCCCGTTCGTCTCCGTACAGCGCGTCTACTTCGACGACCTCGATGCGCTCAACATCCTCCACAACATGCGCTACCTGCTCTTCATCGAGCGGGCGCGCGGCGAGCTGTTCAACGCGATGGGCTTCCACTGGCAGGACGACCTGACCCGGAACCCGGACCGGTTTCACGTCGTCGCCGAGCACGCCATCAAGTACCTCGCGCCGGTGCGCGGCGAGGGCGATCTCAGCATCGTCCTCCGCGTCGCCCACCTCGGCCGGACCAGCCTCACCATCTCGGCGCGCGTGCAGTCGCCGGACGGGGGCATCCGCTTCGCGGAGGGCTCGACGCGACTGGTCCGCCTCGATCCCGCGACGTTCCGTCCGGCGCCCTGGAGCGACCCGTTCCGCGCCGTGGTGGGGCCCCTGGTGATCCGCGTGGACACACCCACGCCCCCGACCTGACCCGTCGCGAAGCGCTCGCGGGCGTTCCGCAGCGTGACCCGAGCTGGCGAGCGCTACTACGTGGTGCGGCGCGGCGCGGCGCCTTGACCCCCCCGTGGGAGGTGACTAGGACGACGCCCAACTCTCACCCCCTATTTCCAGGAGCACCTCCGATGGCAACCAGGATCGCGATCAACGGCTTCGGCAGGATTGGGCGCTGCATCGTCAGGGCGTTGATCGAGCGCGGGGTCACCGACCTCGAGCTCGTCGCCATCAACGATCTCACCGACGCGAAGACGCTCGCGCACCTGCTCCGCTACGACTCGATCCACCGCGAGATCAAGGGGGCCAAGATCGGCCACACCGAGAAGGCGCTCACCATCGGGGACAAGTCCATCGAGGTCCTCGCCATCAAGGACCCGGCCGCGCTGCCGTGGAAGGAGCTCGGGGTCGACATCGTCCTGGAGTGCACCGGCCTCTTCACCGAGCGCTCCAAGGCCAACGCGCACATCGCGGCGGGAGCCAAGACGGTGATCATCAGCGCGCCGGCCAAGGGGCAGGACCTGACCGTGGTCATGGGCGTCAACGACTACCTCTACGACCCGGCCAAGCACCACGTCATCTCCAACGGCTCGTGCACCACCAACTGCCTGGCGCCCGTGGCCAAGGTCATGCTCGACAACTTCGGCGTGGTGCGCGGCCTGATGACGACCATCCACTCGTACACCAACGACCAGCACATCCTCGATCTCCCCCACCGCAGCGGGGATCTCCGCCGCGCGCGCGCCGCCGCGGTCAACCTGATCCCCTCGAGCACCGGCGCGGCCAAGGCCCTCGCCGAGGTCATCCCCGAGCTCAAGGGCAAGTTCGACGGCTGCTCGGTGCGCGTGCCCACGGTCGACGTCTCCCTCGTGGACCTGACCCTCGAGACCGAGAAGCCCGTCACCAAGGCCGCCATCCACGCCGCCATGAAGCTGGCCGCCGAGAGCGGCCCGATGCGCGGCATCCTCCAGTACACCGAGACCGAGCTGGTCTCAGGCGACTTCATCGGCGACCCGGCCTCCAGCACCTTCGACGCGACCATGACGCTCGTCCTCGGGGACAAGTTCGCCAAGATCTTCTCCTGGTACGACAACGAGACCGGCTTCTCGCACCGCATGGTCGACCTGAGCCTCCTGGTGGCGAAGAAGGGCGGGTGAGCCGGTGAAGCTCGCAGGCATCCGCTGGGTCGACGAGCTCGTCAGCGAAGGCGGCGGCCTGATGGGCAAGCGCGTCTTCGTGCGGGTCGACTTCAACGTCCCCCTCGACAAGAAGACGGGCAAGATCACCGACGACGCCCGCATCCGGGAGGCGCTCCCCACCCTCAAGCTGCTCATGGACAGCGGGGCCAAGGTGATGCTCGCCTCCCACCTCGGCCGCCCCAAGCCGGGCAAGAGGGACCTCACCCTCGAGCCCTGCGGCGTGCGCCTCGCCGAGCTGACCGGCCATGAGGTGCTCCTCCCCGACGACTGCATCGGCGACGCCCCCAAGAAGGTCATCCACGATCTGCGCACCGGCCAGGTCTGCCTGCTCGAGAACCTCCGCTTCCACGAGGAAGAGGAGAAGGACGACGAGGCCTTCGCCAAGGAGCTCGCCGAGCTCTGCGACGTCTACATCGACGACGCCTTCGGGGCCGTGCACCGCGCCCACGCCTCGGTCCACGCCCTGCCGCGCCTGGTCCGATCGCGCGGCGCCGGCCTGCTCTTGAAGAAGGAGCTGACCGCGCTCACCCGGCTCACCGACCGGCCCGAGAAGCCCTACGTCGCCGTGCTCGGCGGCGCCAAGGTCTCCGACAAGATCGACGTCGTCGAGGCCCTCCTCGCCGTCGTCGACACCCTGGCCATCGGCGGGGCCATGGCCAACACCTTCCTCGCCGCCCAGGGCAAGGACATGCAGAAGAGCCGGATCGAGGAGGACAAGCTCCCGCTCGCCCGCACCATCCTCGCCAAGGCCAAGGCCAAGGGCGTCGAGGTCCTGCTCCCCGTCGACGTGGTCGTCGCCTCCGGCCTCGACTCCATCGCCGGCGAGACGGTGAGCGCCGACCTGGTCCCCCCGGAGACCATGGCGCTCGACATCGGGCCCAAGACGGTCGAGCTCTTCGCCCGCGCCGTCGAGCGGGCCAAGACGGTGTTCTGGAACGGGCCGATGGGCCTCTTCGAGACCCCCGCCTTCTCCCGCGGGACGATGGCACTGGCTCGCCGCATGAGCGCGGCGCCCGGCTTCACCGTCGTCGGCGGCGGCGACAGCGCCTCCGCGGTCAAGGTCGCCGGCGACGACGTCGCCGCGGGCTTCAAGCACATCTCCACCGGCGGCGGCGCCTCGCTGGAGCTCATCGAGGGCAAGAAGCTCCCCGGCGTCGAAGCGCTGCGCCTCCCGGAGGCCCCGTGAACCACGATCGCCGGCCCCTCATCGCGGGGAACTGGAAGATGAACGCCGGCGGTCAGGACGCCTGCCCGCTCGCGGCCGCCGTGGCCAAGGCCTCACGCGAGGCCGATCGGGTCGACGTCGTCGTCGGGCCTCCCTTCACCGCCCTCGCCGCCGTCGCCCACGAGCTCGACGAGGCCAAGAGCCGGGTCACCATCGCCGCTCAGAACATGCACGCCGAGGTCTCCGGGGCCTTCACCGGCGAGATCTCGTCGAGCATGCTCAAGGACGCGGGGGCGAGCTGGGTCATCGTCGGCCACAGCGAGCGCCGCCAGCTCTTCGGCGAGACCGACGACTCCGTCGCCCGCAAGACCGCCGCCGCCGCCGCCGCCGGGCTCCGCCCCATCGTCTGCGTCGGCGAGACGCTCGAGCAGCGCGAGGCCGGCCAGACGCTCGAGGTGGTCGAGCGCCAGGTGCGCGCCGTCCTCGACGAGCTGGCCAAGCAGCCCGGCTTCGGCGTCGTCGCCTACGAGCCCGTCTGGGCCATCGGCACCGGCAAGGTCGCCAAACCCGAGGACGCCCAGGCGGTCCACGCCACCATCCGCGGCCTGCTCGCCGGCGCCTCCGCCGAGCTCGCCCACGCCACGCGCATCCTCTACGGCGGCAGCGTCAAGGCCGACAACGCCGAGGGCCTCCTCGGGCAGACCGACATCGACGGCGCCCTGGTGGGTGGGGCCTCGCTCGACCCCGCCGGCTTCGGCAAGATCATCGAGGCCGCGCAGCTCGTCGCCCAGCGACTGGCGGAAACCGCCGAACAAGGGTAGATCGCTCGGCCCTGGGTCGCGCAGGCCCCCCCAGACCCACCCCTCCCCCCGAGATTCACGCCGATGGTCCAGACGTTCCTCAACATCATCCACGTGGTCGTCTGCCTGTTCCTCATCCTCGTCGTGTTGCTCCAGCAGGGACGCGGCGGCGGGATGGGGTCGGCGCTCGGTGGTGCCACCGCGCAGGTCTTCGGCGGGCGCGGCGCCGGCAACTTCATGACCCGGCTCACCGCCATCTGCGCGGTGGTGTTCATGGGGACGAGCATCTCGCTCGCGTACATCGCCTCGTCGGGTGACCGCGAGCTGCGGAAGTTCGAGAGCTCTCAGGGCAAGTGATTCCAGGGTCGCCACCCGGCCGGTCGGTGGCGCTGGTGGCCCTGGTAAAGGCCGCCGCCTCCGCGGTGGTGCTCTGGACGGGATTCCGTGCCGTCAGCGACGATGACTTCGCCCGCACGGTCATCGCCGAGGAGTGGGCCCGCTCGCCGCGCTGGGACGCGAGCGGGACGAGCTGGCTGCCCCTGCCCTTCTGGATCTCCGGCGCCGCGATGAAGCTCGCCGGGCGCAGCCTCGACACGGCGCGCGGGGTGGCGCTGGTGCTGGGGGTGGTCGCGGCTCTCCTCGTCTATGCGGCCGCTCGCTGGATGGGCGAGGAGCGCGGCCCGGCGACGGCGGGGGCGGTGGTGGCCGCCGTGTTCCCGTGGAGCGCGCGGCTCGGGGTGGCGACGGTCCCGGAGCTCTTCACCGCGGCTCTGACGCTCCTGGCGATGGCGGCGCTGGTGCCGGCGCAGGCGGGTGCGCCCCTCGGTGGCGGGCGGCGGCTGCTCCTCGGTGGGGCGGCGCTCCTGGCAGCCACGCTCTCGCGCTACGAGGCGTGGCCGGTCGCCCTGATCTTCGCGGCGATCTGCGCGGCGGACGGCCTGCGCTCCGGCGCGGGGCGGGCGGCCGGGATCGGCGCGGCGGCGCTGGCGCTCGCGGGCCCCATCGCCTGGCTTGGCTGGAACCGGGTGCGGCACGGGGACGCGCTGCACTTCCTCGCCCGCGTGGCGGCGTACCGCCAGGCGCTCGGGGACGGCGGTGCGCCGGGCCGGCTCCTCGGGTACCCGCTGGCCATGGTGCGCGAGGAGCCGGAGATCGTCGCGCTCTTCGCGGCCGCCGCACTCGTCACGCTCGCGGGAGGGGGCGTCCGCGGGGTGCGCGAACGCCTGGCGCCCTACGCTCGCCCCGGCCTGATCGCCATCGCGCTGATCGCGGCGCTCTCGCTGGCGATGCTCAAGGACGGCGCCCCGACGCACCACCCCGAGCGCGCGGTTCTCGCACCGCTGCTCCTGATCGCGGTCGCGGGCGGGGCCCTCTCGGCGCGGGCGCTCCTCACCGGTGGATCCCGCCTCGCCCGCGGGCTCGCGCTCGCCGGCGCCGTGGCGCTGGCCGCCGGGATCGGGCGGCGCGGCCCGGGCGAGGGCTTCATGCCGCGCGCCGACGAAGTGGCGCTCGGTCGCGCGCTGGCCACCCGCGCCCCTCCAGGCGAGCCCGCGCTCGTCGAGGTCGCCGACTACGGCTACCTCGCCGTCGAGGCCGCCCTGGGCCGTCCCGAGGATGCCGTGCCCGATCGCTCCGTCGACCCACGCGACACAAAGGCCACGTCGAGCTTCACCGACGCCGACGCGTTGCGTCGCAGGCTCGCCGCCTCGGGGGCCCGCTGGGTGGCGGCGCGAATCGGCGAGCCCGTCCGGGCGGTGCTCGGCGCTCCGGTGCTCGAGCGTGGCGGCTGGGGCGCCTTCGCGGTCGAGCCGCCCCGGTGAGCGGCGCGGAGGGCGTCTTCGTCCACCCCACGGCCTGCGTGGACGAGCCCTGCACCCTCGGTGCGGGGACGCGGATCTGGCACTTCTGCCACGTCATGAGCGGGGCCCGGGTCGGGCGCGACTGTGTGCTGGGGCAGAACGTCTTCGTGGCGGGCGGCGCCGTCGTCGGCGACCGGGTGCGCATCCAGAACAACGTGTCCCTCTACGACGGCGTGGTGGTCGAGGACGACGTGTTCCTCGGCCCCTCGTGCGTGCTCACCAACGTGCGCAACCCTCGCGCCGGGATCGACCGGCACGGCCATTTCGAGCGGACGCTCCTCCGCCGCGGCGCCACGCTGGGCGCCAATGCCACCGTCGTCTGTGGGGTGACGGTGGGGCGTCACGCCTTCGTCGCGGCGGGCGCCGTGGTGACGCGGGACGTGCCCGACTATGCCCTGATCGTCGGCGTCCCGGGCCGGCACGCCGGGTGGATGGGGAGGCACGGTGAGCGCCTCGTGCCGGTGGCGGAGGTGCCGGGCGCCTGGACCTGCCCGTTGAGCGGCTTTCGCTACGAGGAAGTGAGCGGCGTGCTCCGCGGGCGCGACCTTGGCGAGGATGAGACGCTGCCGGAGCGCGGAGCAGACTGAGCGAGTCGTCATCGGCGCGTCGACGTCCGCGCCGGAGCCCGAGCACAGGTCTCCCGGCGTGTAGCCACGCGGGAGCTCGTGCCACGTCCTGCGATCTCGCGCTGCGGCTCGCGAGCTCGCGCCACGTCCTGCGATCTCGCGCTGCGGCTCGCGAGCTCGCGCCACGTCCTGCGATCTCGCGCTGCGGCTCGCGAGCTCGCGCCTGCGTCCCGCGAGCTCGCGCCTGCGTCCTCGAATCTCGCGCCTGCGTCCTCCGATCTCGCGCCGCGTCCTGCGATCTTGCGCCGCCTCCGTCCTTCTCGCGCCCGCGTCCTGCGATCTCGCGCCGCGTTCGCCCCTCTCGCGCCGCGTCCGCCGATCTCGCACCCGCGCCCGCCGATCTCGCGCAAGGTCTCTGGAGCGATCTCCGTCGTCGTTCCATCGCGCGGCACGTCCTCCAATCTCGCACCACGTCCTTTCACCACGCGCCACGTCGCCGCGAGCCGCCTCCGTCGTCGCTCGGCGCCCGCCGTCGTCGAGTACGCCGCAGGCGACGTCCGCCCGCCTCTCGCGTCGTCGTTTCGCGTCGGACCGCGCTCCGCGATCGCGCGCCACGTCCGCCGACCTCGCGCCAGGTCCCTCCCCGTCGTACGACCCCCTGCGACCTCGCGCCGCGTCGCCGACTCCCGCCTATCGTCGCTCGCTCGCCCCACCAGCCGCCCGCTCGCGGAGGGGTAGCCTTCGTGGAGCCAGCACCTCGGGGTCAATCGTCACCGCCAGCGACGAGCCCGAGGGCAACCTCGGGTCAGAGCTGCTTTTCGTACACCCGGTACCGCTTCTCGATGCGGCCACCCATCAGCCGGATGCCGGCGTTGATGGCCGCGTTGTCCTCGAGCGTCCAGCCGAGCTCGCCGCTCTTCATCCCGAGGAGGTGAGCCGAGTGGTTCATCTCGACGTAGAGGTAGGCGGAGAGGCCACCGTAGCGGCGCACGTGGCGCCACTTCTTGCGGATGCCGAGGATGAGCAGGCGTCCCGTCTTGGCCCCCTGCACCTTGAGGCGCCACAGCATCTTGAGGATGCCGAAGGGGAAGAGCTTGCCGTCGAGGTCGCGGATCACCTCGTTGAGGTTGGGGATGCCCACCGCCACCGCGGCCGCCTCGCCGTTGATGAAGGTGATGCGAGTGATCTCGGGCATGAGGATGAGGCTCATGTCCTTGCCCATCTTGACCAGCTCGTTCTCGGTGATGGGGACGTAGCCCCAGTTGTCGCTCCAGGCATCGTTGAAGATGTCCATGATGATGCGCAGCTCGTCGGTGAGCTTGCCGGGGTTGGCCAGCCGCGTGGTCACCTCCGGCATGGCCGCGATCTCGTCGTGGGCTCGCTGGGCCCGGGGGGGCACGTGGCCCACGTCGTACTTCCACGAGTAGACGTCCTTGAGCTTGGCGAAGCCGGCCTGCTCGATGAGGCCGCCCTGGTAGCGGTTGTGGTAGGTCATCATCGCCATCGGCGGATCGTCGAAGCCCTCGATCAGGCAGCCCAGCTCCTCGTTGATGGAGAGCGACATCGGCCCGCGGAGCCGCTTCATCCCGCGGCTCTTGACCCAGGCCTCGGCCTCGGCGAGGAGCGCCCGGGCCACCTCCGGGTCGTCGGTGGTGTCGAGGAAGCCGAACATGCCCGCGTCGTCGTGGTGCACCTTGAGGTGCTCCTGGTCGATCTGCGCGGTGACCCGACCGACCGGGCGCCCGTCCTGGTAGGCGACCCAGGCGGTGCCGTCGGCGTGCTCGAAGAACGGGTTCTTCCGGTGATCGAGCCGATCGGAGACGTCGAAGTCGAGCGGGCGTACGTAGTACGGCGCGTCCTTGTAGATGACGTCGACGACGCCGAGGAAGTCCTTCAGGGTCTTCTTGTCGCCGGCCTTGAGCTCGCGGATCTCGATGGGCATGGGCACCTGGCGTGCGTAGCGTCCGTGCGACGCGGGCGCAAGGGCGCTGGCCGGGGCACCCGAGACGTCGGCGCGCCATCTCCTCTCGCGCTACGCGAGGGGGGCCGCGGGGCGAACGATCCGCAGGGGCCGCCGGAGGCTCTCGCGAGGGTCACACCCTGCTGGGACGCGCGGGGATGTTGAGCACGTCGGGCGGTTCGCTCACCAGGCGCTCGCTCGCGGGGACGAGGGCGCTGCGGAGGCGGGTGAGGTTCTGGGTCAGCAGGTCGGCCACGATCTGGAGCAGGATCTCCGACTGCGGCGGGACATCGCTGATCTCGCAATGCCAGCCGAACTGGACCGTGGACCGCGCCACGCCGTCCCTGCCGAGCGGATAGCTGGCCGTGACCACCCCGCGCGCGCCCCCCCGCGCGCGCGGCGTCTCGCCGTCGAGGGGCGGCCACCGGTGCGCGCCTCGCGGGTCGCCTGCCGGGTCGACTACCTCGACGAAGCAGAGGTCGGCGTCGGCCGCGAAGCGCCACAGCTCGTCGACGAGCTCCGCCTCGCAGGAAGCGTCGGCGAAGCGCAGCGGCAGCCGCGGGATGGCGCGGCGGAGCAGCTCGGTGTGAGGCGCGCGGAGCTGGGCAGGCTGCCGGTGTCGGAGCCGGTACCCATCGAAGTAGCCGACGAAGCGGACGAGGGTGTACAGGGCGGCGCTGGCGGCGAAGAGCGCCATGCCGAGCTGCCAGGTGCGCTCGAGCGAGACGCCGATGGCCGCGACGGTGAGGACGCCGCAAACGGTGTAGAGGATGAGCACCGCGCGTCGGTGAGTGAGCCCCATGTCGAGGAGGCGGTGGTGGATGTGCCCCCGGTCCGGCGAGAAGACGGAGCGGCGCTCGAGGATGCGGCGCACCATCGCGAAGAGCGTGTCGAAGATGGGCACGCCCAGCGCCATCATGGGGACGAGCAACGACGCGGCCGTGGACGCCTTCTGCGTCCCCATGAGCGCCGTGACGGCCAGCACGTATCCGAAGAAGTAGCTGCCCGAGGCGCCCATGAAGATGCGGGCGGGGTTGAAGTTGTAGAAGAGAAAGCCGAGCGCCGCGCCCGCCGTCGCCGCCGAGATCCAGGCGACCAGTGGCACACCGTTGATCCAGGCGACGACGAGGTTGGTGGTGGCGGCGAAGAGCACGACGCCCGCCGCCAGCCCGTCGAGGCCATCGATGAGGTTGATGGCGTTGACGAGGCCGACGATCCACAGCGTGGTGAGGGGCAACGCCACCTCCGCGGTGTTGAAGTCGCCGAGGAGCGGCACGTGGAGGGCGTCGATGCGGCAGCCGCAGGCAATGGCGAAGACTGCGACCGCGATCTGGAGGAGGAGCTTGTGAAACGCACGCAGCCCACGGGCGTCGTCCACCACGCCCACGGCGCACATGGCCACGCCCCCGACCCCGAGGCCGAGCAGGCGCAGGGCGAAGGGCGCCGCCACGGCGCTCACCTCCGGCTTACCCAGGTAGAGCGCCGCCGCCGCGGCGAGGACGCCGCCGCAGATGGCGAGGCCGCCGAGACGTGGGATAGATCGCTGGTGGACATCGCGCCCCCCCGGGCGTGACACCGCCCCGACACGAAGCGCCAGCAGCCGCACCAGCGGCGTGAGCGAGGCCACCGCCAGGAGCGAGACGAGCAGGGCGAGGAGGGCGATTTTCATGGGCGACCAATCACGTCAGCCGATTGGTTGAAACCTCCCCCCCGAGTATTCATCCGTTCGGGCGGCATACTACGCGCCCCGATGGCGTGTCAGCCCCTGATCCGCGCCCCGCGTGGCGCCATCGGGGCCCAATGGCGCTCCCGACGGGGCGCGGCCCCCCGTGGAAGCGCGCCAGGTACTCGCCCGCTCAGGTCATGGTCGGTCCGTGCCCTTGCTCCGAATGCTTACCCGCGCGCGACGTTGCGGGCGCCGCCGACCGGCGCCCGGCCCGCCTTGGTGCCCAGGATCTGCGCCAGCAGGTGGATCATCCACACGCTGAGAATCCGCGCGACGGTGCACTGGAACAGCGCCCCATAGACGATGACCAGCGGAACGACGGCGTTGAGGTTGGCGAGTTGCGCCGCCCCTGCGGCCCGCAGTGCCCAGTGGGTACCCGAGAAGAGGCGCTGCTGCGCACCGATGAGCAGCCCCACGCCGCCGCACGCGAAGAGGACCCCGAGCCAGCCCAAATTCCACAGGCCCTCGACGATGAGGCACATGCCGATGGCGGTGGTCTGGGCGCCCTTCTCGGTCTGCAGATGGAAGATGATCGCGTAACGCTGCGTCACCTCCTCCTTGGTGGTCGGCTTCTCCGGCCAGATCAGGCGGGGAATGGGCGCGTAGAGGAGCTGGGCCAAGGTCGCGCCGTACGCGTAGTCGAGGCGAGAGGGCACGACGAGGAGGGCGTTCATCACCGGGCTGAGATGAGAGAGTCGATCCAGCGCCGAGTCCTCCCTTTGGCTCCGCAAGGAACCGTCGTGCGCGTCGGAGAACGCGCTCTGCCATGCGTCCACGCGGCCGACGACGCCGATGTCGTTGCCCTGCCAGGCGGCGGCGCGGTAACGGCTCTTGATGGGCTGGACCACCACGAAGATGAGCACCAAGGCGATGATGAAGCCCACTGCCAACCGCCGCGTGGCCACCCACTGCGCCGATACATACGTCATGACGACGCGCCCCATGGGGTCGATCTGTCCCGCGAGAAACCCGGCGGCGATGCCGAGCGTCGCAAGCGCGGAGCTCGCCCGCGCGCCGAGCCGCGCCGGCGGTCGGACGGTCGCGAGCCCGATGGCAAACTCGATCATGAACATGGTGTTGATGAGCATGGCGAACGAGCCGGGCATCAGCTTCTGGGCGAACAGGTTCACCCAGATGGTCAGCAAGGTCAGACCAACGTAGACGTAGAATGCCTGATCCGAGCCGTCGCCCGACGCAGCGGGCGGAAGGATCGCGAGCGCGCGGAGCTCCAGCCCCCCTCCGAAGCGCATGGCGATCCGCGCGGCCCCCCAGAGGCTCAGGGACCCCAACGCGACGACCATGCTGGCCTCGATGCGGACGGCATCGCTGAAGAACACCGGACCGCCCAGATCGGAGAACGGCGCTTCGAAGAAGACCGGGAGGCCGAAGGCCGCGTAGAACTGGAGGAGCGCCAGCGGCAGGAACGGCAGCTCGCGCCTCTCGCTGCTCAGGTACGTCCGCGACTCGACGAGGAAGAGGACCGCCGGCACTGCGAGGATCACACGGGCGACAAGGGGGAACGCTTCCAACCCGAAGACGATGTGGGCGGCGATGATGGCCACGATCGGCAGCCACGAGAGACGCACCAGGGAGTGCGTGAGCGCGCGCTGGATCGCGCTCGCCGTGCCGGGGCTGCGCAGCGGGCGGACGGCTCCGGTCCTCGACCCGACAGCGCCTGAATGGCGGGCCCGGAGCCGCGGCGCGGGGCGGGGAGAGGGCGGCGGAGCACTCCCCGCGCGATCAGGCGGCGGGCGCCCGGGAGGAGCAAGCCCGTTCACGGTGAGAGCGCCTCGATCAGCGCGGCGGCCACCCGCGCCACGTCCTCGCTCCCGAGCCCGCAGCCGCTCGGCAGGTTGAGCCCGCGGGCCGAGAGCCGCGCGCTCACCGGGCAGCCTTCGCCGACGGCGCCCACGGTGCGCGCGCCGGAGAGGTGCGGCATCGCGCTCATGGGGACGAAGAACGGGCGCGAATCGATGCCGCGCGCCTTGAGACGGGCGCCGACCTCGTCCCGCGTGGGGCCGATCTCGTCGCCGAGGACGACGCTGATCATCCAGTAGACGTTGCGCACGCCCGAGGCCTCGGGGTTCCACGTCAGGCCGGGCACGCCGGCGAGCGCCTCCCGGTACCAGCCCATGATCTGGCGCTTCTTGGCGATGAACGTCTCGAGCTGCTCGAGCTGCGCCAGCCCGAGCGCGGCCTGCAGGTTGGTCATCCGGTAGTTGAACGCCAGCTCGGTGTGGAAGTAGCGGCGCTCCGGGCTCATGCCGTGGTCTTTGAGGAAGCGGCAGCGCCGCGCCAGCGCGTCGTCGTCGGTCGTGAGCATGCCGCCCTCGCCCGTGGTCATCAGCTTGTTTCCGTAGAACGAGAACGAGCCGATGTCGCCGAGCGCGCCGGCCTTGACCCCTCCCACGGTGGCACCGTGGGCTTCCGCCGCGTCCTCGAGGACGCGGATGCCCCGCGGTCGGGCGACCGCCGACAGCGCGGGGACGTCGGTGGGAAATCCGAAGAGGTGCACGGGGACGATTGCTCTGGTGCGCGCCGTCATCGCCCGTTCAACGGCGGCGAGATCGAGGCACCAGGAGGCGGCCTCCACGTCGGCGAAGACGGGGGTCGCCCCGGTCTGCAGGATGGTGTGGGCGGTGGCGGCGAAGGTGAGATCGGGCACGATCACCTCGTCGCCGGGCCCGACGCCCATGGCGTGCAGGGCGAGGTGCAGCGCCACCGTGCCGTTGCTGACGGCGACGGCGTTCTTGACGCCGATGTAGCTGGCGAACGCCTCCTCGAACCGATCGATGTAGGGGCCGATGCTCGAGACCCAGCCCGAGCGCACCGCGTCGGTCACGTAGGCGATCTCGCGCTCGCCGATGATGGGGGCGGCGACGGGGATGAAGGGCTCGCTGCTAGCTGCCATGGGGGACGCTCCTCGATCGTCGGGGACCGCCCTCGGGCGCTCCCCGGAATGATCGCGCTGTGCCGCGATCTCCGAACCAGTCGTCGAGGAGCGCCCGGTGCTCGTCGACGAAGCGCGCGTAGGAGAACTCGTGCACGGCGCGGGCGCGACCAGCGGCGCCCATCGTGGCGCGCAGGGCGGGGTCGCGGCAGAGCTCGCGGATCCGGCCTGCGTGGGCGTCGAAGTCGAACGGATCGACGATGTAGCCGTTCTGGCCATCGACGACGGCGTCCTGCGAGCCGTCCTCGTTGCCGACCAGGATGGGCAGCCCGCACGCCGCCGCCTCCAGCGCGGTGAGCGGGAGCCCGTCGCCCTTCCCCCGCCCGCGGTTGCTCACCAGCGAGAAGACGTGGGCCGCGCGGTAGACGTCGGGCAGATCGTCCTCGTGGACGCTGCCCGTGAAGAAGACGTGCGACTCGACCCCAAAGCGCGCGGCGTGCTGCCGCAGCGACGCGGCGAGGGGCCCGCCCCCGGCGATGATCAGCCGCAGGTTGTCGACGGTGGCGCGCACCCGGGCGAAGACCTCGATGAGCCGGTCGTAGCCCTTGTGAGCGGCGTCGGGCGAGATCCGGCCCAGCGTGAGGAGGTTGAGGCCGGTGGCCGGGTCCGGGATGCCGTAGCGCGCCAGGATCTCGGGCGGCGCGATGCCGGGCGAGAAGCGCTCGATGTCGGCGCAGTCCCAGATGACGCGGACGTCGAGGGCGCGTGAGAGGCCGTGGCTGCGCACCCAGCGCGCCGTGAAGTGGCAGTCGGCGACGACGTGGTCCACGTGCCTCAGCCCCAGCGCGGCGTCGCGCCGCAGGCCGCTCCACACCTCGAGGCCGTAGACGTTGAGCATGGTCTGGGCGCCGATGGGCGCGGCGATGGCCAGCGCCGCCGCCGAGAGGTTGACGTGCGCGGCGATCACCAGATCGGGCCTCTCCCGCGCGGCCAGGACCACCGCGCGCGAGAGGAGGCTCGCCTTGTCGCGGCGGGTGTGGCCGGTCGCATGAAAGTCGACCAGGAACGGCTCTTCGAAGCTGTTCGAGTCGGGCCCGAGCAGCGAGACCGCCCGCACGCGCGATTCGCCGACGAGCGCGCGCAGGGCGCGGATCTGGTAGCGCGAGTAGCGGCTGATGCCCCCCTTGTCGAAGCAGCCGGGGGTCATGTAGAGGATTCGCGGCACCGGGTGCTCCATCAGGACGAGACCCCGTTGGCTTCGCACCAGCCGGCGAGGGCGGCGACGCACCAGATGCGCGCGTGGGTCGTGTACCGATCGCCCTTGAGGAAGGAGCGCCAGAGGTTGCTGACCCCCTCGGGGTCGAGGAAGCCGAGCCGGCCGATGGACTCGCCGAGGAGCAACCCCTCCATCCACGGGCGCAGCGGGCCGCGGAACCAGGTGTTGTAGGGGAGCGTGAAGCCCATCTTGCGCCGGCGGATGGCGACGTCGGGCAGGCCGGTGACCGCGGCGGTGAGGAGCGGCTTGTTGGGGCGCTCCGCGGGGCCACGGGTGGGTCCGCCGTCGTGGCTCCCCAGGGTGCCCAGCTTGAGCGGGCCCTGGACGCGCATCATCCGCTCCACGAGGACGTGATCGAGGAGCGGGACCCGCACCTCCAGGCCGTGGGCCATGCTCATCGCGTCGGTGTCGCGCAGCAGGGTGTGGCGGAGGTAGTTGACCAGCTCCAGGGCGGAGTAGGCGTTGACGGGCCCGACGACGCCCTCCGTCGAGAGTCGCTCCAGATCGTCGGGCACGGTGACCCCCAGATAGGAGGGTACCTCGACACCGGCGGTGAGCAGCGAGCGGCGCTCCTCGGGTGTGAACATGGCGCGGAGCGCGGCGTAGGTGGCGCCCGCGGAGCCGCCGCCGCGCAGCAGAACCGAGAGCTTGCGGACCTGAGTGGGCGCGAAGGGCAGCGACTCGGTCGCGCTCAGGCCGCGGTGCAGCCCCGGGAGCCGGCCAGCCGCGTGGGCCAGCGTGCGCAGCACGCCGAAGACGCGAAAGTAGTTGTAGCCGGCGAAGACCTCGTCGCCGCCGAGGCCGGAGAGCGCCACGGCGAGCCCGGCCTCCCGGGCGGCCTTGGACACGAAGAAGGTGTTGACTCCATCGGCCGATGGCTGATCGAGCGCCCGGATGGCGTCGCCGAAGTTGTCCACGGCGCGGTCGGCGGGCAGGTGCACCTGGTGGTGGTCGCAGCCGTAGATGCGCGCCACGTCGGCCGCGAACGAGGCCTCGCTGTAGCGCTGCTCGTCGAAGGTGACGGTGAAGGTGTGCACCGGCGCGGCCGACGCTCGCGTCGCCAGCGCCACCAGCGCCGAGCTGTCGATGCCCCCGGAGAGGAAGATCCCGATGGGGACATCCGCGATGAGCCGCAGCCGCACCGATTCCTGGAGGAGGGGGCGGATGGCGCGCACCTCGTCCTCGAAGGCGGCCTCGCGATCGGGGACGATGGGCAGGCTCCAGTACGCCCGCTCGACCACCTCGCCGTCGCGGACGCGCAGCCAGTGCCCGGGCGGGACCGCGCTGACGCCCTCGATGATGGTGTCCGGCTCGGAGACGGAGCCGAAGGCGAAGTAGCTGCTCAGGGCCCGCCGCGAGAACCGGCGCTCGGCGAAGCCCGTGACGAGGAGGGTGCGCACCTCCGAGGCGAAGGCGAGGCCCCGTGGCCCCCGCGTGTAATAGAGCGGCTTGATGCCCAGCCGGTCCCGCGCGAGAAACAGCGTGCCCTCGCGGTCGTCCCAGATGGCGAGCGCGAACATGCCGCGGAACCGGGTGAGCGCGCCCGCGCCCCAGCGGGCGTAGGCGTGGAGGGCGACCTCGGTGTCCCCGTTCGACCGGAAGACGTCCCCGAGCCCCTCGAGCTCGGCACGGATCTCCTGGAAATTGTAGATCTCGCCGTTGTAGACGACGGTGTAGCGCCCGTCCGGCGTGACCATGGGCTGGTGGCCGGCGGCGGACAGGTCGAGGATGGACAGCCGGGTGTGGGCGAGCCCGACCCGCTCGCCGCGGTGCTGGCTACGGAACGAGCCGCGATCGTCGGGGCCCCGGTGCCAGAGGGCCTCGATCGCGCGGGAGAGGACCCGCTCCTCGTCGAGGCCGGGATCGGCGCTGAGATACCCGAAGATGCCGCACACGGTGGGCGCCTCAGCCGCGCGCGCGCTTTTCGCGGGCGGCCAGCTCGAGGTCGGAGTCGACCATCCGGGCCACCAGCTCGGGGAAGGTCACGCGCGGCTTCCAGCCGAGCTTCTCCTTGGCGTGCGAGGGATCGGCGAGGAGCAGGTCGACCTCGGCCGGGCGGAAGTAGCGCTGGTCGATCTTGACGTGCTCGCGCCAGTCGAGCTCCGCCCGCGAGAAGGAGAGCTCGAGGAACTCGCGGACCGAGTGGGTCTCGCCGGTGCCGATGACGAAGTCGTCGGGCTCGCTCTGCTGGAGCATCAGCCACATGGCCTCGACGTAGTCCGCGGCGTGGCCCCAGTCCCGCTTGGCGTCCAGGTTGCCGAGGAAGAGCTCGCGCTGCAGGCCGTGCTTGATGCGGCCGACGGCGCGGGTGATCTTGCGGGTGACGAAGGTCTCGCCGCGGCGCTCGCTCTCGTGGTTGAAGAGGATGCCGTTGACCGCGTAGAGGCCGTACGCCTCGCGGTAGTTGAGCGTCACGTAGAAGGCGTAGGCCTTGGCGGCGGCGTAGGGGCTGCGCGGGTGGAAGGGGGTGGTCTCGCGCTGCGGCGTCTCGACCACCTTGCCGTAGAGCTCGCTCGAGCTGGCCTGGTAGTAGCGACAGCCGACGCCGAGCTTGCGGATCGCCTCGAGGAGCCGGATCGCGCCGAGAGCGGTCACTTCACCGGTGTACTCGGGGATGTCGAAGGACACCCGCACGTGGCTCTGCGCGCCGAGGTTGTACACCTCGTCGGGCTTGACCTCGCCGATGATGGACTGGAGCGAGGAGGCGTCGTTGAGATCGCCGTGGTGGAGGAAGAGGCGGACGCCGCGCTCGTGGGGGTCGCGGTAGAGGTGGTCGATGCGCTCGGTGTTGAAGGAGCTCGAGCGCCGCACGACGCCGTGGACCTCGTAGCCCTTGTCGAGGAGCAGCTCGGCCAGATAGGAACCGTCCTGCCCGGTGATGCCAGTGATCAGCGCTCGTTTCATGCGTCGTGGATCTCGGGGCGGACGCTAGCATCGAGGCCAGGGCCCGCCAAGGCGCCCAGGTGAGGGCAGTGGGAGGTTGGTTGCTCGGCGTACCGTCGACGTTCAGCGCGACGGGACCGTGACGCCGAGCGCCTGGAGCCGCTCGTCGTCGATGCGGCGCCGGAGCGCGTCGTCGCCGCCCCCCCGGCGCCGCGCCACCTTTTCGAGGGCCTCGGCGGCCTGGGCGTGCGCGCCGGCCTGGCCGGCGGCGCTGGCGAGCCGGAACCAGCGCGCTTCGTTGGCCGGTTCCTCCCGGGCGGCACGGCCGAGGAGGGTGAGGGCCAGCCCGCTCTCGCCGCGCTCCGTGCGGAGGCTCGACAGCCACGTCGCCGTATCGGCGCATTCTGCCGGCGTCGAGCACGCGGCGCCGAGCAGCTCCTTGGAGGCGGCGTCGAGCGTCGCGGGCTCCTTGATGCGGGCGGCGGCGGTCGCCCGCAGCTGCAGGCAGGAGGTTCGATCGGTCGAGCGCTCGCAGGCCTTCTCCAGCATCCGCGTCGCCTCGTCCGAGCGGCCGTCGGCGAGCAGCATGTTGGCCCGGAGGAACACGGGCGTCGAGGACTCGGGGTCGAGGGCGGCGATGGCGTCGGCGTGCTCGCCGATCTGGGCCCGGCACACCTCCCGATCGGCGCACAGCGTCGAGTCGGACCCGGGCTTCAAGGCCTCGATCCGTCGCTGCGCCTCCCGGACGCGGGGCGCGATGTTGCGCGGGTCGCGGAGGATGGATGCGCGATCGCAGCGCGCCGCCAGCGCGGCGTCGCCCGGTCGAGCGGCGCTGGAAGGAGTCGGGGTCGAGAGCACCGCGCCCAGGGTGGCGAGCATCGAGCTCCCGCGCTCGCCGTCGGGCACCGTCAGCAGGAGCTCGTCGAAGTCCCTCGTCCAGCGTGCGGCCAGCCTCGCGGCCGCGTCGAGGACGCCGAGGTCATCCTCGACCGCGAGGCGCAGCTCGAGGAGCGCCTGCCCCTGGTTGCCGCGCCCGGCGAGCACCTCGGCGAGCAGCAGGTGGGCGCGGCCGTTGATCTGGGCGCGCTCGAGTGAGCGCTGGAGCCACGGGACCGGGCTCTCCGAGCGGGCGCGGAACGCCATCATCGCGCCGACCAGCGGGAAATAGGGCTCGGCCGGGTGCCGCCGCATCGCCTGGTGGAGCAGCGCGCGAAGGGGACCGAGCGCGCGGCGGGCCCCCGCGTCTCCGGTCGAGAACGCGGCGTCGAGCGCCTCGCGGGCGCTGCGGCGATCGGACGCGACGTCATGCGCGCCGAAGGCGATGGCCAGGGCCGCCAGCGCCACGCCGAGCGCGCCGACCGCGAAGGGGACGAGGCGCGCCAGCGGGGACCAGCGCGCAGCGGGGGCCCGCGAGCGCAGCATCCCGCCCCGGGGTGTCAAGCGGGCGTCGCCCCAGAGCGAGCCCAGCACCGTCGCCGCGCCGATGGACACGGCCGGGAGCTCGAGCGCCAGATCGACGAGGTTCTGCAGGAGAAGGACGAGGACCCCGCACCAGGCACCCGCCGCGAGGGCGCTGCGGTGAACGCCGACACGGCGCGGCGCGAACGCCCACGCGAAGAAGCCGAGCGCGCCGAGCCCGACCGGCAGCCCCCACTCGGCGATCCACTGCACCACGAAATTCTCCGGGTGGGTGTAGACGAGGTTGCCGGGGACGGTGCGGTACACCGGGAAGACGCTCTCGAACGCGCCGCGGCCGACGCCGAAGAAGGGGTGAGCGCGCACCAGCGGCTTGACCCACACCATCATCTCCAGCTTCGAGACGTCGGTGTCGTAGAGCTCGGTCCAGGTCTTGGCCGTGCCCCCGAGGAAGGCGAAGACGGCGCCCCCCGCGACCGCCGCCCCGATCATCAGCGACGAGACGCGCGAGGACACCGGGCGCCGCGTGTCGCCGCGGCGCGTGAAGAACGCCAGCGCCATCACGCCGATCGGGAGCGCCACCACGCCCCCGCGCGAGGCCGCGGTGACCTCGATCCCGACGATGAGCGCGACCCCGACGCCGATGATCCAGCGCGGCACCACGGGCCGCTCGCTGAGCATCAGCCCCAGGCCACACAGCGCCCCCAGGTTGAGGTAGCCGGCCAGGTTGTTGGGGTTGAGGAGCGGGCCGACGTGCCAGGGGACGACCCCCATCTTGGGCCGGTAGAGGCCGTAGACGGTCGTCGCCTCGAGCAGGCCGTGCCCCAGCGTGGTGAGCGCCGCAGCGAGCGCGGCGCTGAAGACGATGGCGACGCCCCACGCGGCCCCGTGGCGGGCCGACACCGCCGCCGCCGTGGTGAGCACCGCTGCGTACGTGGCCCACTTGAGCGCCTCGACCAGGGATGCGCCCGGATCGAGGGAGAGCGCGGCCCAGCGCGGCCCTTGCTCTCCGAAGGGCAGGAGGCAGCGCGCCCAGATGTCGGCCGTGGTCGGCGCCAGGATCTCGAGTGCCCGGACGGGCAGGGGCAGCGCCTGGAGCAGCGTGTACGCCGCGAGCCCTGCGCACACCAGCGCCGGGAGCGGCACCACCATCCCGACGCGCCTCCCCTCCTCCCCGCGGGCCTGCTGGGAGAGCGCCACCGCGCAGGCGCCGAAGGACACGGCCGCCACCACGATCAGCACCGGCAGGTGGACGGCGCCGATGGCAAGCACCGACCCCACCACGGCGAGGGCGAGCAATCGGGCGGCCAGCGTTTGCCGCCCTGAAGAGGGCTCGCCTTGCCTGGGCCCATCGAGGCGGCGGCGGTGTCGGCGGCGGCGGCTCGGTGCCTCCGGCGCCGCATCACCCGAGAGGGGGACCGGGTGGTCGTTGTCCGCGAGGGTGGTCACCGAAGCCTCAAGAGGTTACCTCGGATTGTTGCGCGGGCGTGTCGAGGCATTCGCGAGCCGGTGTGCTTTCCGCGGTGCGGCGAGCGCTCTTCCCGCCCCGGACGCCGCTGCGCGGGCGCCCCGCCCTCCCGTCGAGGTGGGGGCACGGCAAGAGCCCGCGCCCTCCGGAGAGGCGGGCGCAAGCTGCTGCGCAGCCGCTGCCACGTCAGCATCGTCTGCCGCCGCAGGTGTTCTACCGGGGATGGATCGGCTCCGCCGACGGCCCGCTGGAGGCGATCCGCGCCCTGCCACACCTCTCCCCCGAGACCCCTTGCGGCACTGTGGCCCCTGCGCGCCCGCCTTCCACGCGGATGGGGAGCCTCGCCACCCTCGCGAGCCGGTGCCAGACGAGCCTGGTCACGGTCGGAGCAGGCCCTCGTACACGGCGATCATCTGGGCAGACACCTCGTCCCAACCGAAGGCTCGGGTAACCCAGGCGCGCCCCCGCGTCCCCATCTCCGCGCGCGGCATCATGGCGACGCGCACGATTGCGGCGGCGAGCGAGGCGGGATCGTTCTTCACCCAGAGCCCAGCGTCATGGATCTCCAACCCGGCCCATGGCGTCCCTCTACCGGCGATCACCGGGAGCTGGTGCGCAAGCGCCTCGGCGATAGCGTTTCCGAAGTTCTCGCGGAAAGAGGGCGCGACGAGGACGTCGCTCGCGGCGAACAGGCGCTCCTTCGCCTCGCCGCGCACGTCCCCGGCGAACGTCACGATCGCGCCGAGCGAGAGCTTCGCGACCTGTCGCTGGAGCAGCTCGGTGTAGGCGCGATCCCCTTCGCCGGCGAGGGTCAGCGAGAACGGACCGAAGCCTCGGTCGCGCAGCTCCCCGCAGGCTGCGATCAAATTCTCGATGCCCTTGATGGGGTGGAGGCGGCCGAGGGTCAGCAGGCGGAGCCCGGGACCCTCGACGTGATCGGCCCGCTCCGGCAGGTCGACGCCGTTGGGGATCACGACCGAGGGGAAGCCGCCGAAGCGGCGGGTGCTCTCGTCGGCCTCCTCCTGCGAAGTGAAGTGCAGCGTCGTCCCCCGCCGCGAGACCACCCGGCACACCTGGTCCCAGGCGTTCTTGAGCGCGACCTTGGAGCTGGCCTCCCAGCGCTGGAGCATGCCGCGGGGCGACCAGACCACGGGCCGCCCCATCAGGTTGCAGGCGAGCAGCGTGGGGATGGTGGGGAACGAGTACACCGACATCAGGTGCACGACATCCGCCCAGCGCAGGTACCCGGGGAGGTGCCGCAGCAGCGCGGGCGAGGCGGCCTCGCCCCCGACGCGGGGGCAGTAGCGAACCGAGAAGCGCTCTTCGAGCACCAGCTCGCGCGTCGTGTCCACGTCCAGCACCGCGTGCGGCCCGTTCGCGTCGGTGGTGAGCACCCGCACCTCGCAACGGAGGCGACGCGAGCGGGCCTCGGCGACGCAGAGGCCATGGGTCGACTGGATGGGCCCTCCGTATGCCGTCGCGGGGTGGAACCAGGGGACCACGTGGAGCACGCGCACGCGCGGCCTATATCATGCTGGGCCCGAGAGCGTGAGCCGCATGCAGAGCGAGCACCGCTCCTGCGGCGGGTCGCACGCAAGCGAGGACACCTCCCGCGAATACCTGATGCCCATCGTGAAGGAGCTGCTCGCGACCTGCGCGCAGGAGCGGCGCTTCAGGGCTGACGATCATGTCCGCGTCGAGCGGCAGGACGTGCTCCGTGCAGGCGCCCCGAGCCCCGGGCCCGGCGGCTGGCCGGCAGCGCGCCTGGTGATAGCATCGTCCACGCCGATGCCTGCCGTCGAGAAGAAGGTCCGCGCACGGTACTACCGCCGCTGCGATCCACGGGAGCCGGTGGAAGAGGCGGACGATCGGTACGTCGCGATCGACGAGCTCGCCCCCGGCGCGCGGGGCCGCGACTGGATCCGCGGCCTGGCCACCCGCATCGAGCTCTCGGACACGCCGGTGTGCGAGCTCTTCACCGGCCTGCCCGGATCTGGCAAGACCACCGAGCTGCGCCGCCTGGTGGGCCTGCTCGCCGACCCGGAGGGCGCCCGCATGCTGCCCGTGCTCATCGACGCGGAGCAGGTGATCGACCTGTACGACACGCTCGACGTGCCCGACGTGCTCATGGCGATCGTCGCCGAGACCGAGAGGCGGGTGCTCCAGGCCGAGAGCGACACCCCCAGGGACCTGCGCAAGTACAGCGATCCGGGCCGCCTCTGGAGCTGGCTCATCGGCGCCGTGGGAGAGCTCCTCGGCGCGGAGGTCTCCTTGCCCGAGATCGCCGGGACCTCGCTGGGGAGCAAGCTCGTGCTCGACATGAAGACCCGGCGCGCGTTGCGCCATCGCGCCCGCGAGGCCGTGGCCGACCACATGACGACGTTCCTCTCCCACGTCCACGAAGCCCTCGCCGAGCTCGACCGGCGCGCTCGCGCGCAGGGGTACGTGCGGCTGGTGGTGATCTTCGACTCGCTGGAGAAGCTCTGGGGGATCAGCAGCACCTGGCGGGACGTCCTCGAGAGCGCCGAGCGCGTCTTCGCCACCCGGGCCGCCGCTCTGCGCCTCCCCGTGCACGTCGTCTACACCATCCCGATGTGCTTGATCCTGCGGATGGCGCTGCCGGTGGCGCTCCTGCCGATGCTCCGGCTCCACGACCGTGACGGCGAGCGCGCCGCCGGCTTTGCCGCCGCGCGGGAGCTCGTCCGGAGGCGCGTGCCCGACGCGGTCCTCGATCAGTTCTTCGGCGCCGAGAGCCGCGAGGCCCGGGTGGAGGAGCTCATCGCCTTCTCCGGCGGGAGCCCGCGGGAGGTGGTGCGGCTGCTCCGCGACGTGGTCGCCGAGGCGGAGCTCTCCCCGGGGGTCTTCGCGCGCATCCTGGCCCTGGTCGGCGACGAGTACCGCCGCACCGTGCTCGGGAGCGCCTACCCTCTGCTCGCGCGCATCGCCGTGGAGAAGCAGCTCCCGCTGGAGCACGACCAGCGCGAGTGGATCGATCCCCTCCTCCAGAACGGCCTGATCCTCGCGTACGAGAACGGCGCGCGCTGGTACGACCTCCACCCCGCGGTGAGCGACATCCCCGGCGTCGCCGCGGCGATCCGAGCGTCCACGGCGGTCATGAGGGGGGCTCCCCCGGACTCGGAGCAGCGGGGCTGATCACGATGGGGGCTCTGCCCCCAAACCCCCGGGCTCAGGGCTGTAGCCGAGGAGGCCGTGCTAGCTTCGACCTCCATGGGGATATCGGTCGAGAAGCAGCTCCGCGCCCGGTATTACAAGCTCTGCGACCCCCGGGAGTCGCTGCCCCACGATGACAAGCGGCTGGTCTTCGACGGAGCGGTCGCGAAGGCGCGCGGGCGCGACTGGGTCGAGAAGCTCGCGGGGCAGGTGGAGCTCTCCCAGCTCTCGGGCGGCGCCGCGTTCGAGCTGTTCACCGGGCTGCCAGGGTCGGGCAAGTCGACGGAGCTGCACCGGCTCAAGGCCAGGCTCGAGGAGCGGGAGGGCGCGCACCTGCTCGCCGTCCTCATCGACGCGGAGGGGGTCATCGATCTCTTCAACACGATCGACGTCCCCGACATCCTCGTCGCCATCCTCGCCGAGACCGAGCGGCGCGTCCTCGAGGCCGAGGGTGAAGACCCCAGCAACGCGCTCAAGGACGGGGCTCTCAGGCGGTTCTGGAACTGGCTGACCGAGACGGAGGTCGAGCTCAAGGAGGTGGCCGCGACCGCAGGGGTCGACGTCGGGCTCCCCGGCGTGGGCAAGGCCTCGGTCGGTGGCCGGCTCGTCCTCGATCTGAAGACGCGCCCCCTCCTGCGCGCCAAGGTGCGCGCCACGCTCGACGGCCAGCTCACTCCGTTCATCGCCCAGATCATGGAGGCGATCGGGGAGCTGGATGGGCGCGCCAAGGCCGCCGGCTACGAAGGGCTGGTGGTCATCTTCGACTCGCTGGAGAAGCTCCAGGGGACCACGAGCAACTGGAAGGACGTGCTCGCCAGCGCCGAGCAAGTCTTCGCCAACCGGGCGGCGCAGCTCCACCTCCCCGTGCACGTCCTCTACACCATCCCCATGGCCCTGATCCTGCGGATCCGCGCCTCGGTCACCTTGCTGCCCATGCTCAAGCTCCACGAGCGAGACGGCGAGCCGGCCGCCGGCTTCGAGGCGGCGCGCGAGCTCATCCGCCGCCGCATCCCCGACGAGCACCTGGACGAATTCTTCGGCGCCCCCAACCGCGAGGCCCGGGTGAAGCGACTCATCGAGTGGTCCGGCGGCTACCCGCGGGAGATCGTCCGGCTGCTCCGCAACTGCGTCGCCGAGCCCTTCCTCGACGAGGAGCTCTTCGAGCGCATCCTCTCCACCGCCGCCGATGAGTACCGTCGCACCGTCCTCAGCAGCGCCTACCCCTTGCTCGCTCGCCTCTTCGTGGACAAGCCCAGCCAGGTGCTGGAGCAGGAGGAGCAGCGCGAGATGGTCGACCGGTTGCTCCAGAACAACGTCGTGCTGGGCTACCTCAACGGCGAGCCCTGGTACGACATCCATCCCGCCGTGCAGACCCTCAAGGGCATCACCGACGAGATCGCGCGCCTGCGGGCGGAGCGGGCGGGCGCCGGGCGGCGCTAGATGGCGGACCCTCACCGCACGCGACAGGATCCGGGCGTCCGTCGGCTCGTGCAATCCATCGGGCTCTCCCGGCAGTTCGCGTTCTTCCTGCTCGTGGCGGACACGCCGCGCGTGGCGCAAGAGGCCTTCGCCGTCCTGGAGGAGGGCGTCGCAGGGGAGCGTGGGGAGGCCGTCCACCTCGTGCAGCTCGAGCCCTATCAGGCGCACGCCCCGATCCGGTTCGAGCTGCTGGTCGACGAGGTGCTGGCTCCGCTGGTCGACCCCACCGAGGCGATGGCGTCGGCCCGCGCGATCGTCGTGATCGACGCCTCGGGGGCGCCGCCACGGGACGATGACGCGTGGAAGCTGCTCTTTCACCGCATGAACGAGCGACGGAACGTGATCGCCGCCGCGCTCCCGGGGACCCTGGTGCTAGCACTGCCGCCACGCCTGGAGCCCTTGTTCGCGCACGCGGCGCCGGATTTCTGGTCGATCCGGAGCCTGGCGGTGGTGGTGAAGGGTGCGCCTCCGCGGCCATGACGCCGCGCCTGCGCTAGCCCCTTCGCACGACCTCTCTCGCCACCGCCCCCACCCGCAGCGCGACCGCGCTGGTCTCTTGCTGATCCTGCTGAGGCACCACCTCCGCCAGCAGCCGCACGGGGAACCTCCGGAAGATCGGCAGCCGTGAGGCCGCTCCCGCGGGCAGGTACGCCGGTACCGGGGCCGCCTCCCCCCCCGCCGTGAACAGCGCCCGGATCCACCGCGCCCCCAGCAGCTCTCGCCGCTGGTAGCAGCGCCGCGCCAGCAGGGCCCTCTCCACTTGCTCGGCCAGGTGGGATGCCGGCAACATCTGGTTGGCCATCGCCCACGCATCCCGGATGCTCCCACCGAGCTCGGCCGCCACGTCGGGAGAGCCCTGGAGCTCGGTCTTGGCCATCTCGGTCGCGAAATCGAGGAGACCCGCCAACCGCATATCGGCGCGGGCGATCGGCATCGCCGCGGCGATCAGGGCGCGGATCTCCTCCACCTCGTCGAAGAGGAACGCCAGCTCCCCGCGGAGCACCCGCGGCGAGGGCGAGAGCGTGCCCTCGTCGCTCACGGAGTTGAACAGCGTGCGCTCCAGATCTGCCACGCTCGGCGCCACCCGAGAGAGCACGGCGGCCACGTCGAGCCCCGGCGCCGCCTCGCCCTCGGGGCGGGCGGGGAGGATCGCTGCCCACTCCGGGATCTCGCGCAGGCGGCCGCCGAGGGTGGGGGAGAACCAGGTGAGCTCGAGCGCGCGCTCCGGTGGGCGCGCGGCGGCGCGCAGGGCGTCGAGCCGCAGGGAGACCTGCGTCGTCTCGATCGTCGTCTCCTCGATCAACGGCGCCTCGGCCTTGGCGGTGGGCGCGAGCCACGCAGGGAGCGCCCCGACCACGTCGGATCCCATCTGGAGCGTCGCCCGCGGCCCGGGCACGCGCGGCGCCGGCATCGGTGGTGTCTGCGGCGGGGGGGTCAGCGGCGGCGGCTCGGGAGGCGGCGTGCGCCGCGGCTCGACGGTGCGCGGCGTCGGCGCCGGCTCGGCGGTGTCGTCGCGGGACTCGGGCGGGGCCGGGACCAGCGTGGGCGCATCGGGCGCCATGAAGGGCAACGTCGGTCGTGGCCGCGGTCCCCCGGGGGCCGCGTCGGTCACGATCTCGGTCCCGCCCGGGGTCCTGGGGGTACCTCCCATCGTGGCCGGCTGCGCGGCGAGCGCGGTCCAGTTGAGGTGCTGCCCCGCTTCCTCGATGGCGACGAGGATCCGGCCCGCCTGCTCCGGTCCGTCGACGGCCACCTGGCCGCGCCAGGTGAGCGTGACGATGGCGCGGTCGGTGTCGATCCACAGCGTGTCGGCAGTCATCACCAGATCGCGCGGCGCCGATCCGGGGATCTCGACGAAGGCACGCGGGTGGACGCCCGGGAGCTTGGTGGCGAGGCTGGGGTGATCGGGGTTGAGGTACTCGAGCACGATGCGCTCGTCGTCGCGCACGGCGTCGATCTGCTGATCGGAGGGGGCGGCCTGGAAGAACTCGCCGTCGAAGTCGTCATCGAGGGCGATCTGCGTCCAGCCAGCGTCGGTCCAGCCCTCGGCGCGGCGCCCGAGCTTGTCCCGGCGGAGGCGCCACGAGGGGGAGATCGGCCCGAAGCCGGTGGGCACGAAGATGTCGCCCCACTGCGTCAGCCGCAGCCCGGGCGGCTGGAGGTTGGGCAGGGGGCGCTGCCCGTACTGATCGGCCGGCGCCGTGGGCCCGACGCCCACCGGGTTCCAGGTCGAGAGCCCGCCGGCGGCGTACTCGTAGCGCAGCGGCATCTTGCTCCAGCGCTGCCCCTCGCGCAGCTCGCCCTCGCGACCGAGCACGCGCGGGCAGAAGACCTCCACGGCCTTCTCCATCTCGCCGACCATGAGCCGGGCGGTCAGCGATCGCACCACCTCGCTGCGCGGAGCGTACGCGTGACCGACCAGGATCACGTCGGCGCGCGGCTTGAACGGCGCCAGATCGCTGGGCTGATAGACGCTGAGCCGCGCGTCGTCCTCCCAGAACACGTCGCGCTCGTGGACGGGCTCCTGGTCGGCGGCCAGCGCCGACTCGCCCGGCTCGAGCGCATACGTCGCCTTGCAGACGACCGTGAGCGTCCAGCGATCCGGCCGCGGCCGCCAGAGCACCGAACCCGTGCGGAACGGTGAGATGGATACGACCTCCATGCGCCCCCCTCTCGACCCTCTCAGAACGCGACGCCGAGCCCGACGGTGCCCAGGAGCCGGACCTTGTCGAGCCCCGAGTAGAGCGTGGCCGTCGCCGGCCCTCCGGTGAGGGCGCTGCCCGGGGTCGTGAGCGTGGCGGTGCCGGCCGTGGCCACCGCGACCCCGACCCCGCCCGAGATCGCGAACCCACCGTCCCTGGGGATCACCCAGGTGTCACCGAAGAGCATCCCGAGGATCGCCGAGCCCAGCCGCTGCGGCGCGCTCACGTCGTTCGCGTCGCCCGGGTTGGTGAGGGTGGCGCTGAAGTTCTCGTAGCCGAGCTCCCCCTTGAGCCAGAAGCCCCGAAACGCCTCTCCCGAGAGGTAGAACACGGGCCGGAGCGACACCGAGAAGCCCTTCTCGTCGATGCCGCCATACTGCGACCCGAAGATCCACGCCGGCACCAGCTCCAGCGCGAAGAACTTGTAGACGGCGAGCTCCGCCTGGAACGTGAGGTGACGCTCGATGAGCTCGAACGGATCGAAGCGGAGCGACCACCGCAACGGCGGAGGCGGCGGAGGCGGAGGAGCCGGCGGAGGCACGTATCCGTACCCGTAGCCATACCCGGGCGGTCCGTACCCCGACGGCGGGTAACCCGGGGGACCGTACCCCGGCGAAGGCCCGTACCCTTGGGGCGGCGGGTACCCCGCAGGAGGCGCGTAGCCCGCGGGCGGAACGTACCCCGGGGGCGGAGCGGCAGGCGGCAGCGGCGGAGCATACGCCGGTGGCGGAGGAGGAACCGCGGGAGGCGTCGGCTCCTGGGCGGCGGCGGCCGCGGCGGTGAGCGCGCTCGCGAGCGCCAGGAGCAAGGGAAGGGGTCGCAGCATCGCGCACAATCTAGCGCTGGGTCCGACACGAGCCGAGGAAAAACCCGGGAACAATCCCCTGAAACCAGGGGAGACAGCCCGGCGACTTCCGCCCGCGAGGTCCCGGTGGGTCGATCGCGCCGAGGGACGACGGGAGGACGACATGGGCAAGGCGCGAAGCCGCACCACGAGGACCGCCGCTCCAGGTCAGCGCTTGGGGGCGTGCGCCTCGACCCACTCGATGATCCGGTCGCTGGGGCGAGTGCCGGTGAAACGACCGAGCTCCTGGATGCCGGTGGGGCTGGTGACGTTGACCTCGGTGAGGCGCTCGCCGATCACGTCGAGGCCCACGAAGACGAGGCCGTCGGCGCGAAGGCGAGGAGCGACCGCGCGCACCATCTCGCGCTCGCGATCGGTGAGCTCGGCGGGGACGACGCTGCCGCCGACGTGGATGTTGGAGCGCAGCTCGTCGCCGCGAGGGACGCGGAGGATGGCGCCGAGCGGCTCGCCGTCGAGGAGCAGGACGCGCTTGTCGCCCGCGGTGACCGAAGGGAGGAACTCCTGCACGATGATGAGGTGGCGGCCCTCGTGGGTGAGCATGTCGACGATGGCGCGCGCGTTCTTGTCGCCGGTCTTGATCTGGATGACGCCCATCCCGCCGGCGCCGTCGAGCGGCTTGACCATGGCGACGCCGCCGTGCTCGCGGCAGAAGGCGTGGACCATGTCGCGATCGGCGGTCACCAGGGTGTGCGGCGTCCACTCGGGGAAGTTGAGGGCGTAGAGCTTCTCGTTGGCGTCGCGGAGGCCGCGCGGATCGTTGATGAGCAGCGTCCGCCCGCGGGCCCGCTCGAGGATCAGGGTGGCGTAGAGGTAGGCGCGATCGAAGGGCGGATCCTTGCGCATGAACACCGCCTCGACGTCGGCGAGGCGGAGCTTGACCGGCCCGCCCTCGCGGCGGAGGGTGATCCAGGGGGGCGCCGCGAGGATGTCCACGGGGTGGGTTACCGCCCACGGCTCTCCATCCTCGATGTAGAGGTCGCGGAGCAGGCAGTGGTGCGACTCGTGCCCCCGCGCCTGCGCCGCCTGGATGAAGGCGAACGTGGTGTCCTTGTCGTGCGTGACACGATCGAGCGGATCCATGACGAAGACGAGGCGCATGCACTCTCCGGCGATTGGTGAGGCGACCGGGTTGCGCCCGGCCGAGTGGACGGCCCATCCTAGCCCGCCGTGAAGGTCCGTGGTCGCCCTCTCCTCTCGTCCAGCACCGTCGGCCGCACCGCGCCGGCGATGCTGGCGGTCGTCGCGGGCTTGCTGCTCGTGGGCACCTGCCCGGCCGGGTGCGGGGAAGCGCCGCGTCCGCCTCCGGCGCTGGTACCGCCACCGCTGCCGCCGGAGCCGCCGCCGAGCGCGACCGCTGCACCCGCGGCAGCCGCGCCGTCCCGGCCCAGGGCGCACCGCTACGCCGTCGCCGCCGAGAGCGGGACCGCGGCGAAGGTGGCCATGGACATCCTCGCCCGGGGGGGCAGCGCGGTGGACGCGGCGATCGCCGGCGTGCTCACGAGCGGGGTCACGCACCCCGTGTCGAGCGGGATCGGAGGCGGCGGGTTCGCGGTGGTTTGGGACGCGAAGACACGGCAGATCCACGCGCTCGACTTCCGCGAGACGGCCCCCGCCGGGCTCAGGCCGAGCGACTACTGGAAGCGGTCCGACGCGAAGCGCGGCGTCTGGGCCGGCGTCCCCGGTGAGGTCGCCGGCCTCCACGCTCTCCATGCGCGCTGGGGGAAGCTCGCCATGGCCGACGACGTCGGAGCCGCCGCGGCAGTGGCGGAGGGTGGGTTCCCCCTCTCCGCGCACATGGCGCGGGCTCTCAAGTGGAACGAGGCCTGGCTGGTGAAGGCCCCGCGCTATGCGTTCTTCGCTCCCGGTGGCTCGCTGCTCCCGGTCAAGCAGACCGTGAAGAACCCCGCCCTCGCGGCCACGCTGCGGCGCATCGCCGCCGAGGGCAAGGCCGCCTTCTACGAAGGCGCGATCGCGGAGGACATCCTCGCGACCGCGCGCGACGGCGGCAGCCACCTCACCGCCAAGGACCTGCGCGACTACCAGGTCGCCCCGCGCACCCCGCTCCACACCGCCTGGGCGGGCTACGACGTCTACACCATGCCGCCCGAGGCTGCCGGCGGCGTGCTGATGCTGGAGACGCTGCACATGCACGACAAGGCCGAGCTCGAGGCGCTCGGCTCCGGCAGCGGCAGCTACCTCCACGTCCTGGCAGAGACGTTCCGCGGCGCCGTCTCGGATCGCGTCCGCGCCATCGGCGATCCTGCCTTCGTCAAGGTCGACGCCGAGGCGCTGGTCGCCCCTGCGCGGATGAAGGCCAGGCGCGCGCAGATCTCGCTCACCACGACCCGGCCGGCGGAGCGGTTCGCCCTCGAGGAGGGGGGGACGACCCACCTGGTCGCGGTGGACGAGCAGGGCAACGTCGCGTCGATCACGAGCACGGTGAACAACATGTTCGGCTGCAAGCTGGTGACCCGGGGTGGCTTCGTGCTCAACGACGAGCTCGACGACTTCACCTCGCAGGCGCTCGAGCGGCGCTTCGGGATCCGGCCCGGGCGCGGCCCCAACTCGCCGCGCGGCGGCGCGCGCCCGGCGTCGAGCATGACCCCGACCATCGTGCTCGAGCGCGGCGCCCCGGTGCTCGCGCTGGGCGGCTCCGGCGGGATGAAGATCGCCACCGCGACCACACAGGTCCTGCTGGCGCGCCTGGCCTTCGGGCTAGGCACGGCGGAGGCGGTGCGCCAGCCCCGCATCGACACCCCCGCCACCGGAGGGCTCACCATCGATCCCGCGGCGACGCCGGACCTGGTGGCGGATCTCGTCCAGCGGGGGGAGATCGTGGATGCCACCAAGCCCAACTTCAGCGCGGTGCAGGCGATTGCTCTCGGCGAGAAGGACGGCGTCCGCTTCCTCGATCCCGGCGCGGACCCGCGCAAGGGTGGCGCCGCCCTCGTCGAGTAGGTCGCGGGACGCTCTCGGGCGTCCGCCAGGATGACCGCGCTCTTCTACTGGGGGAGGGCGGCCAGCACCATCTTGGTGCTCTCGTCGGTGTCGAGGTCGGAGGCGAACGCGTAGCCCACGCCGCTCTGCTCGAGCGCGGCGACCGAGTAGCCGCGGAGGCGGCCGACCAGCATCGGGCGGTGGCGCACCACGCGCGGCTCGAGCCGGGTCGCCTGCACGGGCAGGACGCGCGGGTTGAACACGTACATGGTGATCCGCTTGCCGTCCGGCACCGTGTACTGGACCTGAAGGAGCGCGCCGCGATCGGAGACGGGATGAACCCGGGCCCCGTTGAAGCTGGCGCCGAGCGGCTTGAACGCGGGGCGGCGCACCTGCACGCCCAGCAGCGGATCGAAGCGCGCGAGCTGCTCCGGATCGGTCGTGTCGGGCGGGAACGGGCGGGCGTGGAGCGCGATCAGCTCCTCGAGCAGCCCGTCGATGCTCATCGTCGTGGACGCGGTGTCCGCCTCGCCGGGGAGCGCCTCGCTGGCGAGCGCAGACGGCCCCGCGTGCCGGGGCTGCAGGTAGCGAGACATGCTCATCGCGAAGACGACGCCGGCCGCCGCAGCCAATCCCACCGCGTAGCGCAGGCGGATCAGCTTCTGCTCGCCGCGGTCCGACCGCGGGCGATCCGACCGCAGCTCACCCTCCGCGCGGCGCGGCTCGGCGGCGCGCAGGCTCTCCTGCTCGATGGTGGCGCGCATCCGGGCGCAGAGCGCCTCCGGGGCGCGGCGCGCGGCGGTCCGCTTGAGGCTGGCGCGCATCGCGCGGATGAGCGCGACGCGCTCGGCGCAGGTCGCACAACCGACCACGTGGGCTTCCATCTCGACGGCGTGGCAAGCGTCGAGCTCGCCGTCGACGTAGGGGGCGACCCACGCGGAGAAGCGCATGCAGTCGTCGATCACCATGCGGCTGGCAGTGCTCATGCGACCCCCCTCTTGCGGCGGCGGTAGGCGGCGAGATCGGCCGGCGAGCCCTCTTTGGTGCGGGCGGCGGGGGCGTCCTCGTTCTCGCTGACGATGCCCAGCGCGATGGCGTGCTCGCGCAGCGACTTCTGGAGCAAACGGCGTCCGCGGTGGAGGCGGGACATCACCGTGCCGATGGGGCACCCCATGGCGTCGGCGATCTCCTTGTAGGAGAGCTCCTCGATGTCGGAGAGGACGACCGCGAGGCGGAACTCGGCGGGCAGCTCGTCGAGAGCGCGCTGCACCTCGGCCTCGACGAGGGGCGAGAGCGCCTGGGTCTCGGGATCGCGCATGGCACGCATGGTGGTCGCGCCGACCCAGCCGTCGGTGAGCGAGTCGGCCTCGGGTCCCTCGAAGAGGTCACGCTCGAGGCCGCCGCGGCGGTAGCGGTTGATGAAGGTGTTGGTGAGGATGCGCAGCAGCCACGCCTTGAGGTTGGTCCCGGGCGTGAACTGATCCTTCGCCCGCATGGCCTTGACGACCGTGTCCTGGACGAGGTCCTCGGCTTCGGCGGTGCTCTTGGTCATCCGGCAGCTCACGCCGTAAAGCGTGTCGAGGTGGCCGAGCAGCTCGACCTCGAAGGAGTCCGCTTTCGGCGGAGGATGATCGCCCGACAGACCCATGTCCTGGGCGACCGAGGCTGGCTTTTTGCTGAAGAAGAACGGCATCGGGCTCTCGGGAACGGGTCGCGGAACGCTCCGCAGGATGGCCGAGCGGGAGCCTCGCGGCGTATCCGCGCAGGCTCATCCACTGCCCCGCCCAACCAGGGGACGGGCGCGGCTATTCCTTCTTAATGCTTTCCCCGGCGAGCGCATCCCCGCCTCCGTCGCGACCGGCCGGATCGCTGCCCCCGACGCCCGCGGTGGCGCCCGCCCCGTTGATCCCGCTCAGCTTCGCCTCGAGCTCCTCGACCCGTTGCGTCAGCCGCTTGACCTCGTCCTTGAGCTCACGGAAGAGGCCGAAACCCGGCAAGATCGCGCCGATGCGTTCGTCGATGGTGTGCTGCCACTGATCGAGCGTCTGCTTCGAGCTCTCCACGATCTCGGTGAGCCGCGCCTTGGCGCCCGCCGGCTTCTCCCCCTCGGTGGAGGGGGGGGCGGGGGGGATGACGGCCGAGTCGGCGGTCTCGGCCGACGGCTGTGCCGAGGCGGTCCCTTCCAGGGGAGGGATGGGGGGGACGCCATCGGTGCCGCCCGGGATGAGCCGTCCGATCGGCCCCTCACGGAGCTGCGAGAGCAGGCGCTCTCCGCGCTCCTGGATCAGGTCGCGGAGGGTCCCGAGCGGCACGCTCCGGGGCTGCGACTTCAGATCCTCGGAGATGATGAGCGCCAGGGTGACCTCGGTCTTGTCCTCCTTGGTCGCGTTGTCGATGATCTGCACCTCCTCGCCGGCGCGCACCATCTCCCCGATTTGCTGGAGGGTGACGTAGCGGCTGTCCTTGGTGTCGTACAGTTTACGGTTCGAGTAGCGCTTGATTACGCGCCGCGGCTTCTCGCCCGTACCTGAGGTCTCCATCACCGTCTCCATGCTGCGGAGGATTGGACCACCGCCGCCCCCCTCGGCGCAAGCCTCGTTACCTTGGTACCCGAAGCGAAGCGGGCTCCCTCACCTTCCGGGCGGCGATCCGGCGGGACGCCGTGGAGCGGGGAGCCGGGCGGGGGCTCCCGGAAGCGTCGCCGATCTCGACCTTCCCTCGACGGCGATCTATAAGCGGGCGGCCATGCCCGGACTTCGCCCCCGTCCTACCCGTCCCTCGGCCGCGATTGGCGCCTTCCTCCTCGCGCTCCTTTCATGCGCAGGGCTGATCGGGTGCGCAGCCAATGACGCGGCGCCCGAGCTCCTCAACGTGATCGACGTCGCCCCGCGTGAGGTCGACGTCGGCGATCGCATCGAGGTGCTCGGCACCACGCTCCCCACCGGCGAAGCGAGAGAGGCGAAGGTCTCCTTCGAGGGCGAGCTCCGCCGCGCCGGCCAGCCGCCCATCGAGGACGCCAAGATCGTCGTGGAGAAGGCCCAGCTCTCCACCGACAAGATCTCGATGATCTTCACCGAGGGCCTCCAGTCGCGCTTCTGCGGCAGCGGCGACGAGGCGGCGCACACGACCTTCCACGGGAACGTCGTCGTCACGCTGCCCTCGGTCCAGGGCGGCCTCCCGGTCAAGGGGACGGTGCGGGGCGTCGACATCAACTTCCGCCCGCCCACGCCGCGTCGCGCCGTGCTCGAAGCACGCACCCGGGAAGGCAACCGCGCCCTCAAGTTCATGGGGATCTCGATCGCGGCCGAGTCGCCGGCCGCCGGCGGCCTCCTGATCGCCGACATCACGCCCTCGAGCCCCGCCAACCGCGCCGCGATCCTCCCCGGCGACCTCATCGTCAGCTTCGCCGGCGTCAAGGTGCAGTCGATCGGCGACATGACGCCCAGCGGCTCCGAGCGCCTGCCCACCATCAGCACCAAGCGCGGCTCCGAGCCGCCGGTGGAGCGGCAGATCTCGATCGAGGGCTTCGACATTCGCCCCCCCTCGGACCTGCTCGGCGCGGGCCTCGTGCTGGCGATCGCCGCAGCGATCATCCTCCTCTTCATGGCGCCGACCGCGGGCATCATCACCTGGGTCGAGCGGCGCGTCTCGGCGCGCATGCAGTCGCGGGTCGGCCCGAACCGAGCGGGCCCCCAGGGCTTTCTCGTGTGGATCGCCGACGGCATCAAGTCGATCATGAAGGAGGACATCGTCCCCACGGACGCGGACCAGCCCCTCTTCAAGCTCGCCCCCTACCTCGTCTTCATGGGCGTCTCAGCCACCTTCGTGGTCATGCCCTTCGGCCAGTACCTGATCGCCGCCGACCTCGACATCGGCATCCTCTTCGT
>Ga0302283_1000089_pt1 | contig 58957 bp, 46 predicted proteins | sample III_Fen_E1_4_FD_198770 | JGI IMG/M metagenome (GOLD analysis project Ga0302283, IMG submission 198770) | Peat permafrost microbial communities from Stordalen Mire near Abisko, Sweden - III_Fen_E1_4 | ecosystem: Environmental > Terrestrial > Soil > Wetlands > Permafrost | place: Sweden: Abisko... | reverse complement strand
CGGTGTCGGTGTCGTTACTGGCGTGGTCGGTGCCGTCACGCGCGAAGTGGGCGTCGCGACGGAGACTCCAGTCGCGGGGCTCGCGTTCTCGTGCGTGCCACCCGTGCGGAGCGTCGCGCCGATCGCGATCCCGATCGCGAGCAACGTCAACGCTCCCCCCACAGCGAGCGAGGGGCGCGTTCGCGGGCGCGACGCTGCAATGACGGAGGGCGCGTGCGGAACGATCCCATCGATCACGGTCGGCGCGAACGATGGGGGCTGCGGCAACGACGGCGGCCCGCTCGCGGTCCGCGCGATGGGCCTCGAGTCGTCGTCCGGCGCCTCGTCGAGGAGCTCGATCTCCTCCAGCTCCACTTCGTGCGCGGGCGCCGACGACACACGACGCCGCGCGACGTGCGACACCGACGGGGCCGGTTGCGACGGCGGAGGCAACGGCACATCGTGCGCGTCCGAGATGGGCGCGAGGTGTCGCGGCGGCTCGGGAGGAATGAGGCGAATCGTGGGCCTCGGCAGCGTCATCCGTTTTCGTCGTTCGCCCTTCATCTCCATCACCTCCTCTTCCGCGCGACCGCCGCTCGCAGTGCGGCGCGCGGGCTGGATTCGGCTCCAATCGAGCGTGACGCGCAACCCCATTTGCGCACCGTGACGAGCGAATGACGGCGAGAGCGCAACTTCGCAAGGATGAGGGGGTGCGCGCGCGATCCACTCGACCTATCGTCCGCATGAAACGCACGAGCTCGAAGCGTTTCGGGAACGGCTCCCTTCGCTTCACTGGCTACCCATGTCCCGATCCGCGCGACAGTGGCTGCTTCTCCTCAGCCTAATCATCCTCGGCGTCGTCGTGGGCCTACTCGCGTCGGGCCCGCTTGATTGGGGGAAGCTCGACGACGCGCGCGATCTCGTGTCGGGAGAGAGCGCGAAGAAGCCGCTCCGTGTCCTCTTCGTCGGCAACAGCTACACCTTCGTGAACGACCTGCCGCTCCTCGTGCGCCGGCTCGCGTCCGCGGCGCACGAAGAGCTCCGCTTCGAAGCGGTGAGCGAGTGCCCTCCGGGGTCGTCGCTGAAGCAGCACTGGAGCTCGGGGCGAGACGCGGCGCTCCTGCGCGACGGTCACTTCGACTGGGTCGTGCTCCAGGAGCAGAGCGTGGTCCCTTCGTTCGCGCCCGCGCAGCTCGAGACGGACATGTACCCGTTCGTCACGCGCCTTCACGACGCCGCGACCGAGGCGGGGACCAAGACGCTCCTCTTCATGACCTGGGGCCACGAGAAAGGTGACCTCGCGAACCTGCGGCGTGACACGTACGACGCGATGCAAACGCGCGTCGTCGCGGGGTACGAGACGATCGCCGGGCGGCTTCACGTCTCGATCGCGCCGGTGGGGATCGCGTGGCGCCGCGCCGTGCAGGCGAACGCCGGGGCGCCGCTGTGGGCCGCGGACGGCATTCACCCGAGCCCCGCCGGGAGCTACCTCGCGGCGTGTGTGTTCTATGAGGCGCTGTATGGGCACACCCCGGTCGGCGATTCGTTCACGGGGGGGCTCGACGGGGCCGACGCGCGGGCGCTGCAGGAGATCTCGGCGGATACGATGGCGCAGTACCGGCAGCCGTGACTAGGCCCGCTTCGCGACCGCTCCCTCTTCTGATCCGGCAGCGCGCGCGATAGCACTCTCCTCATGGGATCGAAGAAGTCGAGCAGCGAGACGGTCGCGCCCGCGGTCATCCGGGCGTTCTGGGCGGACAGGCAACGACTCGGCGGTGCCATGAAGGGGGCGTCGGCCGGCGACGTGCTCGCGCAGACCGGCTGGGCGCGGTCCGTCGGCGGGTGCAATCCGTACCTCGCGCTCCGGGCACGCGCGGGGCTCTCGCGCGAAGCGGTCGATGGTGCCGCGAAGGACCTCGACATCCACGAGCTCACCGCCGCGCGTGGGTGTACGTACGTCGTGCCGCGCGCGGACTACGCGGTGGCGCTGCGCGCGAGCCAGGGGCACGGCGACGATGCGTCGATCGCGCAGGCGAAGAAGTACCTCGGCGTCACCGACAAGGAGCTCGACCGCCTCCGCCAGCGCGTGCTCGATGCCATCGCGAAGGGACCGCTCGATCCGGCGGCGATCAAGGAGACGGTCGGCGACGCGGTGCGCTCTCTCGGTCCCGAGGGGAAGAAGCGCGGCACCGGTTCGACGTTGCCGCTCGCGCTCGGCTACTTGCAGACGCACGGTCTGGTGCGGCGCGTGCCCGTCGACGGGCGGCTCGATCAGCAGCGCTACCGCTACGCGCGCTGGGACGTGAGCCCGCTCGCGAACAAGAAGTTCTCCGACGAGGCCATCGCCATCGAGCTCGCGCGCCGCTTCTTCCGCTGGACGGGGCCGGCGACCGTCGCGCAGCTCGCGTGGTGGGCGGGGCTCGGCGTGAAGGCGGCGCGCGCGGCGGCCGCGGAGGTGAAGGTCGTCCCGCTGGAGGAGGGGAGCGATCGCATGCTCTTCGCGGACGATCGCGACGCGCTGCTGGCGATGACGATCCCGCGCGATCCGCAGATCGCGTTCGTCTCGGCGCTCGACAACATCGTGCACATGCGACGCGAGGTCCGGCCGCACCTCGACGCGGCCGACGTCGATCGCGACGTGCCCGGCGAGAAGAAGAACGAGGCGGCAGGCTCGCTCGCCGATCTCCCGTACCACCCGATCCTCGATCGGGGCCGCATCATCGGGTTGTGGGACTGGGACGGCGCGAAGGGGGAGCTCGTGTGGCGCACCTTCGGCAAGGCGGGGGCGATGAACGGCGCGCCGACGCGCGAAGAGTCGGGCAAGGTCGCGAAGTACATCGCGAGCGAGCTCGGCGACCTTCGCTCGTTCAGCCTCGACAGCCCCGAGAGCCGCGTCGGGAGGATGGATGCGTTGCGAAAAGTGAAGTGGTGAGATGTCTCCACGCACGGCACGGCGAGGCCGTCGCGGGGTCCGGCGACTGACTACTTCGTGCTGGCGCGCGCAACAACGCCACACACTGACCGGAGTTTCCGACGCACCGGGGCTCCGTATTCGCGGCGTTTGGCTTCGGCAGGAGACTTGCTGATGCGCCCGATGGACATGCGGCCCGTCTTTCCTGCGCCTGTCGAGGCTGCCGCTCTCGATCGAACGAAAACGGCTCACAGAGCCGTCGCTGCCCTGGCGGCCGCGACGCTGCTGGTCACACTGCTGGTGGGGGCAACGTATTGGGCGGTCGTTCAGGTCAGGGAGGGAATCGCCGCGCGGAAGCACATCTTCACCGTCTTGATTCTCGCCGACGATCTCCTCTCTGAATTGAAGGACGCCGAGACGGGCCAGCGCGGTTACCTGCTGACCGGTGACGAGACCTTTCTGGAGCCGTGGACGGCGACGCAGGGAGTCGCCGGTGACCACATGACCCTACTGCTCTCGCTCACGCAGAGCCGCGATGCTCGAGCGCACGAGAACGTGATGCGTCCGCTGTTTGACGCGAAGCTGCGGGAGATGTCGCAGATCGTCGAGATGCAGCGGCATGGCGACAGTGAGGGCGCCGTCGCCCGCGTGCGCAGCGGCGAAGGCAAACTTCTGATGGACGCGATTCGTGGCGAGATGCGTGGCGTCGTCCAGGCAGAGACGGAGACACTGGCGGACCAAGAGGCGATGCTGGCGTCGAGCATCCGCCGCGTGGTTTCTCTCATGAGCATCGTGTGTCTGGCGGCGCTGGCCGCTGCGTTCGCGTTCGCCTACTGGATCCGCCGCGAGGCGCAGCATCGGCTCACGCTGCAAGGGCTGGCGGCGGACAACGCCGGGCTCGCCGCCGCGAACCGCATGAAGTCCGAGTTCCTCGCCGCCATGTCGCACGAGCTGCGGACGCCGCTGAACGCCATCATCGGCTTCTCCGAGGTGCTCCACGACGGCCTCGCCGGGGCGATGAACGGTCGACAGGGAGAGTTCGTCGAGACGATTCTCGGCAGCGGGCGACACCTGCTCTCGCTGGTCAACGACATCCTCGACCTGTCCAAGGTGGAGTCGGGCCAGATGACGCTCGACATCGAGGCGGTGCCGGTGTCCTCGCTGTTCGACAACAGCCTGATGCTCGTCAGGGAGAAGGCCGCGGCTCGACGCATTCGCCTGATCGCGGATGCCACTCTCTCCCCAGACTCGATTCGAGCGGACGCGCGCAAGGTGAAGCAGGTCGTCTACAACCTGCTGGCCAACGCCGTGAAGTTCACGGCGGATGGCGGTCACGTGTCCCTGCACGCCAGCCGCGTCTCGCGCGCGGACGTGGGGCGACTGTCCGGCCCGTGGAAGGGGCGGAGCTTGCCGCTCGCCGACAACGAGTTCACGGAGTTTCTCCAGATCAGCGTGACCGACAGCGGCATTGGCATCGCGACGGGCGGGCTCCCGCGCCTGTTCCGGGCGTTCAGTCAGATCGACGGCGGCCTGTCGCGGAAGTTCGAGGGGACGGGACTGGGGCTCGCGCTGGTCAAGCAGTTCGTCGAGCTTCACGGCGGTACGGTGGCCGTCGAGAGCGCGGTGGATGAGGGGTCTCGCTTCGTCGTGTGGCTCCCGGTGCGGGCGCTGGAGGAGCCGGCGCTCGCGCCGCTCGCGGCCTGAGCCCGTCGCTCGTCCGGCCCTAGAACGTGGCCGTCACGGTGACTCCGGCGTCTTCGATGTTGCCGCTCTGATCGCCGTCGAGATACGCGGTCAACGAGCCGTGCGCCGAGAGCGTGCCGGCGTCGTCCTCGGGGACGGTGCCGACTTCCGTGAGGATCAGCGTGAGTGACCCTTGGACGCTCGGCTGCTTGCGCATCCACCACGTGCCGCCGTTCCCGAGCCAGACGCCGGAGGATCCCTCGACGGTGGCCAGCGTGTAGGTCCCCGGCGTGACCGTCGCCGCGTTGAAGATCGTCGAGAACTCGAAGAGCGGGCCGCACCCCTGCGGCGGAACGATGAACACGAGCTCCCTGAAACCGGCGTTCAGGATGATCTCCGCCCCCCCGCACGCCCCCGTGCCGGTCGACGCTCCCGCCCCGATGTACGTGCACCCCGCGTCGGGCCACACGCACGAGGACGTCGGTGCGTCGTCGGGCGACGATGAGTCGCCCGGTGTCGCCGCGTCGTTCGTGCCGACGCTCGACGCGTCGACGCTCCCCCCGTCGTCCCCGTGGGGGACCGCGCCGCCGTCAGTCCCGCCGTTGGGCGACTGACTGCTCGAGACGCAAGCCGCCAGCACGCACACGCCGCTTATCGACAGAGCCCCCACCACCCCCGCGACTGCCTTCATGGTTCGGGGGATACGCGAGGGGAGGGAACGGGGCAACCGGCGCCGGTTCCGTGGCCGGCGCGGGGGGCCGCGTCGGTGCGCGTGAAACTCGCGTCGCTTACTTCCCCGCGTCGATCGGCGACGTCGCCACCCGGAGCACGGGAACCAGATTCACCCGCTCGTCCCACGATGGGTGGCGCTCGTAGAAGAAGCGGAGCCTCGCGTCGGGGCTCGCGGCGAACGCCGGCTCCTTGAGCCGCGTCTCGAACTCCGCGCGCAAAGCTGGGCTCGCGGCGAGCATCTTGCGCGCCTCGTCCTCGGCGACGTAGCTCTCCATGTACTCCTGCCGCTGGAAGGCGCTGTTGAAGAACCCCCACGCCACGAGCGAGTCGGGGGCGAGCGGTTCGAGGAGATGGAGAGCGAGGCGCGCGCGCGGCTGCGCGATGGGGACGAACAGCGAGCCCGCGGGGAGGTCGCGCCGCTCTTCGTGATAGGCCCCCTTCACCTTGGCCGGCGTGTGCCCCTCGAACGGCTTGCCGAACGTCACCTCGTCGGCGCGGAACGCTTCGACGGCGAACGACGGGCGCGCCGCGGGCATCACCTCGTAGCGGATGCCGTGCAGGCGCAGCTTGGCCGAGACCCACGCCGCGTACGCCGCCGGGACGACGTAGCCGGCGCGCGGCGCGGTCACCGTGAGCGAGGGGGCGAGCTCGTCGAAGAGCGGCACGTGCCACACTTCGGGGCGCGTCTCGTCGTAGACGATCCAGGTGGCGCCGGAGATCTCGGACGGGCGCTTCTCGTAGGCGTAGCCGCGGAAGTCGATCGTCGTCGACTTCTCCGTGGCCTTGTAGCCGAGCGTCACCGGTGCGCCGGCGAGGCTCGCGCTTGCGGCGTCGGCGGCGTCGGCAGCCGCGCGCCACGAGGGGGCGTCGGTGACGGCCCGTTCGAACAGCGCTTGAAGGACGTCGTGCATCGATCGCACGCGCTGCTCGTTGGTCGCCCAGCTGTGCGTCTCGACGAGGATGCCGATGCGGTCGCGCGCGGCCGCGTAAGCGTCGGAGAAGCGCGGCGGAGGGATCTGTTTCTCGAATCCCGAGCTCGGATCGTCGTCCTTGCGGAACGACGGGTAGAACGTGAGCGGAAGCTGCCCCATCGCGGTGAGGCGCGGGAGCAGCGCGGCGGAGAGCGCGCGCGCGGCGGCGTCGAGCCCCCCCTCCTGCGGCATCACGGGTCCGACCTGCACCGAGACGTAGTGATCGAATTTCGCGCCGTCGGTGGTGTGAAGGTCGACGTAGACCACCGGATCCCAGTCGCCGAAGAGCGCGATCATCGCCTGCATCTCGGGCGCTTCGGCCTTCATGTAGTCGCGGTTCAAGTTGAGGTTCCGCGCCGTCGTGCGGAAGCCCGTCTCCTCCGGCCCGCGCTGGTTGGGGCGCTGGTTCTTTCCGAAGCGCTCGTGGCCATCGACGTTGAACACCGGGACGAACACCGCCGTGACCGCGCCGAGCGCGCCGGGTGCGACCGTGCCGTCGAGCAGGTCGCGCAGCACCCAGAGGCCGCCGTCCTTGCCGTCGATCTCGCCGGCGTGGATCCCCCCCTGGAAGAGGATGACCGGCCGATGCTTCGCGCGCGCGGCGTCCGGGTCGAGCACACCGTCGGCGGAGGCGGCGATGGCGAGCATGGGGCGCCCCTCGGGCGTCGTCCCGAAGGTGATGCAGCGCGCGCGGCCGGGGTAGGCGCGTTCGAAGGCGTGACAGAGCTGCTCGACCTCGGCGTAGCGTCCGGTGCGCTGGAAGTGGGAGCGCTCGCCTTCGGTGACGAGCGACGTGGGCGAGGTGGGGGACGCGGGCGGAGGGGAGGAGGGGGGCGCGCATGCCGTGAGGAGCGCGGCTTGGGAGAGGATGCCGAGGAGGAAAGGGAGCGAGCGACGCATGGCGGAAGTCGAGCAGGCGCCGGGCACGGGGGCAATCACTCCGCGACGCCGGGGCGCTTCGACGACGACGGCTTCCGGTGCGCGAGGACGCCGTAGCGCGGGTTCCAGGACCGGAGCGGCTACGGCGCCGCGAGATAAGCGAGCGCAGCCCGCTCGTCATCGAACACGTGCGGTGCGTTGCCGCGCTCCCTGGCCATTCGCGCCCCCTGCAGCTTGCCCGCATGGGTCCGCACGAGCAGCGCGTGCTTCGCGAACGGGCGCAGGAGAGTCGCGAGCGCCTCGTTCACGCGCGACTCGAACGCCTCGTCGTTGCGCGGCGGAGCGCGACGGACGTCCACGAGCAGCTTGAGTCCCGGGGCGACCACGGGAACCGCCTTGCCGAGATTGGCGTACTCCTGCTTGAGCTCGTCGATGCTCGCGTACGGCTTCTCGGTCCGCTCGTAGCGCACGACGCCGATCGCTTCGTGCAGGGTCAGGGTCGCCCAGTCGTCGGCGTAGAGAACTCGAGGCATCGACTCCTGAGGGTATCCCTTTCCGCGCGCGGCGCCGTACCCTACATACGCGCCATGCCCGAGCTCTTGGGACTCCCCTATTCGCCGTGGAGTGAGAAGGCGCGCTGGGCGCTCGACGTGCGGCGCGTTCCGTACCGGTTCCGGCACTACCAGCCGCTCCTCGGCGAGCCGGCGCTCCGGTGGAAGCTCCGCCGGTTCAAAGGGCGCGTCACGGTGCCCGTGCTGACGACCGACGATGGGCAGGTGCTCGCCGACTCGGCCGACATCGCGCGCTGGGCGGACGGGCGCGGCGACGGGCCGGTGCTCTTCCCGGCGGAGCACGAGGACGCGATGACGCGGTTCATCGCGCTCTCGGATCACGGGCTCGCGGCCGGTCGCGCCCTCTCGCTCGAGCGAATGCTCGTCGACGACGAGGCGCTCGCCGAGCTGGTCCCGCGGGGGATGCGTCACGTCCCGCTGGCCGTGCGCATGGCCGAGATGGGGGTGCGGCGCACGGTCCGGAAGTACGAGGCCGACAAGGCGAGCACCGGGGAGCACCGACGTGCGTTGCGGGGCGCGCTCGACGAAGTCCGCGCTGCGCTCTCGCGCGCCGTGTCCCCAGGGCCGCGCACCCTGCTCGGTCGGTTCTCGTTCGCCGACATCGCGGTGACGCAGATGCTCATCGCGGTGGAGCCGCCGTCGTCCGGGTTGAAGCTCGGCGCGGGGAGTCGACGGTGCTTCCTGGATCCCGAGCTGCGCGAGGCGTACGGCGATCTGGTCGCGTGGCGGGACGAGCTCTACGCGGAGTATCGCTCGCTGTCCTGACGGCGCCAGCGCCCACGCGGAGGGGCGGTACACTCAGGGGGTGTTGTGCTCGGGGTCCTTGTACCCGGCGCGCACGTTCGTGCGTACGCGGAGCTTCGCGGGGTTCTCGGTCGGCTGGCGGGTCGGCTGAAGCTCGGGGTTCTTCGACATGGGGCAAGGTCCTTTCGTGGGAAGCGGGTGTGGAGGCCCGTAGGACGAAGAGACACGTCGACGGAGGGGAGGTCCCAAACCGTCTCGGGGTCGGGGTCGGGGTCGGGGTCGGGCGTCGGGGTCGGGGTCGGGGTCGGGGTCGCGGTCCGGGTTGCGGTCCGGGTCGCGGTCGCGGTCGCGGTCGCCGGTCAGGGATCGCGGTTCGTGGTCCCGCGTCTTCGGGCTCCGTCAGCGCGGCGCCAGCAGACGGACGATGCTCACGTCGACGTCGCCGCGCACTTCGCCGGCCACGCTATCGAGCTCGGATGGCGTGACGCCGAGCCGGTCCAACAGCACGCGCCTCGTCTCGCGCGTCAGGAGCTCTCGCGCGGCGATGAGCCATCGGGCTGCCGTCGAGCGGCCGACGCCGAACTTCTCCGCGAGCGCATCGATGCCGAGCCCTCCGCCCACGCTCAGCGACAGGAGCGTGCGCTCCTTCTCCGGCAGCTCCGCCAGCGCGACCCGGAGCGCGTCCTCGAACGCCTCGCGGTACTTCGCGCGAATCAGCTCGCTCTCGGGGCCCGCGGCGCCTGCGAGGCCGGCCGGGATCGAGTCGTGCGCCTGGTCTCCCTTCGCGCGGCGGAGGTTCAGCGCGGCGCGAACGGCCGCCGTCTTGAGCCAGCTCGCGAGCGGCGCGCGCCCCGCGTAGTCCGCGATCTTGGGGGACTCGCCGACGAGGAGGCGCGTGCGAAGGTCCTGGGCGACCAGATCCTTGAAGCCGTGCGACGAGTCGATGCGTGCGACGCCGCGCGCGACGGCCGTCGCGAGCAAGGTGTCGAACGCTTCGAGCGCGCGCGGGATGCCCGCGGCGCACGCGCACGCGAGGTACAGGTCGCCCGCCCGTTCGCTCTCCGGCAGTCGGTCCGCTTCCATATGCCGGGCGACGTACGCGCCGAAGCGTTCCCGCGGGAGCGCGATCGCCGGCCATGCCGATCGTGCGGCCTCCCAGAGCGCCTCGAGGGGGGCACTGAACGTGGGTTCTCCTTCCGAGCGAGACATTCAGGCGATGTTGCCCGAGCGCGTGCGTGGACGCCGCTCGAAAGAAAAGAATCGCCGGTCGTGGGACGCCTGCGGGGAGGGCGTGTCTCCCGTTTGCGCGCGGCGCCCGTCCGCGATCACGTCATCCGATTGGGTGACGTGCGTGCGGATCGTGCGCTGCTAAGGATACACACCCGTTCGCGTGAACGAACCCAGAGGGACCATGAAGATCAAGACGAACATCAAGGCCGGCGGCCAGCCCACGTGCACGAAGCAAGGCTACACTTGCCCCCCGCCAACGCAGTTCTCCTGACCCGTGAAGATCAAGACGAACGTCAAGGCTGGCGACGGAGCCAAGGCGTACTGCACGAAGCAGACGGCGACCTGCCCACCTCCCACTCTTCCCAATCAGTGAGCCGATGAAGATCAAGACGAACATCAAGGCCGGCGGTGGCGGCACCTGCACGCCGACCAAGTCTGGCCACGCCACCTGCCCGCCGCCCACGAACATCAACTGAGCTCCGGCTCGGCGTCCAAGCGCGCGACGAGCGAAAGCGCGTCGCGCGCTTTTGCGTTCAGCGATCGAGCGCTCCGAGCAGGCTGCGCATCCGGGCGACGGAAGGGACGTCCACGTCCGCGACTTCCCACGCCTGAACCACCGCGCGGGCCAGCTCGCGCGCGCGATCGCCGTCGCCGCGCTTGGCGGCTCTGGCCGCTTCGCGCGGGGCGGCGTCGCTGACGCCGGCGATGAACGTGAAGGGCATCTTGCGGGTGTCGAGGCGTGTGGCCAGGTCGTGCTCTCCGGCGAGCTCGAAGGCTTCGGTCGGCAGCAAGCGCACGACCTCGAGGTTGTCTCCCGCCACGAGCGGGCGCCACGAGGACACAGCGCCCCGGACGTCGCCGGCCGCGTAGCGCCGGGCTCCTTGGAGTAGCGCCGTACCCCCCTCGTACCACCAGTTCCGCCCGCTCCGCCCGAGCTGCTCGACGCGATCGAGGCAGCGGTTCGCCACGCTCCCGCTGGCGCGCATGCAAAGGACCATCGGGGCGTGGTAGCCGCGCGCCGTCGGCCCTGCCTCGGCGTCCGGCAGCGAGAGAAAGCTCTTCGACCATCGTGTGGCGACCTCGCTCGAACGACCGGCGACGTCGGCCGCGACGACCAGATCCGGCATCGCCGCATTCCCCGCCTTCTCCAGGTGCGTGATGGCGCGCACGAGCTTCGCTTCGTGGAGGGCGACGAACCCGAGCACGTACTCGTTGACCTCGCGGTTCTCCTCGGGCCCGTCGAAGGAGGCGGCGCCGACGGCCCTCGCGTCGTCCGCGCGTCCGAGCTCGGCGAGCGCGCGCACGAGGTGGAGCGCCTGTGGGAGCCGGGGGTCGAGGACGAACGCGAGGCGAGAATCTCGTAGGCGCACGTCCAGCTCGTCTCCGCGCCACGAGCTGGCCTTCGACAGGAAGACCGCCTCGGCCGGGAACCAGGCGCTGGCGACGGAGGCCGCCGAGGGATCGAGCAGGGCTCCGTTCGGCCGGACGATGATCTCCCACGCATCGTAGAGGAGTGGGGCTTCGCGCAGCGCCTGAAGGAGAGCTGCGCGGGCTCGTTCGGGCTCGTTCGCCCCCGACCAGAGCAGGCCTGCCGTCAGATCCAGGCGCGCCTGGGCAAAGCGCGACTCGCCTCGCTTCGCTTGCTCGAGCTTCGGGACCGCGCGACGGACCTGGTCGATGGACGGAAAGAGCCTCCATACCTGCAGCGTCCGCGTGCTCGCCACCAGCGCTTCAGGCGACGACTCGTCGAGCGCGGGCACGCCGCCATCGAACGGCAAGGGCGTCGCGTCGAAGAGCTCGCACTTCTTCGAGAGGAAGAGCCGCACGGTGCCTGTCGCGTGCGTCTCCGCGCTCTCACAACCCGCCGTGTTGGCGAACATGTTGAGGTCGGCCTCCACGGCGCCGAAGTCGGCGTCACCGTAGGACGTCCAGCGCGCGACGTCGGGGTCGATCGGGCGTCGCGCGAGCGGGGGCGCCCACAGGCCGATCGCTGCGCTTCTCACCGCGGTGGTGAAGTTGGCGTTGGATGCTCGTGCCCGCGTGACCTCGCGATCGTCGGGCGCGCGGAGCACGAGCTCGACGCTCCACGCGCTCGAGTCGGACGTGACCTGGCCGTCTACGTACGCGACCGCGCGCGCCTTCGCGATCGCGACCGTGCGCTCGCGAGGCGAAGGGCCGGCGTACGGATCCGGGAAGCCGTCGGCGGGCTGCGTCGGGACGTCCAGCAGCGCCGCAGGCGTGAGCACGCGCTCGTCCTGTCCGCCCAGCTGCCAGACCTCACGGCCGCAGACGAGCATCGCCGCCGCCGCCCCGAGTCGCACGCCGACGTCGCTCACGCCGCGTGTCTCGAAGATCGGGCATGCGAGGCGCGCGTCGGGTCCTGCGAGCGCGGTCACGATCGCCTGGGTGGAAGCCGTCGCGGCGTTCGCGGTGACGGGAGGCGCGCGGTTCCTCCACGCCGCACCGCCGCCGAGGGCGAGCACGGCGAGCGAAGCGCCGACCCAGAGAAGCGGTCGCTCCGGCGCCACGAGCGGCCAGCGCGCGGCGCGCTCGAGCGCGTCGAGCAGCGTGCGCATCGACGCGAAGCGGTCCTCCGGTCGCGCGCGCAATCCCCCTGCCAGCACGCGCCGCACGCGTGTAGGGACGCTCCGTGCGGGCGGCGGCAGCACGTCCGACTGCTTCTCCTTCTTCTGCGCCGTGAGCGTCTTGCTGACGAAGGGACGGCTTCCGTACAGCGCCTCGTAGAGCGCTACGCAGAACGAATAGAGGTCCGAGCGGGCGTCCGTCGCGATGCCCGAGAGCTGCTCAGGCGCCATGTAGACCGGCGTGCCGACGATGGCCCCGGTGCGCGTGAGCTGCACGTTCATCGTGTTCTCGAGCGGGACCGCGTCGTCGCTCGGTTCGCTCGGCGCCTCGCCCGCACCGGCTTCGCGCGCGAGGCCGAAGTCGGTGACGCGGACGCGACCGTCCTTTCCGATGAGCACGTTGTCGGGCTTGAAGTCGCGATGCACGAGGCCCGACGCGTGCGCTTGCGCGAGCCCCTCGCCGGCGCGCAGGTAGACGTCCACGATCTCGCGCCACGTGCGCGGCCGCTCCTGCAGCCACTGACGCAGCGTTCCGCCGTCGACGAGCTCCATCGCGATGAAGAGCCGGTCGCCGTCTCTCCCCGCGTCGTGGACGGTGATGACGCCGGGGTGGACGAGGCGCGCCATGGCCTTCGCCTCGCGGAGCAGGCGGACCTCGAGATCGGGACCGGCGACCTGGGCGCGAATCAGCTTGAGCGCGATCCGGCGATCGAGCGCGGGGTCGTGCGCGTCGTAGACGGTCCCCATGGCGCCGGCGCCGAGGCAGCCGACAATCTGGTAGCGGCCGATGCGCGCGCCCGGGGGGAGCAGGTCGGGGGGGGAGCGGTCACGCGCGCCCGACGCGGTGCTCGTCGCACTGACGGCGGCCGCCAGTGCCGCGCACGCCGAGCACTCGGCGATGTGGATCTCGAACTGCTCTCGCTCTTCCGGCGAGGCGAGCCCCTCGACCAGCGCGGTGACCTGCTCGTCGGTGAGGCACGCGGGGAGAGGGGGCGTTGTCGCGCGTTCCATGAGGCAGGCGCGAGGACCGAGAGCTCGCTGCTGGAAGCTCGAGCGTAGGCGATTTCGGCGGCCCTGTGCAGAGGCCGGTCGAGAGGGCAGGAGCGCGCGCGACGTTCAGGGGTTGTTGAAGGTGTTGTGAAAGGGGCCGCCGTTGAGTCCTGCTTTGATCTTGGTCTTCGTCTTCATGGTCTTCTCCTCGTGGGGGGGACAGTCCGTTCGACTGCCGTACGATTGAGAGACACGCCGCCGTTCGGCATGTCCCAGAAGAGACGAAGCATCGTTCGTTGATCTCCGGGCGTCCGTCGCCTCGCGCGACGCGGACGGGTCGCGGATGTCCCAAGAAAGGGTTCGCGGGGTTCGGGGTCGGGGTCGAGTCCCCCTTTCAGTTGCACAGACTCGTTGCCGCGATGCACTCCCCGTAGCAGCACGTGTCGTGCTCCTGCGTGCACGCGCTACCGGTCGGCGTGCAGCCGCCGCCGCCGAGGGTCGAGCCGCCTCCGTCGTCGACCAGCGACGTCCCCGTGCTCGAGCCGCCGGCGACGAGGTTGATGTCGCCGTTCGTGCCCGTGACGTCGAACACCCCCTCGACCGTGGGACCGAACTCCGTCCCGCCGTCGGGCTCCGTCACGTACGTCTGGTAGCTCCAACGGTAGTGACCCGCGGGCGGGAGCTTGAAGTCCGACGTCGCGCCCGCGTCGATGTCCTCGGTCCGCGTCGCGCCCGCCGGTTGCGCACTGAAGGTGTCCACCCACGTCTGCCAGGAGACCGTGTCGTCGGTCGACTGACCGTAGATGATGAGGACGGTCCCGCCCAGATCGTTGGTCTCGATCACGTGGTGGGTCGTCGAGCTCCCGCACCCCACGACGAGACCGGCGAGGAGCAGCGCGAGCTTCTTCATCGATCGACCGTATCCGGTACGAGCGACGTCGCCAATTCGGACGCGCGTTCAGTGCGCGTCGCGCGCGTCCTTCACGACAGTCCCCCCCTTCATCACCAGCTTCACGTGCTCCAGCGCGGCGATGTCGGCGAGCGGGTCGCCGTCGACCGCCACCAGATCCGCGAGCTTCCCCACTTCGAGGGCTCCCACGTCGTCCATCCCGAGCAGCTCGGCGGCGGACACGGTCTGGCTGCGGATGGCATCCAGCGGCGGCATTCCGAGCCGCACCATCGTCTCGAGCTGGCGCGCGTTCTTCCCCTGCGCTCCCTCGTCGCTCGCGTCCAGGCCGCCGGCGATCTTCACCCCCAGCTGCCGCGCGAGCGTGAGGGAAGCGCGGATCGACTCGAGCCTCTTGGCCACGTGCTTGCGCACCTCCTCGTTCTTCGACTCGGCGAAGAACGTGAACACCACCGTCTCGACCAGGAACGTCCCGCGCCGCTTCATCTCCTCGAGCGTCGCCCGCGTCGGCTCGTTGCCGTGCTCCACCGAGTCGACCCCGGCCTCGACGGCGTTCTTGATCCCCTCCGGCGTCGTCGCGTGCGCGGCGACCTTCTTGTGCTGCCGGTGGGCCTCCTCCACGATCACGCGGAGCTCTTCGGGGGTGAGCGTCGGGTACTGCCAGTCGGCGTAGACCTTGATGAGGTCCGCGCCGTTACCGATCTGCTCGCGCACCGCGCGCCGCGCCTCTTCCACGCCGCTCACCATCTGTGCGCCGGTCGGGAAGTTGGGGAGGTCGGGCGAGACGCCGAACGGGTTGTACTGACCGACGGCCGCGATGCCGCGCGTCGACACGAGCATGCGCGGGCCCACGACCAGGTTGTCGCGGATGGCGTCGCGCAGCGCCACGTCGGCGTAGCCCGAGCCTTCGCTCTCCACGTCGCGAACCGTGGTGAAGCCCGCCTCGAGCGTCTCGCGCGCGCTCGCGGCCCCCTCGAGCGCCCGGTACGCCTGCGAGTGCGTGAGGAGGTGCTCGCCGTACGACTCGTCCGGCCCCTGTCGCATCATGAGGTGCGTGTGGCAATCGATGAGCCCCGGCAGGACGCTCGCTGCACCGAGGTCGATCAGCGGCACTCCGTCCGGGACCGGGAGGCGTGATCCGATCGCGGTGATCCGGTCGTCGCCGATGAGGATGACGGCGTCCTTGATCCAGGTGCCGGTCTTCATGTCGAGCGCGCGCGCAGCGCGGACGGCGAGCCGATGCTTCGGAGCGGGGAGCGTCGGCGGGGCGGTGCTTCCTGCGACTTCCGTGGGGGGAGGGAGGGGGGAGGGGGGGGCGAGTGACGGTGCGCTCGGCGTGCGGGGCGGAGGCTGTGCCGCGGCAGGGGCGCAAGCGGGAAGAACGAAAGCTGCAACGAGGAAGAGGAAGGGGCGACGCATGGCGCGGAGGGTAGAGGCTTTCGGAGGAGTGCGCTGAACGGGCGACGGCGACCCCGGCGACCGCGACCACGACGCCGACCCCGACCGCGACCCCGACCCCGACCCCGACCCCGACCCCGACCCCCGACCGCGACCCCGATCGCGACCGCCGACCCCGACCTCCGTCGCCCCCCTTGCTCTCCCGCTTTGACAGCGAGACCATCGCGCCCCCAATGCCCCGCCCCCACCTGACGTCGCTCCTCGGCTCGACCGCCCTCATCCTCTCCACACTGGCCTGCGGCGCAGCCTCCGACGACCCGCCTCCCGTCGCGCCGATGCAAAGCCTCGTGCCTGCGCCCTCCGCCTCGGCGAGCGCGCCGGCCGCGACCGCGGGCCCCTCGCCGACCGGCGCGCCGGCGGCAGGGGTGGACGACGTCGCCGTGATCCCCGCCGATGCGCAGAAGACCCCCTCCGGCCTCGCGACCCGCGTGATCGCGCCGGGGACCGGGACCGTTCACCCAGGGCTCTTCGACAAGGTGACGGTGAACTACACGGGGTGGACGAAGGACGGGAAGGTCTTCGACAGCACGCGGCAGGACGGGCAGCCGGCGACGTTCCCTGTGAACCGCGTCATCCCGGGGTGGACCGAAGGGCTTCAGCTGATGGTCGTCGGAGAGAAGCGGCGCTTCTGGATCCCGGCGACGCTGGCGTACGGCGATCAGCCGGCCCAGCAGGGGGCGCCGGCGGGCGATCTCACGTTCGACGTCGAGCTGGTCGATCTCCAGGTCGCGGCTCCCGCACCGGCCGTGCCGACGGACGTGGCCGCGCCCCCGGCGAACGCGACGAAGACCAAGTCGGGGCTCGCGTACCGCGTGCTCATCGCGGCGAAGGATCCGAAGGCGCCGAAGCCGACGGCGACGAGCAAGGTCACCGTGAACTACACGGGGTGGACGACCGACGGGAAGATGTTCGACAGCTCGGTGACGCGCGGAAAACCCACGTCGTTCCCGCTCGACCGGGTCATTCCCGGGTGGACCGAAGGCGTGCAGCTGATGAGGGTCGGGGACACGGTGCGCTTCTGGATTCCGGGGAAGCTCGCGTACGACGATCCGACGAAGTCGCGGCCGGGCGCGCCGAAGGGGATGCTGGTGTTCGACGTGGAGCTGCTCGGGGTCGAGTAGGCGGGCTTCAGCGCGCTCGCGTCTCGAGGGCCTCGATGCGGTCGATGGTCGTGGTCGATGGTCGTGGTCGCGGTCGATGGTCGTGGTCGCGGTCGATGGTCGCGGTCGATGGTCGATGGTCGATGGTCGTGGTCGCGGTCGGGGTCGCGGTCGCGATCACAGCTCCGCGTGAAATCTCCCCGCGTACACCGAGACCGGCCCCCGGTCCGCGTTGTACGCAGGGTCCACGATCAGCTGGTAGTCCGCCGTCAGCGTCGCCCACTCGTTCAGCCGGAGCGCGTAGTACGCCTCGACGACCTCCTCCGGTCGGTACGCGAGCCGCCCGTCGCCGATCAGGATCCCTACTCCCCCCGCCGCGAAGTACGCGCGCGCCTGCTTCGAGAGCCCCTCGACCACGCCCCCCAGGCCGAGTCGATCTCCCGCGCGCGTCCACGCCGTCCCCGCGAGGACCGCACCGGCCGACACGCTCTCGTCGCAGTCCGTCCAGCCGATGATCTCGACTTGCCCGGGGCTCCAGCTCGCGCGCGCGAACGCACCGAGGTCGCTCGTGATCGCCTGCTCGGCGTTGAGCACGACGCCCCCGTTGAACCGCACCTCGCGCGTCTGCGTGATGTCGGGGGAGCCCGCCGTCGCGAACGGCACCGCCAGCGCGGCCTCGTAGCTCCCCATGTTCGCGCGCGTGACCCATCCAAACAGACGCAGCGTCCCGGGCTGCGCGAAGAGCCGGTACCGCCACTCGGCTTCCGCCGTGTACTGGCCGTGCGTGGGGGCGCTCGTGTCGAGCGTGTTCGCGTTGGAGACGACCGGCACGAGGTAATAGCCGACGCGCAGCGCCCAGCTCCGCTGGTTCAGATCGGCGAGCGCGCCCCAGGTGAAGCCGGGCTTGTCCATCGTCCAGTCGAACGAGCCGCCGCCGTAGATGTTCCAGTTGAGGAACTGCGTGCGCGGGTCGTAGGCGTACGAGTTGTAATCGAACGCGTCGCCGACCGAGAGCTTGCCCGCGGTGAGCGTGAGCCGCGAGACGTCGCGACGACCGGCGAGCTGGTTGGCGCCGTCAGCGACGTCCGCTTGCTCACCTCCGAGCCCGATGGTCTCGCGGAGAAAGACGCGGTCGAGATTGAAGCGCGGCACCGGGTACGACGCCTTCTGCGCTTCGCCGTTCGGGAAGCCGGCGACGCCGAGCGTGTTGCCGAGGCCGAAGCCCTGATCGACCTCCGGGTTCACGTACAGCTCGCCCCCCTTCCACAGCCGCAGGCCGACGAACGCGGTCGCGCTCACGGTGTCGGCGGCTTGCGAGCCCCCCGAGAGGCTGTTCGGCCCCTCGTACGGTGAACGGAACCTCAGGTACCCCTGCTCGATGAACGTGAGCTGTCCGTGGACGTTCCACGAAGCGGGATCCAGCGCCCACGAAGACAAGAAATCGCCCGCCGACGCGACCGACGGCGGCCCGTCGAAGTGCCAGTCGATCCCGAGGCGGAGCGTCTGCAGGTCGACCGCCGTGGACCGGTACGTCGTGCCCGACGCGAAACTTCCGTCAGCGAGGCCGAGGCGCTCGAACAGGTACTCCATCCGCACGCTCCACGCGGGCGCGATCGCCAGCTGCGTCCCGAAACCCGCGGCCCACCCGGCGCGCTCGCGCAGGAGCGTGCTCACGGTGCCGCTCGACGCGGAGGTCTCGAGGAACCGCGCTTGCGACCACGCGACGCCGCCCGTTCCGTAGACCAGCCAGTGGCGGGCGCCGTACCCGACACGCGCGCGGAGCGTGGAGACGAAGTCGAGCTTCTCGGTGAGCGTACCGTGCGCCGTCGCGGGCGTGCCGACGATGCCGTCGTTCGCGAAATACGGGAACGCGATGTCGCCTTCGACTCCGACCACGACGCGCGATCGGAGCTGGTGGTCGTAGCCGACCTGCACGCCACCGAAGGGGCTGCCGAAGGAGCTGCTCGTGTTGGCCGACGGGGAGCCGGCGAGCGTGCTGTGACCGAGGCCGATGCCGTACGCCATGTGTCCGCCCACGTGCAGACCGGTCCAGTCGTAGTCGTACGGCGCGGGCGTCGGCGCTTCGGCGTCCTTCGGCGCCGTGACGGGCTGGTCTTCGATCGGGCGCACCGACGAGCCGTGCGCGCCGGCGTCGCGCGCGATCGCGACGGCGGCGAGGGTGACCGCGACGTTGAAGGCGACCGCGAGGTGGCGAGGGCTCATGGTGCCGCCCGCGGCTCAGCGCTGTGCGGTCGTGTTCTCGTGGCTCCGCGCGGTCTTCCCGCACCGGGTCGCCTGCGCGTCGGCGAGCGCGAGGTCACCGTCGCCGTAGAGCGTGGCGGAGGCGGTCGCGCATGCGCCGTCGGCGAAGACCATGTCCGTCCACAGCGCGACGCCCCCCTTCGCGTGGAACGACTGCTCGCTCGCCCCGTCGGCGGAGACCGCGCCGTCGAGCAGCGCCTCCTTCTTCCCGTCGAACCGCACGACGCGCGCCCAGCTGGTGCGGCACCGCGGCGACCAGCGCAGCTCGACGAGACCGATGGCGCGCGCGCTCCCGTCGCGAGCGAGCGCGCGCGTGACGGTCTCCCCGTCGCTCGCGCAGCCGGTCTCGAAGGGGTCCTTGCCGGTCAGACAGTCGCCTTCGCAAGCGCCGACGGGACGCGCGGTCGCGACGAGCGGCGCGGGCGGCGCGGAGAGCGCAGCGCTCGTGACCGAGGGGAGAGTGCTGGCGCAGCCGGTGGAGAGAGCGAACGCCGCAGCGAGGAGAACCGGTTCGACGACCCTGGGGAGCATGGTTTCACCGTTCGGCTAATTGAAAACGATGTTCAACTTCATTGACTAGGCCCGGGGACGGGGATGGGCAAGGCGCGGACGGCGATCCGGGGGTGAAATGATTGCGCGGGGGACGCGCGGGCTCGTGGGCGGGCGCGCGGATCGTGCGTGGGGCGGGGGGCGAGAGCTCGCGGGAGCCGGCTGCCGTTCGCGCCGAGGGCTCTGCAATCTTCTGCGCGGGCTCGGCAAAGCATGCCGAGGCCGTTGCATGCTTCTGCGCGAGCTCGGCAAAGCATGCCGAGGCCATTGCATGCTTCTGCGCGGGCTCGGCAAAGCATGCCGAGGCCGTTGCAATCTTCTGCGCGGGCTCGGCAAAGCATGCCGAGGCCGTTGCATGCTTCTGCGCGGGCTCGGCAAAGCATGCCGAGGCCGTTGCAATCTTCTGCGCGGGCTCGCAAATCTTCTCCGCGCCGGGGGAGTGCCTTTGCATGGCCTGCGCGCGCTTCTGCCTCGCCGCGGACGAAATCGACATGTTTCGTACACGAAGGATGTCCGATTCGCCCTCCTGTCCAACTCATAGGAGTGAGGGACGGTGGTCCGGCACTGGCGCCGCGGGCACCGCCTCTCGATTAACCGTTTCGAAAGGGAGGTGCGCACATGAGCGTTACGAGATCACCGAACAAGAACACTGCGCAGGCACTCGACAAGAAGGCCATCCAGGGCGTGGACAAGTACTTCGCGAAGGTCAAGACGATGACCATCGCCGGTACGAGCTACACCCCGGCTGCCCTGAATGCCGTGTTCCAGGCCGAGATCGACGCTCTCGAAGCGCTCGATACGAGCCACACGCAGTACCAACAGCAGGTGTCCGACACCCGTGAGGCGAGGGCGAAAGCCGTCGCCACACGGGCGGGGCTCAGGGCGTACGTCCTGGCCACGTACGGGGCTGCGGCCGTCCAGATGCTCGGAGACTTCGGCATGTCATCGCCGAAGTCGAAGGGCCCGAGGACGGCACAGGCGAAGGCCGATGGCGTCGCCAAGGGCCAGGACACCCGCAAGGCGCGCAAAGCGATGGAGCAACAACTGTCCACCGCTGGCGCGTCTCCCACAGCTGCACCGGCGACTCCGCCGGCGCAGGGTGCACAGGCGACGTCGCCGGTGCAGATCGCCGCTCCTGCGGCACGCGCCACGCAGCCCAACTAGGGCGCGCGTGGAGTAGCGGGGCGAGAGGAGGAAGGTAGGGCGAATGGTCCGCGCTCTACCTTCCTCCGAGCGCTTCTCCGGTGTACGAAAGCGCGCCCATGGACGAGAACCCGATTCGTTCCCTGCTCGAGAAACAAGACTGGGGTGACATCCACGCCCGCGTCCTCGACTTCGCCACCTACCGGGTCGGCGACAAGACGTCGAACGCGCGCGCGGAGGACCTCACGCAAGCGGCCATCGCCCGCGTCTATGCCTACGACTCCAAGTGGGACCCAGCGAAGGAGCCCGACCTCACGCGCTTCCTGATGAGCGTCGTGAACAGTCTCCTCGCCAACGAGCGCACCAGCGCCCGCGAGCAACGCAACGTCTCCTTCTCCGACCCCAAATCCCCCACCGCCCGCCGCGCCCTCCGCGCCGCCCAGCGCGTCTCCGATCCGCGCGCCCACTCCGAGGCCGAGCACGTCGACCACGACCTCCTCGCTCGTCGCCTCACGCTCCTCGGCGAGCGCTTCGCCGGCGACCCGCAGGCGCTCGAGTACCTCGCCCTCCTGCAGTCCGGCGAGGACAGCCCCGCCGAGATCCGCGCCGCGACCGGCTGGTCCGCCGAGACCGTGATGAACGTCCGCCGCCGCGTCCTCCGTGGCGCCGCGCTCGTCGCCCGCGATCTCGGCGGCGCCTCCGACGAACCCGACCCTCACGCGCCCTCCGACGCGCACGACGAACCCGAAGAAACGGTGCAGTGATGGCCACGAACAAGCGCAGTCCGCGCGAAACCTGGGACCTGATCGAGAAGCAGACGCGCGAGGACGAGATCAACCGCTTTCTCGCCAAGAGCCGCGACGAGGTCGACGCCAGCCTGCGCGCGGCGGGGCACGATCCGGTCGCGGTTCGCGCCGAAGGGGAGGCGCTCGCGAAGAAGCTGCTGGCCGATCGCGACCGACTCGCGTGGCAGATCACCGCGGCCGAAGGGCTCGCCCGCGAGCAAGCGCGCTTCGCCGGTCGCCCGTCGAAATACGCCGGTCTCTCGCTCGCCGAGCTGCAGGAGCGCGTCACCGAAGCGCGCAAGAGCCCCCGCTTCGCGCAGCCGGTCGCCGTGATGTTCCGCAACCGGAAGGTCGAGGAGGCGAGCGAGGAGGAGCTTCGCGCGCTGCTCGACGAGATCGAGTCTCTCGCCGAGAGCGACGGCAGCGACGGACGCGAGTAGCGCGCTCCCGTGAACCTCGCCCCCCGCTTCGCGCGCTCCGACGAGGCACCGCTCGATCCCATCGCGGTGGCCCGCGCCCTCCACGCGCGCTTCGACATCCGCGCGCCGCACGAGATCGCGATCGAGCTGATGGCCTGGCACTGCGGCGCGCGCGTCCTCTATCGCCCCGCCGGGAGCGCCGATGCGCGCGTCGTTCGCGCCGGCGATCGCGCCATCCTCGCCATCGCAGAGTCGGCCCGCGGCACCCCGCGCGCCCGCTTCTCGATCGCCCACGAGCTCGCGCACTTTCTCCTGCACGCCGACTTCGACGCCATCGCGCGCATCCACGGCGAGCCGCGCACGTCGCACCGGGAATTCAAGGTCGAGCGCGAAGCCGACCGCTTCGCCTCCGAAGCGCTCCTCCCGTGGTCGCTCGCCGCGCCGATGTGCGAAGGCGTGACCCCCACGCTCGATGCGGTCGGCGATCTGGCGCGCGCGTTCGACGTGTCGCTGTCGGTCGCCGGGCAGAAGTGGGCGAGGAACGCTCGCGGCGGCTGCGCCTACGTCGAGTCGCGCGGAGGAGTCATCCGGCGCGCCCGGCGCTCGGACGGGTTTCGAGGGGTCGCCGTCGAGCGACGGAAGCTCGAAGAGGGGACGCTCGCGCTGGAGCTGGAGCGCGCCGGAGGCGAGGGGGGGAAGCGGGTGCACGCGCGCGCGTGGGGGAGCGCGCAGGCGGGGGGAGAGATCGTGGAGGAGTGCGTGACGTTGGGGGATGGGAGCGCGGGGGGGGCGGTGCTCACGTGGCTGTCGCACGGGTGAGCGTTCGCGACGGGTCGTGATCCCGCCCGAGAACGAGCGGGCTTGAGCACTCGACCTCGACACGCGATCCCGACCCCGACCCCGACCCCGACGCCGACCGCGACCCCGACGCCGACCCCGCCCCCGCCCGTGCCTCCCCCACTGCCTGTGTGACGCTTCTGCCGTCACGCCCCATCGCGCACGATCTGCGTAGAGCGCCATTCTTGCGCTCCCTTCGTCGCGCCCCCACCGAGCGCCGTCTTCTCTCGCCTGGCCCCACCTTTGCGTAGCGCCCCGTCATGGCCGCGACGCTCGATGCTGCTCCCACCGCTCCGACCCCCAAGCGTCGCAGCCTCTCCGAGCTCGTCGACCGCGAGAAGTCGCGCGCCCGCCGCCGCCGCGTACTCCTCTGGACCTTCCTCGCCCTCATCCCCGTGCTCGCCTTCGCCGCGTGGATGGCCCTCCGCCCGCGCCCCGTCCCGTTCGCCGCCCGGTTCCGTATGCAGCCGGTCACTCGCGGCGACATCCTCCGCGAGGTGCGCGCGACCGGTCACGTCGAGGCCGTGACCACGGTGCAGGTGGGCGCCGAGATCTCCGGGCGCATCGCCACCGTGGAGGCCGACTACAACGACGTCGTCAAGGAAGGGCAGGTGCTCGCGCGCTTCGACCGCGCCGCCCTCGAGGCGCAGCTGGCGCAGACGAGCGCCACGCTCGCCGAGTCGAAGGCGACGCTCGGCGAAGCGAAGACCGACAGCGGCAAGAGCGCCCGCGACCTCGCGCGCGTCGAGCGCCTCTGGCAGGACCACTCGCTCTCCGACGCCGACCACGACAACGCCGTCGCCGCCGCCCGCGTCGACGAGCAGCGCGTGTCCGCCGCCGAGGCCCAGCTGGCGGCCCAGCAGGCGAACTACACGGTCGCGCGGACGAACCTCGACCACTCGATCATCCACGCGCCCATCTCGGGCGTCGTCATCACGCGCAACGTCGACCCCGGGCAGACCGTCGCCTCCGTCTTCCAGACGCCCGTGCTCTTCACGGTGGCGGCCGACCTCCGGAAGATGCGCGTCGTCGCTGCCGTCGACGAGGCGGACATCGGCGAGGTCCAGGCGCACCAGCATGCGACGTTCTCCGTGAACGCGTACCCCGATCGCGTCTTCGAGGGGATCGTCACCGAGGTCCGAAGCTCACCGGTCGTCGTGCAGGACGTCGTCACGTACGGCACCGTCGTCGAGGTCGACAACCTCGACCTCGCGCTGAAGCCCGGCATGACCGCGACCGTGCGCGTCCGCACCGCCGCGGCGACCAACGTGCTCCGCGTCCCCGCGACGGCGCTCCATTTCACGCCGCCCGGCGAGAAGACCAGCGGCAAGACCGCCCTCTGGTTCCTGGACAACGGAGCGCTCGCGCACACCGAGGTGAACGCGGGGGTATCGGACGGTGAGATCACGACGATCGACCCGGGCCCCTTCGCCGAGGGGCGCCCGGTCATCGTCGAGCTGTCGCCCGAGGGGAGGCGCGCGTATGGGCTCCTCCACTGATAAGGCGAGATCGCCCCAAGACCCGCGAACCCTCACCCCCAGCCCCTCTCCCACAAGGGGAGAGGGGAGTGGAGAGTCGTTTGCTCCCCCTCTCCCCTTGCGGGAGAGGGGGTTGGGGGGTGAGGGTTCGCAAGTCGCAGAGGGGAGTCACGCAGCATCCCTCCTCGAGCTTCACAACGTCGCCAAGACCTACGGCGAAGGTGACGCCGCCGTACGCGCGCTCGACGGCGTGAGCCTCGCCATCCATCCAGGCGAGCTCCTCGCGATCACCGGGCCGTCGGGTTCGGGCAAGTCGACGACGATGAGCATCCTCGGGTGCCTCGAGCTCCCGAGCGAAGGGGAGTACCGCATCGAGGGGTTCCCCGTTCACGAGCTCGCCCCCGACGTGCTCGCCGCGCTGCGGAACGCCCGCTTCGGCTTCGTCTTCCAGCAGTTCAACCTTCTGGCGCGCACGCCGGCCATCGAGAACGTCGCCATGCCTCTCGTCTACGCCGGGGTCGGCGCGCGCGAACGACTGCGCCGCGCGGCCGAGGCCCTCGCCGCCGTCGGCCTCGCCGGGCGCGAATACGCGCTCACCAACCAGCTCTCCGGCGGTCAGCAGCAGCGCGTGGCGATCGCGCGCGCCATCGTGAACGACCCGGAGGTCATCCTGGCCGACGAGCCGACGGGGAACCTCGACTCGAAGATGGGCGCCGAGGTGATGCAGCTCATCACGCGCCTGAACCGCGATCGCGGCATCACGGTCCTCATGGTCACCCACGACGCCAACTGCGCCGCCTACGCCCCGCGCCAGGTCGTGGTGAAGGACGGAAAGATCGTCTCCGACGAGCGGCGCGCCGGCAGCGGAGCCGCCGCATGATCCTCGGCGCCACCACGCAGCTCGCCTTCAGCGCGCTCTTCCGCAACAAGATGCGCTCGCTGCTCACAATGCTCGGCATCGTCATCGGCGTTGGCGCCGTCATCATGATGCAGATGATGGGTCGCGGTGCCACGGCCTACGTGGGCGAGTCGATCTCCGGCCTCGGCAGCAACATGCTCTTCGTGATGCCCGGCATCACCAAGGGGATGAACACCGCGACGCAGGGGGTCCCCCTCTTCACCGCCGGCGACATCGACTCCATTCGCCGCGAGGCGCACGACGTCGCCCTCGTCACCGCCGCCGGCGGCCGCCCGATGCGCGCCATCCACGGCTCCAACAACCGCACGACCAACGCGGGCGGCGTCACCCCCGAGTACGCCGAGATCCGCGAGTGGGGCGTCTCCTCGGGGCGCTTCATCACCGCCGAGGACGATCGCCAGGGGTCGCTCGTCTGCGTCGTCGGCCAGACGATCGTCGACGACCTCTGGAACGGCCAGAGCCCGCTCGGTCAGGACCTTCGCTTGAAGGATCTCACCTGCCGCGTCGTGGGCGTGATGGAGGCGAAGGGCTCGACGTTCGGGACCGACACGGACGACGTGGCCTTCCTCCCGTACAGCACGTTCGCGCACCGCGTGATGGGGAGCGACCGCATCGGCTTCATCATCGCCAGCGCCGTCTCCCCCGACCGCATCGACGACGCGAGCGAGGAGATCACGCGCGTCCTGCTTCGTCGCCGCCACATCCTGCCGGGCGACGACGCCGACTTCACCGTGCGCGACCCGCGCGAGATCCTCTCGCTCCTCCAGAGCGTGACCGGCATGCTCACCACGCTCCTCGCGGGGGTCGCCGCCGTGTCGCTCGTGGTCGGCGGCATCGGCATCATGAACATCATGCTCGTCTCGGTCACCGAGCGGACGCGCGAGATCGGCGTGCGCCTGGCCATCGGCGCCCGCTCCGTCGACATCCTCACCCAGTTCCTCGTCGAGGCCACGACGCTCTCGGCCGTCGGCGGCGTCATGGGAATCGGCCTCGGGCTCGGCGGCGGGTGGGCGGTCGCGCACGGGCTCAAGATCCCGTTCGTCGTCCCGGGGCTGGCCGCGCCGATCGCCTTCGGGGTCTCGGTGCTGGTCGGCATCGTGTTCGGCGTCTTCCCCGCACGGAAGGCCTCGAAGCTCAATCCGCTGGCGGCGCTTCGCTTCGAGTGAGCGCGCCCGAACGCGTGGTACTCAGGAGCTCGTGCTCCGTCGCTGTGCCCGGTTCTGGCTCTCGCGCAGGCTCTTTGTCCTGATCGCCGTCTCGTACGCCTACTTCTACCAGGGGGGCGACCCGAACCAGATCAGCCGCCTCGAGCTCACGCGCGCCATCGTCGAGCGCCACGCCCTCGACATGGCTCACCCTTCGCTCACGATCGACAAGGCCGGCGCGGGGGGGCGCTACTTCTCGGACAAGGCGCCGCTCGTCTCGTTCCTCGCGGCGGCGCCGTACGCCGTCGCGCGCGCGGCGGAGCGACTCGCGGGGCTCGACGGCGACACGCGCGCAGTGCAGCAGGCGCGCTTCCACGCCGTCGTCTTCGCCGTGGTCGGCGTCGCGGGCGTCCTCGCTGCGTACTTTCTCCGCCGCGCGCTCCTCGATCTCGGTACCCCCCGCCGCTTCGCCTCGTTCCTCGCGGTCGCGTACGCGCTCGGCACTCCCGCCTTCCCGTTCTCGACGGTCTTCTTCAGTCACGAGGTCGCCGCGGCCCTCCTCATCGCGCTCTTCTGCTCCATGACGCGCGCTCGCACGCGCCCCCCGTCGGTCGCGCGCGCCGTGACGCTCGGCTTCCTCACGTCCGCGGCGTTCGTGTGCGAGTACCCCACCGCCATCGCGCTTGCCGTCCTGTGGCTCTGGTTCCTGGCCACCGCCGCGCGCCCCACGCTCGTCCGCACGCTCTCGCTCGCCGCTGCCGGCGCCGCCCTCCCGCTCGCCGCTCACGCCGCCTATGACCTCGCCACCTTCGGCCGCGCGCTCGATCTCCCCTACGCCCACGTCGTCGAGCCCGTCTTCGCCGCCGGCGGTCTGCGTCTCGGCAACATTGCCGTGTCCAGCGTCGCGGGCCTCTCCGTCTCTCCCTTCCGCGGCCTCTTCTTCTTCTCCCCCGTGCTCGCGCTCTCGTTCGCCGGCTTCGGGTTCTGGCTCCGTCGCGGCGAGTCGCGCGACGTGGCCCTCGTCGCCGCCGGCGTCTTCGGCGCGTCGGCCGTCTTCACCGCATCCTTCTACTACTGGGACGGCGGCATGAGCGTTGGCCCCCGACACCTCGTCCCGGTCCTCCCTTTTCTCGTCCTCCCGCTCGGCTACGTGGTTCGTGAGGGGCGCGCGTGGGTCGGGCTCACCGTCGCGCTCGCGGCCGTGAGCATCGTCTTCATGTTCGCCTGCACCGCCGTGCGCGTGGAGCTCCCGGGAGACGAGAAGAACCCCCTCTACGACGTCGTCGCGTCCTCCCTCGCGCGCGGTGAGCTCTCGATCAACGACGAAGACCCCTTCGAGCAACGCCCGCGCGCCGATGCGTCGTACAACCTCGGCCAGCTCGTCGGGCTGTCCCGAGGCGTGTCGCTCGCGGTGCTTCCGATCGCGTGGGCGCTCGCCTTCGCGTGGCCTCGAAGGCGTCGGGCGGTGACCTCATGAAGAACCCGGTGCTCCCGATCGTGTCGCGCGCGCTCATCGCCCTGTCACTCGCCGTTCTCGCCTACGTCGGCTACGCCCACGTCGCGTCGATCGTCGCGCGGCGCACGCCGGACCTAGACTCACGCGCGACGTTCCTCTCGTCGGAGGATGCCCTGCGCGACGACCTTGCGCTCGAGCAGACCGGCGCCATCGATCATCGCTTTGCCGGCGGCAACCTCGTCGTCTCCGCCGCCCCGAACGCCGGCGGCCCACGCCCGTCGCTGCGCTTGCTCCGGAGCGAGTCGCGTCTGACCGACGTCGCGATCCGCGTGCGCTACCGCAGTCGTGGAGCGGCCCGCGTGTTCGTCGGGCTCATCGGCGAGAGCGGCGGCTCCCCGCGAGACCTCCGCTTCACGATCGGCGAAGACGGCCGCGCGGTGCTTTCGGGCGACGGGCGCGACTCCGGAGCGCGCCGCGAGGTCGCCGAGGAATCCAGCGCCCACGCCGAAGACGCCGGCGACGGGAGCGACTGGCACGAGCTCGCGCTCCGCCTCAGCCCGCAGCTCGGGGCGGCGCTCGGATCGCTCGACGGCTCCCCCGTCGTCTCGTCCTGGATAGGCTGGAAAGCCGGCGCCCGGGTCCGTATCGAGGTCGGCGTCGAGCGGGGAGACGGCGACGGCCCGATGTCCGTCGAGCTCGCCCGGTTCTCGGACGAGACACTCCCCTCCGGCGGTCAGCCCGAGAGCTTCACCGACGGCTTCCACGGCCGGGAGATCGACCCCGTCCGCTGGTCCGTACGCTTCCCCGATTCGTCGCAGGCTGATGCTCGAGCGCACATCCTCCCCGGCGGTGGTCTCGAGGTCGAGACGACGGCCACGCACGCCCGCTCGTTCCTGTCGGGCTTCGCGCTCGAGTCGCGCCCGATGCTCCTCGCGAGCTTCCGCCTGGAGGCGCGCGTACGCGTGCGCCGTTTGCACGCGGCGGGCGTCTACCTCGTCGTCGGTAGCCTCGACGGGGCCTACGTCGCGCGGCGAATCTTCCAGGGGGGGTTCCTCGAGGGGGCCGACGGCCGCCCCACACCCTTCGCCGGCGGCCACTGGACCCACGACGCACAGCACGCAGTCGAGCTGCTCCATCCGGCTGCGGGCGCGGTCGACCCAACGCTCACCACGTCCCGCATTGCCCTCGCGTTCGACGTGCGCACCGGCATCGGTTCCGTGAGCCTCGATGGCGCGACGCTCTTCGAGCGCCCGATCGATCTGCGAGCGCTGGACAATGTGACCTTCGGCGTCAGCGTGGACCTGGGCCAGCAGGGCGCCCGTGCCGACTTCGTCATCGAAGAGGTCCGGCTGGTCTCGCCCTAAAGCCACGCCCGCGCGTCGGCGCCGTCGCCTCGCCCCTTCGCTCTTGCCGCGCGCGTGGTAAGGGACACCGGGTGGAACCCGAGAGGCGCCATGCGCTCGTCGAGGCGCTCATCGCGTCGCTCCTGGTCACGGGCGGCGTCACGCTCGTCTCCGCGCGGATGCCCTCGTCGTACGTCGCCACCGGCGTCGGCTTCGTCTTCCTCCTCTCGACCTGGTGGCTCGTCTGGCGTCGCGACGACGCCTACGTCGCGCGGTTCGGCCTCGCCTTCGGCGGCGTCGTCCTCCACCAGTCGATCGACCCGCGGACCGCCCTCCGTCACACCCTGCGCGCCCTCGCCTGGGCCCTCGTCTTCGCCGCATTGACGTTCGTTCCGTTCTATTTCGGGTGGCGCTACTGGTGGCACGCGAAGGGGATCTTCATGCTCACCCCGCGCCTCTCGGAAGTGACCAACGAGATCGTCGGCCAGGTCGTGATCATCGCCCTCCCCGAAGAGGCCTTCTACCGCGGCTACCTGCAGTCGCGCCTCGACGACGTGTGGCCACCGCGCTTCCGCTTCGCCGGCGCCAGCCTCGGCCCCGGGCTCCTCGTCGCCAGCCTCATCTTCGCGCTCGGCCACGTGGCGACCATCCACCAGCCGGTGCGCCTCGCCGTGTTCTTCCCCGCGCTCCTCTTCGGCTGGCTCCGGGCGCGCACGGGCGGCGTAGGAGCGTCCATCGCGTACCACGCGCTCTGCAACGTCTTCAGCGAAGCGCTCGGCCGCGGATACGGAATGTACTGACGCACGTACCGAGAGACACACGACCGATGCCGCGCGCCGCCCTCTTCGACCTCGACCGCACCCTCGTCCGCAAGGAGACCGCCAGTCTCTACGTCCGCTTCCAGCGCGACCGCGGCGAGGCGACCTGGCGCGACGCGCTCCGCGTGACGTACTGGGTCGCGCAGTACACGCTCGGCATCATCGACGTGCCCGTCGTCGCCGCGCGCGCCCTCGCGAGCTACGCCGGCCTCCCCGAGACCGTCCTCGCCGCGCGCTGCGACGACTGGTTCCCCGCCTACGTCGAGCAACACGTCTGCGACCGCGGCCGCGAAGCCGTCGCGCGCCACCGCGCCGCGGGGGACATCCTGGCCATCGCCACCGCCGCCACCCCGTACGTCGCGCGCCCTCTCGCGCGCGCGCTCCGCATCGACCACTGGATCGCCAGCGAGCTCGAGATCGATGACGCCGGCTGCTTCACCGGGCGCATCGTGGACCCCTTCTGCTACGGCGAGGGGAAGGTCGTCCGGGCCGAACGCCTCGCCGAATCGCTCGGCTTCGATCTGAAGGAGTCGATCTTCTACAGCGACTCGTACACCGATCTCCCGCTGCTCCTCCGCGTCGGCGAGCCGGTCGTGGTCAACCCCGACCCGCGTTTGGCGCGCGAGGCCAAGAAGCGCCGCTGGCGCGTCGAAGCGTGGTGATGCTACGAGTTTTCGCCCCCGATGATCGTCCAGGACCTGCCGCTTCCGCTCGTCGATCCCATCGTTGACCGCGCGCTCGCCGAGGACCTCGTCTCCGGCGACGTGACCACCGAGGCGTGCATCGACGCCGAGGCCCTGGCGACCGCGAACGGCGTCGCGCGCGGCTCGCTCGTGGCCTGCGGCGCTCCGGTCGTCGCGCGCGTCTTCGCCCGCGTGGACCCCGGGCTCCGCTTCGAGGTGCACGTGCGCGACGGCGAGCGCGTCGCCAAGGGGACGACGCTGTGGGGCGTCTCGGGGAACGCGCGGTCCATCCTGATGGCCGAGCGCGTCGCGCTCAACTTCGCCCAGCGCATGACGGGCGTAGCCACCGCGGCGCGCACGTACGTCGATGCGCTCGCAACCGGCTCCTCCACCCGCATCACCGACACGCGGAAGACCACGCCCGGCCTCCGCTTGCTGGAGCGCTACGCGGTCCGCTGCGGCGGCGCCCGGAACCACCGCGACAACCTCGGCAGCGCAGTCCTCATCAAGGACAACCACATCGCGGCGTGCGGCGGCATCACCCGCGCCATCGAGCGCGCCCGCGACCGCGCGCCGCACACGTGCCGCATCGAGTGCGAAGTGGACACGCTCGCCCAGCTCGACGAGGCGCTCCTCGCGAAAGCCGACGTGGTCCTGCTCGACAACATGGATACGGCGACCGTGATCGAAGCGGTGAAGCGCACCGCTGGCCGCGCGATCCTCGAGGCCTCGGGGGGCATCACGCTCTCGCGCGTCGCCGAGCTCTCGCGCGCGGGGGTCGACGCCATCAGCGTCGGCGCGCTCACGCACTCGTCTCCCGCGGCCGACATCGGACTCGACTTCGTCGCGTGATCGACCGTCGCGCGTCTCCCGATCTCGCCCGCGCGTCGGCGCTCATCGCCGAGCGCGGCCTCGGCCTCGGCGCGCCGCTCCACATCCTGGACGAGACGACCTCGACGAACGACGAGGCCAAGCGCGCCGCGAAGGACGGCGCTCCCCACGGCGCGACGTGGCTCGCCGAGTCGCAGTCGGCAGGGCGGGGGAGGCAGGGGCGGGCGTGGGTGTCGCCGCGCGGCGAGAACCTCCTCGTCTCGGTGCTCGTGCGCGTCGACTGCTCTCCCGCGCGGTTGCCGCTCCTCGCGCTCGTCGCCGGGCTCGCGGCGCGTGACGCCATCGCGCTCGCGGCCCCCAGCGCCGCGCCGCGCATCAAGTGGCCCAACGACGTCGTCGTCGGCGCCGACCGGAAGAAGGTCGCGGGCGTGCTGGTGGAGGCGATCACGCAGGGGAGCTCGTCCGCGCTCGTCGTCGGCGTCGGCATCAACGTCCACACGCGCGAGTTCCCCGACGATCTCGCCGCGCGCGCCACGTCGGTAGCGCTCCTCGCCGACCGCACGTCTCCCCATCCGCCGGACCGCGCGGAGATTCTGGCCGACCTGCTCCGTGGGCTCGACCGTGACCTCGCCCTCGTCGCGGCCCGCGGCCTCGGCCTCGTCCACGCCCGCCTCTCCCACGCCGACGCGCTCCGTGGCGCGCGCGTCCGGAGCGAGTCGGGCGAGGGGGTCGCCGAGGGGATCGACCTCGACGGCCGCCTCCTCATTCGCCGCGACAACGGAATGCTCACCCGCTGGGTCGCGGGTGAGGTCCATCTCGTCTAGGGAGAGCGCCGGCCTCCCCTAGCAGGGGAGCTCGCGCCTGGGTCAGTGCGGCTCGCAGTACAGCGTGTCGCCGCAGCCGTCGTCGAACGGTCCGGTGTAGCCGGCCGGGCAGGTCGCGGGCGTGCAGCACGTGCCGTCGGTCAGGCACGTCGAGCCGGTCCCGCACTCGACGCAGGTTTCCTTCGGCAGACCGCACCCCGGGTTGATCGGCTGGCACGAGGTGACCCCCGAGCACGTCGCCGGTGCGCAGCATCGCCCGTCGGTCTGGCAGACCCCCGTGGCGCCGCACGAAGCGGAGCAGGTGAACTTGTTCCCGCACGAGTCCGTGTACGTCCCGCTGCAGTACCCCGCGGGGCATCCCGTCGCCGGCGTGCAGCAAAGTCCGTCGGTCCCGCAGCTCTGCGCGCCGCACGAGTTCGTGCAGGTGAAGGTCGTGCCGCTGCACGGGTCCTTCCACGATCCGCTGCAGTAGTTGGCCGGGCACCCCGTCGCCGGCTGGCAGCAAAGCCCGTCGGTGTTGCAGACCGTCTTCTCGTCGCCGCCGTCCTGGCCGTTGGTGACGCACGTGTTGCCGGTGCAGTCGATGGCCGCGCCGCACGGGTTCGCCTTCATGCCGCAGTCGTCCGGCCCGCAGGTCGGCGGCGTGCAGCACTCGCCGTTCACGCAGGTCGTGCTCGGGCCGTCGCTCGCGCACGTGTTGCCGGTGCAATCGATGGGCGCACCGCACGGGTTGGTCTTCATGCCGCAGTCCTGGGGCCCGCAGGTCGGCGGCGTGCAGCACTCCCCGTCGACGCACGTCGCCGTGCCTCCGTCGCCGCCGCACGTGTTGCTCGTGCAGTTCACGGGCACGCCCGTGCACGGGTCGGCCTTCATGCCGCAGTCGTTGGGCCCGCACGTCACCGGCGCGCAGCACGCGCCGGCGTCACACGTGTCGGCGCCGTTGCTGCAGCTGCAGCTCTCCGGATTTCCGCACGAGTCGCTCTTGGTCCCGCACGTGCTCCCGTTGCAGGTCGAGGTGCACGTGCACTCGTTGTTCACGCACGACTGACCGTGTCCGCCGTCCGTGTTGCAGTTCGAAGTGCCGCAGTTGATCGTGTCGCCGCACGAGTTCTTGAGCACGCCGCACTTGCCGGTGCACGCCGGAGGCAGGGGCTGGGGCGCACACGCCGCGCAGCCCGTGAGGACGCCGCCGCACCCGTTGCTGACGACCGCGCCGCCGCCCGGATTGCACACGCCGGGGCTCGAGCAGGTGAGCGGAGTACAGCAGGAGCCGGTGAGCGTGCTGCAGGTGGAGCCGCCGCTGCACGTCTCCGGGCTCGGGCAGGTGATGGTCGTACCGCACCCCGTGATCGACGAGACGCACTTGCCGGCGCAGTCGGCTGCCGTCGGAGGCACGCACGCGACGCACTTGTTCCCCTGGCAGACCTCCTTCCCCGGGCACGTCGGACAGATCACGGCGACGCCGCACGAATCGGCGATGACGCCGCACTGCGCCCCTTGCGCCGCGCACGCCGGGTTCGCCGAGACGCACTGGTGGGTGCTCTCGTCGCAGACCTGGTTCGACGGACAGGAGGCGGGGTTGCCCGCGTCGTTGCAGTGGAAGGACGGGTCGCCGCAGTTGTCGAACGTGCCGCACGCGCTCGGGCCGAGCAGCGCGCAGATGTTGCTCACGCACGCGTCGCCAGGAAGACCGCCGTCGAGCAAGAAGGGATCGGCGTCCGTCGCCGAGTCGGCGCTACCGTCACCGGACCCGCCTTCGCCGTTGCCGGCCTGCCCGTCGTCGCCTGCCTGGCCGTCATCGCCGAGCGTTCCGTCGTCCCCGTTGCCGGGCGCGCCGTCGGAGAGGTTCGTCGCGTCGCCATTCGCCGTGGCGTCGTGCGGCCCGCCGTCGCCCGCGATCCCGCCAGCGCCGTCCGAGCCACCGCACGCCACGGGCGCGACCGACAAGAGAAGAGCACCCACGAGGGACCACACTCCACGCGACCCGACCGAGCGAGCCGCAGTGTACTTTTCGCGCATGGTCAAAATGCTAGGCGAGTTTCGTGCCCTGGGAGCAAGCGAACGGCAAAGCTCTCGAGGCGAGACGAAGGCGCCGGCAGGCGACGAGGTGTCATTGTCACCCCATGGCTGAATCGCCGCGGCTTCCGAATCATGGGGGTGGGCCACCGGCGCCCGCTCCGACTCGACGGCCATCCCAACCGAGCTCGACTCGGGTCGACACGGGTGTCGCGCACTGAGGCTTCCGGCCCTCGCCCTCGGGGGCGCTCCCCTCACCGCAAGTCAAGGGGTTCCCCCCATTCGCATCCGGTGCGCGCGGTCGGTGCGAACTCGAGCGCAGTTGTGCTGCTAGCATCAGCGGTCCGTGAACGAATGCCCTCGCTGCGGGTCGGTCCACCCGCATGACGACGATGTCTGCGAGAGGACGACCCAGGCCCGCGGGGGCGCCCCGGGGTCGGTCTCGGCGCCGGCCAGCGCGCGCCGTGCGGCTTGTCCCGCCTGTGCCGCCGAGGATCGCGACGACGGCGACGGCTTCTGTACGGAGTGCGGCCATCGGCTGGTGTTCGCGAGCGGCGCCCCGTCCATCCCACCGGCAGCGCACGTCGGCCGGTGGACCGTGCGCGAAGCCCGCGCTCCCGACGACTTCGAGGCGGTCGATCCGCAGTCCGAGACCGGACGCACGCTCGTCGTCGTCGGCGCGCGCGAGGCGCTTCTGTCGGAGGTGAACGCGCTCGAAGCGCTGCGCGGGGATCCTGCGTTCCCGAGCGTCATCGAGCACGCGATCGACGCGCGGTGGGGGGCGTACCTGGCCCTCAAGCCTCCGCCGCGCGGCTCGCGCCCCCTCGCCGAGGCAGCGCGCGCGCTCTCGCTCGAGGGCGCGCTCGACGTGCTCCGGCAGGCGCTCGAGGTCGCAGAGCGGATCCAGCGGGTTCGTTACGACTGGACGCCGATGCGCAGCGACGCGTTCATCGCGCCGGACGGCAGGCTCTACTTCGCCCGACTCCGCGCCCTCCGCCGTCTCGCGGTCGGAGAGCGCCTCGACGCGCGCGGCGTGACCGAGGCCGTGGGGGGCGCGCTCCTTCCGGAGCCCGGAATACGCGGTACGCCGCGGCTGGTGCGCCTCCTCTCCGCGCACTACGTCGTCGACTCTGCCCGCGCCTGCACGATCGAAGCGGAGCGCGCCGAGCTGGAGGCCGTCAGCGAAGAGCTCGCGCAGCCGCGCCCCGAGGATCACGCGCGCGCCGCCCTCCTGTCGGACCGCGGCATGAAGCGGGCGCAGAACGAGGACTCCGCCGCCGTCGAGATGGGCGACGGGTGGACGGTGATCGTCACCTGCGACGGCGTCTCGTCGTCGAACCACGCGCGCGAGGCCTCGGAGATCGCGGCGACGACGGCGTGCGCGACCCTCGCCTCCATCGCGCGCTCGCGCGAGCTCACGGGGAGCATGGGGCTGCAGGCGGTGACGACGGCAATCAGGGCCGCCCATGCGGCCGTCTGCTCGCACAAGTTCGAGGAGCGGAAGACAGGCGAGCCACCCGGGACGACGATCGTCGTCGCGCTCGTGACGAAGGACCGCGCGACCATCGGCTGGGTCGGCGACAGCCGGGCATACTGGGTCACGCGCGATGGCGGCGAAGTGCTCACGCGCGATCACACCTGGCTCAACGAGGCGGTCGCGAGCGGCGAGTGGACCGAAGACGACGCCATGTTGCAGCCGCTTGCCCACGCGCTCACGCGGTGCCTCGGGCCCATGGAGTGGGGCGGCGCCGGCACGGTCGACCCCGACGTTTGCACCAAGACGCTCGACGGCCCCGGGTTCTTGCTGCTGTGCAGCGACGGCCTCTGGAACTACTTCCCGACCGCCGTGGAGATCGCCCGCATCATCGACCCCACGATGGGCGTGTCGGAGGCGGCCGAGCGGCTCGTCAACTCCACGCTGGCGTGCGGCGCGCATGACAACGTGACCGTCGCGCTCTACCGTCACGGCTAACCCAAGCCATGCGCGAGCATCAATTCGACGGCCTCGTCGGCCCGACGCACAACTACGGTGGTCTCAGCCAAGGCAACGTCGCCAGTACGTCGCACGGCGGGCAGACGTCCAACCCGCGCGCCGCTGCGAAGCAGGGGCTCGCGAAGATGAAGTTCGTGCGCGACCTCGGCGTACGGCAGGCGGTGCTCCCGCCGCACGATCGCCCGCACCTCTCGACCCTGCGCAAGCTCGGCTTCGCGGGGAGCGACGAAGAGGTCATCGCGGCGGCGGGGAAGGGCGACGCTTTCTTCCTCCGCCTCACGAGCAGCGCGTCGGCCATGTGGACGGCCAACGCGGCGACGGTCGCCCCCTCGTGCGATGCGCGCGACGGCAAGGTGCACCTCACGCCGGCGAACCTCCAGCAGATGTTCCACCGCGCGATCGAGCCGGAGACGACGACCCGCGTGCTCCGGGCGATCTTCCCCGCATCGAGCGGTCGCTTCGTGGTGCACGACCCGCTGCCGGGTGGCGGTCAGCTCGCCGACGAAGGGGCCGCGAACCACACGCGCCTCGCGACGTCGCGCGGTTCCCTGCATGTCTTCGCGTGGGGGCGCCGCGGATGGGGCGACGCCCCGAGTCCGAGGCGCTTCCCCGCCCGACAGACGCGCGAAGCGAGCGAGGCGATCGCGCGCCTGCACGCGATCGACCCCGCCCGCTGTCGCTTTCCGCAGCAGGACCCGGCGGGCATCGACGAAGGGGCGTTCCACACCGACGTGCTCGCGGTGGGCAACGAACGCTTCTTCATGGTCCACGAGCTGGCGTTCGCCAACGGAGGCTCGTTCCTCGTCGATCTACGCGCCACGCTCGGTGAAGAGCTGTCGATCGTGACGGCGACCAGCGGCGAGCTCCCCCCTTCCAGCGCGATCCGCGCCTACCCGTTCAACTCGCAGGTCGTGACCCGCGACGACGGCACGATGTGCATCATCGCGCCGGAGGACTCGCGCGAAGATCGCCACGCGCGCGCCTTCCTCGAGAAGGTCGTCGCCTCCGGCGGCCCGGTGAAGAACGTCTTTTACCGCGACGTCCGCCAGTCGATGCACAACGGTGGAGGCCCCGCGTGCTTGCGCCTGCGCGTGCCGCTCGAGGACGCCGAGGCTGCGGCGCTGGGCGCGAACGTCCTCTTCACGGACGCGCTCCACGACGCGCTCGTCTCCTGGGTCGACCGCCGCTACCGCGACGCGCTCGCGCCGGGGGACATCGCCGATCCGAAGCTCGCGCGCGAGACGATGGAAGCGCTCGACGAGCTGACGATCATCCTGAAGCTCGGCTCCGTCTACGACTTCCAGCGCTGAGCCTCACGGCCCGCACTTCAATCCACGACCGCGCTTCTTCGCTTCGTCCGCGGTGAGCGAGCGCGGCTTGGCGTTCCCCCAGTGCGCGATCACGAAGGCGTAGGCGTCGCACGCCCCCTTCGTGTCGCCCGTCTTCTCGAGCGCCTCGCCGAGCCACAGGTGCGAGCGGACGGTCGTGAACGGGTCCTCGAGCGCGAAGCACCCTTCGGTCGCGTGGTGGAGCAGCGGTAGGGCGCCCGCGACGTCGTCGGCGAGCAGGTGGAGCCGCCCCATCGCCCCCTCCGGATAGGCGAACGGATGGAACGGCGGGAGCCCCTCGACCGGCGTCGCGCCGAGCGCTTCGATCGCATCCCCCTTGGTCTGCGGCCAGAGGGCGAACGCCTGGTACCAGTCGTACCGCGCGATCTTCGTCTTCCCCCACTTCCCCGCCCAGGCGGCCCGGCGCGAGACGTACTCGACGCGCGAGATCTTCCCGGAGCGGAGGAGCGCGTCGTTCATCCGCATCGTGACGTCTTTGGTGATTTCCCAATCGTCGACACGCGAATCGGACGACCAACCGTCACGCCGGCGGAGGAAGGCATCGGCCGCGTCCCCCATCTCGGCCGCGCGCCCCTCTTCGTCGAGGAGCTGCACACGAAGGGCGGCCGGCGTGGCATGCGCATCCTCGCTGGGGTCACCCGCAGCGAGCTTCTCGAGCGTCGCGATCGAGGCCTCGGCCTCTGCGAAGTCCCCCCCGAGCACGTCGAGCTCCGCGCGATCGAGCGCTTCCAAGCTGGCGCGATCGTCCTCGGACGTGTGCGCCCACTCCTGCGCCAAGGTCTCCATGACCGCTTCGATGGGCTTCCCGAGCCCGATCTGCGCGTTCGCCAGGTAATGCTGCGGTCCCCAATGACCGCCGTCGTGCGGCGCCGCTGCGATCCAGTTCTTCGCGTCCATCTCGAGGGCGGCGCACTCGTTCCGTTGCGTGTGAATCCAGGTGCGGTAGTCGATGCAGACCGTCACATCGGGGTGCGTCCTCGAGCAGTCCTCGAGCGTCGCCACAGCTTCGTCGATGTGTCCCGCATACGCCTGGAGCTGGCCGAGCAAGCCGGTGAAGTAGAGAAAGCCCGGATCGATGGCGAGCGCCGCTCGGCACGTCGCGATTGCCTCGTCGACGTCGTCGGCGAACGTCTGCTGCGAGGCCAGCTCGGCCCTGATCGCCATCTCGCTCGGGAACCGCTGCACGGCCGCTCGAAGCTGCGCTTCACACTCGCCGTGCGAGATCTCGTCCTGCGAGACACACGGTGCCATCGCCTCGAGCAGCGCGCGATCGGGGTCCGAGAGCGTCGCCTTCAGGATGCTCGCGTGCTGAAACAGCTCGCGCGCCTCCTTGAGCGATTCGCCCGTCCCGTAGTCGAGCAGCGCGAGACGAAGGAGCGCGGGGGCGAAGTCGGGCTCGAGATCGAGCGTGCGCCCGAAGTTGGCACCCGCGATGCGCATCATCCCGTTGCGGCGCGCTTCGAGACCCATGGCGAAGGTCGCCGCGGCCGCACTGCTCGAGGGGAGCGCGCGTGACACGGCATCCGGCGCAATGAAGGTCGGCGCATGTCTCCGCGCCGCGAGCGCGCCCACGCCCAGGACCACCGCAGCGACGGCGATCGCCGCGGCGCCCCGCAACTTCGTCGCTTGCCGCATGCGCCTCTGCGCGGGGAACGTGCTCGGTTTGCCCGTATCGACCGTCTGCAGGAAGGGGAGCATCGGATCGTGCGACGAACGCACCCCCTCCGGGAGCTTCGGCGACGACCCGCCGAGGATCGGCTCCAGCGCGCTCACGACCGTATCCATCGTGGGAAAGCGGCGCGCGGGGTCCTTCTGCAGCGCACGGCCGATCACCTCGGCGGCCACGACCGAGAGGCCCGGCGCCACGGACCGGAGGGGAGGTGGCTCTTCGCCGAGGATCGCTGCGAGCGCTCCGTAGTTCGTCCCGCTGATTCGCCACGGACTCTTCCCCGTCACGAGCTCGTAGGCGAGCACGCCCCACGCGAACTGGTCCGAGCGACCGCTCGCCGACTCGCCGCGGATCTGCTCCGGTGCCATGTAGAGCGGCGTCCCGACCTGCCGCCCGTCGCGCGTGAGGGTGCTCCCCCCGTCGGTATCGGTGCCGAGCGGGTCCGGCGTAATGCGGCGCGCGATGCCGAAGTCGAGCACCTTCACGTCACCGTCGTCGCGGATCATCACGTTCTCGGGCTTCACGTCCCGGTGCACGAGCCCCGCCTTGTGCGCGGCGGCGAGGACGCGCGCCACGTCGAAGACCCAGCGCAGGCGCGTGGCCAAAGGGACGCTCGCGTCGCCGATCCATTCGCGTAGCGGACGACCGGAGACGAGCTCCATCGCGATGAACGCCTCGCCGTTCACCGCCCCCAGATCGAAGATGGCCACGGCGTTCGGATGGTCGAGTGAGGCGGCCAACCTGGCTTCGCGCAGGAGGCGCGCGGTGGCGCCGGTCGACGTCTCCAGGTCGTCGTCGCTCCGCTGCGCGCGCACGACCTTGAGGGCGACACGACGGTTGAGACGCGGGTCGAACGCCCTGTAGACGACCCCCATCCCCCCTTCGCCGAGCACGGCTTCGATCCGGTAGCGATCGAACGTTTCCCCCTCGTTCGGCATGGCGGTGCCACCTTACCGCGAACGTGGGCAGGCACGAACGTTCGTGGCCGCAGTGATATAAGCGCCCGCGATGAACCTTCGCCTCCCCGCCGTCGCCACCGTCGTGCTCGCAGGCATCGCGTGCGGGGGCTCGGCTCCCCCCCCTCCGGTCGCCCCCGCGCCTCCCCCCGTCGTCCTGACTCCGCCGCCTGCTCCGGTCCCGCCGGAACCGGCAGCGCCTGCAGCCAATGCCGACGACGCCGCGGTCGACGCGGCCGAGCGCGCGTACCTCGACCTCTATCTCTCCATCGCCCCCGAGTACGCGACCGCGCTCGGCATCCACACGCGTGACACCGAGCTCGACGACTACACACTCGCTGGCTTCGAGTCCGCGATCGCGCAGCAAGAGAAAATGCTCGCGTCACTCAAGGCGCAGTTCTCCTCGCCCCGGCTCTCGATCGCCAAGAAGGTCGACCTCGAGCTCATGATGCACTCGCTCGAGGTGGCCGTTCGGGTCGGCCGCGAGATGCAGCTCCCCGTCCGGTCGCCCCAGGCGTACCTGGCGCCTCTGGGGACGCTCTTCCTCATGATCGCGCGCCCATATGCGCCGGCGGAGGAGCGCGCGCACGCCGTCATCGCGCGGCTGCAGAAGATCCCCGGCGTGATCGCTGCAGCGAAGGCGAACCTGAAGAACCCTCCGCGCGTCTGGACGGAGACGGCGATCGAGTCGACGCACGAGGCGTTCTCGTTCCTGGCGCAAGTGCACGCCTTCTTGGAGCCGACGCTCCCGCACGAGTCGGCGAGCATCACCCAGGCGCTCCAGACCGCGCACGCGGCGTTCGCCGACTACGAGCAGTTCCTGAAGAAGGATCTCCTGCCGCGCTCGAAGGGGGACTTCGCGGCGGGACGCCCGCTCTTCGACTTCATGCTCCACGAGTCGTACTTCCTCGACGAAGACGCCGATGCGGTGCAGGCACTCGGGCAGAAGCTCTTCGACGCGACCGATGCGCAAATGACCGCGCTCGCGAAGAAGATGGACCCCAACGCCAAGGGGTGGCCCGAGGTCGCCAGGCGGGCGAAGCAGAAGCATCCCACCGCGGAGGACCTGCTCCCCTCGTACAAGCGTGAGCTCGATCGTGCGCGGGCGTTCCTCGTGGCGAAGGACGTCGTCCCGTTTCCGCCGAACGACGAATGCGAGGTCCTCGAGACCCCCCCCTACGAGCGCGCGACGACGACCGCCGCGTACGACGCCGCCCCGCCCTTCGACCTGAACGTCACGAAGGGCTTCTTCTTCGTGTCGCCGGTCGAGCCGCAGATGTCCGCGAAGGAGAAGGAGCAGATGCTTCTCGAGAACGCGCACGCCGAGCAGGTCAACACCGTCGTCCACGAGGCGTACCCCGGCCACCACGTGCAGCTCTCGTTCTCGCGCATGCACCCGTCGATCGTCCGGAAGATGAACGAGACGAACGTCTTCGACGAAGGGTGGGCGCTCTACAGCGAAGAGCTGATGTCGGAGCTCGGGTACTACACGGACGAGGAGCGGCTGATTCAGCTCGAGTGGACGCTCGTTCGCGCGGCGCGCGTGATCATCGACGTCGGGCTACACACCAAGGGGATGACGTTCGAGCAGGCTGTGGCGATCCTGACCGACAAGGTCCACCTCGAGCGCACGCTCGCGCTCAACGAGGTGAAGCGCTACACGAGCGACCCCACGCAGCCGCTCGCCTACGTCGTCGGCCGCGAGAAGATCTTCGCCCTCCGCGAGAAGTGGAAGGCGCGCGACCCCGAGCACTTCTCGCTGAAGCGCTTTCACGAGGACATCCTCTCGCACGGCACGATCGTACCCGCGCTCATCGCCGAGGAGATGTTCGCCCCGAAGTGAGGCTCCCCGCGCGGGCTAGTCGGTGTTCGCGTCGCTGGCGTCGGACGAACCGTCGAGGTCGCCGCTGCCGTCGACGCCAGCGTCCGCGCCGGCTTCGGATGTCGTAGAGGCTTCCGTGGGGGCGTCAGTCGCTGCGTCCGTGCCGCTGTCCTCCGTGGTCGGACCGGCGTCGGTCTGGCATGCCTCGCCACTGGTGACCGGTGCCGTCGTGAACCCCGGGGCGATGTACGAGACGCCCTGCCCCTGGCAGCCGCACGCAAGGTACGGGAGACCTCCCGAGGGCGTCGTGCACGTTCCGGGCGCCGAGCATCCCTTTCCGATGCTGTAGCCGCACTGCTGGCCGCCGGAGCAGTCGGAGTTCGAGGTGCACGCCGTGGTGCTGCTCGAGTTGTTGCTGTTGTTGGAGGACGAGCACGCGGCGATGGTCACGGCGCCGACGAGCGGGAAAGCGATGGCAAAGGAGAGGAATAGGCTTCTCATGCGGCGGAATGTAGCAGGGGCGCGGGCGGAGACGCGAGCGCGTTGGTCGATGCCGTGATCGCGTGCTAGGGCGGTGCGATGCCGAGAGTGCGAGAGCTCCCGCCACCTCCCGCGAATCCCGAGCAATCTCCCCCCGCGACGGTCGCCGGCGAACGGCTCGTGACCATCCCCGGGTTCGACGGCGGCCCGTCGCTCGAAGCGCGCGTCCGTGCCCCGGCGGGCGCCAAGCGCGCGGTCGTCCTGTGCCACCCGCACCCTCTCTACGGCGGAACGATGCACAGCGCGGTCGTCCTCGCGATCGCCAAGGTGCTCGCCGAGCGGGGCGGCTCGGACGTCGCGCACCTCCGCTTCAACTACCGAGGGGTCGGCGCCAGTGAAGGGACGTACGGCGGGGGGCTCGGCGAAATCGACGACGCGCGCGCCGCCATCCGCGCGCTCCGCGCCGAGGCCCCGCGCGCGAAGGTCAGCGTGTGCGGCTACTCGTTCGGTACCTTCGTTGGCCTTCGCGCCGCGGTGATCGAGACGGGCGTCGAGCGCGTGGCCCTGGTCGCGCCGGCCGTGCGCGTCTTCCATTTCGTCAAGGAAGACGGCGCCGCGTTCCAGGGGCGTCTCGCCATCTTCGTCGGCGACGACGACGAGTTCTGCGACGTCGCCGAGGCGGAGGAGCTCGCACGCGATCTGGGCGCCCGTCTCACCGTCTTCGACGGCGCCGACCACTACTTCCTCAAATCGCGGCGCAAGCTGGCCGAGGCCGTCGTCCCCGTCATAGCCCCCGAAGCGAGCGACACGGCTCCGTAGCGAGCGGTACACTCACCAAGCGTGAGCACGCCGGCAACCCAACAAGGGGAGGAGTTCCGCGGCACCAAGCGGTTCCTCGTTCTGCGCCGGCTCGGCGCAGGCGGCGCCGGCGTCGTGTACGAGGCGTACGACCGAGAGCAGGGGGGGCGCGTCGCCCTGAAGCTCCTGAAGAAGCTCCATGCCGACGCGCTGCTCCGTTTCAAGAACGAGTTTCGCGCGCTCCAGGATCTGCACCACCCGAACCTCGTCAGCCTCGGAGAGTTCTTCGAGCAGGACGGGCAGTGGTTCTTCACGATGGAGTACATCGACGGGATCGATCTCCTCTCGTACGTGAACCGCTTCGGCCTTCGGCGCGGGAGCGAGACCACGGAGGACCGTACGATCGTCGACGCGGTCGAGCCTCCGCGCGCCCCCGCCGCGGCGCCTGGGTCCCAGGAAGCGGCAGGGGAGTCCAAACCCGTAGACCTCTGCTGGCTACCGCCGTTCGACGAGAAGAAGCTGCGGGCCGTGATGCCGCAGCTCGTTCGCGGCGTGCGCGCATTGCACGCCGCCGGAAAGATTCATCGCGACATCAAGGCGTCGAACATTCTGGTGACCGCCGACGGGCGACTCGTGCTCCTCGACTTCGGGCTCATCATGGAGACACGGCGAGCTCGCGAGGAAGCAGAGACGCACCTCGTCGTCGGCACCGAGAAGTACATGGCGCCCGAGCAGGCCGCGGCCCTGGCGATCGGTCCGCAGGCGGACTGCTATTCGATCGGCGTCGTCCTGTACCGCGCGCTCACCGGCCAGTTCCCCTTCGGAGAAGCCACCGGGGACGCGCTCATCATGAAGCAGCGCCACCGGCCACCGCAGCCGCTGGACGTCATCGAGGGGGTTCCGGAGGACCTGAACAAGCTGTGCGTGGATCTACTTCGCCTGTCGCCCGACCTCCGGCCTACGTGCGACCACATCCTCGAGCGCCTCAACGTGCTCGACGCGAAGGGCGCGGGCACGAGCAACGACTCGCTCTCTCCGGGCGCCCTGACGGCCCAGGCAGGCAGCGCGGCGTTCGTCGGGCGCGATGTCGAGCTGGCGATACTCCGCGACGCGTTCGACGAAGCGCTCCGCGGCGGCACTTGCGCGATCGCCGTGCTCGGTGAGTCGGGTGTCGGGAAGTCGACCCTGACGCGGAAGTTCGCAGAGCTCATCAGCGACGAGACGGGCGCCGTCGTCCTCTCCAGCCGTTGCTACGAGCGCGAGAGCGTCCCCTACAAGGCGGTCGACGGGATCATCGACACGCTGGCGCGCGTGCTCGCCCGGATGCCCGCGATGGATCTGGAGGACGTCATGCCTGAGCGCGCGGCTCTCCTCGCGCAGGCGTTCCCCGTGCTCCGTCGCGTGAGGCAGTTCGCCGACGCCGCGCCCCTCTCCGAAGCCGTCGGGGTCGATCCCAAGGAGCGACGCGTCCAGCTGTTCGGCGCCGTGCGCGACCTGCTGGGTAACCTGGCGGCGCGCCTGCCCGTCGTGCTCGTGATCGACGACCTGCAATGGTCCGACGCCGACAGCCTGGCGCTCCTCCGCGAGCTCCTCCGCGGCCCCGACGCGCCGGCAATCTTGCTCCTGGCGACCGCGCGCGCCGCGGGAGCCGTCGTTCCCGAGACGATGCTCGCAGCGCTGGGCGACGTGCGGACTCTCCGCCTCGACAGGCTCGATCCGGACGACGCGCGCGAGCTGGCCCGGAAGCTCCTCGAGCGGGTGCCGTGGAGTAGCGAGGAGACGGCGCTGCGGATCGCGCGCGAAGCGAACGGTCATCCGCTGTTCATCGACGAGCTCGTCCGGCACGCGCTCCAGGGGGGGGAAGAGCAGGCCAAGACCGCGCGCCTCGAGGACGCCCTCACCGCGCGCATCGATCGCCTCGATCACGCGCAGCGTCAGGTGCTCGATGCGGTCGCCGTCGCCGGAGGGCCGCTCCGCATGGACGTCGCGGCGCACGCGACCTCGATCGATCTCGCCGTGCTCGCCCGCGCGGCGTCCCAGCTCCGTATCGCGAACCTGATGCGCGCGAGCGGCGTCCGTCGCGTCGACGTCATCGAGTCGTACCACGACCGCGTGCGCGACACGGTGCTCGCCCTGCTCGGCGACGACGCGCGACGAACGTGGCACCGGCGCATCGCGATGGCCATCGAGGCGCTCTTGCCCGGTGATGCCGACGGCCTCGTCACGCACTGGCGCGGCGCACAGGACCCCGAGAAGGCGGCTCGCTACGCGCTCATCGCTGCAGCCCACGCCAGCGACGCGCTCGCCTTCGATCGCGCCGCGCGCCTCTACAAGCTCGCGCTCGCGCTCGATGTCTCCACCCCCGAGGACGTGCGCTCGATCCGGACGAACCTCGCCATGGCGCTCGTCAATGCAGGCCGCGGCGCGGACGCCGCAGAAGCGTTCCTCGCCGCGTCCCAAGGGGCCTCCGACGACGACGCGATCGATCTCCAGCGTCGCGCCGCCGAGCAGCTGCTGTTCGCCGGGCACTTCGACGAGGGGATCTCCGTGCTGCGTGGCGTCCTCACCGCGATGGGCATGGAGGTCGCGCGCACCAATCGCAGTGCGCTCGCGTCTCTCCTCGTCCGCCGTGGCCAGCTTCGCCTGCGAGGGCTCGAGTTCAAGGAGCGCCTCGAGTCGGAGTGCGCCCAGGAGGATCTCCGCCGCATCGATCTGCTGGCGGCCGTCTCCGGCTCGCTCGGGATGGTCGATACGATCCGCGGCGCCGACTTCCAGACGCGCCACGCTCTGCTCGCGCTGAAGACAGGAGAGCCGAACCGCATCATCCGTGCCCTCGCTCTCGAAGCGGCGTACTCCGCGACGAGCGGCACGAAGAGCGCGGTGCGCACGGCGACGATCGTCGCGCGCGCACGCGAGCTCGCCGCGCGCTTCCCGGACGACCCGTTGCCGCAGGGGTGGTCCCTCTCCGGCGCGGGCGTCTCCGCGTTCCTCGAGGGGCGCTGGAAGGACGCCTACGACGTGTTCACGCAGGCGGGAACGATCTTCCGCGAGCGGTGCGCCGGGCAAGCTTGGGCGGTCGATCAGGCGAACTTCTACTCGCTGGGCGCCCTGGTCCATCTCGGTGAGCTCAGGGACCTGGGGCGGCGCATTCCCAAGCTGCTCGAAGAGGCCACGCAGCGTGGCGACCGGTACGCGATGACGCAGCTCCGCACGGGCGTCCTGTCGATCGCGTGGCTGGCGCGCGGCGACTCGACCGTCGCGCGTCGTGAGGCGGACGACGCGATTACCCACTGGTCGTCGCAGGGGACGCACCTGCCGCACTTCCTCGACGTGCTCGCGCAGGCGCAGATCGACCTTTACGAAGGACACCCGCGCGCCGCCTACGCGCGCGTCTGCGACAAGTGGGAAGCGCTCTCGAAGGCGTTCCTACTTCGCGTGCAGTTCATCCGCATCAAGATGCTCGAGCTGCGCGGGCGAGCGGCGATCGCCGTGGGCGTGGCGAGCAACTCGATGGAGCACCTGCGCGAGGCCGTGAAGTGCGCGAGCGACATCGAGAGCGAAGGGACGAAGTGGGGGGCGCCGCTCGCGAAGGTCCTGCGTGCGGCGGTCATCGCCGCGGCTGGCGATCCCGGCCAGGCCGCCGATCTCCTCCAGGCCGCCGAGCTGGAATTCCTCGGCGAGCGCATGGCGCTTCACGTGGCGATCGCGCGCTGGCGCCGCTCCGAGCTCGCCGCGGAGGAAGAATCGAAGCTCCTGCGTGCGTCGGCGACGTCGTGGATGCAGGACCAGGCGATCGCCGACATGGAGCGCATGGCGCAGACGATCGCGCCGTGGAAGCGGGTAGGGGAGACGCGGCGCGGCTAGCGGGGCCCGACGGACCCGGTCATCGTCGCGAAGGGGGAGGCGGATCTCACGAGGGGGTCGGGGGTCGTGACGAAGAGCCGGAGCTTGGTCACGAGGACCGGAGGGGAAGAACGACGTCCGCCCAGGGGGAAATCAGTGAGAGCGGATCTCGAACCTGCATTTGTGTGAATGGTTTCTTCGCCGGTCGGAGACGGACGTCACAGCGGGAGCCCATGAGGATCGTTCGATGAGCTCGGTGCGTATTTCCAGGAGGGGCATCGCGGCGATGTCGAGAGCGAGGTCTTGATGAGCGCACCCCTCCGCTGGACAGTCGTGATGGCCGCGCTCGCGGTGGCGCCCGCAGCGTGCGGCGACCGGAGCGGCCTCCTCGTCGATGACCTCCCGTCGAACGGCGCCGATGCCGGACTGCCTACCGTGCCGAACGCCGAAGCGGGAGCCGTCGAAGACAGCGGTTCTACGAACGATGCCGGCACCGACGCGAACGCGTGCGTCGGTTCGCTCACCGATCCGCTCAACTGCGGCACCTGCGGACAGGATTGCCTCGGGGGGGCGTGCATCGAAGGCGCGTGCCAGCCCGTGGAGATCGGAGCCACGCTCACGTTCCTCGCGATCGACGCGGTGAACCTCTATCTGAACCTCGGTACGACGATCGCGAAGTGTGCTCTCAACAGCTCCTGCGAGCAGCTCACGACCATCTCTGGCTGCGCCAACGCCCGCGACTGCGCGGGCCTCGCGGTGGGGGGAACGAACGTGGGTTTCGCGGCGCCAGACGCCGACGGTTGCACGATGGAAGTGGCCCCCATCGCCGGCGGCGCCGCCGCGCCTCTCGGTACGGCCGACTGCGGTGGCGTGGTCGCCATGGACGCGGCGAACGCCTACTGGGCCTACGACGGCACCCTCTACCAGTGCGCGGTGGGCGGTTGCGGCGGTCACCCGACGGCGCTCGTGACCGGCCAGACCATCCTGTCGATCGCCGTCGATGCCAGGCGCGTCTACTGGGGCGGCGGCCGCACCGTCGGTGCCGTTCCCATCGGCGGAGGCGAAGCCGTCATGCTCGCGGTGGGGCAGCACGCGGTCTCCGGCGTCGCCGTCGATGCAGCGAACGTCTACTGGGCGAACATCGGCGACAATAGCGGGAACGGCGGGGTGTTTCAGGCCCCCCTGGGGGGAGGCGCGGTGACGATGCTCATGTCGTCGCCGTGGGCCCCGTTCCAAGGGAGCACGGTCATCCGTCTGGTCGCCGTCGACGCGACCAACGTCTATTGGGATGGAACCCTCGGCAGCGCTACCGGGGCCCCGACCCTCAACAGCATTCCGAAAGGGGGTGGCACGCAGACCTTCGCCGAGATCGGACCCCCGTTCGCGATCGGTTCGACGAGCGTCTACGGCATCGGCCTCGTCGACGGAATCTGCACGAGTCTCGACGACAACGGCAACTGCGTGAACCTCGGCGGCCTGGTCCCTACAGGAGGGCTGGTGAGGCTGGCGAAACCGCTCCGAGATCAGCTGTACGACGGCGACGGGGGCCCCTGACGAAATGCAACCTTTGGGTTGCGCTCATCTCGGGTCGTGTCTAGATAAGCAACCAAGAGGTTGCCAATGCCTACCGACACCGATCGCATCGAGAAGAACACGCTCCTCCGTGCACCCCGAGCCCGCGTCTGGCGCGCGCTGACCGATAGCAAGGAGTTCGGCAGCTGGTTCGGGATGAAGGTCGTAGGCCCGTTCACGAAAGGAGCTACCGTCCGCGCCACGATCGCGCCCACCACGGTCGACCCCGAGGTCGCGAAGCTCCAGGCGCCGCACACGGGGCTGCTCTTCGACCTCCTCGTGGAGCAGTTGGAGCCCGAGCGCCTCTTCGCATTCCGCTGGCACCCTCACGCAGTCGAGCGCGGGCTCGACTACACGAAGGAGCCGTCGACGCTCGTGTCCTTCGAGCTGAAAGACGTCGACGGAGGCATCCTGCTCACAGTCACCGAGTCGGGCTTCGACCAGATTCCGCTCGAGCGCCGCGCCAAGGCGTTCGCGGCGAACGAAGGGGGATGGGCCATCCAGTTGAAGCTCATTGCGAAGTACCTTGGCCAGGCGGCCTAGCGCGGCTAGGCGGGCGCTGGGAGAGTCGGCGCCGCTCTTCGCTGCGCTCGGAGACGAGACGCGCTTGCGCCTCGTTTCCCGATTGTGCGAAGGGGGGCCGATGTCGATCGCGCGGCTCACCGACGGCACCGACGTGACGCGCCAGGCGATCACCAAGCACCTCCGCGTGATGGAGGGCGCCGGGCTGGTGCGCGCTTCGAAGCACGGGCGCGAGAGCGTCTGGGAGCTCGAGAAAGGGCGGCTCGAAGAAGCGCGCCGCTTCCTCGATGCGATCTCGACGCAGTGGGACGACGCACTGGCGAGACTGCTGGAGCTCGTGGAGGAGTGAGCTCAGATCAGGTGGAAGCTCGCCTTCCTACGGAGATCCTCGAGCTTCGGCGCGACGCGATCGGCGGGCATGCGCCCGAACGAACGCGCGATCGTGATCGCCGCCGCTGCTTCCTGCCGTAGCGTGATCACGATCGCCGCTCGCTGCGCGTCCCAGGCGACCTGAGCAATCTCGTCCCACGGGACGAACCTCTCTTCGTTCGCGAGCTTCCATAGGAGGCCCCCTTCGAGCGCGGCCACGTACTCGTCGTGCGTGATCACCGGCCACGCGACCAGCACGGCCAGGGACAGGCCCGCGAGCATCGACGCGGAGCCCGCGATCGCGAACGCATTGCTTCGCGACAGAACTCCGTGGCTCACGAACGTCGTGCAGATGCCGAGCGCGCCGAGCGTAACCGCAATCGTCGCGGGCACCAGGTACACCCACGCGCGCGACGACGCATCGATGCGGAACGACTCCAGACACGCGCCTCGCGATCGCACGTCGGAAGCGTCGCTCATGGGGCAGCGCTGCTACGGCTCGTGGTGGGCGATTTCGCGGAGCGTGCTCACGATCCCCGCGAGCTGCGGGACGCTCGCCGCTTCGAGGTTGTCGGCGAGTCCGATCCCGGGGACGTTCGCCCCCGCGAGAAGCTTCGGCGGCGCGTGGAGCTCGTAGAAGAGCTCGTCGATCGTGCGGCGAATCAAGTGCTCGCCGAAGTTCGTCACTTCGGTGTCCTCGTTGACGAAGACGACGCGCCCCGTACGGCGGATGCTCTCTTTGAGGCAGTTCCAGTCGTACGGATAGAGCGATCGCAGATCGATCACCTCGACGTCGATCTGGTCTTCCGTCGCGAGCTGCTCCGCCGCCTTCGCGCAAAGCGCGACCATTCGTCCATAAGCGACGATCGTCACGTCACGCCCGCGGCGCACCGTCTTCGCCTCGCCGATCGGAATGAACAGGTCGGGGAGCGCCGGCCACTGCGGCTCCCACTTGGTCCGGTCGCCGAGGGGCGCGTCGATCATCTTCGACAGCGTCTTCTCGTCCGGCTCGCCGGGGATCTCCTCGCCGGGGCCGTGCTTCGCGCGCATCAGCGCCTTCGGTGCCAGGAAGAGCACGGGGTCGGGGTCGACGATCGCCGAGAGCATGAGGCCGTAGGCGTCGCGCGGCGTGGACGGCATCACGATCTTCCAGCCGGGGAGGCGCGTGGCCTGCCCGTCGAACGAATGCGAGTGGTAGATGCTCCCGTGGATGCCGCTGCCGACGGGGGTGATCACGACCATCGGGCACGACCAGTTGCCGTTCGACGACCAGCGCATGCCGCCGGCGAGCTTCAACAGATCGATCGTGTTGAACGCGTAGTCGCAGAACTGGATCTCCGCGACCGGCCTCTGCCCTGCGAGCGCGAGCCCGATGGCGGCGCCCACGATCCCGCGCTCGTCGAGCGGCGAGTTCCAGGAGGTCTTCAGCCCCTGGGTCGCCGTGAACGCGCCACCGAGCGGCGGCCCCACGTCTTCGCCGAAAATGTCCGTCACGCCGAGGCGCGTCTCCCCGACGTGAAGCGCCATGCGAACTGCTTGAACGAGCGTCGACATCAGTGCCCTCGCTTCGCGCCGTTCGTTTCGGCGAATACGTGGTTCCAGATCGAGGAGCCTTCGGGCTGCGGTTCGGTCCGAACGCGCTTCGATGCCTCGAGCAGCTGTTGCGTGTACTTCTCGCGCAGCTGGTCCATGTGCGCGCGGGTGAGGATCGAGCGCTGCTCCAGCCTCGCCTCGATCTCCTTCAACGGGTCGACCTCGTCGTTGATGAAGCTCGCCCCCGACGACGACGAGTGCCCGTAGAGCCGCGACACGCGCGCCTCGAGCAGGAACGGCTTCCGCTCCGTACGGACGTAGTCCATCGCCTTCTTGACCTCGCGGTAGGAGACCTCTGGGTCGTTCCCATTGATCGTCTTGGTCTGCATGCCAAACGGGATGCCGCGATCGGAGATCTGTTTCTCGCCGTGCTGCGTCCGCGCCGGCGTCGAGATCCCCCACTCGTTGTTCGTCACGATGATGAGGATGGGGAGCTCCCATCCGGGCCGGCTCGACCAAACGAGGCAGGTTGGGAAGTCCCCCTCGGCAGTCCCTGCGTCACCGCCGGTCACGATCGTGATCCCGTGACCGCCGTGCCGCTTCTGCGCGAGCGCCGTGCCGGGCGCCATCGAGTACTGGACCTCGATCGGCGAGCTGACCGGTACGACGTTCCACTCCTTGATCGATGGGTGTCCCGCGAAGTTTCGGCCCCCCGAGTACGGGTCGGTCGCCGTGTTCTTCATCTGCCGCAGCGAGTCGACGGGGTCGCCGCCGAGCGCGAGGATCGTTCCGCTGCAGCGGTAGTGGAGGTGCAGGTAGTCGTGGTCGAGCCCCTCTCCCTTGTTCACCAGCAGGCCGAGCGGCACGGAGAACGCTTCCTCGCCGGGCCCGCCGATCCAGAAGTACCCGTCCCCTTGCTTCTGCATGCGGATCAGACGCTCCTCGAGGAGGCGGGTCTGCAGCATGAGATCGTGAATCCTGACGAGGAGCTCGCTCGGGAGATGCGGTTCCACGCCGTTCGACGCTTCGGTGGTCACGAGCGGGATTTGGGCGGTCACGGGCCGCGTCTTAGCGCAGCCTCCGTCATCCAGGAAGGCCACTCGGCAGTGGCACGTTGCGTCACGTGCCCGGTGGCGCGGCGACACAGCTCGGACTAGGGTTTGCCCGCTCGCGGATACGTCGTGTTCGTGTCGGCCAGGGCGGATGCCTGGCCCGTCGAAACTCTGGAGGAAGCTCGGATGGCGGACGTTCGAAAGGTCATGTGCGTGAAGCTCGGTCGCGAGGAAGAGGGGCTCGACCGCCCCCCGTTCAAGAACGAGCTGGGGCAACGCCTCTACGCGAACGTGTCGAAGCCGGCCTGGCGCGAGTGGCTCGAGCACTCGAAGAAGCTGATCAACGAGTACCGGATCGATCTCATCTCGAAGGAGGGAACGACGTTCATCCTCCGCGAGTGCGAGAAGTTCTTCTTCGGCGAGGGGTCGGCGCTGCCCGCCGAGTACAAGCCCCCAACCGATGAGTCGGCCAAGAAGTAGCTAGCTCCCGCACCGATGTAACCTCGAGTGCGCCCCAGCTGTGCGTCGCAGCGGCGCGAACACTTCGTTATGCTCGAGGGACCGCGCCCCGAATGACGTCGTCGTAGGTGGGGGCGCGGCGGGGAGAATCTTTGCTTTCGCCAAAGGACGCCCAGAAGATCTTCCGCGCTGCCGCGTGGACGACCCCTCAGGAAGTCGACGCCTTCGTGCAAGACGCCGGGCAGCTTCCCGCTGCGGAGCTCTCCAAGATGCTCGCCGTGTTGCTCGATCGGACGGTGTCCGGCTCGGCCCCACAGGCGCATGCGAGCCGCTGTCTCGCGTTTGCCAAGATGAGCGAAGCCTCCGGGGATCCCGAGCTGTTCCGCCTAGGGGTCAAAGCTCTGCGGACGGCCGACGGAACGACGGCGACGATGCTCGTCACCCTGCTCCCACGACTGAATCAAGTCGGTGCGCACAAGGAGCTCTGCGAGCTGATGGGCGCGCAGGACGAAGGGGTGCGCAAGGCGGCTGCCGCCGTGCTCAAGCAGGTCGCGGGAAAGACGGCGTTCGACATGCTCGCGGAGCTCTGCAAAGAGCCCGACTTTCACGGCCGCATCGACGCGATGGACGTCCTCGTGCCCAAGGCGGGACATCACGCGATCGCGCTGCTCGCCGTCATCCTCCGTTACGGCAAGCCTCAGGAGAAGGCGCACGCGCTCAAGTATCTGTCGGACGCGCGCTTCATGGCCAAGGACCTCCCGAACGCGGCGCGCGCGGTCGCCCTCGCGCTCGATGACCCCGACGAGCGGGTCGTGGCTCACGCAATCGCCGCCCTCGCGCCCGTGTCGTCCGAGGAGGACTACTTCCGCCTGCTGGGGTCGCGACTCGAGTCGTCGAGCCCGCTCCTCGTCAAAGGAATCGTCGAGGGGCTGAAGCGCTACCGATCGGATCGAGCGACCGAATACCTCGGGCAGCGCTTCATCGCCGGCCCGAACTCGATCCGCCTGCTGGTGATCGATGCGCTCGCGGGGATCGCCGACGAGAAGGTCGTCCCCTACCTCGTCGAGGCGCTCACGCACCGGAACGTCGCGGTACGCACCCGCGCGAGCGAGGTCATCTCCCAGCTGGCCGCAGCGGGGAAGACGGACGCCGCCCGGACGATCGTGTGGCTCCTCCGTTCGCGCGACGAGAACGTGCGACGCTTGGCGATCGACCTCCTTCGCAAGGCTGGCGACAAGGTTGCCGAGCTCGCGCCGAGCATCCTCGGGTTCCTTCGCGACGAAGACTGGTGGGTGCGCGAACGCGTGCTGGACACGCTGGTCGAGCTCGCGGGGCCGTCCCTCGCGCGTCATCTGGTCGAGTATCTGAACGATCCGTCCGACGTGATCCGGCGGTTCGCGATCGGCGGGCTCGCGCGATTGAAGGACCCGAGGACGATCGGCTCGTTCGTTCGCACCGCGATGAACGACCCGGACTGGTGGGTGCGCGAGCAAGCCGTAGAGGCGATCGCGGAGCTGAAGGACAAGCGCGCCATCCCGTACATCATCGAGATTCTCCAGCGTCACCCCGAGCAGCGCCTGACGTGCATTCAGGCGCTGAAGGCGCTCGACGCCACCGACGCGACCGCGCAGGTGGCGCCCTTCCTCGCCGATGATGACGCCGACGTACGCCTGGCGACCGTCGAGTGTCTCGGTGCGTTCGACGCGCGCTCCTACGCCCCGATGCTCACGCAGCTCGACAACGATCCGGTCTTCAAGGTGCGCAGCGCCGCGCGCGAGGTGCGCACGCGTTGGAACGTCGCCGCCGAGGGGACGCCGGTGGAAGACAAGCACATGAACCTGCTCGACCGCCTCCTCACGGCGGTGCACACGCAGCAAGCGGACGACCTCGTCGTCTGTGCGGGGAGGCAGCCGTACGTCAAGCGGATGGGGAAGATGGAGCCGCTGAGCAAGACGGTGCTCTCCGACGAACAGGTTCGGGCCATCGTCCTGCCGCACCTGACGCCGCCGCAGCGCGAGGGGCTGGCGCAGGGGCACGACGTGGACTTCTCGTACGAAGTCATGTCGCGCGGCCTGCGCTTCCGCGGCCACCTCTTCAGCCAGAACACCGGTATCGGCGCCGTCTTCCGAATCGTGAAGAACGACGTCCCGAACATCGAGAACCTCGGGCTACCGCCGATCGTGAAGACGTTCGCGACGATGAGGAACGGGCTCGTCCTCGTCGGAGGGCCGACGGGTTGCGGCAAGTCGACCACGCTCGCCGCGATGATCGACGCCATCAACCGGACGTACGCCTACCACATCGTCAGCATCGAAGATCCCATCGAGGTCGTGCACGCGCGCAAGATGTCGCTCATCAACCAGCGCGAGGTCGGTACGCACACGCCGGCCTTCGCAAGCGCGCTCCGCTCGACGCTGCGCCAGGATCCCGACGTGCTCCTCATCGGCGAGCTGCGCGACCTCGACACGATCTCGTTCGCGGTCAGCGCAGCCGAGACCGGCCACCTCGTGTTCGGCACCGTGCACACGGTGTCTGCCGACACGAGCATCGAGCGACTCATCAACGCCTTCCCGTCGGGCCAACAGCCTCAGGTTCGCTCGATGCTCGCCGAGACTCTTCGCGCCGTCGTCTGCCAGCACCTCCTTCGCCGCTCCGATGCGCAGGGGGGGCGCGTACTTGCCGTCGAGGTGATGCTGAACAACGACGCGGTCTCCAACATGATCCGCAAAGGCAAGACGTTCCAGATTCCCACCGTCATCCAATCCGGGAGAGACGTCGGGATGCAGTCGATGGACTCCGAGCTGATCCGGCTCGTCAAAGCGGGGATCGTCTCGATGGAGGATGCGTACGCGAAGGCGAACGACAAGAAGTCGTTCGAGACCGCGATGAACCCCCCTAAGCCCGCGACGGGAGCTCTCGAGCCGCGACTCAGTCAGCAGATGCCCGCGGTCCGCCCGCCGCGCGCCGCCAGTTCGTGAGAGGAGGGGCGAGGTTTGGCGCGAATCGACTCGTTTCTCCGGCTCGTCCTCGATCAGCACGCCAGCGATCTGCACTTCCACGCAGGCAGCGCTCCGTTCATCCGGCACGACGGCGACCTGGTCCCGATCCCGTTCCGCGCGCTCACCGAGGACGAGACCGTCCGGTTCATCTTCGAGATCCTGAGCGAGGAGCAGCGCGCGCGCTTCGAGCGCGATCGTGAAGTCGACCTGGCCTACGTGCTGGAGGGGGGGGCGCGCTTTCGCGTGAACGTGTTCACGCAGTCGCGCGGTGTCGGCGCCGTATTCCGCGTGATCCCGGCGAAGATCCCCACCCTCGACGACCTGCGGCTCCCGAGCGCATTGAGGAAGCTCGCGCAGCAGGCCAACGGCCTCGTGCTGATCACCGGGCCCACCGGTTCGGGAAAGACGACGACCTTGGCCGCCGTGGTGAACGAGATCAACCGCACGTCGCGGCGCCACGTCATCACCGTCGAGGACCCGATCGAGTTCGTGCACACGCCCATCCAGAGCGTCGTGACGCAGCGGCAGGTGGGAAAGCACACGGACTCGTTCGCGGGCGCACTGCGCTCGGCGCTGCGCGAGTCGCCCGACGTGATCGTGGTCGGTGAGATGCGCGACTACGAAACAGTCCAGCTCGGTCTGTCTGCGGCAGAGACCGGTGTACTGGTGTTTGGCACGCTCCATACGAACAGCGCCGCGAAGGCCGTCGATCGCATCATCGACGTTTGCCCCGAGGAGGTGCACGATCAAGTTCGTGGCATCATCTCGGTCCTCCTGAAGGGGGTCATGGCGCAGCATCTGTGCAAGCGCGCGAACGGGGAGGGGCGGCTGGCGGTGACGGAGATGCTGCTTCAGACGTATGCGACGGCGAACATGATCCGCGAGAACAAGGTCTTCCAGCTCGACTCCTTCCTGCAAGCGAGCGACCACGCCGGTACCGGGATGCGTAGCCTCGACTCGTCGCTCCTCGAGTACGTGAAGGCGAGCCTCATCACACCCGACGAGGCGCTGTCCATCGCCAGCTACCCCGACATCCTCAGGCGCGCGATCGCGGAGCTGCCGGAAGACGCATGAGCGACGACGCGCGCAAGCTTGCCATCGAGTCTGCGCGCGCGCTCGAGAAGCGCGGCGAGCTCGATCAGGCGGTGCATGCGTACCTCCGTGCGGGTGCCGTGGAAGAAGCGGCGCGCGCGCTCGCCGGTGCGAAGCGATATGCGGACGCAGGGCGCCTCGTGATGGAGTCGCTTGGGGTGGCGCCGGCACTCGTTGGCGAGCTCGATGCCGACAAGAAGCGTCTCGCGATGAAGGCGGCAGCCTGCTTCGCGCAGGCAGGGGATGCCCGGAAGGCGGCCGAGCTTCTGGTCGCGCTAGGCGATCTCGCACGCGCGGCCGAGGTGATCGAGCGAGCGGGCGACCTCGCCGAGGCCGCGCGCATCCGAGCACGCATGGGCAAGCCACCATCCGGGGGAGGCACCACTGGATCCGAGATGGCCGGCGCCGCAGCGCGCGCTGCAGCGAACCGTCTCGAGGCGGCCGGACAGCTCGAGCCAGCCATGCAGCAGTTCGCGTCGCTGAGGCTCTTCGGTGACGCCGCACGGATCGCGTACAAGCTCCGACGCTTCCTCGAAGCGGCGCAGTATTTTCAACAAGCCGGCATGGCCTTCGAGGCCGCGGCCTGCTTCGCGGAAGGGGGCGACAGGGCACGCTGCTTCGCGGCGGTCGTTGGGGTGCCGCGCGAGCACCCCAAGTACCGCGTGGCAGCCGCGCAGGCGATCCGCCTGGCGCTCGAGCAGAACCCGGTCGACCCCAGGTTCGACGCATTCATCGCCGCCTACGTGGCGGCGGGGCCGAAGGACGAACGCGATCTAGAGACCTTCTACGCGCTCGCGAAGCACCACGTGTCTCGCGGCTCCCTGAGCGATGCGCGCGCCGTGCTTCGGAAGATCACCGCCGTTCAGCCGACGTATCGCGACGCCTCGGCGTATCTCGCACGGCTCGACCTCGAGGCGAAGCGCGCCGAGGGCAACGCCCAGGGTCCGGCCTCCGCGAAGAAGTCAGACGACGAGTTCTTCCCCGATCTCCCCGACCTCCCACCACCGCCCGTCGCTCCACCGAAGGCACAGAAGACTGCGTACATCGCACCGATGTCGGGCCAGTTCTCCGCTGTACGTGCGCCCACCCGCTCGAATCCCGGCTTCGAACCGAACCGGCCACCTGCCGCTCTGGCACCGGCGACGGGCACCCTCACCATGCCCGGGGAGATCGCTCCCGGAGCGATGATCGCCGACCGCTACCGCATCGACGCGAAGATCGGACAGGGGGGAATGGCCGCGGTCTACCGCGCGCACGATCTCGAGCTCGGCGAAGACATCGCCATGAAGCTCTTCCTTCAGCCGAGCGAGGACGCGCAACTCGTCGCTCGATTCAAGCAGGAGCTCACGCTCTCTCGCGGGCTCTCGCACCCGAACATCGTGCGGCTCTACGACATCGGCCAGCATCAGGGGTGCCGCTTCCTGACGATGGAGCTTCTTCAGGGGACCGACCTCGGCGCCATCATCAACGGCAAGCCTCTCGAGCTGTCACGCGGGCTTCGCTACCTGGTGCAGGCATGCGCGGCGCTCGCGTTGGCCCATGACAAGGGGGTCATTCATCGCGACATCAAACCGGCGAATTTCTTCATCACTAGGGAGGACATCCTCAAGGTGATGGACTTCGGCATCGCCAAGAAGTCCGCTGCGCCGGCGGCGATGACGCAGGCGGGGTTCATCGCAGGGACGCCGGCGTACATGTCGCCCGAGCAGATCAATAACTTCTCGGCCGTCAGCCATCGCACCGACATCTATGCGCTGGGCGTCGTCGCCTACGAGATCTTCACGGGCGTCGTCCCTTTCGATCACGACGAGATGATGCAACTACTCATGATGCACCTCACGGCGACACCGCAACCGCCGCGCGCTCGGAATCCGCACCTCCCGGTGGAGCTCGACGAGATCATCTCGAGTTTGCTCGAGAAGGATCCGGCGAAGAGGATCCAGAGCTGTCACGAGCTCGGCGCGAGGTTCGAGAAGCTTCTGAAGTAGACCGGCGGGGCCGCCGCCGTCAGGTGCCCGGCCCGCAGAAGACCGGTGCGATGGCCAGATAGGCGTCCTTCGTGTTGTTCGCGGACGTGCAGACCGACGCCGGGTCACTCGCGTCGCGAAGGCCGTCCCCGCACACCGTCCCGAGCGCCGTCAGGTATTCGGTGCACTCGCTCGAGGCAGCTTTCTCGCAAGCGGGAAAGAGTGCGTAGTCG